>Ga0075030_100005558_pt1 | contig 11355 bp, 11 predicted proteins | sample LitLauG_LLR_2012_FD_71393 | JGI IMG/M metagenome (GOLD analysis project Ga0075030, IMG submission 71393) | Freshwater sediment microbial communities from Pennsylvania, USA - Little Laurel Run_MetaG_LLR_2012 | ecosystem: Environmental > Aquatic > Freshwater > Creek > Sediment | place: USA...
TCTGCGCGCTTCCTCAATCGTGAGGGCGCGGCGCTGAAAAGTCGGCTCGCCGTGATTCTCGATCTTCTCGACGCAATGCAGCGGATTTTTCGGAATGCGTTCCGCGCGCTCCATCCAGTTCAGCAATGATGAAATCGCCGCGAGGTATTCATTCAACGTCTTGACTGATTTCTTCTGCCGCTGCCGCCACGCACGGAAGCTTTCCGGCGTGACATCTTTTGCCACCTGCCAGCCGCATTCCTTCAACAGCGTGAGGATGTGCGCCCTCAAGCCATTCACATATTGCTCTTTTCGTCCGAGTCGGAGCCTCTCTGCGAGATGTTCCTTCATTTGGTCCACCAACGGTTTTTGCGCACCCACTCGGATTGATTTTGGAGCGATCATGCCCTCGCGTTCACGTTCCAATTCCTGAACGATCCGATCCAGTCGAGCCTTTGCCACCTGCTTGTCAGTCGTCTGCAAAGGCACGTCCGTTGGCTTGCTGTCTCCTTTGAGTCGATAGCGGCCCGAGTAAAATCGCCCGGTGGAAACTTTGCCGTTTTTCCGGCGCTTCGGTTTGAAGACGAAACATTTCATGGTTTTGAATCCTCCTGATTTTTCTACGTTAAACGGCCCCAGGCATTCCGCCACCCGTGCCCCAAGTGCTAAAAAGTTTGTCGATAAGCGATTTCCGATACTTCGAGCGGCTGCCTACTTTCTCAGGCTTGGGGAACTTTTGATCTGCAATCCACCGATACAGCGTCCGTCGTGCGAAACCGAACTTCTGCAGGACGTAGGGAATGCCCACGAATTGATCTCCTGTTTCAGGGTTCATCGTCTTCCTCCTCTGGAATCGAGTCCGTGGTGAATTTGCCGGTCGCCCTCGCATAAGAAATTGGCATGTGTTCCTCCATCATTTTCAGGGCAGTGGCTTTCAGATAATCGATCCGTTTCACTGGTAGCGGCTTGCCGTTGGCGACCACGCCGATGATCTGGTATCCAGTTGCCAAAATGTCGGGAATCGCTTGCTCGAATGCTTCGAAGCTCTCGAATTCCTCATCCGAGAATTCCTCATCCTCGCGCCATGTCAGCACGAAAGCCTTCAAATGGTCGCGCCGCTTTTCCCTTATCCAGTCTTTCAAATCATCCCGGCACTGTCGTTGTAGATGTTTCGTGGGAATGACTTTGGCCGGCACTTGGGATGCCGCAGTCTTTAGTTGATCCCAAGTCTGGCATTTCTCGATCTCAATTGCCCGCTGTTCATCCCAATCCATCGCTCCAAACTGGCTCTCAATGGAAAGGTGCTCTTTGATCTCCAAGGATTGGAACGAGCCCATTTGTGCCCCGTCTTCAAATTCCAGACTGAGGGACGGCATTTCGTCTCCAAAAAACACGCTGTAACTGAAGTCGTCGGGAATGAGCCGGTTCAGTGTTGCGTGCACGGCTTGCGCTTCGGCTACGAGTTCTGGTGAATACCCGCGCCACAGCTCCGGGCCTTCCTCTCGTGAGAGAAGAGTGCCGTCCTCAGTTTCCTGTTTCCCAGCCGATTCCTCACGGATGCGGCGATTCAGTTCGATGATTTCGTTCATTTCATTGGTCCTTTCAAAGATTCGACAAATTCCGTTCCGAGTTCCCCGCGCTTCTTGACCGCTTCGCGACAAGCACTGAGGTAATCGAGCAGCTCCTTTTCCCCGCATTTGCCGTCCTTGCCCGGTTCGACGGCTGTGACGAATGCGTCGACGATTTTTGCAAGCACCGCAGAGCGGGTGAGGTTCACGCAGAACGCCAAGCGATCCACCGCAAACTTTTCCCCGTCGCTCAGCATGAAGCAGACGGTCTTGTCGCGCGGACCGTCAATCGCAGGGTTTTCGCGGCGTCCCGTTTTGACGCCTCGTTCAGTAGGTGCGGCAGCAGAAGCTCTAGGCATACGCATATCATAACATATATGTTTTTAGGAAGCAACCGAAAGTTTTTGATTTTTGGTTCTTGGGGCTTCGCTTGGCGAGATCCTCGGGTGTCAGTTTGGAGGGCAACGTCGCGCGGGGGAGGGTGTCTACGACTGGCGCGCTTTTGCGTGGCGGTGACGAGGTGATCGTAGCCGATCGCGGTGATGTTGTGCGCAGCCGCGTCGCGCTATTCCTCTTCACTCATGCAGTCATGCCAAGAGTGGCAGAGCATGATAGGAGGTGCGGGCTTACTGTTCGCGGGATACGGGAAACCACGGCGATGGCGACTGGCTCGCAGGGCCTCATGCTTCGCGCCCTTCACACTGCCAGGAATGATGCGTCCGAGCACTGGTTTCCCGAAGCGCGCGTCGGATTTGTTCTTTTTGAAATTGGCGCGCAAATGGTGGGTGATGGTGAAGCCGTCGCGCACGTAGCCGAGCATCATCGCGCTGGTCATCGCCCACGCGTATTCTCCATGGACAAATCGGCGGATGCCGTCAGCACCGTAGGCTGTGGTGAGCGGGTGGTCGTCATCCACCGGTTTGCACTCGACGAAGATCGCATCCTGGTCGGCTATAACACGCGCGCCTTCTGGTCGCTGCAAACCAAGAAGAAGATCAGGCTTCTTGTCGGGATGCGCCCCATCGTAACTGGTGAGTTCTTCGTCGCGTGTGACTTTGGAAAAGAAGGTCTTGCTGAAACCTTTCACCGTCCCGTTCAGCAGAAGCTCGTTTGCAAGAATGTCTTTAACTTGTCTCGTGATGGCTTTCTCACCTGCCGTTGCGAGCGTGAAGCCTGTGGGTGGATTTGCGCGCAACATGGCGAACGCCTCAACAAACGCAGCGTGCGCAGCGAGCAGTAGGCGCACCGGGACGGGCGGATGTGGGAGGCGATGGCGCGGCGAGCCGTGCGTAAACAGACCGGGGACACTCATGCCTTGCGCGAACCTCTTCTGGAACGCGTGGAAGCTTCAGGAAGCGGGAACGAGTCCGAATGTTCGTTCCCGATTTCCGTCGCGCAAAGGCGCGCCCGGCTCATCGTCCAAAAGCGCCGTTGGTTGAGCAGGCCGAGCAACAGCCCGCCACCCGGCACGCGCATGATGATCCGGCTGGCGGAGGTCTTTGCAGCCTCGCGCATGAGCCGTGCGAGGAGCGCGGGCGTGGCTGCTGCGGTCTGCGTCGACAGTTTGATTTCCGCGAAGCGCCAAGGCGGCAACCAGCCGCCGGAGCCATCGGAGATGCGCGACAGGGGGGCGACCTCCACCTGCTGTTGTGTGAGCGTGAAAAGTGGCTGGAGCAACTCGCACAGTCGCGAGCAGAAAGCGGCGAGTTCGTCTTCGCGCGGTGGCTCCTCGCCGAGCAGCCGCGACGGACGATAGGGGCTGCGGTATTTCACCGTGTCGCTGACGACTTCGGCCTCGGCCTCGGTGAGACCGTAGAGCTTGGTGAGGAAAGTATCGAGCGGCTTCCAGTCGCTCAGAGGCCCGGCATCCAGCGTTTCGGCAAATTGTTCAATCTTTCGCCGCTGCGCTTCCGTGAGCTTAGCTACATCAGGAAAAGGAAAGGCGTCCACGTCCTCCTTGATGAAAGTGCGCCAGCTCGCGCCGATGCGGGAACTGCGGGCGAGGCACCAAAAGCGGAACAGTTCGCTGTGCGCGATGATGTGGAGGAGGGAAACGTGGATCACGCCATCGGGGTGCTTACCCCCGGAGTAAAAGTAGAGGCTTTGCTCACCACCGTGCGCTTTTGTGAGGTGACGATATGATTTTGAAGTCGAACGGTCTTCGCGGGGTGTTTGCGGAATCACCAACAGCGGCGCTTGGTAGATTTCTTCACCGCAGGTCTGATACGGCGCTTTTTCGCCGTAGGTTTCCTTGAAGGTGTTGAGTCCTTGGAACGCTGGCAATGTCCCGTCTTCGGGAACTCTAAAAAGTGGCAAATCTTGCAGCCATTGCGGTGCTTGACGGTCGGATGGACGGGGTTTGAGGCTGAATCCACGCCCAGTAAAAAGCGGTGCGGCCCATGTGCGGCGAACCGTTCGCCCGCCGAAACAGCGCAACAGTTTCTCGATGACTTCGACGTCAAGCGACGTGCCAACAGTCAGCGTCTTCAATAACCACGGGTGCTGCTCGACCTTCGCCACCGGCACAGTTTGAACCGAGGTATAGTCGAGGCGGAATTCGCCGCGGTCGCAAAGCGGGTTTTCGCGGATGGGTGTCGCCATGACGAACGAATGTCCCGGCGGTGGCAATTCGTTGCGCGCGAAGAATGCGATGAAGGGCATCTTCATTCCCGGCCAAACGGGAGTTTCTTCAAGGTCGGTGCCGTTCAGAATGCCGGTTACTTTGCAGGCGCGCAGAATCGCTTCGCGGGCTTTTCGATACGTGCGGTCTTGCTTGAGAATGAAGCGCGCATCGAGCGTGAAGCCGAGAACGCCGTCGGGCTTCGCCCAATGCATAGCGCGCCATAGAAATGGCGTATCGGGCGCGTTGTGTGGGTTCACGTATTTCTTCGCGAGCGCGTCGAGGCCACGTTGTTTCAGCACTGCGCGCCCAAGTGCCGTGAAGCCTTCATTGAGTTTGGCGATGCGTGCTGCGTCCGCTTTCTTTTCCTCCGTTGTTTCGCCTTCCGGGCTGAGCGGCGTCCACGGAGGGTTTCCAAATACGACATCAAAACAACCGTCGAACTCGGTCCCCGGCTTCGGGCCGAGACTGCCCGCAACGAAGCGCCTCTTGCCGTCGGCGTGCGCATCCAAGTCATCGAAATTCCGCAGCACGCTGCCCTGCAATGGCGCGGGTGCGTGGTGCAGGCTGGGCGGGCGATGAATGGAGCTAAGCTCGATAGCTGTGATATAGAGACCGAGCGCCGCCAGCCGCAGCGCGTGTTCGCTCACATCGAAACCGCACAATTGCCCGTAGAGAATCTGATTGATGGTCTTCTTTTCGGGCCGCCGCCTGTCCGCAGCCCAGCGATGACGGACCAGTTCACGCAGTGCGATGACGAGGAAGACGCCCGCGCCACACGCCGCATCGAGCACGCGCGCCTTCTGCGGTTGCTCCACACCCGCAAGCGATTCACGCACGACGAGCTGTGCGATTTTGCGCGGCGTGTAGTGGACGCTGCGCTCGGTGGCGAGCGACTTGTCCCACTGGTGGCTGAACGTCTCATACACCTGGCTCAGCACGCCCACCGGGATGTGCGCAAAGTTCAGCTCGTTCCAATTGATGGTGATTTGAAATCCCGAATGCCCCTTGTTTTCCCATCCCCGCAGGATGGCCTGCAGGTGGTCGAAAAGCCGTCCGCCGGTCGCTTTCTCCATTGCCTCATAGAAGGCTAGATATTCCCGCCTTCGCTGCGCAGCCGACGTTTTCGGTGTCACACCATCCACAAGTGGGAGGAGATCGCCGTTGAACGTCTCATCCAGCCACGCCGAAGTCGCCGCTGATTTTGCTGCGTCGGAGAAGACATCCAGCAGGTCACCGCTGTCCGCTCGCGGACAAATGTCTGCAAGGTCGCCAGTGCGCACGATACCGCGGTCATGCAGGAAGCGATAGAACAGCGCGCGACCGGTGGTGGAGAGCACTTGCAGCGGCTTCATCTTGCCTACGAGGTCTTTCGATGCGTGTTCGAGCAGCAAATGGATTTCCTTGAACACGAAGTCCGCCTCCAAAGGCATCCCGGCGATGGGCTCTGCACCCGTAACAAGACTTTGGAAAAAGAGCGGCGCTCGCGGGTCGGCAACAGTGATGATTGTCGGCTCCTGTGCACCAAGCGTCGCACGGTCGAGATTCACCGGATACAAAGTCATTTGCCCTGGCTGCACTACGGCAACGAACGCGTGTTCTCCGCGATTGGCTAGCAGTTGCTGCAATTCGTGCAGTTGTGCGGTCGTAGGTGCACCCGCCTCGCCATCCACGAGGTAAAGCAGCGGGCGACCCTGAAATTCCGCGATCGCATCCGGCAACGGCGGTGCTTTCGGTTTGCGCCTCGCGCGCACGAGATCGAGGTAACTGAGATGCTCCGCACACGGATCACCGGTGAGCAGCACGGGCGGCGGGCAGCCAAACTTGCGGCTCTCCTTCTCAACGAATGTAGGTGCGGGTCGTGCGGGCATGGCCTCAACAAGTGCGGACGAGGCCCACGAACACACCGGCCACGCGCACATCCGCTAGGCGGGTGCGTGGAATGATGCGGTCTCGGAACGCCGGGTTTTCAGCGACAAGCCGCAACCCGCCGCCAGTGCGAAAGAGCCGCTTGAGCGTGGCCTCATCGTCGAGCACGACCGCTGCAATTTTCCCATCCGCCACCTCTCGGCAGGCATCCAGCACCGCTATGTCGCCATCGCAGATTCCTGCTCCAGACATGCTCTCACCACGCACACGAAGAGCAAAAAGGCTCTCTCCGCGAAACCACCGAGATGGCAATGGCAGAATTTCCTCCACTTCTTCAATCGCCGCCGTGGGCTCTCCGGCGGGGATGCGCCCAAGCAACGGCACATGCACAGCATCCTTTTCACGGTTGCGCGTGCTGCGTGCGATGCGGATGGAGCGTGGTTTGCCCGCCGTGCGCTGGAGATACCCCTTTTTTTGGATGAGCCGCAAATGTTCTCGTGCTGCATTCGGGCTGCTAAATCCAAAGTGTGAGCGGATCTCATCCAGCGTCGGCATAAACCCGACAGCACGCTGCCGCGCTTGGACGAAAGCGAAGACTTGGGCTTGGCGCTCTGTGAGGGCTGCAGGCATATTTCGCAGCGCACATACTGTTCCTGTTTACAGTATGCAATGGCGTTTTCAACTCTCTAAACCCCGAAGCACACACTCTCGGCGTAGTGTAGCATTCTAATTTGATCTTCAACTTTCGAGCGCGTCAGAATGGCAAGCGCAGTTCCACCGCGCGGGAAGCCGCTCTCCGAGCCCCATCTTTTCCGCAGGAACACGAGTTCGCGCAAGCAGCGGCAGTGACGGAGCGCGTTTTGCAGGCTGATGTCGTAGTAGGCCTTCGCGTTGAGGCGCGGATCGAAGCGCAGGCCGTGGCATTATAGGAAGCCGAACGCGAGCCGGTTGATATAGCCGGGTGGCATTTCGACTTCCATGCCTTCCAACCACACAAAAACTTCGCCCTTTCCGCTCCGCTACAAGGCCGAAGACTTTGCCCCCACCCGCCGAAGACCCACCGCGAAGATTGAATCGCTCCGCGAAGCTCCGACGATTCAAACTTCCCGAAAGACCGACCAGCCCACCGGGCACCAATCACGCCCGGCGCAGCGCCGTTCATGTTTTGTGCGATACACCGCCCGCCGTGTTTCGTGTTCGGCTGCTCGACAGCCTCAGCAGTGAGGAGAGGCTGAGTCGCAGCCTCAGGAGCGTTTTCAAAGTGCGCTCATTGCCGCGCGGGCTAGAGAGAGTGAGAGTTTTCGCTGAGAGAGAAAGCGGGGTGCGCGAAGAGGAAGTGCGTTGCCAGCTTCGCGGGAAGGTGGCAGATTCCGCGCGTCCCGATTTATGAGCGTCCAAGAAATCATCGCCGAACTGCCAAAGCTGCCGCCCGAGGATTTTCGCCTCGTCGTGGAGAAAGTTCATCAGCTCGAATCGGTGACACGAAAGCCAAAGACGGGCTGGGGGAAGGCCCTCTTGGAAGTTGCCGGAACGGCGGATGACTTGCCGTCGGACCTCGCCGTCAATCACGACCATTACCTCTACGGTGCTCCGAAGCGCGCATGAAGGCGGTCTTCGCGGACACCGCCTTTTTTCTCGCGCTCATCAATTCTCGAGACCAGCACCACGAGCGGGCGGCGGAATTGAATGCCGATTTGGAATCACCCCTGATCACCACTTCATGGGTAATGCTTGAATTTGCCAACGCACTTTCGGGAAGCCGCTCACGGGTGCAGTTTGAGCGGGTATTGAAAGGTCTCCGCGAAGCGCCGAATGTCGAAATCATCGCGCCGGACACCGGGCTTTTTGAACGCGGCTGCCAGCTCTACATCGCCCGAGCCGACAAGGATTGGTCCCTCACTGATTGCATTTCCTTCGTCGTGATGCAGGAGCGGAATCTGACAGATGCGCTCACTGCGGATCGCCATTTCGAGCAGGCAGGATTCAACGCGCTTTTGATTCGGTAGTGTGCGCGAACGCGCGAGCGGCTTCGCGAAAAGCATGGCACTTGCCGCTCAGGAGAACTCCCGCTCGCGTGGAAATTCACTCACGCGACTGAAGTCGGCATCCTCCCCAACATCGGGCATCGCGAGGAGCAGCGTCTTGAGATCGGGAAATATCACGCTCCCCACGGACTGGCTCTCCAGTTTGCTCGCCAGAAAATCAAAAAGTTCCCGCTGTTCGATTGGCGGAAGTTTTGCGATGGCGGATTCGATTTCGGCGAGTGTGCTCACGACGCAAAGTTATGCATGCACGACATCATTTCTAGAACGGAACCTCAACCGTGGAGCCTTCCATCAATTCCTCGCGGCAGCACATCCAGTATGGCTTTCCTCCGGGGCCGCAGCCGTCAATCCATCCTTCGACGGCGGAGCGGAATTCCAGCCACGCCACGAAACGCATCCGATCAAAGAATCCCTTCCTGCCAGTCCAGCCGAGCCATTCCTTGCAAGCCCGGTAGATCGTCGCAATGCGTGATTGCGTGATGAGGTCCTTGATGCGCGTCCACTCCCATTCGCCAAAGCCCGCCCATAGCCGCCAGCCCTTGAGGCACGGCGGGCGCTCCTTGCTCAGATACTTGGCGAGATAGGCCGCGCGTTCTATCGGGATTCGCTTCACGTCAATGCGCCCCCAACCGGCCTGCTGTGCCATCGCCCGCGCCTCGTTCACGTCGAGGAAGCGATTCGTGACGAGATGCACGTGCAGCCCGTGGAACTCGTGCATTTCAAAGACACGCATTCCGCACATTTGTTCCCAGCGCTGGCGCATGAGCGTGAGCAGGTGATTCCAGCGTTTACGCGTGCCTGGATTGGAGCTCCACCGCTCGAATACCCAGTCTACGAATCCCTCGAAAGCCGACTTTTCCTGTTCGCGATTATGCCCCCACCAGTCCTTGAAATTCAATGAACCGGTCTTCGGGGTTCGCGAACACGCTCCGAAGAGGTACTCCAGCCCGCCGTCAACCAAAGGGTAGCCTTCCATGTCGAAGAACACATCCGATGGATTTGCGGGGGGCAGCTCGGCCAGTCCCACCAGTTCACCGTTTGGTCCTGCGTGTGGGAGAACCTCAAACTTCGGCGCAACATCCGGCGTCCTGCTGCGTTCATCGCGCGTCTGGCACTGGAGACGGGCTTGGGCGGCCAGTTTTTCCAGCGAGTCCCTGCCGAGCTTACGAATCACTTTGCCCGAGGCTGCGGCTAGGGCCGCAACCGTTGCGACTCCTGCAGCCTTGAGCTTCTTAATCTGACCCACGCTGATGCCAGCGACCTGCACAAGGTGGTCTGTGTCGGCAAAAAACCTCTCCGCATGGGAGTTCCATCGCCCGTGGTCGGCCCTCGGAAGCGGCTCCGGACGGCCCTCAATTTTCCTGCCAAACGCCGCATGCATGGCCAGGAATCCCGCTTTGATCCGACCGTAATAATGAATGAAGTCTTCGACCCGGAATTCAACCCGCTCGGTGGTGCCCAGAATGATTCCAAATTTCTCCGGCATGCTTTGGCCGGCGACGGCGGCCAGCATCTCGGAGTAGCAGCAAAGTTGAATGGCGTAATACGGCTTCGGTGCCCGCGCGAGTTTCGTGTCCCAGACCTGATACTGTCCCTCCGCACCGAGAATGAGAAAGTCGGCGTATCCGGCGAACGGCCCATCCGCCAGGGCGGCTTGGAAAATGATGGGTGCCCCGGCATGCACGGCGGAAAGCGTTGCTGCGCGGGCCGCGCCAAATTCATCCTTGGGAATTTCCACCAAGCCCGGAGTGGATTTCCTCAGTTCGTGCAATGCCGACTGTTCGTGCTGATCTCCGGTTTCAGCGATGAGCTTCTGATCCTCGCTTTCTTCATCCGGTGTGACCGCGCCAGGATTCTCCAAGTGATACCGATCCATCCACGACGCGAAGGGCGACTCAAAATAGCGGATGAGATCCGTCGGGGAGAAAATGATCGCACCATTTTGTTTTTTCATAAGGGAGAGGAAAAATACCACTCCGGGTCGGACATCTGCGGTCCAACCAACCAGATGAATTTTGGGGATGGTACGCTCATTCCGTCGCAAGAATCGCCTCCGCAGAGCGCCGAATCCTCCGCTTGAGTTCCGCCGGTTCCAGCACTCGCGCGTGCGCGCCCCAGCTCAAAATCCAGCGCTCGATCTCCTCAAGGCTGCCGAGTTCCAGGCGCAGTTCAATCGTCCCGCCGGGGAGCTGCTTGATTTTCTGAGATGGATGCCAGTTCCGTTCGCTGACTAGACGCGCGGCAAAATCATCGAATGCAATCCGGACCTTGAAACGACCATGCGTGGAGAACACGCCGAGGCTCTCGCTCAGATGCTTGGTGATGGAAAAATCCGCCGGCCTGCGAAACCGCATCCGTGTGTTCTGCACCTTCCTCATCCGCGAGAGCACGAAAGTGCGCAGTTGGGAACGCACCAGGTCGTGGGCGAAGAGATACCACTGCTGGTCGATGCAGGCGAGATGGTAGGGCTGCACACGCCTCGCCTCGTAGCCCGAACTGCCCAGCTTGCGATATTCGAAGGCGAGTTCATGGGATTTGAGCACGGCGCTGCTGACGGTCTCGAACAATTCGAGATCCGCGGCGGTGCTCCCGATACCGCGGAAGGAAATCGAGGATTCGATCCCGTCCCACTGGAAGGAAACCTTGTCCTTCAAGCCGTCGGCAATTTTCTCGAAGGCAGCCTTGAGCGGCTTTTCAAACGAGGTGCCGCGATACTGCGCGAGGGCCTTCTGTGCGACCAGGAGCGCCACCACCTCGCCTTCGGATACCTCAATGCTCGGGAAATGCGTGACGGGCTCGGTGTAAACAAAACCAAAGTGGAGCTGGTCGTATTCGATCGGCAGCCCGAGCCGGTCGCGCATGAAGTCGATGTCGCGCTGGATCGTCTTCGTGGACACCTCCAGCTCCTTCGAGAGTTTGCTGCAGTTCGGAAAGTCGCCGGCGATCAGCTTTTGGTGCAGCCGCATCATCCGCTCCAGCGGGGGACGTGAGAATTGCTGGGCTTTGGTGAGACGAACGGGGGTTCTCAGACGCGGCATGTCGGCGTGTATGGACTCCCGGTTTTCCCGCACAAGACAATTCAACCGAGGGTAGGACAGCTTTTGTCCAAGCAGCCGTGCTCACATTCACGCCCGCAAGGGGAGCCGGCTTCGGTCCTCGGTCCGGCGTTCGGGGGAAACCCGGGAAGCCGGGGCCGGTTCTTCCTTGCGCTCCACAACATCCAACACGCCATGAAACTCCTGCTCCAGAAAATCGCCGCGCTGCTCCGTCGTCA
>Ga0075030_100005559_pt1 | contig 11355 bp, 10 predicted proteins | sample LitLauG_LLR_2012_FD_71393 | JGI IMG/M metagenome (GOLD analysis project Ga0075030, IMG submission 71393) | Freshwater sediment microbial communities from Pennsylvania, USA - Little Laurel Run_MetaG_LLR_2012 | ecosystem: Environmental > Aquatic > Freshwater > Creek > Sediment | place: USA...
GAAAGCTCCTGGACAAAGCGTTCCCGCTCGCGGATTACGGTTGTGCCATCCTCCTCTTCCTCGGTGAGTTTTGTCGTAACCTTTTTGCTCTTCCACGCCGCGATGTGGCGCTCCTCGCCCGAGCCAAAAATTCCGTTGATGAGACCAGAGCAAGCGACCAGGCCCACTTGGCCCGCATGCAGAGGCGTGAGTGGTCTTCCTCCGATAACGGTTGGTTCCGGGGCGAGAATTCGCCTGGTTTGCCGGTAGGCCGGCGAGTTCGCAACGAGATCCTCCAATTCATCCAGAGGCAGGCCCTTGAACGTCAGCGCTGCCGGCCCACTGGTCGGCACGGCGTATGGGTCGTCGCATGAGTCCGCCAGCTCCGGCAAGCTCTCGTACTCGCGCCCGAGAGTGGTGAAGCGATAACGGCCCTCGCTGATCTCGCGGTCACGAAGTTGTTCGCGCTCTCGGCGCGTCCGCCGGACGCCGGCAATGAGGACCTGGCGATAGCGAACCGACTCCAGATGGGACAGGCGAAACACCCGCGCACGTTTGAAGTGGGAAGCGAGGATCTGCGCGCAGTCGGTCGCGCGCTCGGCCGGAATTACCAGCAGGAGTACCCCACGGGGGATCAGCCACCGGAAGATGTGATTCAAGAACACCGCCTCAAGTCGTTCCCGAGCGCTACCTGCGAGCGCCCAGTCGTATGGGGGATTGCAAAAGCAGAGCGAGAATGACTCGACGGCGCAATGGGTTTCCAGGCAGTTTCCCTGAACAATCTTGGTAAGCGAGGGCCCGGCTTGTTCGGCGCGATAGGCATCCAATTCAATTCCGTAGCGTCTTGCGCTGGAATCCCGGGTAATCGCAGCAAACGCCGCGCCGTCTCCGACGCAAGGATCCAAGGTCGAAAACGGCTCGACCGGAAACCGCAAGAGATTCCGGATTCTTTCCGCTTCTCTGAGCGGCAGAGGGTAGTAGTTGCAGCGAACTTTGGCGTTGAAACGGGACATGCGAAAACTCCTATCGTTTGATTCGCGGGTGGTGATGGTGGTGGTGAACCGTAAAGTTGCCCGTTTTCGCAAATGTTATGCAGCTCCGTGCAGGCGACCTTCGGAACGGAGGACAGCCGGTCCGCACGACGGCACTTGTACAACTCGGGCGAGACGGCCAAGCGGCGGTTGCAGCGTGCATCGACGGATCAAAGACCGTTCCTAATCCAGACACCCTCGGAGGAACACTGAGACTCTCGATCAGTAGCACCGCCTCAAACCCAACTCAGGTCTTCATCCCCCCAATACGTGTGTGCGAAATGTGTGCCCGCCTTCGACCCGGAGGTATTCCTGAGCAAGACATAGACGTCGGGATTCGCCGTCACCCGGACCTCCACCGGGATTACCTTCGTAAAAACCACATAGGTGCACGGCTGGTTATTCTCATCAGTGCCGGTTGCGATCGCGATTTGCTGGCCATCATATATAACGATGCGGGAAGTGCCTGGCTTCGGCTAAAGCGCGACAGGCGAGGTGGTGATGCGGGTGTAGGCGTTTGCGCGGCGGCGCGCTCGTCGCAACGGCGGTCGGGCCGGGACACGGCTTCGGCGGGCCGCTTATGGCGGTGCCGATAGCGTGCCGCGCAGGATATCACCGAAGGCTTTTTTCGCCTTGGTTTCCGTTCTCAGTGCAGGGGTTGCTGGTCGAGCCTTGGGAAAAGGCGAAAACTAGAGCAAGGACAGCAATCAGGGATGCCGCGAACATGCGGGTCGGTATGGCAGCAGGATCGCACTAGTCAGCGCTTAAATACCACTTCTGATTGCTAAACGTGCACTAATAGCCTCATAAGTCATTGTCGTGGTAGGCTTTACTCTTGATCACAGGTCGCCAACTAAAAGCGGCGCGCGCACTGGTGGGATGGGAGCAGACGGATCTGGCGAAAAAGTCGGGCGTTGCTATCAGCACCGTGCGGCGCATGGAAGGTTTTGACGGGGAGGTCGGGGCCCGCACGTCAACGCTGTCGCTTGTGCAGAAAGCTCTTGAGCGGGCTGGCGTAGAGTTCTTGAACGATGAGCGGCCCGGCGTCAGGATGCGCGCGAGGAAATGACTGTGTTCATGGTGCGAGAAAACCTCTGGGCTGGAAGCAGAAAACTGCCGATGAAGGAGCTCGTGATTAAGTAATAATCACCGAAAATATGCCTGGTGACGTTACGCCATGGAAACCGACGGACTGGGAAAGGCACATCCAGCAGGTTCTAAAGCTGCGATATGCGTTGCCCGTCGGGTCCTATCAGCATGTTCCTGCTGATATCAAAGGCGATTGCGGAATCGAAGGCTTTGCGAGCGACGGCACCGCGTACCAATGCTACGCATGTCAGGACTGGATGGACTTTGCCGTCCTTCTGAAACACCAGAAGGACAAGATGACGCTGGACATTGGCAAGCTCGTGAAGCGGGAGGCCGAGCTGCTCACCATTTTGGGCGATATCCGAATCGGTATATGGAATTTCGTGCTTCCTTTTTTTAACAACAAGGACATCCTGAAGCACGCCCGGAAAAAGGAGATGGAGGTTCGGAGCAAGTCTCCGAAACATACCACCCCCGATTTTCGTATCGCCGTAATCACGGGTGACGACTTCCAGAAAGAAAAACAATCGCTTGCCAAGCAAGACCTGTATAAATTCGACGTCGAGACACTCCCAGCCACCGTGATGACTGCGGCGAAGTGGATGGACCAGAATAAGGGCCTGACACTCGTGTCGAACATCACGCGCAAAACCGACATCATCGGGAAAGACAAATCCACCGCGACGAAGGACAAGTTTCTTAACCAGATGGTCAAGAATTACACCATCGGCACGGGCGTCCTCAACAGGCTGGAGCAGGAGATGCCCGAGGTATTCGAGGCCGTCATGAAGAAAAAAACTGACCGGGAGGGCGAGTTGGAAACCGCAAGTGCCACGACGACCCTCGTGCCCGGCCAATTCTTCGATGCGACGCTGGCGCAGTATAAAGAGGAGCTGCGATTTGTCTCGGGTATCAGCCCTCGTGCGGCGGATGTGCTTGCGCGTGAGGCCGTTTCGGATTGGCTCATGAGATGCCCGCTGGAGTTTGAATGATGGCAGAGGAAACCGCCCTCACACTCGAAAAGCAGCACAGCTTCCGCTTCAAGCGCCGCCCCATATCGCTGGCTGCGGACTTCCGGCCAGACTGGAAGATCGCGACGCTGCTACTCATCCTCCATCTCAGCTCTCACGCGGGAAAGAGTTCCCTGAAACGGCTGCATATCCTCAATTGGGCGCTTCGGTCGCCCAAGAACCGTGAGGAGTTCGAGCAGGTCAAACAACACCAGCAGCCACTGTTCAGTTTCCAGTTTCGATTCGAACCGGCGCTCGGCCGCGCTATACATCTCGCCGTCGGCGAGAAGCTGGTGGAGTGGGTTGGCGGCGATCGGCTGAAGATAACGACGAAAGGCAAGGGCTGGATCACCGACATTCTCAAGGACACTTCGGTCATGCACGATGAGCGCGAGTTTCTTCAGCGCATCGGTAAAACCATCACGGAACCCCTTGCCACCGAGATGATCACGGTGAAGAACATATAATGCTGCGCGTCCGACATCTGCTGATCCACATCAACACCGACAAAGGGGTGTTCGGAACGAAGCAGGACTTCGCGGATGGGCTGAATGTTGTTCGCGCCGAGAATTATCGGGGCAAGTCACAGCTTGTTCAGTCGATTATTTACGCGCTCGGCCTTGAGGGTATGCAAAGCCCGTCGTATGCCGTGCCGCTTGCCCACGCGCTGACCGGGTACCTGGAGTATCCAGAAAACAGCAAGAAAGCGAAGGCTACGGTCATCGACTCCGCCGTTTCAATGGAGATAGAAAACGGCAAAGGGCAGTTTCTGACAGTCCAGCGTGCCATCGCTGGAGACCGCAATCGAAATTTAATCAAAGTATGGGAAGGACGGGCGCTCACCAAGAAGGAGGCCCTGAATACCTCACGCGATTACTACGTTCGTGAAGGCGGCGCTGCCACAAGCGATTTGGGCTTTCACCGCCGACTCAAGGATTTTCTGGGCTGGGATCTGCCGATGGCTCCGCGGTTCAGCGATCCCGACTGCCCGTTGTACCTGGAGACCATATTTCCTCTTCTCTATGTCGAGCAGAAGCTCGGCTGGGGCCGACTCCCTGCGCGATATCCGACATGGCTCAGCATTCGTGACGTCGGGCGCCGCACGGTTGAATTCATCCTTGGCCTCGACGCTTACGCCAATGCGCTCGAAAGAAACGCCGTACAGGAAGAGATCAAGCGGCTACAGCGGGAATGGACCCGCGTGCGCGCGGCAGCAGAGAAATCATCCTCCGCAGTGATCGGAATGGTGCGCGGGATTCCTTTGGAGCCTGTGGCATCGTGGCCACCGGAAATCGCGCCCTCGCTTTCGGTGATGCGCGAGTCGAAGTGGATTCTGATAGCCGATTACCTCACCGGGCTTAGGGCGCGCCAAACGGAACTACAAGGCGTTGAAGTCCCATCCACCGCGAACGCAGCGCCATCAGTGCGCGATGAACTCGCCAAGCTCGAGGAAGATCTGGCCGGCGAGGAAAGAACGGTCACGGCGCTGTTTCAGCAGTTCGAGTCAGACTCGGCGGAGGCGGATTCGCTCAAGCAGCGCATTGAGAGTATCAGTGACGATCTGCGGAAATACAAGGATCTTCGCAAGGTCCGCAAGATGGGCTCGAAAGACCAGCCTGACGTAATCAGCGGACATTGCCCGACGTGCCATCAGGAGATCGCCGACTCGCTGCTCGACACCGGCAATAAGGCGGTCCCGATGGATGTCGACCAGAACGTGAGCTTCTATGAGGAGCAAATCCAGCTCTTCACTGCCGTTTACAAGAATGCGGTGCACGCCACCGAAATGGCCGAGAAAGAGATTCAGGCACATCGGTTGGAGGTGAACGGTCTTCGTGAGCGTATTCGCGATATGCGCGAAACACTTGTTTCCGCCTCGAGCTCGCCCTCTATTGAGGCGATCTCCGAGCGGATACGGCTGGAGGACCGGATTATCCGCGTCGAAGCACAGCAGCAAAGGTTTGAAGAACATCTGGCCGAACTCGCTGAGCTTTCGAGCGAATGGCATTCCGTACAGGAGCGCCTCAAAAAGCTGCCGAAAGGCGCTTTGTCAGAGGCGGACCAAAAGAAGATATCCGACTGGCAAACGTCATTCCACAACCAGCTGACGAGATACAAGATGGGCAGTCTCGATATTCAGGAGATCTACATCTCGCTGGACAATTACAAGCCGCAGGTCGAACGCATCAATCTCGAGGCCGACGTATCTGCGAGCGACCTCATCCGCCTCCATTGGGCCTACCTGTTGGCTCTGATGGAAGTAGGGACAAAACCGACGGGTAACCATCCGGGCTTTTTGGTGTTCGACGAGCCGCAGCAACAATCGGTCGAGGAAAACTCGTTCCAACAGATGCTGCTCCATGCTCAAGCCCAGAAAAACTGCCAGATCATCGTGACTACCAGCCATGAGCGCAGTTCAATCGATGCGTACTTGAAGAAAATAGGCGTCACGCACGTGGCGGAATTCGGGATGGATCACATTCTCCAGAAAATGTCTGGATGACGCATGAAGAGGCCGCCGACACCCCGGCAGCCCCCCGCGCAAGCTCCCTCGCCGTCTTAGTTGCGCCCTTGGCCCTGCTGCTTGCCGACCTGTTTCTCGACGATGGCGTCGTGGCCCTTCTCGAGCCCGCCCGCCATGGCCAGCAGATCCTGGGCGTTCAGGCTTACCTTCTGCGTATCCCATTCTTCGCTGCCATCCCGCTTCAAGCTGCGTTCGATGGCGACATTCGGGATGCCGTTCCTGGCCGGGGGCCGTCGTTTGGCCAGAGCATAACCTTCGCTCGGTGACCGTTGTTCAAGCAGCATGACGGGCTTGTTGGTGAAAGTCTTCTTGTCGTCCTGCGCTTCCGTGCGCTGTGCCTGAGATAGAGCCATTTTCCCTCCATTGGTTGCATTGTTGGCGGGCGGAGCATAGTGCGCCGGACGCAACCTGCAAGCGAATATTTACGGAGTTAACGACTGGAGGGCGAAGCACGGCGGGGGCGTTATCATGGTCACATAAGTGGAGAGGAGGGTATCTCCTTGAAGTTTTTGAATACGCCCGACCTCACCGACATGCGCGGGAAGAGCAGTTAGGCTCGGTTCTTCAACGCGCGACTTTTCCGGGCGGGCTGGCTTTACCACAAATTCCGGAAGTCCGGCATCCGAGAGCCGGAGTGCGAGGGTCATGCTACAGAGTGTCCATCGGCTTGCATGCGGTCGGTGGGCTTTTTATGTTGCGGCGACGTTCTTTGGGGCCGCGTGGGGTTTATTCTTTAGAGTCAGATGGCCGTCACCAAAGCCCGCTTCATCGAGCCCATGCTCCTGCTGCGCACGGAGAAACTGCCGGAGGGGCCGGAGTGGCAGGTTGAATTAAAGCTAGACGGCTATCGCGCCCTCGCCATCAAGAGCGGGGGCAAGGTCTACCTCCGCTCCCGCAACGACAACGACTTCAATATCCGCTACCCCGGCGTCGTGAAGGCGCTGGCGACGATGCCGGACGACACCGTCATCGACGGCGAGGTGGTCGCGCTCGATGCCGACGGGCGGCCGTCATTCAACACGCTGCAGAACTACGGCTCGTCCGGCGTGCCGCTACACTTCTTCATATTCGACGTGCTAGTGCTCAAGGGTAAGGACGTGATGCGGGAGCCGCTGGTAAAACGGCGCGAGCTCATCGAGAAGCATGTCCTGCCGAAGCTGGCGGACCCTATCCGGTATTCACCTGTGCTCGAGGGCACGATGAAGCAGCTCGTCCACTCGGTCAAAACTCAGGGTCTCGATGGACTGGTGGCGAAGCGGCGGGACAGTAAGTATGAGCCGGGCCTGCGCCCGGGCGCATGGCAGAAGATGCGCGTGAATGCCGGGCAGGAACTGGTCATCGCAGGCTACACCCCGTCGCCGAAGAACTTCGACGCGCTGGTCATCGGCTACTACCAGGACGGCAAATTGATCTATGCCGCACGCACGCGCAACGGATTCACGCCAGCATCGCGCACGGAGCTGTTCAAGAAGCTTAAGCCGCTCGAGATCGCCGAATGCCCGTTCGCGAACCTACCGGAAAAGAAGGCAGGACGATGGGGCGCGGGTCTCACCGCTGCCAAGATGGCGGAGTGCCGGTGGCTGAAGCCGGTTACAGTGGCTCAGTTTGAGTTCGTTGAATGGACGAGCGACGCGCACCTGCGCCACAGCCGTTTTGTGGCGCTGCGCGAGGACAAGAACGCCAAGGATGTGAGGCGGGAAGCATGACCGGCGGCTACCTCGAAATGCAGATTAACGGGTACATCATCGGCCCGATTATGGCGTTCCGCAAATACATCTTTACCGACGTCATTCCCGCTTTCGGGAATCTGGATAAGCGCGCCGATAAGGTGGCGGATGAATATTACAACGAGATAGGCTCCCAACCGGCCTGGAACGATGCTGATATCGACATGGCCGACATCGCGGAGGCTGCGCACCAGAAATCGTTGGGCTGGTATCAGATGATGACCTCGCTTCGACAGTCGATGTTGAACCTGCTGGCAGCGGGCCTTTTCCATCTGACCGAACAGCAGCTTGCTATGGTCTGCCGGGATGGCGGTTTTACGATGCCGCCGCCAAAGGGCACCCAGCTCGGAGAAGTGAAGAAATGGTACGCCGCTCACCTCCATCTTGACCTCGAGACACTGCCGTCATGGACGCTGGTTGACGAGCTTCGCCTGATAGCGAACGCCGTGAAGCATGCAGAGGGCGCGGCGACGAGGCAGTTGCGGGAACGCCGTCCCGAGCTGTTCAGCAACCCTGACTTCGTGGAAATCTACAAGGAATTCGATGAGGAGGGTATCGACCGGACGTTCGGGCCGGTTGCAGCTCCGCTTTCGGGCGAAGAGTTTTTCGTCAGCGAGAAGCTGTTAAACGATTATGCGAGCGCGGCCGAGTCCTTCTTTGCGGAGATTGCAGACCACTTCAAGGCCCACAGCGATGACTATTACTGATGCTCAGGCGCGGCTGTGCTGGCGCTGCCGGTCATTGGCTTCGACTGCTTTTAGCGCAGTGCGCAGTGCGTAACCTTCGCGCGTCCGTGCCAGCTTTGCTGCTGAGTTCCCTCAAGCGCGCGGCAATTCCCTCGGCGTCCCGCTCTCGCAACTCGCGCAGCAGCACGCGAGCGTTCCACACGCCAGCTTGCATGCGCTCCTGCAAATAAGGTTGGAACGCTTCAAAGTTTGCGCGCTGCTTCGCGCGCGGCCCATAAACCGGCGCGCCTTCCGGATACACCAGGTACCTGCTGATGGTCTTCCGGTCGTAGCCCGTCAGCCGACTGATCGCGCGGATGCTCAGCCCTTGTCGTTTCAGCTCTTCAATCTCCTGCACGTCTTTCCCCCTCAACACATCCGGCACCTCCTCCTTTCAGAGTCGGCGCCGGGCTTAACCGCGGTTAGAGGCGGGGGATTTTTGGAACGGCACTATGAGGCTTTTGCATCGGCGCAGACACCTACAATGCGTCTGTGTGGAGCGTTGATTCGCAGACCAGACGGGCAGCGTACCTGGCCCCCGCTTTCCAAGCATCATGCGCGGCCCGCGTGCGTGACGACAGGTAGAACGTTTCGTCGCCTCGCAGCAGCGTGGTAGCGGGTAGATAGCCGCGCGGTGCGGCCCATTCTTCAAAGGGCGAGGGGATTAACGACGGGGCCTCTCTTGATCGAAGCCTCATGAGAGGGAATATAACCTTCATCCATCGGCAAGCGGTCCACGTTTGCTGCGGAGTTGCTCCGGGCCTTTATGGCTGAAAGCGCGGGTTCGCGCAAGCGGAATTGCGCATCGTTCGCTTTGGTTAATCGTGGCCCAATCTGGCACAATTGAACAGATCCAACCCCGTGAAAAGGCCGGAACAGCACGAGACCGACAGCGCCGCAGACGCGCTATTTCGCGGTGCGTTCCATCAATGGGCGATCACCCCAAGCGAGCGTGATTATGGCTGGGACCACGTCGTGGAGGTATTTCGTAACGGGGAGAGCACCGGGCTTCTTTTTAACGGCCAGCTCAAGGGATCGAGGCACACGGAGTATTCGGCAGACCGTTCCTTCATATCGCAGGAGCTCGAAATCGATTCCGCCGATTACCTGGCGCGGCAACTCCGGCAGCCAACCTTCCTGTTTCATGCGGACGTTGAGCAAAAGAAGTTGTTCTGGAGCGCCATACAGCTTGACCGGCAAGTGCTCGAGATATTGGAAGAAGGCAAAACGAAAAGCCTAACGGTGCGCGTTCCGACAGCCAATGCGCTGCCGGACCGTTTTGCTCAGTTCCTGGAGGACCTGACGCGGTCGCATACGGTTGTCGTCAGTCGGGCATTGAGCGAAACGACGCACATCGAATTTGTAGAGGCGATGAAGTCTCAACCTGTCGAGCGGATCACGAAGGTGGCGGAAGATCTTCACGAAAAAGGCTATCACCTCGAATTGCAGGCGGCCTTCGATCAGAGGAAGAGCGGAGATATCGCCGGAGCGATAACCGCGATTCGCAAAGTAGCTACAAGCGCTGGCATATCCGGCTACTTCGAGGTTCAATTCAACGCGGTCCTCCAGGCGGGCGAGCTTGAGTGGATGCAACAATCGAAATCCGACGAGCCGCAGGCGCGCGCCGCCGATAGAAAGCTGTCCGTGGCTTCAGAGCTCTGCCACATCGCGAAGCGCACACCGAGGCATCTTCACCTGTTCGCGCAAATAACCCGTAAGGCCGCAGAGCTGTCGGTGGCGGTGCAAAAAACCGCCGGGTTAATGATGATCTGGCGCGGACACCAGAAGCGCAGCGATGACCCGTTGTGGTTGGCCGTTCTGTCTTTCCAGCTGCAGGAAAGCTTGATGGCGGCTCACAAACAATACCGGCAAGCCCTTCGTCTGGCGCAGGCGACGGCACGGTCAAAATATAGATGGATCACGTCACGCCCACTGGTTGATGTGGCAATCCCGATCGCGATGCTGGCAGGGCTCTTGGAGAGCTGCGGCTTCAACGAAAGCGCGGTCTCCTACAGAACGTCCGCCTTCGAGATCCAGCGGTTCTCCGCAGCAGTGGCGACCGAGAACCGCAATATGGACGAGCTCTTCAACGCAGTCATGACGGCCCGAATGATTGAGCGTGACAAAAACGGAGAGATATTCAAATGGATACGGTCAATCATCGACAACTGGCACGAAGATAGCGACTACCGTAAAAATGCTGAAGAGCTGATGGAGCGAGCGATCCAGCGGCTCGACGGCGCGACGTTCGAAGGCGACATCAAAACCAACCATCGCCAGATTCACCACAATATCCTGACCTCGGAGGGTATCGACCCGACAGAGGAACCTTGGGCGAGCCTGATCGATCTGGCCATAAAGGATGACGATCCGACGCGCGTGCTGATCGATTGCGAGCATAAGGCCGTCATGGACCATCCAGCGGGCGACCCAATGCTAGTCCGGCTGGGCTTGGAGCGCGCAAATCCCAAGATGATCGGATGCCTTCTGTATCGATACAGGATTGGCGGGCGGACCTTGGACGGAATCAATCAGGAGTTCGTGAAGAGGTTTTGCAGCACCTGCCTTAAACGATCTCCTCGGCCGGCAGTGTGGACGTTTTATGACGAGCCCTTACCCGAAAAGTGACGCCACGCGGGCAACGCGATCTTTGCTACGATGCTGTCGATACAGAACATTTCTTGGCCTTCGCGTCACTCTCCTTGGGCAGCCACACTCGGAGGATGGTAAGCAGGACGCCGGCGCGTCCGGCTCCGGTCTTGACCGATTCGCCAGGATTACTCTTGAGAAACGCCGAATGGGTGAGAAGTCGCTAGCATCCCGTTGATGTGCGCCGTCCTGTCCTGATCAGCCTCTCTCTCGAGAAAAAGCCGTTCTGCAGATGGTCGCGTCGCCGGTGTCGAAGGCGCAGCGATAAAATAGAGCGGGATCTCGTCATGAAGCGGCTGATCTTGCTCCCCTGCCGGGCCGCCTTCAATCAGATCGAGCTTGACTATTGAGATGGCTATGCCCAATCGTGATCTCATTCGCGCTTCTGAAATCGCAGATTGGTGTTTTTGCCGAAGATCCTGGTATTTGAGCGCCCGCGGCGTCGGCCCCAGCCTGGTGCAAATTGAGAAGAGGCACGCCGGCGTTGACTATCATCAGCAGCATGCTCGCAGTGTGAATCAAGCCCGGGGCGTAATGAATGGCGCAACTCGCGCTCTGCTCGTTGCCGTGGTGCTTGCTGCGGTCTACTGGTTCTGGGCCTACGCTCGCTGAAATGGACTG
>Ga0075030_100005560_pt1 | contig 11354 bp, 8 predicted proteins | sample LitLauG_LLR_2012_FD_71393 | JGI IMG/M metagenome (GOLD analysis project Ga0075030, IMG submission 71393) | Freshwater sediment microbial communities from Pennsylvania, USA - Little Laurel Run_MetaG_LLR_2012 | ecosystem: Environmental > Aquatic > Freshwater > Creek > Sediment | place: USA...
ATGAACATGGGGATCATGCCGGTGGCCGGCATCCCGCTCCCGTTCCTCTCCTACGGCGGGTCGGCCATGATCGGCTTCATGGCCGCCATCGGGATCGTCACCAGCGTCCACCAGCGGAGCGTGCGTTGACGCTGCCCGACCAGGCGGCAGCCCCGGGCGGCGTGGCCGAACCGGTGGTGGACCCGTCCCCCGACGGTTCCACGACGGCCGGCAACGACCTCGCTGGCGTCCGGCCGGCCGGCACGGACACGACCGGCACCGACACGGGAGACACCGACACGACCGGCACCGACACGGGAGACACCGACACGGTCGGCATCGACACGGGAGACACCGACACGGTCGGCACCGACACGGCGCGCACCGGGCCGGATGTTCCCTTCCCGACGACCCGCAGGCCGCTGCCGGGCGACGCCGTGGACTTCCGGATGGCGCTGGTGTCCTCGGTCACGCTGGACCTGCCCAGCCAGCACCCGTCGGTAGTGCTGCGGGAGACGGACACGCCGAGGCGCCAGTTGACCTTCGCCATCGGGATGCCCGATGCCGTCGCCCTGTCCCATGCCCACCGGCGGATCGCCACGCCCCGGCCGCTCACCCACGAACTCATGAGCGACGCCCTCCAGGCCTTCGACATCGACGTGGTGGCCGTCCGGATCGTAGGTCGCACCGGGTCCGTCTACTTCGCCGAGCTCGACCTCCGGGGTCGCACCGGGCGGTCGGTGCTGTCATGTCGGCCCAGCGACGCGATCACCATTGCCCTCCACCAGCCGGTCCAGGTGCCGATCCTGATCGACGCACGCCTGCTCGAGTCCGAGGGCGACGTGGCCCCGCCCGGAGCCTGAGCCACCCCTGCCTGTAACCCTGACGGGGTGTCACCCGTTGTAATCGTCGAAGACAGGCGACGTGGCGGTCGGGGTACCGGAGGACGGACATGCTGTGGAGTGCGACCAAGGTGAGGCGGCGCCTCCAGATCCCGAGCCAGGAGTCGCTCCTGGCCTGGGCCAGGGCCGACGAGGTGGGCATGCACGTCCCGTTCCCGGTGGCAGGTGCCCTGAGACGCTGGGCGCCCTACGTGGCACTCACCGAGGGCGCCCTGTGGGTGTGTCGCTCGGGGGTGACCGCCCGGTTCGGTCTGGAGCAGGTGGTGATGACGACGCTGGTGGACGATCCCGACGGCGCCCTGCGGGTCGATTTCCTGACCGGCGACCCGCTGATCGTCCTCCTGTCCGACGGCGGCTCGTTCGTCCATGCGCTCGCCCGCGAGATCCGGGCGTTCGACCGGCAGCTGCAGCGTCGCGTGCCGACGACGCGGGTCACCGATGCGGCGCGGTCCGACGGCGGTGTCGTGCGGTCCGTGCACCCGTCCCTCGTCGGGGTCCCGGCGGACGGGGACGACGTGGTGCGACCGGGGACGGTGTTCGAGACGGACGAGGCCCGTGCGCTCCTGCACGAGGCGCATCTGATCGTGCGGCGCGAGCTGCGCCTGCTGCTCACCGAGGCCGGCACCAGGGCGGCGGGGCCCGGTCCGGGCTGACGGCACCCGGGAGGTCGGCCCGTCCCGGTCAGCCGCCGGTCAGGAGCCGCCGTCGACGTTCCATGTCCTCTTCGTACTTGGCCTGTTCAGCGTTGTCGACGCCGGCCGATCCCTCGTCGGAGATCCGCATGAGCAGGGCCACGAGTACGTAGTTGGCGATGAGCGCCGACCCCCCGTAGGAGACGAACGGCAGGGTGATGCCGGTGAGGGGCAGGAGGCGGACGATGCCGCCGATGATGAAGAAGGCCTGGAACCCGATGATGAGGGTGAGGCCGGTGGCCACCAGCTTGGCGAATTCGGAGCGGGCCGTCTGGGCGATGCGGAGACCCGCACCGACGAGCAGCAGGAAGGCCACGACGATCATGGTGGAGCCGAGCAGGCCCATCTCCTCGCCGATGACGGCGAAGATGAAGTCGGTCCGGGCGTTGGCGATCGAATACGCGCCGAACCCGAGTCCGAGGCCGGTACCGGCGACGCCCCCGGTCCCCATCGCGAACCACGACCGGACCAGTTGGCCGCCGCTGCCGTTGGCCAGGGGCCACGGGTTGAGCCAGTCCTGGATCCGGACGTGGGTCTGGGACAGGTACTTCGAGGTGATGTAGGCCCCGATGCCGAAGAGCACCAGACCCAGCACCAGGTAGCCGGTTCGGCCCGTGGTCACCCACAGCAGGCCGATGAACAGGGCGAACAGCAGGGCCGAGAACCCGATGTCGTGCTCCAGGCTCATGATCATGATGGCGAACGCCCACGCCAGCACGATCGGCACCAGGGGCCGGGGGTCGAGCACCAGCCGGTTGCCGAAGCGGGCCGTCGGGATGGTGAGCAGCTCGCGCTTGTCGGCGAAGTACGAGGCGAAGAAGACGCACAGCAGGATCTTGGCCAGTTCCACCGGTTGGAATTCGAACGACCCGACCTGGATCCACAGGCGGGCGCCGTAGATGTTGGCCCCGAGGCCGGGCACCAGCGGCAGGAGGAGCAGGAGTGCGCCCCCCGCCAGCAGGAGGTAGCGGTAGCGGTCGAGGTCGCGGGACCGGCGGATGGCGAAGAGGGTGATCACGTAGGCACCCACCCCGGCGGCCGTCCACGCCGCTTGGAGCGGGGCGTAGTGCTTGCCCGTGCCGAGGTCGATCCGCGAGATCATCACGTACCCCAGCCCGTTGAGCAGGAAGACCACCGGCATGACCACCGCGTTGGCGTCCGGAGCGAAGATCCGGTTGGCGATGTGGGTGACCCCGCCGAGCGCCAGTATCGAGATCAGCAGGGGCGTGAGGTTGGCCGGGACCTTCGACGTGTTGCCGAGGATCATCAGCACGTAGGTGGCGACGACGATCGCCCCGGCCGCCACGAGCAGGCCGAGCTCGGTCCGACGGCGCGCCTTGACCCCGTGGCGCGCACGGGTGGTGGTCAGGGAACGCAGGGTGAGCGACGGCACTGCGGCGAGCCTACCGGTGGCCGGGGCCGGTGCGGGGGAGTGCGTTCCGCCGTCCCAGGGGTGCCGGCCGCCCACGGCCCGTCCGGGGCCGCTCGGGTCGAGCAGGGGTACGATGGCCCGACGATGAGCCCCCCACGCGCGCGACCGAGCCCCGGCACGGCGGCACGGACATGATCGACCCACTGGCGGCACGGGACGAGCGCCACGAGGACGCCGTCACGCCCGACCTCCGCCCACCCGTCGGGTCCGCACCGGCCTCCAGGCGCCCCGAACCGGCCTCCAGGCCCCCCGCACCGGCCTCCAGGCGCCCCGAACCGGCCATCGGGCGCCCCTTGCCGGTGATCCCCCCCGACTCGGTGGCCGCCCTGACCGGCGACCCGGCCGACGGGCCCGCAGCCGGGGACCTGGCGCGTTCACCCGAGCGCTTCGCCAACCGGGAGCTGTCGTGGCTGGAGTTCGCCGACCGGCTCCTCGACCTGGCCGAGGACGTGCGCCAACCACTGCTCGAAAGGGTCAAGTTCCTCGCCATCTTCACCGAGGGCCTGGACGAGTTCTTCCAGGTCCGGGTGGCCGGGCTCGAGGACCAGGTGGCGGCCGGCTTCCGCACCCGGTCGCCGGACGGGCTGAGTCCCGGCGAACAGCTCGAGGCGATCACCGAACGGGTGACCGGACTAGTCGATCGTCAGAGCCGGGTGTTCGCCACCGGGGTGCTCCCGGCGATGACCGCCGCCGGCATCCTCCTGTGCGACTGGCACGAACTGGGTGCGTCCGATCGGCTCCACCTCGACGAGGTGTTCCAGCGGGTGATCTTCCCGATCCTGACCCCGTTGGCGGTCGACCCCGGCCACCCGTTCCCCTACATCTCCAACCTCTGCCTGAACCTGGTGGTCCGGGTGGTCGATCCGGCCACCGACGAGCAGCGGATCGCCCGGGTCAAGGTCCCGCCGCTGCTGCCCCGGTTCATCGTGCTGCCCGACGACCGGCGGATCGTGCCGGTGGAGCAGGTCATCGCCGCCCACCTGGACAGCCTGTTCCCGTCGATGTCGGTGTCGGAGCACCACGTCTTCCGGGTGACCCGCAACGCCGACCTGATCGTGGACGAGGACGACGCCCAGGACCTGCTGGCCGCAGTGGAACTCGAACTCCACCGTCGGCGCTTCGGACAGGCCGTGCGGCTCGAGGTGTCGTCGGGCATCTCCACCGAGCTACTGGACATGCTGGTGGGCGAGGTCGACGTGCCGGAGACCCACGTGTTCCTGTCCGACGTGCCGATCGACCTCGGTGGACTGCGGACCGTGGCCGAGCTCGACCGGCCCGACCTCGCTCCCGAGCCGTGGAGCCCCCTGGTCCCGCCGCAGCTGTGCGGGGGGTCCGACCTGTTCGCGGTGCTGGCCGAGGGAGACGTGCTCCTCCACCACCCGTACGAGTCGTTCGCGGCGTCGGTCGAGGCGTTCGTCGAGCGGGCGGCCACCGACCCCGACGTGATGGCCATCAAGCAGACCCTGTACCGCACGGGGACCGACAGCCCGATCGTGGGGTCGTTGATCAAGGCGTCGCAGGCCGGCAAGCAGGTCACGGCGGTGGTGGAGCTGCAGGCCCGGTTCGACGAGCGGGCCAACATCGCCTGGGCCAGGGCGCTCGAGGAAGCGGGCGTGCAGGTCGTCTACGGCCTGCGACGGATCAAGACCCACTCGAAGATGTCGCTGGTCATCCGCCGCGAGGGTGACCACACCCGCCGCTACTGCCACGTGGGCAGCGGCAACTACAACTCGGTCACGGCCCGGACGTACGAGGACATCGGCCTGCTGACGGCGGACCCGGACATCGGCGCCGACCTGGCCGAGGTGTTCAAGCTGCTGACCGGCTCCGGCTCCCCGATCGCGCTGCGCCGTCTGGTGGTGTCCCCGCTGTCGACCAGGAGCGAGGTCATCGCCGCCATCGACGCCGAGGCCGGCGCCGGACCGCAGGGACGGATCGTGCTCAAGACGAATGGGCTGACCGACCCCGACGTGATCGACGCGCTCTACCGGGCGTCGGCCGCCGGCACGTCGGTGGACCTGGTGGTGCGCGGGCGCTGCAGCCTTCGGCCGGGCATCGCCGGCCTGTCGGACACCATCCGGGTCCGCTCCGTCGTGGGCCGGTTCCTCGAGCACTCCCGCATCTTCCGGTTCGGCGGGGACCACGGCCGCCCGTTGCGCATCAGCTTCGGGTCACCCGACTTGATGGAGCGGAATCTCGACCGACGGGTCGAGGTGATCGTGCCGGTCAGGGACCCGGTGATCCAGCAGCGTCTGGTGGAGGTCCTCGACGCCGCACTGGCCGACCGGGCCAACGCCTGGACGCTCGGTCCGGACGGCAGGTGGACCCGTGCCGCCGTCCCGCCGCCAGCCGAACCGGGCTTCAGCCTGCAGGGTCACTGCCGAGCACGGGCGATCGACGCCCTGCAGCGTCGCCGGGAAGCGGACCAGGCCGTGCCGTCGCTGCGCCAACCGGATCCATCGGTCGGGCCGGGTGCCTCGCTCGTGACGCCGACCGTGCCGCAGACGACCACCACGGAGCAGACCGTTGCGCGGCCGGCGGGGGCGAATCCGGTGCCGGAGGCTGCGACGGTGCGCGTGCCGTGGTGGCGCCGCCTCTTCGGCCGTGCCAGGCGGTCGCGCTAGCGAGCGCGAGGGCACACCGCTCCTGAGCCGAGGCCAGCTGCCGACGGAGCCGCAGGTGCACGGAGCGCTGCTCCAGTTCGAGCGAGGCGTAGGCGAGGCCACCGAAAGGGATGGGCAGCCAGAAGTTGACCGCCCGGTAGGCGAGCACGGCTGACAGCGCCTGTCCGTCGGTCAGGCCGAAGCCGGCGAGCATCGTCACCAGCACGAACTCGACGACGCCCAGCCCGCCAGGGGTGATCGGGATGGCGGCCAGGATGTTGGCGAGCCCGTAGGCGGTCAGCAGGTCGACGGGCGACACGAAGTGGCTGAACGCGGCCACGAACACCCAGAGCGACGCCGCGTCGAGGAGCCAGTTCGCGGCCGCCCACCCACCGGCCCGCCACAGCAGCGGCCGGTCGTCGACCAGGACCGCGAACCGTGCCGCCAGGCGCTCCACCAGCGACGTGCACCGGTCGGCGTCCAGGAACCGGATGTGGGCGCTCACCGCGTGGATCACCCGTCCCGCCCGTGCCTGGCCCCGGGTGAGCAGGTAGAAGAGCCCGCCGAAGGCGCCCAGCAGGACCACGCCGACGGCGGCGGCCACGAGGACCAGGATCGATGCGGACGTGGACCCGTGTCCGCCCAGTCCTGCGGGCACCCGGAACCCGTGGAGCACCAGGAACGACACGAGCGAGCACCAGAAGATGACGTTCAGTACCACCGCCGAGCCGATGCCCTGGGTGCCGAGTGCGAACCCGGTGTCGGCCCCGCTCACCCCGGACTGGGTCAGCAGCCGGTAACCCAGTGCGGCGCCCGGTGCGGTGCCACCCGGCGACACGTGGCTGAGGGCGAGGGTCGAGAGGTTGATGCGGAAGAGGCGGAACCGCCGCGGGCCGCCGCGGGGTAGCACCGAGTGGGTGAGCTGTGCGTAGGCCGCCAGGGCGGCGACCTCCAGGAGCACGCCGAGGGCCAGGTAGGCGACGTTGATGTGGGCCAGGGCCCGGACCTGGCTGCGGTGGCTGACCACCAGGGGGAGCGCGATGTAGAAGACGAAGAGGAACGCGAGCACGGTGCCCACGCTCACCCGTACCTCGCGGCGCATGAACGGCCCGCGGTGCCACCACCGCGCACGGCGCGCGTCGTCTGCAGGCGCCGCGTGCGGCGCCTCTGCCGTCGTGGGCTCCATCCCCACCATGTTGGCACGGCGCGAGGTGTCGGACCTGTAATGCTGAGGGCGTGGCCGACCTGGACCAGGAGCGCGACGACACCGCCGTGCACCGCGTGCCGGGGGTGATCCCGTCGGGGGCCGACGGACCCGGCACCGACGGCGGGCCTGACGCACCCGGCGCCGACGCCGGGGTCGACCCCAGTTCTCCACGGCGGGACCGCCTGTTCGCGGCGGCGGCGGCCAAGGGCGTCCCGCTGCGCACGATCCTGGCCGTCGACGCGGTGGTGATCACCACCTGGGTCCTCTACCGGCTCCTGGGCCGGTTGCGCGACGTGATCCTGTGGGTGCTGATCGCCGCATTCATCGCGCTGGTCCTGAACCCGGCGGTGGCCGCACTGCAGCGCCGACGGTTCCGTCGGGGCGCCGCGGTGGGTGTGGTGTTCGCCGCCGCCGTCCTGGTGTTCGCCGGTCTGCTGGCACTGTTCGGCTATCCGCTGGTCAATTCGCTGACCCGGGTGGCCGAGCGCCTGCCGACCATGGTCGACCAGGTCCAACGCGGACACGGGTGGCTGGCCCACACGCTCCAGCGGTTCCACCTGCTCACCTGGGTCCAGAAGAACGCGCCGAAGCTCAAGCAGTACGCCCACAACCTCGGCAAGCCCGCGCTCTCCGTGGGGGCCAACCTGTCGAAGGCGGTCATCTCGACGATCGTGGCGCTCACCACCATCGCCTTCCTGTCGCTGTTCATGCTCCTCGAGGCGCCGGTGCTGCGCACGAGCCTGCTCGGAACGCTGAACCCGCGGCTGCGCCAGACGGTGTCGGACGTGTCGGCCACGGTGTCGCGCTCGGTCACCGCCTACGTGCTGGGCACGGCGGCCATGGGGCTCATGTTCGGCCTGGTGATCCTGATCACCATGGTGGTGCTCGGCGTCCCCTTCGCCCTGCTGATCAGCTTGTGGGTGGCGCTCGTCGCCATGATCCCGCTGGTCGGGGGGCTCATCGCCGGAGTGCCGGCCGTGGTGCTGGCCGCCCTCCACTCGCCGACGGCGGGCGTCGCCACCCTCCTCGTGTTCGTGGGTTTCCAGCTGGTGGAGAACCACTTCATCTACCCGGTGGTGATGAGTCGGACGGTCCGCATGAACCCGCTGTGGGTACTGCTGTCGGTGCTCGTCGGCGCCAACCTGGGCGGCGTCTTCGGCTCCACGCTGGGGGCACTGACCGGGGCGCTGGTGGCGATTCCGGTGGGTGGTGCCATCCAGGTGGTGTTCCGGGAGGTGTGGGATCGGACCCGCCCGGTGCCGACGGGGGACCCGCCGGCACCGGCCTCGGTCGACCAGGCCGCTGACCAGGGAAGACAGGCACGAGCCCCCTCCTGATCGCCCGAAGGGGACGCTCCCTCGCCACGGTGACCGTGCCACCGTCCCGTCACCGTCGGTCCCGTAAGCTGTGCGGATGGACGTCCTGGTGGTGCTGCCTACCTACAACGAGTCGGAGAACATCGACCACGTACTGCGACGGATCCGTGCCGCACTTCCCGACGCCACGGTGCTGGTCGTCGACGACGGCAGTCCGGACGGCACGGCCGACGCGGCCGAGGTGCTGGGCAAGGAGCTCGGGAGCATCGAGGTCATGCGCCGCCGGTCGAAGTCGGGCCTGGGAAGCGCCTACCGGGCCGGGTTCCGCTGGGGCCTCGACCGCGGCTTCGACGCCTGCATCGAGATGGACGCCGACCTGTCCCACGAGCCCGAGGCGCTGCCGTCACTGGTGGCGCCGCTGGCCGGCGGCAAGGAGCTGGTCATCGGGTCGCGCTACGTCCCGGGCGGCGTGATCCCGAATTGGGCGTGGCACCGGCGGCTGCTGTCCCGTGGCGGCAACCTGTACGCCTCGGCCATGCTGGGTCTGGGTGTGGCCGACGCCACGGCCGGGTTCCGGTGCTATGCGGCCTCCCTCCTCGAACGGATCGACCTCGACCAGGTGCGGGCCGAGGGCTACGGGTTCCAGATCGAGATGACCTACGCGGCCCGGCGCGCCGGCGCCCCCATCCTGGAGGTGCCGATCAGCTTCGTCGACCGGGTGGAGGGGGAGTCGAAGATGTCGGCCCACATCGTGTTCGAGGCGCTCGGCCTGGTGACCCTGTGGGGCCTCCAGCGACTGGTGGGCTCGCGGCGTGGCCAGCCCGAGGTCGTCCGCGCCTGAGGCGCTCGATGTGACCGATCCGCTGCGCGTCCTCGTCGTCGACGACGAGCCCTACATCACCGATGTGCTGGCCTCGGCGCTGGCCTTCGAGGGGTTCGCCACCGAGGAGGCGGCCACCGGGGCGGAGGCGCTGGCGAAGGCACGCCGCGGCGACTTCGACTGCATCGTGCTCGACGTCATGCTTCCCGACAGCGACGGCTTCGCCGTGTGTCGGGCCCTGCGCGACGAGGCCATCGCCACGCCGGTCCTGTTCCTGACCGCACGCGACGCCGGAGCGGACAAGCTCGAGGGCCTGGCCCTCGGCGACGACTACGTGACCAAGCCGTTCAGCAGCGACGAACTCGTGGCCCGCATCCGTGCCGTGCTCCGACGGTCCACGGGCGCGTCGGTGGAAGGTTCCCGGCTGCGCTACGCGGACCTGGTGGTCGACCAGGACACCCACGAGGCATGGCGCGCCGGGCGTCCGCTCGACCTGACCGCCACCGAGTTCCGGCTCCTGGCCTTCCTCGCCGCCAATCCCCGGCGGGTGCTGTCCAAGGCCCAGATCCTCGACGAGGTGTGGGGCGAGGAGTTCGAGGGGGAGTCGAACATCGTCGAGATCTACATCTCCTACCTGCGCAAGAAGGTGGACCGGGACGACCCCCCGCTGATCCGGACCGTGCGGGCCGTGGGCTACACCTTGCGCGAGGCGGTCCGGTGACCCTCCGCCAGCGGCTGGTGGTCACCATCGTGGCGGTGGTGGCGGTCGGACTGGTGGCCGTCGACCTGATCGTGCTGACCTCGCTCCACTCGTTCCTGTACGGCCGGGTGGACAGCCAGCTCACGACCGCCGCCCACCAGGTGTCCGCACTGACCCGGCGGGCCGAACTGGCCGGGCAGCCGGTCACGGCGACACAGATCCGGCAGCGGGTCAGCCCCGACGTGTACGTGGTGCTCCTCGGTCCCGACGGGGTCCCGGGCGTGTCGGCCCCCTCCGGCTCGCGGTTCCAGGCCGATCCGCCACCCCGCCTGCCCGCTGCGCTGCCCGTGCACCCGCTGGGCGGGGGGTACGACGTCGACCAGCCGTCCCAGGCCTACCGCCCCGCGTCGAGCGCGATCACCGTCGGCTCGTCGGTCCACACCGGTCGACGACGCCGGTGGGTCGGGGGGCCCGAGTACCGCTTGCTGGCGGTGTCGATCCCCGGGCGGACCCTGGTGGTGGCCACCCGACTCGACTCGGTGTCGGCCACGCTCGACTCGTTGCGGGTCCTGCTGATCGCGCTGACCGTGGCTCTGCTCGCCCTCCTGGCCGGGGTCATCGCGGTCATCGTCCGTCGCGGTCTGCGCCCGCTCGAGGACATGTCCCGCGAGGCCGATGCCATCGCCGCCGGCGACCTGACCCGCCGGGTGCAGCCGAGCGACGGCCTGACCGAGATCGCCCGGCTCGGTCGGGCCCTCAACGGAATGCTCGCCCAGATCGAGACCGCCTTCGCCCAGCGTGCGGGGTCCGAGGAGCGTCTGCGCAGCTTCCTGGCCGACGCCTCCCACGAACTGCGGACGCCTCTGACCTCGATCCAGGGCTATGCAGAGCTGCTCCGCAAGGACGCGCTGCCCGACCCGGCCGCCCGGGGCCGGGCGCTCGACCGCATCGAGCAGGAAGCGGCGCGCATGGGCGTCCTGGTGGGGGACCTCGCCGTCCTGGCCCGTGAGGGCGAGGGGCCGGCACCCGAGTTGGGGCCGGTGGACCTGGCCGGACTGGTGGCGGCGGTGGTGGACGACGCACGGATGATCGACCGGTCCCGTCCCCTGGAGCTGGAGGCGCCGGGGCCGGTCCTCGTCCTGGCGGAGCCGGCCCGGCTCGAGCAGCTGGTCCACAACCTGGTGGGCAACGCCCTGGCCCACACCCCGTCCGGCACCCCGGTCGAAGTCCGGGTGACGACCGACGGGTCCCGGGCCTCCCTCGAGGTGCGCGACCACGGCGAAGGCCTGGACCCCGACCAGGCCGAACGGGTCTTCGACCGCTTCTACCGTGGCGCCGGGGCCACCCGCAGCAGCGGTTCCGGTCTCGGACTCTTCATCGTGGCCAGCCTGGCCCGCACCTTCGGCGGCTCCGCATCCGTGGTCAGCGCACCTGACGCCGGAGCCACCTTCACCGTGGTGCTCCCCCTCGACCCGGGGGTCACCTCGCCCGTGCCGGGCACGCGGGCCGGCACCGACGACATCCCGGCCGACAGCGGAGGCACGCCGACGGGGACCGGCGGTGCGCCGGTGCCGGCGCTGCCCGGTCGTACCGGTGACCAGGGCCGAGGGGTGACCGCGGCGCAGCCCGGCACCGCACCGGTGCACCGGTGCGGTGCCGGGCTGCGCCGCGGTCACCCCTCGGCCCTGGTCACCGGTACGACC
>Ga0075030_100005562_pt1 | contig 11352 bp, 8 predicted proteins | sample LitLauG_LLR_2012_FD_71393 | JGI IMG/M metagenome (GOLD analysis project Ga0075030, IMG submission 71393) | Freshwater sediment microbial communities from Pennsylvania, USA - Little Laurel Run_MetaG_LLR_2012 | ecosystem: Environmental > Aquatic > Freshwater > Creek > Sediment | place: USA...
ACGCCGGTGCTCATTTCCAACAAGGTGAACATCTGGCGCGAAATCGAGCAGGATCGCGCGGGTTTGGTGGACGAAGACGATGAGCCGGGTACCACGCGCTTGCTGGAAAAGTGGTTCGGACTTTCTTCCGGAGAAAAGCAGGCGATGCGGAAAATTGCGCGGCGGTGTTTTCAATCGCGCTTCGAGGTGACGCGTGCCGCAGAAACGCTGATTGGTGCGATTCAGAGCAGGTCATGAAAATAGCAAAAGCCGCTTTGCTCAGAAAGACCGCCGTTTTTCATGTTGCAACACCACGGGCGAGCCGAATCGCTTGACTGCCAAAAAGCATTCCGGCATGGGAAACAGCCCCTTGGACGACCACGCTGGCGATGTCCTTTATCAGACTGCCGCACGAGTCGCCCTGATCCATTTGCCAAGGAAAATCCATGTCCCTTATTCTCGGAATCAACGCCTACCACCCCGACGCCTCCGCTTGCATCCTGCAGGACGGCAAGCTTGTCGCCGCAATCGCCGAGGAACGGCTGGGCGCCCGGTTCAAGCACATCGCCGGCTTTCCCGCGCTGGCTATCCGGCGCGTATTGCAGATGGCCGGAGTCTCGGTCAAGGACGTGGATCATGTTGCCATCGGTCACAACAGCAACGCGAACAAGTCGGCAAAAATGCGGCGCGTGATCGCGAATCCCGTGCGTTCCGCGAAGGCGGTCGCGTCGTTTCTAAAAAGGCGCACGCGTTTTGAGAGCCTCGGCGATCAGGTCGCGAAAGCATGCGACGTGGGGCGCGCGGACTGCCGCTTTGAGCAGATCGATGTCGAGCACCACGTCGCGCATCTCGCGAGTTCGTTTTTTTCGAGCCCCTTCGATTCCGCCGCGGGCATGTCGTACGACGGCTCGGGTGATTTTGTTTCCACGATGCTCGCGCGGTGTGAAGGCAACGTGATCACGCCGCAGCATCGCAGTTTCGTGCCGAATTCGCTTGGTTATCTGTACACGGCCATCTGCCAGTTTATCGGGTTTGACCACTTCGGCGAGGAATACAAGGTCATGGGGCTCGCTGCTTACGGTGAACCGAAATACGTCGACGCGTTGAAGCAGTTTGTCATAAGCGACGGCAAGGGGAACTACCGGCTGGATGAACGCTACATTCGCGCGAGCGGCGGCACTTTTGAGGAGTGCATCAATGAAAAAGGTGAGATCGTCCTCTCGCGTCTCTACACGGACGAACTGGTGAAAAAGCTTGGCGCACCGCGCAAGCGCGGCGACGAACTGATGCAGCGCGACAAGGACATGGCGGCTTCGTGCCAGAAATATTTCGAGCAACTCGTACTCGAACTTCTCGCTTCGTTGCATTCGCAATTTCCCACGGAAAAACTCGTGACTGCCGGCGGCTGCGCTCTGAACGGAGTATGCAATTCACGCATCCTCCGCGAAACGCCGTTCAAAAAATCGTACATCCAGTGTGCCGCGTCCGACGACGGCACCGCGATCGGCGCAGCGTTGCACGTGTGGAATTCCGTGTTGAAAATGCCGCGTTCGCCCATGATTGATCACGCCTCATGGGGGCCGGAGTACTCTGTCGCCGAGATGGAGTCCGCACTGAAAAGCGCGGGCCTTGCATACGAACGCTTCGATGGCGGTGCACTCTACAAGCGCGGTGCCGCGCACCTCAAGGCCGGCCACGTGATGGGTTGGTACCAGGGCCGCAGCGAATGGGGCCCGCGCGCGCTCGGCAACCGTTCCATCGTCGCAAATCCCGGCTGGCCGGGCATGAAGAATCTAATCAACGCGAAGATCAAACGCCGGGAAAGCTTCCGTCCGTTTGCGCCCTCAATTCTCGCCGACAGGGTGCCCGAGTATTTCGAGCAGGATGTCGAGAGCCCGTTCATGATGCATGTCGTGAAGATCCGTCCTGAGAAGCGCTACGAACTCGCCGCCGTGTGCCACGAAGATTTCACGGGCCGCCTGCACACGGTGAAGCGTTCGCAGAACGAAAAGTATTTCGACCTCATCAGCGAGTTCGCCGCGCAGTCCGGCACGCCCGTGGTGCTGAACACGAGTTTCAACGAGAACGAGCCAATCGTGGACACGCCGGAGCAGGCCATCAGTTGCTACCTGCGCACGGACATGGACGCGCTGTGCCTCGGGCCGTTCGTCACCGTGAAGCCCGGCAAGTCGCTGCCCGCAGCATAGCCCGCAGAACTGAGCTGCGAAAATATTCCGATGGCCGTCCCCGTCTCAATCCTGATCCCGATTAAGAACGAAGCCGCGAACCTCCCGCGCTGTCTCGCGTCGGTCGCCTGGTCGGATGAAATCTTTGTTGTGGATTCGCAAAGCACCGACGGTTCGCAGCAGATCGCCGAACTGCACGGCGCGAAGGTCGTGCAGTTCGAGTTCAACGGCATCTGGCCAAAGAAAAAAAACTGGGCGCTCGAAAACCTGCCGTTTAGGCACGAATGGGTTTTCATTCTCGATGCGGACGAGGTAATGCCGCCCGAAGCCGAGGCCGAGTTCCGCGCCATCGTGAGTGACGCGAACCACGCTACCGCCGGCTACTGGATCAACCGCCGCTTCATGTTCATGGGAAAATGGCTGCGCCACGCCTACTACCCGAACTGGAACCTTCGTCTTTTCAAACACCGCCTCGGTCGCCACGAAAAACTCACCGACGTGGACACGCAGAGCGGTGATAACGAAGTGCATGAGCACGTCGTCGTGCAGGGCGCGACCGCGCGACTGAGCTGCGAGATGGATCACTATGCATTTCCATCGGTCGGTGTGTTTGTGGAAAAGCACAACCGCTACTCGAATTGGGAGGCGCGCGTGGCGCTGGACCGCTACCTTCACGCCGGCGGTGCTCATTTGCAAAAAGGCAACGTGGGGATGCGCAGGAAACTCAAGCAATGGTCGCAGATGTTCCCGTTCCGCGGCCTTCTGCGGTTCCTCTACGTTTACATCGTGCAGCGCGGCTTCCTCGACGGACGCGAAGGTTATTATTTCGCGCGACTGCACGGCTTCTACGAATTTCTCAGCATGGCGAAGACTTACGAACTTAAGCGCCAACTCAAACGTTTGGAGACGGACGCTCCTCAGACGCCCGCGAAGTGAATGCCCCCGATCGCGAGCGCGTTGCGCTACATGTCGGGCGCGGGAATAAATCCATGCCGCGTATGCACCGCGAGAGAATCATCCGGGCTGTTTTCATTATTATACTCTTTGCCGTCCTTTATCTCGCGCTTATGCCCAACAATGGGCACGCAAGATTCCGTATCGTGCCGCTTCCGATTTATCGCTGGCTTGAAGCGCCATGGCACGACGACTTCGGAAACATTGTCGCATTTGCGGTCCTCTCCACCGCCGCGTTTCTCCTCGGCAGGAATTCGGGAGGTCGTGAAAATGCCGGCATCACGGGCGCGTTAGTGTGGTGGTTCGCGAGCCGGAATGCGCGGCTGACGGGCTTGCTCGCGACGGTCTGCATCATTGAGATTTTGCAAAAATGGATTCCGGGCCGTGTCAGTTCGCTGCAAGATGTCTGCACGGGATGGAGCGGAATTTTCGCCGCATGGCTGCTCTCTGTGCTTTTGGATGCGCGCTCAAAAAACTCCGTTCATTCGGCATAGGTTATGGATTAATGCAGTTTTTTTGCGGAACGGGCGCTCCTGCGCTGCAAAGTATCATTGGCATGAAGGCTGCGCTCAGAGTAAGATAATAAGAAATTCATCAACGTGCAGCCTCTCGAAACGCTACTCGCACCCGAGCTTCAGGAAGCGCGCAAACGCCGCCGCAACTGGCTGGCGATAGCCGTTTTTTTTTTCATGGGTCTGGGTGTTATCGCCCTCGAATATCACGCGCTCTACAACTGGGTGCAGGGGATTCGTTCCCGGCGCTTGGCGGCAAAGGCGGAGGCGGAGATTCTCGGCGGCAATCTTGATGAGGCCGTGAACAAGGCCCGGACTGCCTATCAGACAAAGCCGGACGAACCCGCCGCAATCCGGATCGCTGCAAAGGTGCAGAGGCTGACGGGGCAATCGGGTGCCGCCGTCCCGCTTTGGAAACAGCTTGCGAAGACTGGCGCGATGCGACCGGAGGATCGCCGTCCTTACGCGGAGGATCTCCTCATCTCCGGAGCGACTGCGGAGGCTGGGAACGAAATCGAAGGATTACTGAAGGAAAATGCACCTGACGGTGCACTGTGCCGGCTAGCCGCACGATGGGCTGCAACTGAGGGAAACGGCGAACAGGCCCGTGATTTCGCGGCCAAGGCGGTGCGGCTGGAACCGGAAAATCAAGACGGACGGCTCTTGCAGGCGCTGTTGCAGCTTTCCAGCGGCACGGAAGCTCTGCGCCAAGAGGCAATCCGAACAATGCTCGCTCTCGGCAAAGAGCACACGCGCGAAGGACTCGAGGCGCTAAAGCAACTGGGCACCTTGCCGGGCGTTTCGTTGGAGGTCGCCGGCAAGGTGCTGCCACTTTTACAGCAGCATCCGCTCGCTACGGAGCAGCACCGGATCCTCGCTTTTAGCATCGATCTGGCCCTTCACCCGGATCAGAGCACTGCAATGCTCGATGCCGCTGTACAAAAGTATCGGCAAGCAGATCCCGCCGCGCGGTGTGCCTTCGGCATGTGGCTGCATGCGCGCGGAGACAATGAGAGGATTCTTTCCGTCATTCCGATAGACGAGGCATTCAAACGCCAGGATCTGCTGCGCGTGTGCCTCAATGCGCTCGCCGGGCTTAAACGGTGGAATGAAATCGAGCGAATTCTAGAAATGAAAGACGTGCCGCTCTACGCAGCGATCAAGGAATTGTACCTCGCCCGTTCTGCGGAGGAATTGGGAGGCAAGACTGTAGCGGACCTGCACTGGCATCGTGCTCACCTCGCGGCGGGACCGTCGCCCGATCAGATGAAGGAGATCGCGGACTATGCGGAAAAATGCGGGCGGTTTGATGAAGCAGAAATCGCCTACACTTCGCTAAGCGCCAATGCGAACACAGCGCGGATGGCGATGGAAGGGCTGCTGAGGATTGCGCGCATTCGCGGCGACATGGAGATGCTGTGCGACACGTTGCGAAAAATGAACGCGCGCTGGCCGCAGGATGATTCGGTAAAAAACGATCTCGCGTATTTCAATTTGCTCATGGGCAGGGCTGTGGATGAATCCATGGCTGCGGCAAAGGAACTGGTCACACACTCGCCGAGAAGTCTTCCACATTTGACCACACTGGCGCTAGCCGCGATCCGCAAGCATGACCCAGCCACGGCGCTTGCCGTCTACCAGGATCTTCAGATTCCCTGGGAGCGGATTGCGACCAGCCAGCGTGCCGTGCATGCGGCAGCACTCGGCATGAATGGGAAGACAGCCGAGGCCGAGGCGGAGACTTCCGCTTTGCGATGGGACGAGTTACGCCCGGAAGAAAAGGAACTTGTCAAACAGTGGCGGACGCAGTGAGTGCAACGGAGGGGGGGGCGGCTGTGGAACGGACGGCGTCCACGCCGTGGTGGCCAGTATTTGCCGTACTGGGGGCGCTTTGGTTTTTTGCTGTACGGCAGTTGCGCTTCGAGTGGACCATCAATCCCCAGTACACCTACGGCTGGACCGTGCCGTTTCTCTCCGCATACCTTTTTGCTGAACGCTGGAAACGCCGCCCCCCTGCACAGGCACTGCACTCGCGCATCGGGATTGGATTGGCTGTGTTCATGCTTGCCCTCCTGCTGCTACCGGTGCGGCTTATTGAGGAATCCGCCCCAGACTGGCGGCTGATCGGCTGGGCACTGGGCGGAGTTTGCGTCTCGATTTCGTTGTCTGCTGTCTATTTCGCCGGTGGTCCGGTTTGGCTCCGCCATTTCATTTTTCCGATCGCATTTTTCCTCGTCGCCGTGCCATGGCCCGTGCCGCTGGAGCAATCGCTCATCCAGTGGCTCATGCGTTCGGTGACAAAAATTTGCGTGGAAGCACTCAGTTGGATAGGAATTCCCGCTCTTCAAAAAGGCAACGTTATCGAGATCCAGACGGGGCGTGTCGGCATCGAGGAGGCATGCAGCGGCGTGCGCTCGCTCCAGACGACGCTGATGATCGCACTTTTCATGGGTGAACTCCTCCGGTTCCGTTCCGTGCGTCGAATCGTCCTTCTCGCGGGAGGCCTCGGAGTTGCCTTTGTTTGCAACGCAAGCCGCGCAATTTTTCTCGTCTGGGTGAGCGCCCGTTCTGGTACCGACGCGGTTGCCAAATGGCACGACAATGTCGGCATGGCGGTGCTTCTCGGGAGCCTCATTGGAGTGGGCATTCTTTGCGCGATTCTGAATCCCAAGCACAGCGAAACTGATGATGCCTCGCTGGATTGCAGAGTGTTCCGTCCTTGCGCTCCTCCGCCCAAATGCATCCTCATTGCACTCGCAGTATGGTTCATCGCAGTGGAGATCGGCACCGAGGCATGGTACCGGATGGCAGAGGCGCACGCGCCGAAAGTGAACCCATGGACCGTGCTCTGGCCGACCGGGCAGACTAGTTTTCACGATGTCGAGTTCAGCGATGTCACCCGCAATATTTTGAAATACACCGATGCGCGCTCCGCCGTCTGGACCGATACGGACGGCCTCCGCTGGGCAATGATCCTGCTCCGCTGGGCTCCGGGCCGGACGTCGGTCCAACTTGCCCGTTCGCATGGACCCGAAGTGTGTCTCCCCGCGAGCGGTGCGGTAATGACTGCCGATCTCGGTCCGCGCCCGATGCGGATCAAAGGCATCGAGTTTCCCATCCACGCATACACGTTTCGCACGCGCGATCAGTTGCTCTATGTCTTCTACTGTCTCTGGGAACAACGTCCCGATGCGGATGGGCCGCAGAGCATCGCGGAGGATCTCACAGTGGCGCGCAGACTCGAAGCCGTGCGAAAGGGAGTGCGAAACGCTGGTCAGCAGGCCATCGAGATTGCAGTTTCCGATGTCGCCGGTCCCGAGCAGGCAGAGACCGCGGTGAAACAATTTCTCGAAAAAGCGGTTCAACTTTGAAACCGGGCGGCGCATTTGAATTTGGACCGTCGAGAAATGAAATGACACACGGCTTTCGCTGAAAGCCTCACCGGCGGCCTTTGCAGATGATCATTGCAACGCACCAGAAACAGCACCGGATAGTTTCGCCGCGAGTCGCACCGCGGAGCAGAGACTGCCGGGATTTGCCTTTCCCAGCCAGGCGATGTCAAACGCGGTGCCGTGATCCACGCTTGTGCGTGTCACCGGCAAGCCGAGCGTCGTGTTCACCGCTGAGTCGAACGCGATCATCTTCACCGGAATGTGACCCTGATCGTGATACATGCAGATCACTGCGTCGAATTCCCTGCGCCGCGCCGGAGTGAACGCGGTGTCCGGCGGTACCGGCCCGATCACGTCAAAGCCGCGCCTTCGTGCCTCCTCGATCGCTGGTGCGATGATCCACTCCTCCTCGTGCTCGCCAAAAAGTCCGCTCTCACCCGCATGCGGATTGAGACCGCAGACGAGGAGCTTTGGCTCGCGTCCGCGGATGCGGCGCAGCGCAGCGGCGGTGAGTTCGATCACATCGAGGATGCGCTCTTGCGTCAGCAACTGCGGTACTTCCGCGTAGCCCACGTGCGTCGTGACAAAGCTGCACGTGATTTCCTCGGAATACTGCAACATGCAAGAGCGAGCCGCTCCCATGCGTTGCGCGAAAATTTCCGTGTGCCCGGGAAATTTGTATCCCGCAGCATGCATCGCCTCCTTGTTCAGAGGTGCCGTGGAAACCGCATCCACCTCGCCGCTCAATGCCGCCTCGATGCTCGCAGTGACATAGCCAAATGCCGCCTCTCCGCACGCCGCACTGATTTTTCCCGGCACCACCAAGCTTGCTTCCACGAGTTGAAAGTCGAGCACGCTCGGCACGTTCACGTTACGCCACGTTGTAAGCCAATCTCGCCGCGCAATGGTCGGCGCATTGAGCGGCACGCCGATTTTTCCCGCCAGGCGGTGCAGCACGGCCGCATCACCGAAGATGATAGGCGTGCATTCGTCAGCGATTGCGGCATTCGCGAGCAGGCGCAGGCAAAGCTCGGGGCCGACACCGGCGGGATCGCCCATCGTCACTGCGATCCGCGGCAGCCGGGTGCCGCCCTTGCGTTGCGTCATCGAATCGGTCGCGTTCTGGTGTTCGGAAGTCATCAATCTTCTTTGCTAATCGCCGCACCGCGTCCTTGCAAACTGCATGGCATCCCGCTCCTCGCTGCGCGCCACGCGCCGAACGTCCCCGCGTGGATGCGGACGATCTTCGTGATGTCGCGCGTGTAGCCGCCCGCGAGCACCCATGCAATCGGTATGCCGTGCTGGTGAGCAAACTCAAACACTCGGAAATCGCGGGCGCGCAAATCATGGGCATCGAGTGCAAGCGGTGAAAAGGGATCCTCAAAATACGGATCCGCGCCGGCTTGGTAAAGCAGCACGTCCGGCTTCCACGCGGCAATCGTCGGCAGTGCCGAGTCGAGGATTTGCAGCATGGTCGCGCCATTGCAGCCGGCGGGAAGGGCGTGCGAACGGTGGTTTCCACCGTCCTCGTGACGGCGCACCGTCACGTCGCGATAAGGAACATTGTCCCGGTAATCATTGCCGTAAATACTGACGGCAAAAATGTGCGAACGGCTACCGGCAAGCTGCGCTGTGCCGTTGCCGTAGTGCAAGTCCATGTCGAGCACTGCGACACGATGCGCCTTGTCAGCCGCGAGCAGCGCATCGGCGGTGACGACGAGACCGTTGAACGTGCAAAAGCCCTCACCGTGATCTGCACATGCGTGGTGAAAGCCGCTTACCAGTGCAGCGCTCGCACCGTCGCGCAATGCCTGCATCGCGGCGGCGAGGCAACCGCCGCTCGTAAGGCGCACACTCGGGTAAAGCTGCGGCGACCACGGGAATTTCTGCGATTCCGCGAGTGAGCGTGGTTCACCGGTTCGAATCGCTGCGACGTATTCCGGAGTATGTACGCGGAAGAGATCGGCATCGGTGACAGGCACGGGTTCGGCGAGTTTCACGTCCGGCATTCCGCGCACTGCATCGGCAACGAGCGCAAATTTCCGAATCGGCATGATGTGTTCGCCGAGCGGCGCAGCGTAATCGGGGTGGTAAAAAGCGGTGAGCATTGAAGTATTAGCGCAGGTATCGAGACCTGTGCGGTGTTTTTTTTGCAAGCGGGCACAGATATGGATGGCTTACGCTACAGCCGTCGGCGCAATCAGTGCGACCTCTGCATTGTGGGCGGGATATGCGGCGAGGCTAAGCGCGGGGTGCGCCATGTCCTGCGGCCGGAATTGCGCTTGATACATCGCGTAGAGCGCACGAACGATGTGCCGTAATTCACCGCCAGTGATGGTGGTTTGCGTTTCACGCCCGACGCGGCGGAGGATCAATTGAAATGGCAGGGGACGCGCTCCACCGCTGGCGTCAATTTCCGCGGGCGGACGGAAATCTGGCTGAAAGTAACGCACCGCACGCGGATCGATCTTCAGGAAACCGGCCCGTTCATAGGCGGTGAGGCGCACGGTGCGCCGCGGATCGCTGCCATCGTCGTATTCCATCTCGCCGACGAGAGTGATGGAGGTGTTGGGCTTTCCATGTGCGGATGCGGCGGCGCATGCAGACAAAATTGCGGCAGCACGCATCCATCCGGCAAGTCCGCTGCGCCTCCAAGCGGAGACGACAAGCAGGTGCGACAAGTGGACGATAATTTCGCCATCGAGCCAAATGACGGTCTGATCGCGCACCGCCGCGATGGCTGCGCCGGCACGCACAAGCATCATCTCGTAGAGCATCGCCGGATCTGAATGGAAACGCGCAGCGACCACCTCGCGCGTTTCCATTTCGTGCGTCGATCCGAACTCCGCCCACAGCGCCGCGTAGGCTGTCTCAAAGAACGGATCTCCCTCTGAACGAATTCTATTCCAAGTAAACTGCACTGGATCGAGATCCGCCGACTTTTGATCGCCGGGTGCGAGGAGATCGGGTGTCAACAGGGTGGCGTTCATTGCGACTGCGGAATGCTACGCACATTTCGATCCGCAGCCATCCTTGCCAAACGCATCAACCGATACAAGGGGGCTTTCATGCGCAAAGGTTCGGGCAGGACTTGCAACTCAAATGCTCTGCCCGGGGTGTTGTCTTCTCAGGTTCCGAAGTGCTCGACGCGCAGCAGCACAGGCTCGCCTTTCACCGGCGGAAGCGCGGCGATTTGTGTGAGCGCCTTGCGGACTTGTGCGTGCGTAGCATCGTGGACCATGAGGATCAGCACCGCGCTCTGGCCGTCGCTCTCGGGCTGGATCATCGAGCTGATGCCGATGTTCAGCGAGCCTAGGATGCCGGCGACTTGCGCGAGCACGCCGGGTTTGTCGTCCACGGGGATGCGCAGGTAGTATTGGCAAAGGATTTCGTCGAGCGGCTTGCAGTCGCTGTAGAGACCGTGCGGCATGAAGCCGAAGTCGCGGCGCTTGGAGTCGAGCGCGTGCGCGGCTTCGGCGAGATCGGCGATGACGGCGCTCGCGGTGGGATCCTGTCCCGCGCCGCGTCCGTAGAAGAGCGTCTCGCCAACGACGTCGCCGTGGACACAGAGCGCGTTGAAGACACCGTTCACGCTCGCGAGCACATGCTTTTCGGGAACAAGCGTGGGATGCACTCGCACCTCAATGCGTCCGCGCTCGTCGGCCTTAATGATGCCGAGCAGCTTGATCCGGTAGCCCAGTTCGCGCGCAAAGCAGATGTCCCGTGCGGTGACTTTCTCGATGCCCTCGACGAATACCTTCGACGGACAAATCCACGTCCCGTACGCGAGCGACGCGAGGATGATTGCCTTGTGCGCGGCATCCCAGCCGTTCACGTCGAGCGTCGGGTCGGCTTCCGCGTAGCCCCGCGACTGCGCCTCGGCGAGCGCCTCTTTGTAGTCGAGCCCGGCCTCAGTCATCCGAGTGAGGATGTAGTTGGTCGTGCCGTTGATGATGCCGTGGATGGACTTGATATGATTGCCGATGAACGACTCTCGTACCGCCTTGATAATCGGGATGCCGCCCGCAACTGCAGCCTCGAAAAAAATCGGCACCTTGCGTGCGGTCGCGAGATCAAAGAGTTCCTTTCCGTGCTCGGCGAGCAAAGCCTTGTTGCCGGTGACGATCGTTTTGCCCGCCTCGATAGACTGCGTGATGAGCTGCCGTGCTTCTTCGATGCCCCCCATCAACTCGACAACGATCTGCACTTCCGCGTCGGCGACGACATCCTGCCAGCGGGTGGTGAAAAGTTCTGACGGTGCCTTCACGTCGCGTGATTTTTTCGGATCGCGCACGGCGATGCGCCGGACGGAAAGTTCGAGTCCGAGCC
>Ga0075030_100005563_pt1 | contig 11349 bp, 9 predicted proteins | sample LitLauG_LLR_2012_FD_71393 | JGI IMG/M metagenome (GOLD analysis project Ga0075030, IMG submission 71393) | Freshwater sediment microbial communities from Pennsylvania, USA - Little Laurel Run_MetaG_LLR_2012 | ecosystem: Environmental > Aquatic > Freshwater > Creek > Sediment | place: USA...
CACGGGTTGGGCCTCTCTCACGACGGCCGCACGCTCTATTACTCGCAATCTGACCGTTCCGGCGGCAATGTGATGATTGCGAATTGGGATCACTGAGCACGTGTTCGCCTCCTCTAGAGTTTCTGCATTTCAGTGGTTCAGCCGAGGGCAAGAGGGGCGCGGTGTCATGCGCACCGCGCCCTTTGCGCTTTTAAGAACCCCTTCTCGCAACCGCGATCAAAAGCAGGCTGGCGGCAGCCATCCCTAGCGCACCGGGTTCGGGAGTCGCCACCGCTACCATCGTCACCGCTTGCGAAACCTGCTGACTCGAAACATAGTCTGTGATCGAGTCGAAGTTCGCGGCGTTCGGATCTACCGAAAACACGTCGTAGTAAAGACTCAAAGTTCCGCCCACTGTTGTTCCCGGAGTGGCCGCGCTCAGGAACGTATACGAACCAGCGCCGATCTTCGTGGCTGGGTTGAACGCCTGCGTGATCGTCGCCCCGGGGGCCACAATCACCAAATCGTTCTGGATGCCAATGAAATCGGTATACACGCCGTATCCGCCAAACTGCTGGCTCAGCAATGTTTGACTGAACACCGCATAACCGCTGTTGTCGTTGCTGAAGGAGAAGCTAAAGCCACCTGTCCCTCCAACGGTTACCATCAAACTTCCCGGATTCACTTGGATGGTTGCGGCCTGGGCGGTTTCGCCGCCCAGTGCCAACAATCCTAACGGGAGAAAAACGAGGAATGGAGCTAAGTTGATTTTCATAGAGTATGTGTCCGCTTTTTTTGATCTTTGCGATGTTACGGGGCGGTACGGTAAAGCGTGCCGCTGGCAGGCACGTTGTAGCTGTTGCCGTCCGATAGCGCGATGGAAGCTGTTGCGTTTATCAGCCCGTCAAAGAATACTAGTCCTGTACAACTGGAGAAATCCGTTGTCAGGTTCGCCGTGAAATTGCCATTGTTATCCGGGCCATCCATAACGATAGGAAACTGCCCCGCTGAAATCGCCGGAGTGCATGTCTTGCCAACGTCGTATTGCAACGTATAGCTATTGATCGTGATCGCGGTGGCCGTTTGTGTGCGCTCGTAAAGGTTAATAGTCCACACTCTCGCAAGCGCCGTGCCCGATTTGCCTTTCACGCTGTATCCGGGTGTTAGGCCAGTTGGACCTTCGCCTCCATTCACCGAGGGTGCATTCTCAAGATCGTATTGCTGAGTAAGCAAGCAAGCGGGAACCGTCTGATCGGGGGCAGGTTTGGTGACTTGAATACTGGCCAAATAGTCATTACGCACAATGCCGTTCGCTACCAGGCTTGCGGTCGCATTGCCGTTGTTATCGGTGAGTACCGTGGATGTTATTGGGAAAAGGCCTGGTGCGCTGATTTGAACGGTTGCACCAGGCACGCCGTTGCCGGCCGCATCTTGCACGAGAAGAACTAACGGTTCCGGAAATACAGAATCTACGGGCGTTGACTGACGCAGAATCGCAGTCGAGGATCCTGCGCACGTATAGGTCTGTGTGCTTTCTTGCCCGCCTCCCACGATTGTCAATGTCGCAGGCGGCCCTATTGTCGGGCTGGGTGTCGGTGTGGGAGCGGCGTCGGCCGGAATAGTCCAGGTTTTGTCTTCATAGAAGGTGGTCCAGTCTAGAGTGTCATAAGGAATTGTATTTTCCCACCCGTTACGTTGCCCGAGGACGTCATGATAATCCACGCCAAGGTTGGCGAGTTGCTGGATGGCCGCTTGCGCCACAGGGCTCGGTGTCGCGAGAGGAGTAATCGCGGTGAGGGGGCCGTTAGTCTCAAGAAACACGTCGTAGTTCGACTTAGTGCCATGCGGATAAGAATTCGCAATACCCTGTACGTAATACGAATACTTGCTGAGATCTAGAAAAGTGAACCCGACAAATATGTACCAGCTTTGCCCGGCAAGCGACTTCCACGTTTGAATCTGGAAAGTGTTTAGGGCGCTATTGATCGCCTGATCCTCTTCAATCGACGAGATAGCCAGACTCCCGTCACCGATTTGCTGACTGAGAGCCTGCATGAGGTCCCAGTTCTGCAATGCGGTATTTTGGGCGATCGCCATGCCGGTGTTGGACGCAGTGTGCCAGTCTGTCAGCTGATTTTGCACAATCAGAGTCTGGCCACCCAGCGTACTTCCGCCGCCGCTTCCCAGCGGCACATATTGTTCCACGTCCGAAATCACTGTGGCCACCAAAGAAATAGCAATAGCTGCCGCGTTTGCTCCCTCGCTATCTGTTCCGATATGCGCGGCATTGGCGTCCGAGGTGCCAAAACTATAAAAAAAGGTCGATAAAACCTGCGTCAAGATATTAGCGAATATTTGTCCGGCGTTGTTTTGGAGATCTAGGTTCGCATCTGTCGGAAGGCTAAGCGCAGTTAGAATTTCCGGTAAGGCTGCTTCTTCCGATGCGAACAGATTGTTAACATGCCCGTTGCTCGCCGCGAAATAACTTACCGTATTGGAGGCGGCCAAAAACTCCGCGTTGAGCTGGCTCCTAACGTTGTTGAAATTGTCCTGGGAAAACCGGGATAGAACCGGAAAGCGCGATTGGTTTGCCGGATAGATCAACGTGGCCAGCGTTGCCTCATACGCGGGAAGACTGGCGTAGTCGTTTGGATACAAACTGCGGATATTGAAATTGCCCCTGACGAGCGCGTTAGAGATGTAGCTGTAGGCGGCCGCGTCACCACCCGTGAATACGGGAAAATACTTCGCCCGCGGAAGCTGAAATCCGGGCCGGCCTGTTTCGCACACGGTGTTGCTTTTCACCAGAGTATGAACTCCACCTTGATCCCGCCCTATCAAGATTGTCTGTAGCGCGCCGGCGACGCCATAGCGGACCTTGCCGGTTTGAATCGTTGAATAGTGAGACACGTCGTCTCCAAAGCGTGTTGGGGTAATGAAGGGTGTGAAAAAAAACTGTACTAGACCAACACCTGGAAGACCAACGAATTCTTGTAGCCCGGGTTGCCGGATGGATTCGTCAACTCCCATTATGAGGACCGTGTCGGGAGCATTACTGAAACCGGTTTGTGCCGTCTGCAAAGTGGAATACTCGTAGTTAGGGAGGGGACCGGCAGGAACTGTCGTGGGCGCAGTGTCGTGTCCTAACTCAGTTAGCGTCTGGGGGCTGTATTTATATGCCGTTAAGACCCCACCCACCGGAATCGCCACAATTGATTTCGTACCCGAGTTGTAGAGGTCGGCCAATGCAAAAGTCGGTGAGAGCGAACGGTTGGCTGGAGCGGTGACATAGTCAGTGCTGAATGAGACGTTGCCCGCTGATGCAGATTGTTGGGGGAAAATGGTGAATCCTTGAGACTGCCGCACAACAATATCCGGCTTTCCATCGCCGGTTACGTCTCCAATTTGAAACAACGAGTTGCTGGTAACCAGCCCGACCGATGGGAACATTCCACTACCACCGATAGATACCCAGCCGCTGCTGTCGGCTTTCACTTGATAGACCTGAGGCGCGAATAGCGCAGCGCTGTTTGTGTTCTGTAGGTAGACGAGATGCTTCCTGCCGGAGTGGTTCATATCGGCAAATTTGATCAGCGATTGAAATGTTCCGGCGTCGGACCGGCTTAGATTCAAATGTAAGTTTGGCTGTAACTCCCAAACGCCGGGAGCCGCATCGTAATGCCAAACATCCACCGAGTAACTGGTTCCCGTGTTTGATAGTTGAATGATCTCCGCCTGTCCATCGCCGTTCACGTCCGCTGTCATCAGCACGTCGTGGGGCCCGAAAGGCGGTGTCCCCGCAGGCATCTTGAGCCATGCCTCGCCGTTTGGTTCCCAATGGAAGACTTCAATACCAAACGGGCCGTAACCGAGTAACTCATCCTGGCCGTCGCCGTCGATGTCGGCCAGTTGGATTGAATTGTAAAAGCCCGGCAGGTTCCAGTTCACGGCGTCGTTCCAAAGTGGATATTGAAAACTACTCTGGTACGGGCACGTCGTGGCAGCCGACAGATGGCTTGCACCAAAACTGAATACAGCCAGAAGGGCAGCCGCCGCCCTAAAAGAAAAAAGTCTATCGTTTTCCCTCATCTCTCATTCCTTCCTGCATGCCCCGTTCTTGCCTGTTCGCCGGGCCATACTCTCAATCCGAGTCGAGGCATACAAACCATGAAGCAGTTTTGAACAATATTTGCGATTGGCAAAATTTCGCCATTTGACTAGTACTTCTCTTTTGCATGTTTTTGATAAGCAAACTCGGATATAGAAGTATGAGACGACAAATTACGACGACGGCTTGCTTTCCAATCGGACGATTAAAGGCGGCGCTGCTTCTGACTATTGGAGCAACGCTATTCTCGAGCGTGGCCAGTGCGGCATCCACTTTCGTGCTGGAATCTCCAGGAGTGGTACTGGATACTGTTAGCAATTTGGAATGGGAACAGGATGCCAGCGCCCAGGGGATCAATCTAACCGGCGTCATCCTTTCTGGGGCTCAAAGTTATGTCAACGGTCTTAGGTTAGACCCCGCAGGTGGCGCTTGGAGACTTCCGACCGCCGCCGAGCTAACGGCTTTGTACACTGAGATCGTGGCTACGGGCGGGTGCAGTCACAACATTGACTGCACTGGAAACCGCGCCCCCTTCAGTAACATTCAGGACAACTATTGGTCTTCTTCGACATCGACCCGCCCTGGCGCCAACGGCGTGGCGCTCAGCTTCCTGAGCGGAAGTCAGGGGACCGTTCCGTCGGATAGTGAACTTGCCGTGTGGGCTGTCCGTCCGAAGAGTCTGAGCGGTGTTCCCGAACCTGCCAGTGGGATGCAGGTAATGGCGAGCCTGGTGATGGGCATGCTCCTCGCTAGGCGCTTAATTAAGAAGTAGCAAGAATCCGGCGAATGCGTTCCGGCGCTGACCGCGTACTGCCGCGCTGTGATGGCATTCAGTAATATGATTGAATGCTCGCCAGGTACGTTGTTGCCGCCGCCCTAGTCGTTCTGCCTATTCGACTGCCCAAGAAACATGGTCCCGAAGTCCTGAAGCTAGCCAAGGACGTCACCATCGGTGACATAGAAGGAACAGTCCAGCACATGGCTGCGGACGTAAAGGGAAATCGTATTTTCCTCGCAGCGACGGGGAACAACACGATAGAAATCTTTGACCCACAGACCTTGCAACATTTGGGTACGATTCCGGGGCTGGCTCAACCGCAGGATCTGGTCTTCCTACCGGAAAGCGAGCATTTGCTGGTTTCGAACGCGTCTGACGGCACCTTGCGAACCTACGACACAAAGACGCTGAAACTGATCGATACCAAGCCAATGGGCGGGGACGCCAATCGGGTCGGAGTCATCGCCAACGGGAAGTATGTCGTGGTTGGTTGGGGTGTGGGTGGCTTGGCCATTCTAGACACGGAATCGGGTCGTCGCGCTGATGTTCATCTTAAGTCACATCCCGAGGCGTTTCAGATTGATTCGACTGGTAACCGTATGTTCATAAATCTGCCCGGGGTGGGAGAAGTGGCCGTAGTGGACAGGCGGAGCCAGACGGTTACTGAGTCGTGGCCGATCCGGCAGCACGAAAATGTAGCCATGGCTATGGACGAAGCGGATAAGCGATTGTTCGTGGTCTGCCATAGGCCTTCGAAGCTGCTGGTGGTTAATACCGAAGATGGAGCAATTACGGCATCGCTCGCGACCGTTGGCGATGCCGACGATGTCTTCTACGATCAGAAGCGGAAACGCGTCTACGTAATCGGCGGCGAGGGGCAGATTGCCGTTTATAAGCAGGGAGAAGGTCCTGGGGAATACATTGCCTTGGGACGAACCGATACTGTGGCAGAAGCGAGGAACGGACTCTTTGTGCCGGAATGGAATCGAATTTTTGTGGTTGCGCGCAATCGGACGCCCGGGTTCCCGATGGAGCTGCTTAGTTTCACGATCTTAGACGAGGGGGCAGAGCCAGCGGCCAAGTCCAAGTGATGGGTTGTCGAAAACGGCGGACAACGCTGCGCTGGCTACGCGACGTCGGAAGAGGAATCGTCAAAGCTCGACGAGTCGTCCGCATCGTTTGAATCGTCATAATCAACGTTTTGCGTCTTGACGTTGTCGTCGTTGTCGGCGACGTCGCTTTGATTATCGGAGTTGTCATCTGACGTGTCGACAAGATGCTCGGCGTGGTGAGCGCCTTCTCTGGGAGAGTCGTAGTAGTTGTTCACCACGGTTTCCTCCATGGGCAAGCCAGCGCCGCCCATGAATCCAGCTTGACCCATTCCGAACCCACCGCCGAGGCCGAAGCCCGGGTGAGAAAACATGGATCGGATGCCTTCAAACGCCAGGGCGCCTGCCGCCACGCCGGCTGCAGTCTGAGCGGCACTACGCAGGAAGCCAGGCCCAGAGGAGCCTTGCCCGAAGCCCAGGCCCGGAGGGGGAGGAGCGTAGGATTGCGACGATTGCGGCGCAGCGTAGGCGGGCTGCTGGCTGTATTGAGGAGGCGGTGGCGCTTGAGAACCACCCAGAAAGCTTCCAGTTGCCACTGGCGGCTGCTGTTGAGCCCGTTGCTGCAAATCATGAATCTGCTGTTGGGCTTGTTGGATCGCCATGTTCTGGATCAGAACGGTCTGCGTCATCAAATAAAGTGCATCGGGCCTTGAGCCGATGTTCTTGCGGATGAAGTCTTCGGCCTCAGGGTCGCGCTGTGGTGGCGGAGTCTGAGAAATTTTGCGGGCTAGATCTGCCAACAGGCGCTGTTCTTCGGGAGTCACAGTAAAATTTACCTCGCTATTGAGAAGACGAAAGTTCTCTTAGTTTCGTTCCTGACGCGGCGTTGGTTTGGGGAAGAGAGTACCGCATAGAAAGAGCTACTTCCAATTGATTCTCTCTTGAGTTGGGCGAGCATTCCCTTAAAAAGCAACGAAGTAGACCGCTATTCCCGCGGAATCTCGCGGGCAATAGACCATCGGACCGACGGCGCAGTACTCCGCTCTAAGCCTATAAAAACAGGTGGGTTAATCCCGGTACTCGTAGCGCATGTAACACCTTGCGACGGTCGCCGCTTAAGACGAAACTCTGAATATGAGCAACGAGGAAAACATCTTCGGGGTTCTCAAAAATCTTAGCTCTCTTCGAGGAAACTAACAAAAATGAAAAAATTAGCTCTTGCACTTCTCTTCTGCGGCGTCTCGGCGTTCGCAGGAAGCGTGACTTATTCAACGTCGGGCGCGTTCAGCGGTACGGACGCCTCGGGCTCGGGCCTTGCCAACGGCAGCGCCACGATTACCTACAACCCCCAATCCAGCATCACCGTGAGCACACCGACCGGTATCAACATCGGTAGCCTCGTTGTGGCAGGCGGATCGGGCACGTTCAGCGGCGATACCTTCGCTCTGACGATCTGGCAGACGTCTCCCAGCACCGGGAACAGCACCACGAGCACGACAATCAGCGGTTCGGTCTCGGGCAACTCCAACAACATCCTGGTGTCGTTCTCGCCGGCGAGCTTCTCGATCGGTTCGATCACCTACACCTTGCAGAACTCGACCTACTTCCTGGTTGCGCCGAACACCAACAGCGGTGTTACGTCACTCCAGGCCAACGTTGTGGCTCCGGAACCGGCTTCGCTCGGTTTGATTGGCGCCTCCCTGATGGGTCTCGGTATGGCTTTCCGCCGCCGCTTCGCCAAGTAAGGGTTTGTTAGGTAGCAAAGTTCAGGGTTAGTCTCGAAAAATGGTCTTCATGCCCTTAGGGGTGTGAAGACCATTTTTCTTTGCTTTTGATTCACCTGTGACGTGTTAAGAATGTCAAAGGACGTGAATCATGATTTTGGAAGCGCCGTCGGCGGCTGATCAGGAACTAAACCCGTGGGAATCGGCGGCTCATCGTTTTAATGAAGCTGCCGAGTTGTTGCGGCTTGAAGACGGAATGCGCAAGGTACTGCGGACGCCAGCGATGGAATTGACCGTCAATATCCCAGTGATGTTAGATGACGGGCGCATTGAGGTGTTCACCGGTTATCGTGTGCAGCACTCGATTGCCCGCGGGCCCGCTAAGGGGGGCATTCGCTTTGCCCCGGACGTTTCGCTGGACGAAGTGCGCGCGCTGGCTGCGTGGATGACGTGGAAATGCGCCGTGGTGAATATTCCTTTTGGCGGCGGCAAAGGCGGCGTGATCTGCGAGCCTCACTTGATGAGCGAGGCGGAATTGGAGCGGATTACCCGGCGATACACGGCTGAGATTTGCGAGTTCATAGGGCCGGAGCGCGATGTGCCCGCGCCGGATGTAAACACCAATGAGCAGACGATGGCCTGGATCATGGACACTTATTCCATGCACAAGCGGCATACGGTCACGGCAGTGGTGACGGGTAAGCCGCTGGCACTGGGCGGATCGCTAGGCAGACCAGAGGCTACGGGGCGCGGGTGCATGATTGTGACCATGCAGGCCTTGAAACGTTTCGGGCTGGCACCTTACAACACACGTGTGATCATTCAGGGCTTCGGCAATGTTGGCGGGATGGCTGCGCGTTTGATGGCCGAAAAAGGGTTCAAGGTGATCGGCATCGTGGAATACGATGGCGCTGTTTTTAACGACAAAGGTCTGGATATTCCTAAGCTGATGGCTCATCGCAAGGAAACTGGGTCTATCTGCGGATTCTCTGAGGGCGAGGACGTGGACAAAGACGAGGCACTGCTGCGCGAGTGCGAGGTCTTAATTCCAGCGGCACGTGAAAACGTGATCACTTCTGCCAATGCGGGAAAGATCAGAGCCAAAATCCTTTGCGAGGGGGCGAACGGTCCGACTACATTTGCCGCAGATTCGATTCTGGCGGAAAACAAAGTCTTCGTCATTCCGGATATTCTTGCCAATGCGGGCGGCGTGACCGTTTCGTATTTTGAATGGGTGCAAGACCGGCAAGGGTATTTCTGGAACGAAAAGCTGGTAAACGAACGGCTTGAAGAAATCATGGTGGGCAGTTTCTGGGACGTCACCAATTTTGCGGACAAGCGGTCTGTGAACAATCGCACAGCGGCGTATATGGTGGCGCTGGAGCGGGTTGCTGACGCCATTCGGCTGCGCGGATTGTACGCATAACGCGAAGAAGCGTGCGGCTTACGGAAAACGGGCCGCCTTTGCAGTCGCAGTTCGGTCTAGTACTTGCGGCCCCCATGGCAGTGTAATTGGAAACGACTTAGTCCTCTTCGAACAGAGCCCTCGCGCTCACGTCACAAGCAATGTTTATCGACTCGTGAACGACTTCCTCAGACTGCAGTCATCGCTCGACTTAGTTTGGCGCGGCAGCTTACTCCGTAGCGAATAACTCAGCAATAGCACTAGGAAAACTGCTCTTTTTAGCGGGAATAGGTCCAGTATCGCCCATCAGCGTAGGGCAGCGCCGAGCCACAATTTCGTTCAAACTGGTTTTCGTGGAGCAACGGAGAAAGCATCTTCGAAGCTCTCGAAACAGATCTTATCGTTCTTACTTAAGAGGAAACCAAAACAAATGAAAAAATTAGCTCTCGCACTCATCTTCTGCGGCGTCTCGGCTTTCGCAAACCCCGTACCTGCGTTCACCAGCGTCACCTATCTGACATCAGGTGCGTTCACCGGCAGCGACGTAAACTCAAGCGGCACGGCTCTGAAAAACGGAGGGGCTACCATTAGCTTCGTACAGCAAGCCGTCCAGACCGTCAACGCGCCGACGAATATCAACCTCGGGAGCATCGTTGTCTCCGGTGGAATCGGCGATTTTACGAACGATTTCTTCACGCTGACGATTGTGCAGACAGCGCCCACCGTCGGTACGGCCACGACGAGCACGACACTGACCGGTGAGATCACGGGCAATTCCGATGACCTTACGCTTTCGTTTTCGCCTTCGACCGTGAAGATTGGCGATATCAGCTACATTCTGCAGAATTCGAAATACTTCCTAGTTGCTCCGAACACCAACCATGGCACGACGACTCTCCAAGCAGAGGTTGTGGCTCCGGAACCAGCTTCGCTCGGTTTGATCGGAAGCTCCTTGCTTGGCCTCGGTCTGGCTTTCCGCCGGCGCTTCGCCAAGTAGGAGGTTGGTAGTCGATTCATAGTCGAACATTCATAACCGAACGCAAGGTTGATCTCAGGAATTGGTCTTCTTACCTTTAAAAGGGTTAAGAAGACCATTTTTATTTGTTTTTTCGGCTCTGCGTCAACCATGGAAGTCTAGCCTACTCGCTCACATTCCGGCGCAGAGCCACCTTTTCCTTACCGTTGAAACAAATCGTCTCTGACTAGAGGAGCGTTATATATTGGACTGGAAACTAGAGTCCAAGGAGGGAAAACGCATGCTTCGAGCCTCTCTTTTTATCACGTCTTTCGTTCTCATTAACCTTAACCCTGCGTCCGCACAGGTTCATACGGTGGGTGACGTTTCCTTCGCCGTTCCAGCCGGCTGGCAGTATCAACAGGGACCCGACGTGGGAGCGATGACCTTCAAAACCAGCAACCGTTTTTGGCTGGCGGCGGTCTATACTCCAATGCCTTCTAGCGGGGACTCCACCGCCGACTTCAAAGCGGCCTGGAAGCGAGTGGTCTTGGCGGTTCCAGATTACAAAAGCATTCCCCAATACGACCCATACAATATGACCCAAACTGTGGGTTATCCCGGAAAATATTACGACGCGGCCAGTGTTAGCAATCAGACGTACACGCGCCTCTACACGCTGACGACAGGTAAAGTTTATGTCCCTGTTATGTTCGTGAGTCTGAACCGGGGAGCGCTCGACAGCATGGGCCACTACGAGGAAGCGATTGTAGGGAGCGTGCGCGTAGCACCGCTGAAGGCCTCCCCGATCCAGTTTTCGATTCAGTTGCCAGACTTAGCGGGATTTTGGAAGGGGGGAATCGTCGTCAACACGAATTACTACAACAGTTCCGGGCAACGCACCGGCAATTCTCTCACCGCAGTGAACTATGGATATACCATTGCCGCGGACGGCCGATACACATACAAATTCGGCGGGTTGATGAATAATATGGCGGCGCATGACGATGACTCTGGCGTGGTTGAGCTGGGTGGCGAGTTCTTGACGTTCAAAGGAAAGGCGCATGTGACCCGATACCGCTTTGTGAAGATGCAACAGGCATTGGACGGTTCCACGGTACTAACGCTTCTGCCACCAGTGGATATGTCACAAGTCGATTTGAGACGTGATCTTAGCTATTTCACGCGGCCGGCCAAAAAGTAGCGACAATGCTCGAACGCAGCGTGAGCCAAGAACCTCCAGTTTCCAACTAAAACAGCCAACCAGCCAAACCGCCTAGGCCTAAACCCGCAGCGGATTCCCTCATTTCCGCCACTATTAGCGACTTACGCCGTACGGCTTTATGCCGCA
>Ga0075030_100005564_pt1 | contig 11349 bp, 8 predicted proteins | sample LitLauG_LLR_2012_FD_71393 | JGI IMG/M metagenome (GOLD analysis project Ga0075030, IMG submission 71393) | Freshwater sediment microbial communities from Pennsylvania, USA - Little Laurel Run_MetaG_LLR_2012 | ecosystem: Environmental > Aquatic > Freshwater > Creek > Sediment | place: USA...
CTCATGCGCTGCACGTCGCCCGGTCGGATCACAGCGCCCTGCCCCATGCTGTCGCGGTGGGTCAGTTCGCCATCGAGCAGGTAGGTCACGATTTCCATGTCGCGGTGCCCGTGCATGCCGAATCCGGTCCCCGGAGCGATCCAGTCCTCGTTGATCACGCGCAGCCCGCCGTACCCCATGTGGGCCGGATCGTGGTAGCCGGCGAAGGAGAAGCTGTGGAAGCTCTTCAACCACCCCAGATCGGCGTGGCCCCGATCAGCCGACTTGCGCAGCGTCATCATCTCGTCGTTCCTCCATGCCGACGCAGAACACGGCGCCGACCCATCCAATATAGGCACGCACCCACCACCCGCAAGGCGCCGACCTTTGAATCCGCCGTTCAAATAAGATGAACACGGACGTGGCCACGGAGCAAGCAATGCCCATTCGACGCAACGCCCTGACGCCGGAAGCCCTGGCGATGATGGACGCGATCGCCCGAACCGGCAGCTTTGCAGCGGCCGCCCGTGAACTCGGCCGGGTTCCATCGGCCCTGACCTACAGCGTGCGGCAGCTCGAGGAAGCGCTCGATGTCCTGCTCTTCGACCGGCGCTCGCGGCAGGCTCAGCTCACCGCGGCCGGGGAGGAATTGCTCGAAGAGGGACGCCGCCTGCTGGCAGAAATCGACGCCGTCACGAACCGGGTCCGCCGCGTCGGCCTGGGGTGGGAAAGCGAGCTGACGATCGCCTACGACGGAGTGGTCTCGCGCGCGACGCTGTTCGAGCTGACCGAGAGATTCTTCGCGCTGCGGATCGCCCGCGATGGCGCAGCGAAGGCCGACAGGTCGTCCACCGAAGGACCGCCGACACGCCTGCGCATGCGCTCCGAAGTGCTGGCCGGAACCTGGGAGGCGCTGCTGTCGGGACGGGCCGACCTGACCATCGGCGTCGGAGCCGGTGCCGACGTGCCGCCGGGGATCCAAGTTGAGCCGCTGGGTGAAATCGAGTTCGTCTTCGTGGTGGCTCCACACCATCCGCTGGCCCAGATCGCCACACCCATCGGCGATTCACAGGTCATGCGCCACCGAGCTGTCGCCGTGGCGGATTCGGCGCAGCGCCTGACTCCGCTGACGGTCAATCTGCTGCCGGGCCAGGACGTGCTGACAGTCCCTAGCCTGCCGGCCAAGCTCGAGGCGCAGTTGCGCGGCCTGGGCTGCGGTTTCCTGCCCGAGCCGATGGCGCGGGCGCACATCGCCGCCGGACACCTGGTCAGGCTGCGCCTGCAAAGGGCGTCCCGGCGCGAACGGCTCTGCTACGCCTGGCGGGCGACCTCGCGGCGGGCCAGCTGCGGCCACGCGTTGCGCTGGTGGCTGGATCAGCTCAAGAGCGCGCCGACCAGGGCCGCCCTGCTGGAGCGGCACGGTACGCCCTGGGGGCGGCCCGTCGATTGAATTCAACCGGAAGGATCAGCGGCCCCCGCTCAGCGATTCGCGCGCCGACGATTCAGCGCCCAGGGCACCACACCGATGACGATGCCGCCGATCCCGAAGAGCAGCGTCACCCGGTCGAAGGTCGGAATGCTGTACAGCGCGACAAATACCAGGAACGAGGCACTGATAACGGGCCAGAGGAAAAGGAACAGTGCCTGCTCGAAGGACTTGAAGGCGTCCCGCCGGAAGTGCCAGGCGCATGCGTAACCCGACAGGCTGTAATAGAACGCGACCTGGAAACCGATTGCGCCGACCGAGTCCTTGATGAGTTCCTGCAATGTTGGATAAGTCGAAGATGCCAGCAACAAGGCCAGGCCGATCAGCGTGATCACCGCAGTCGCCACCCAAGGCGTCTTCCAGCTCTTATGCAGGATCGCGTAGCGTGGATGCAAAGCGCCGTCGCGGCCCTTTGCATACATCGTGCGAGTGAACTGAAGGATCGAGGTCTCGAGCGTGCCGACCGTGCTCAGCATGGCCGCGATCACGGCTGCATAGCTCCAGGGACGCGGCAGCAGACGGTCGGCCAGCGCAAACACGATGTTCGTGCCTGACTGGTCGATCTGCTCGTCGGTCAGCACCAGCTGGCAGGCGACCACGAATCCGATGAAAAGCAACAGCACGATGATCATCGCGACCACGGCACCCCGGCCGGGTGCATGGGCGGCGTCACGCGTTTCCTCGTTCAGGTTCAGCGTCACGTCCCAGCCCCAGAAGAAGAAGAGGGCCGTCAGCGCACCGGTCGCGAAAGTCGTCGGGGTGAAGGCGGCAGGGGAGAACAGTGCCCATGAGAACGCGTGCGTCGGATGGGAACCGTACTTCAGAATCGATGCGACAATCACCACGACCAGCACGCCCACCTCGATTGCAGTCATCACGATCTGCGTATAGCTGGTCGGCTTGATCCCCTTCACGATGACCATGCTCACCGCGATCAGCCAGCCCGCCGCCACGAACGAGACCGTGGCCGGATCGCCGGCGCGCTCCGGCGCGATCAGGATCAGCGTGGCGGTCGCGGCCGGAAGGGATCCGGACACCATGAAGACGGTCGACGCCACCAGCAGCGCCCAGCCTGCGAAGAACCCGAACACGGGACCGAAAACCCCGCCGACCCAGGCGTAGGACGCGCCGGCGTTCGTGATGACGCGGTTCAAGTGCATGAAAGCAAACGTGACGCCGAACATGATCAGACCGCAATAAAGCAGGCTGCCTGCGGAAAGCATGCCGACCGAGGCTACCAGCGTCGCGGTGGTGGCCGCAAGGCTGAACGCGGGAGCCGTACCGGCGACACCCATCACCACCGACTCGGTCAGCCCGATCGCCCCGGCCTGAAGGCTGGTATCGCTCCCACCGATGCCGGATTCTTCGACAACGCTCATCACGTTCCCCGTTCCCCTTCTTGATGCTGGCCGGATTTTCCCACGGAGCGCGATCGTGACCAGCGCAGGCACGCCACGGACTCGCATGCCGTCGCCGCCAGCGGTCCTGCCCGGATCCGGGTACGGCCCAGGAGCCGGCGCGCCAGTCAGTATTTCAAGCGGGCGTAGTAGGTCTGCTCCGACGCAGCACGGGCCTGTCCGAGCGTGTGAATGCCCTGTGCCGCCAGCAGGGCGACCAGGTTCAGGAAGACTTCGGCCGTTGTCAGCGCGTCGCCAAGCGCCGTGTGCCGACCGATCACCGCAATCCCGAGACGCCCGGCGACCGCTTCCAGCGCCTGCGAATCCGCGGCGGGATGAACAACCGCGGCCAGCAGCAACGTGTCCAGCACGGGTTGCTGGAATCTGACACCGGTCTTGGCTTCCTTCAACTGCAGGAATCGCATGTCGAAGGCCGCGTTGTGACCCACCAGCACCGTGTCCTCGGCGAACCGCCAGAAGCGGGGCAGAACCTGGCCGATCAGGGGCTGTCCGACCAACCGGTCGGGCGTGATGCCGTGCACCTCGACCGACGCCTGGGAAATGCCGCGCTGCGGGTCGACCAGGCTTTCGAAGGTCTCGGCTTGCAACAAGCGCCCATTGACGATGCGGGCTGCCCCGATCGAGATGATCTCGTCACCATTGACCGGGTCCAGCCCGGTGGTCTCGGTATCGAAAACCGTATAGGTCAGTTCGCTCAGGCGCCGGGAGTCGAAGGCGTCGGTCGTGTTCGAATGGCGAAACAGGTCGAAATCGTAGAACTCTGGGCGGTTTGGTCGCCATGCTCGCGCGCGCAGCGCCGCATGTTCGGATGCCAGGGGCAGCAGCAAACGAAAATAGTTGGTCTGCGAGGGCACGTCGCGCCGGTACCAGGCTTCGCCGCCATGACGCTCCATCACCTGGGACAAGGACAGCGGACTGTCCTCGCCGCCCAGCTTGAAGGCGTCGGTCTGCCAGGTAAATGCAGTTTCCGATGACATCGGCACGCCCTGCCAGGTCATGTCGAGTTGGGCATGCGCGCCTGCCGCCTGCAAGCGGAACCTGACCTCGCGCACTGAAAACTCCTCATGCAGCCGGCCGGCCAGGCTCGACAGCGCCTGGGCCAGCGTGAAGCTGTCGACCCTGAGCCACAGGTCGGAGTCGATCGACTCCGGGCGGGCCACCAGCCCGGCCCGCCGCTCGATGCGCCTGCTGGCAAGCGTGATCAGGTCGACGCCGCGCATTTCCTCCAGGGGCCAGCGGCGATGCAGACGATCAGAAACGTCCGAGCTGAGGCGGTCCAGGCGGTCGGACAGTCGTACGGCCTCGTCCTGGACGATCGAAGTGAAGCGGGTTCGTCGTGAGGCATCCAGGTCGGGATGCTCGATGAGCGCCTCGATCGCGGCTCGAATGCTGCCGGTCGCCGCACGTGTCGCCTCGACCAGATCCTGGAACAAGGCGACGCTATGGGCATCGCTTTCAACGGCCTCGGTGACGTCGGACAGCAACAGCACGAACCCCGTCACCGCGCGCCCGGCTCGTGCCGCCTCGCCGCCTGGCACCGGCGCCGGTCCCGCGCCCGCGAATACCGGCGCGACCTGAACGCGCAACAGGCGCCCATCGGCACTGGCGGTCACGAAATGCACGCTTTCGCGCTCGCCGCGGGCGCTTTGCGCCTCGATCGCCTCCACGGCATGAAGGACCAGGCCGCGGTCGATCAACCCGAACACGGACCGATCGAGGCCGAGCGCCTGAACCCTATCGGGCTGGTTCGTTGGAGCCAGCAAGGCGCTGACCGCGGCGTTGTACAAAAGGATCCGGCCATCCCGATTGCACACCAGCACGCTGTACTCGAGCTCGGAAATGAGCGCCGCGAAGCGGTTCTTCTCCTCTTCCACCCGGGCTTTGGCTTCCTCGATGGACGCTTCGCCGTCGACGAGCAGCCGCATACGCTTTTCGGCCAGTTCATTGGCCGACTCGGCGATCGCGCAAAGCTCCGGAGTGCCCTGTGCTGCGACCCGGTGGGCCGGATTGCCACCGGCGATCAGGTGGATCGACTCGGCGATGCGCAGGGCCGACTTGCGAGCAGCGCCAGCCGATTGATGCTGTCGAAGGCCCACCACCGCCAGCGTCGATGACACCAGGAGGCCGATCAGCGTCAGCCGCGGAACGGTCAGCAGTGCCGTCGCGGCGGCGCGCTCGGCCGGACCAAGGTCCAGCCAGGTGATCAGCGCGACCGCCACAATGACACCCAGCGCAACCAGCGGCGCCCGCAGCGCTGCATTCGCACTGGTCAGTCGCGGATTCATGGTCCCAGCAACTCGCGCACCCGGGCCACCAGCTCGCGGGTCGAAAATGGCTTGGTGATGTAGCCGTCCGCACCGAGTTCCAGTCCCTTGGCGATCTCGACGTCGCGCCCCTTGGCCGAAAGCATCAACACGCGCACGCGGCACAGCTTCGGATCGCTCTTTAGTCGCTGGCACACCTCGTAGCCGTTCAGCACCGGCATCATGACGTCCAGCAGGATCAGGTCCGGTTCGAAGGCCGCCGCGACATCGAGCGCTTCCTGGCCATTGCGCGCCACCCTGACTTCCAACCCCGCTTGCTCCATCAGGAATTCCAGCGAAGTCACGATGTTGGCTTCGTCATCCGCAATCAAGACCCGCTTTGCCATCAGGTTGCTCCTGCCTGCACGGTCTGCGCGATCGGCAGGGTGAACGAAAAGGTCGCGCCGCGCCCCCGCTCGCTATCGACCCACAGGTCACCGCCAAACTGGCGCACGATCAGCCTGGAGATCGGCAGGCCCAGGCCAAACCCACCCGGCTGACCGGTGAAGCGCTCGCCCGCCTGGCGGAATTTCTCGAAAATGGCAGCCTGCCGGTCGGGTGCGATCCCGACTCCGTTGTCACGAACCTGCACGCGGACCATCGTAGCGTCCGCGACCGCCAGTTCCACGTTGACGAGGCCCGTGACGGGTTCACAGAATTTTACTGCGTTGGTCAGCAAGTTCAGCAGAACCTGCATCAGGCGATCCCGGTCGGCCAGCACCGCAGGCATCTGCGCCGGTATTGAAATCTGCAGTCGCACGCTACGGCTGCGGAACAGGCCCTCCGTCGCCGCCGCCGCCTGGCGCACGATTTCGGCTGGATCAACCGGCTCGGTGGCCCATTCGGCCCTTCCCGACTCCATCCGGGCCAAGTCCAGGATCTGGTCGATCAGTCGGGTCAGCCTTTCCGTTTCGCGCAGGATGATGTCGACGAACTGGCTGCGCTTGCCTGGGGGAGTGTCGGGGTTGTCGTGCAGAATCTCCGCGAAGGCGCGGATCGCGGTCAGCGGCGTGCGCAGTTCATGACTGACCGTCGAGACGAAGTCATCCTTCATCCGGTCCAGTTCCTGCAAGCGCTCATTGGCCTGCCGTAGCTCGGCGGTCGCGCTTTCGAGTTCGCGCCGCTTTGCCTCCAATTCCCTTGAATAAGCCATGACCTGCGACGTTTCGTCCAGGATGTTCATGACCTCGTCAATGCCAAATCCTTCCTTCTCGATGACCGACGATACCGCTGCCCGCGCCGAGGCCGAGCCGATGACGCCGGCCAGCTGCGTTTCCACGAACTGAACCAGGGCAGCGTCCGGTCGCAGCTGCGAAACCGCCTGCCTGCCGGTCTGTCCGCCCAACCGATCGCCCGTGTGCCCGCGCGTGCCGGCGTACAAGTCCAGCGCATCGGTGGCCCGCTCGGGGCCCAGGAAGCGCACCAGCAGGCCGCGCATTTCGGCCACCGGAACCTCTGCCGGGACGCTGCCGGCCAGCGCGCCGGCATGCTGGAACACGTCGACGAAGCGCCGGGCCTGCGCTCGTTCATCCGCGCCCGCGCGGGAAAGCAGCGACGTGAACAACAGCATGGTGCAGTTGGCCAGCATGCTCCAGACCATCGCGTGCGTGATCTGGTCCATGCCGGACAGACCGAACAGCGCTTGAGGCCGGAGCAAGGTCAGTCCCCACGGTCCCTGCTCGAGGAATTTGACGGACAGCCAGCCCGAGCGCGCAAATGACGGCAACAGCAGCGTGTAGGTCCAAACGGCAAAGCCCGCCAGCAGGCCGGCCATGGCACCGGAGCGCGTGGCCCGCTTCCAGTAAAGTCCCCCGAGCATGGCGGGAGCGAACTGCGCCACTGCGGCAAACGAGATCAGCCCGATCGATACCAGGGCATAGGCTTCGCCGGCAAATCGAAAGTACGCGTAACCGAGCAGCACGATCGCCACGATCGATCCGCGCCGGATCGAAAGCAGCAGTCCCGACAGGTCCTTAGCGGAGGCTAATGGAGCGTGGCGTAACTGCAGCAGCAACGGCATCACGACGTCGTTGCAAACCATGGTTGACAGTGCGATGGTTTCGACGATCACCATGCCGGAGGCCGCGGACAGTCCGCCCAGAAAAACCAGAACGCCCAGAATCGGGTGATGCATGGAAATTGGAAGCGCCAGCACGAAGCTGTCGGCGTCGACCGACCCGTCGGCGAACTGCAGCAGGCCACCCAGCGCGATCGGCAGCACGAACAGGTTGATCGCCAGCATGTAAGCGGGAAAAAGCCAGCTCGCCGTGGCGATGTGCGACTCGTCCACGTTTTCAACGACCGCCACTTGGAACTGCCGCGGAAGGCAAAGGATCGCGAAGGCCGACAGCATCAGCAGCCAGAACCAGCTCGCATAACTGCCCGCGGCTCCATCGAAGGGAGCCAGCAGCGATGCCAGTTTGGGGATGGCTTCGGCGCGGCCGAACAGGTCGGCAAGGCCGTCGTACATGCCGAAACTGACATAGAGTCCAATCGCCACGAATGCGGCCAGCTTCACCAGCGACTCGAAGGCAATGGCCGCCACCATCCCTTCGTGGCGTTCGGAGGCGTCCAGGCGCCGTGCGCCGAACAGGATCGCGAACAACGCCAGCACCAGGGCGACGTAGAGCGCGGTGTCCGAGAGCACCGGCCCCGTCGCCTGCGGCGAACCTGCCACCTCGGGGTAGCGCGCCAGCAAGAGGAAGCTGCCCGAGACGGCCTTGAGCTGCAGCGCGATGTAGGGCACGACGCCGATCACCGCGATCATCGTGACCGTGCCCGCAAGCCATGCGCTCTTGCCGTACCGGGCGGCGATGAAATCGGCAATCGATGTGATGCGGTTCGTCTTGCTGATGCGGACGATCTTTCGCAGCACCAGCCAGAAAAGCGCCGCAACCAGCGTCGGACCGAGGTAGATCGGAAGGAAGCCGACCCCGTTGGTCGCAGCGCGCCCGACGCTGCCGTAAAACGTCCACGAGGTCGCGTACACGCCGAGAGACAGCGCATACACGGCCGGATTGGCAATCAGGCTTCGACCCGAGGCGGCCCGGCGATCCGCGTAGAAGGCGATGGCGAACAGCAGTGCCAGGTAGGCGACCGCCGCCAGCGCGATCAACGCGGCGATCGGCATCTCAGGTTGCGCGCGAGACGGCCCAGCGGATCAGGGCAATCAGGGCCGCCCAGTCGCAGAACAGATACACGTACAAGAGCGGCACGCCGAACACCGAGGCGTGCACGTTGAACAGCGCCAACAGGGGATACGAGAACAGCAGGCAACCCAGCAGCGACACCGCCACCAGGAACGAGACTCCCGCGCCGTCACGCGACCCCCTGCTTTCCTCCCGTTCCGCACCGGCCCCGTCGCCCTGCCTCGCAACCCGCGGGGAGCGAGGCAGGGAAAGAGGTTCGTTCACGTGCCCTTCTGTCCCGACTAATGCGACGCGGCGGCTGCGCGTCCGATCCCTGTATTGGAGCGCACGTACAGCTCGTCCCACATCTCCTCGGCACGTCGGTCGCGATACAGCAATGAGCCGAGCAGGACCGCCAGGAATCCGAGCGGAATCGAGATCAGGCCGGGATTCTTCAGTTCGAACAGCGGCTTTTCCAGACCGACGATCGAAGTGGTGTCGCTGCCAAGCGATTGAATCGTGGCTTGCGCGGCTGCCTTTGCCTTTTCCGCCGCGGCACGCTCCTTGCCCGCCTTTTCGATCGCCGCCGGGTCGACTGGCGTATCGGCATCGAGCTTGGCGAGCTTGTCCTGCGCCGACTTGATCGCCTTTTCCTGCGCGGCCTTGACCTGCAGCGGGTAGGTCATGTTCGGACTGACCATCACCAGTCCGATCGCGGTCACGGTACCGACCACCAGGCCTGCCACCACACCGCCGGTGTTGCAGCGCTTCCAGTGCAGGGTCAGGAGCACGACAGGCAGGTTGGCGGATGCCGCCACGGCAAATGCCAGCGCAACCAGGTGCGCCACGTTCTGGCCCTTGGCCAGGATGCCGATGGCCACCGCGACTGCGCCGACGATCAGCGAACAGATGCGCGCCGCCCGCAGTTCCTGTTCCGAAGTGGCCTTCTCACCCTTGATGACGCCGACCCAGATGTCGTGCGACATGGCGGAAGCGGCTGCCAGAACCAGTCCTGCAACCACCGCCACGATCGTGGCGAACGCGACCGCGGCCACGAACGCGAGCAGCAGGTTGCCCAGCACCGAATCCTTGCCACCGCCCAGGAACTGGGCCAGCAGCGGACCGGCCATGTTGCCGCCCTTGTCGATCGCAATGATGGCGGGCGCCCCGACCTTCATGGCGGCGCCGGTGCCGAGGAAGAGCGTCAGCACGTAGAAGCCCCCGATGATCGCCATGGCCCAGATCACGCTCTTGCGCGCCTGCTGTGCCGTCGGCACCGTGAAGAACCGCATCAGGATGTGCGGCATTCCCGCAGTGCCGAGCACAAGCGCCATGCCGAGCGATATCTGATCGATCGGATTCTTGAACAGCAGGCCGGGCTCCAGGAATCGCTGACCCAGTTGATCCGGCGTCATGTTGGTCGCCGCGTCGCCGAGCAGCTTGGCCACCTGCCCCTGGACGTTCGGGTCGGCCGTGACTGCCGCCAGGTAGCCAGGAAGGCTGAAGCCGTACTGTCCCCAAACCAGCGCAACCATGATGATCGATGCGACCACCAGCAGCGCCGCCTTGATGATCTGAACCCAGGTCGTCGCGACCATGCCTCCGAAGATCACATAGGCCAGCATCAGCACACCGACTACAGCAACCGACACCTCATAGTCGATTCCAATCAGGGTCTTGATCAGCACGCCGCCCCCGACCATCTGTGCGGTCAGGTAGAAAGTCGAAACAGTGATGGTGGACAGCGCCATGAAGGCCTTGGATACCTTCGGGTTGTTGCGATATGCAAGGATGTCGCCCATCGTGTACTTGCCGATGTTGCGGCAGGGCTCCGCAATCACCAGCAGCACCGTGATGTAGGCGACCAGCCAGCCAACGGAATACATGAAGCCGTCATAGCCGTACAGCGAGATCAGCCCGGCGATCCCGAGGAAAGAAGCTGCCGAAAGGTAATCCCCAGCGATGGCCCAGCCGTTTTGCAGGCCGGATACGCCGCCGGCAGCGGCGTAGAAGTCGGCGGTCGTCTTGGTGCGCTTGGCGGCCAGGAACGTGATGTACATCGTCACTCCGATGATCACCGCGAACACGGCCAGGGTCATCGTGGTGTATTCCTTGGAGACCGCCTGCGCCCACGCCGGCGAGGCCGCCGCCGCCAGCGCACAGGCCAGCAGGCAGGTCTGTTTCGTCTTGGTTTTCATCGTGCTCCCCCTCTATTTGGACGTGCGCCCGATAAGATGGACGTCGCGGGCAAGCTCGTCGGCCATCGCATCGAATTGGCTTGCGCGGCGCGCGTAGATCCAGGCGATGGCCCAGGCCACGATGAACTGAGACAGTGCAAACAGCAGTCCGAAATTGATCACACCCCAGATGCGGGTCTTGTACAGTTCCGTGAAATATCCCGCACCGATCGGCAGCAGGAAGTAGTAGATCACCGCAAAGATCATCAGGCCCCACAAAAACCTGGACTTGCGGGCGTGCAGAGCTTGAAATCTCGGGTCCGCATCGATCGCGGACCAGTCGATTGAAGGACTCGTCATTGTCTCCCCTTGGTGTTTCCGAGCGGATGAATCTTGTTACCGCCGGCACCCACGGCCATTGACACAGATCAGATCCAGCGGCGTGATCCGGACAATTCGGAAGATCTGGCGCCGCAGCAATTGATCCGTGCGCGCCTCACTTTGCGCCGTCCCTTACACGGATCTGACACTGACGGGCCAGCCGGTCGCGAATGCGGGATCGTCGAGCCTAGGGACGAACGGTACTGGTCAGGGAGAACTCGCGTGCCAGGCGCGCCTGCAGGCCGCGCGCCTGGCGCAGGGCCTCCTTGAGCAGCTTTCGATCCAGATCGTTCAGGCTGTCCGGATCAAGATGATTGTGGGCCGGGGCACCCCGTGACTGCTGCTCGATGTTCAGACCCAGTCGCAAGCGCTGGATGGCAAGGAACGCATCGCACCAGGCTGAGGTCTCCTGCGACGGCATGCCACGCGCATGACCGGCCGCCGCGAGGCGCTCGGGAGTATTGGTCGCCTCTACTC
>Ga0075030_100005565_pt1 | contig 11348 bp, 8 predicted proteins | sample LitLauG_LLR_2012_FD_71393 | JGI IMG/M metagenome (GOLD analysis project Ga0075030, IMG submission 71393) | Freshwater sediment microbial communities from Pennsylvania, USA - Little Laurel Run_MetaG_LLR_2012 | ecosystem: Environmental > Aquatic > Freshwater > Creek > Sediment | place: USA...
GGACCTGCTCCACGCGCGATTTGCTGTCGGTGAGGACGGTGCGATAGTACTGCCACATGTCCTCGAGGACCGATTGGACCTGCTCGGCCTGGGCAGGCGTCAGATCCAGATCGCGCCGCAAGCGCTCGAAGTTGAGAGCTTTGCCCGCGGGAGTGTCAAAGGCGGGCGGGCGCATGCGGTCATGCAAACGAGTGTCGATGGCTAGGGCGCCGGCGGCGGCGCCACACAGGAAGACCAGGAGTAGCACGCCAACCACAGCGATCCGCGGGTCCAGGCCCTTGCCCGCGGACGCCCGTTCCAGCAGATCTATACTGCTCATAAATCAATGCTGCTCATAAGCAGTTAGCGTGACCAGCATGTTGTCATGAGCCGATCCGGATTCAAAGGCCGGTAATTCCTGCTGCGCCATCACCGCCTCCGGCGAAGGACCGGAAGGCGAGGTTTTCTCGTGCATCACCATGTAACTTCCCAAAGCGGCTAAAGTCACGAGCGATGCAAACGCCACGCGGCGGCCAAACGCGAACTGAAAATTGAACAGATTGGAAAAGCTTGGTGCGGCAGTTTGCCGCCCAATCTGCCCGGCCACGCGGGCATAAAAGCCGGGGGACGGAGCCGGCGCTTCTTCGGCCCGCAACGACGCCAGGCACTGCGAGAGATCCCGCATGCCCTCGACCTCGTGGCGGCAAGCTTCGCAAGCCTCCAGGTGGGCTTCAACGGCGCCGAGAGCGGCCGGTTCCAGCGACCCGGACAGATACTCTTCGAGGCGATCCAACACTGCCCGATGCATAGTTCTCTTCCCTTACCAATACCAACCGAAGCTACTAATCCTACCAAAACCACCCTAGCGGATCTGCCGCCCGCTTAGGGAAAAACCATCCCACATCAACCGGGCACGAGCCCGGGCGCTCGGTCCAGGCGCTGCGCGGCCTTGACCAGCTTCTGCCTTGCGCGAAACAGCTTCACTTTGACGGTGTTTTCGTTCATCCCCGTCTTGCGCGCCAGCTCTTCCACGGAGAAGCCTTCTACTTCCTTCAATATCAATAACATGCGCTCCTCTTCGGAGACGCGCGTGAGGAGCTTCAAAACATAGTCGCGCTGCGCCAGGCTGGAATCCGCGGGCGCCTTGCGGTCCGTGGCCGGTTCGGTGTTCTCCACCCGCCGGACTTCATCCTCGCTCAGATCGCTCTCGTAGACCAAGCGCCGCACTTTGCGTTTCCGCAGGTAGTCGAAGCATTCGTTGACCGTGATTTTGTAGATCCAGGTGATCAGCGAGCTGCGGAAATCGAAACTCTTCAGGGACAGGTAAACCTTTGCAAATACTTGCTGTGCAATATCTTCCACGTCGTTGCGCTGGCGGACGATACCGTGGATGATGGAAAACACTTTGGACTGATAGCGCTCCACGATATCGCGGAAGGCTGGTTCGTCACCAGCCTGCGCCCGTTGCACCAAGGCGCCTTCCGGGGTGTTCTGATAGTCCACTTTCGATTTCGTCGCAACCTTAGGACCGAAAGCGGGGAGCGGAAGGGCGCCAGCCAGTGTTCCCATACACCGCTTCCGACGCGGACCACCGGAATGGGGTTTCAAATTAGCCCGCGGCCCGCACCATTCGCAAGATAGCACAGCACGAGCCCCCTCCCGGTTCAGCCCCATTTTTACGCGACTCGCGGGCGGGTAAACACATCTAAACTGGTGAAGAGTGGATTTCGGCGGCCGCGAGGGTATAATCGTGGCGAGTCCCAAATAGGAGTTCCTAATGGTTCAAATGACCGAAAAAGCGGTTGGCAAGGTAAAAGAGATCATGTCCTCCCAGGAGCCGGCGCCGGCGGGTCTGCGCATTTCGGTGGTGGGCGGGGGCTGTTCGGGCTTTAGCTATTCGATGGCCTTCGAGAACCAGCCCAACATGCTCGATAAGACCTATCAGTACAATGGCCTCAAAGTGTACGTCGACCAGGCCAGCCTGATTTATCTGGATGGCGCGGAAGTGGATTACGTGGAGACGCTGGAAGGCGCAGGGTTCAAGTTCAATAATCCCCAGGTCAAGTCCACCTGCGGCTGCGGCAGCTCGTTCCAGGTGTAGGGTTGGCTTTAGCCGGGCTTGGGGCTAGCTCACGCCGTAGTTCCGTCATTGTGGGGGAAGCCCAAGAATAAGGGGCGCTCCGCGTAACCCACTGATTCTAAGGAGCCTTAGTCGAGGCCGACGCCGATGATGTCTTCGTGAGGCGTTCATTCCCCTGATAGGGGCGCGACGTTGATTCTGGGCAACTTCCTCGGCACCGGGAGAGAATGCTTTGCATTATCAAAGTCATTTCTGGTCCCCGAACGCAAGGGAGGTGCTGGAATTGAGCAGGATCGAAAGCCCGCCCATTGTCATTTCCGTACTTCATGCCGAGGTTTTTCTCTGACCTCTGTAGATATCACCATGGTAAAGATTTTGCATTTTGATGGCTCGTACTTCCAGGGGACAATTTAACTGCTGCAAAATATACGCGAACTCTTCTTGTGTCACCTCACCAAAAACAACAACTCGATCGTGATGGCGCACAAAACGAAGAGTTGTATCCACAGCGCGTAGTGCAGTCTCAATCTGATCTTCTGAGGGGACGCCCTTAGCGGCCTTGCAAATATCACGTTGCCGTTCAGGGCAATGACTGGGGATGCACACATCCGCCCGATATATTGTCCCAACTCGATTGGGAGATCGCAGGGCATAGGCCAACGCACAACCAGAGTGTCGATATAGCGGATATGTGGGGCATATCTCGCCTGCTTCACGGTATATTCTGTTAATAGTATCCAAGCTAAGCCATTCGCCTGTGTCCTTCTGAAGTTCCGGCGGAATGACTATTCCACCAGATCCCCCAATAATCTGTGACAATTCCGGGTGCAATTTGAGGCCGATGAACACGCTAGCGTCTGCTGACAGAGAGACAAATTCAAGCATTTGCCGGATCTTCGCAGAAGTCGTATTCTCAGGTAGCAGGGGTCTCCAGTAGTGGACTGCCGGGAAACCACTTGACCGCACTAGGCCGAAGTTGCGGCGCAGTTGTTGATCGGTAAAATTTGGTTCATGGTAGCTCCCGAGTCCAGAGTAGCTCAGAAAAAACACAACTGTTAGATTCCCCAGGTCTCGTATCTGATGAAGTATCGAACCATGAAGTGGGGCCTTGGTTATTAAAATCAGAGGATTTCTAATGTTTACCCCAGCCATTTCCTTTAGTAGCTCAAGCAAGTAAGCTACATTGGAGGGATGCAGCATGTCGGTCTCATTGCCGATCGCGACTGGCGATAGTCCAGGGACGAAGAATTTGTAGCTGAGGAGGCGCTCCACACAATCGTGCGGCGACGCGACCTTAAGTGTCCGTACCCCGGTACCTCCAGAATGGCGTAGGACACAATAGTTACAGCTGTAGGGGCAACCGAATACTGGATCCAAAGAGATCCAAGTGTCGTGTTGCGAGACAACTCGTCTTTGCTGATCGACAAACATCCTTCACACGTGTGTGCTTGCAACCCTATCCATTGGAACGCGAACGTGAGGCTCATTCAGCAAGAACGTGGAAAAGCTCAGACACGAACACTCTACAATTGCACAACCAGGATTGGTCGAGTATAAACTTGTCTTCGACGAAACGATAGCATTGTGATCCGCCTCATCCTTAAATGAGAGCGGATAGATCAGGCGCGCCATAAACTGTTCACCAGACAGGACGGTTATCAGGTTAACCGTGTCCCATATGGGCAACTTCTCCCAGGGCGCACTCCCAGTCAGTGTGTTGGATGTTGAAGGCTTAAGTTCTAGGACAAGATTCTCCGCACGGTATAGGATTTCGCCAAGTGCGGCTAGGGTGCCTCGGTGCCTCTCCGCCATGCCAGCAGCCTGCTTGTGAAAGAGATGGAACGATTTGGCCGCCCAGTAGTGTTGCAGATATGTTCGCAACTGAAGCTCGAACGGATAGCTCATACCACCGGATTCGTGTCGAAGGCTGTACTCAATGCCTCTCTGGCCGAAATCACTGGCCTGAGTCAACGAATCTTGTTCTACTTCCACCCGGAAGGTCGAGGTCAAGAAGTCTCGGAATACCTCTAGCTCGTTGAGGTCTTCGGTGATAACGCGAAAGCCTAGAATGTCAGGCATCTTCGCAGGAATTTCGTCAGCCGAGTCTATCGCTAAGCCTTTCCGTTTTATCTTCTCAGCAATACTATCGGCGCTCTTGATCCGCACGAATATCCGGCTGAGCATCAGGAATGGGTTTACAAAGCGTGGTTCTTCCACAATCGTTGACAATAAGATTCGTAGGATCAATCGCCTACCAATGCGAAACGGCAATAGTGCCCGTTCTATCTGATCATTCGGAGGTATTAGCATCTTTTCTCTTACGATCAAGTTCGTGATTTACTCTCGCCGAAAAGTCACGCGCAGCGAGATGATAGGCGTGACTGTCTGGTCCCAGGAAAACGCCCAACGGCGTAGCCGTATTCCACAGAAAACTGAAGTGCTGCTCCAAAAGTCCGTAGCAGTCATATGAGCTTAGACTAGCGCGCTGAAACTCGATGACCCAGAAGTTATTCTCTGTTGGTATCGCTTCACCAGGCCGGCCCCACAAATAGGGGTCATAGAAAATCGCGACGCTAGTAAGGAATAGTGAGCAGTTGACAGGATGTGGCGTAACACGGAGCTCAACATTTTGTTTTTCGGAGAGTGATTCGAGGTGCTTGAGCATGCCCCGGTTCTCCCACTGATCGTAGGCAACATGATTTGCTACGGCTCTTGCGAAGGCAAACTCCGAAAATGGCGAGGCCAGGACAGCATATAGGCTGACACTCCCATTTTCGATGGCGCTCCCAAGGCCGAGTTTCCAGACTTTGCCGTGTGGATGAAGATAATTGTATCCAGAACTGGCGAGAAGTCGGAAGTGTTTAGATTTGGTGAGGCATTCGTCCTGAACTAGACGGTGAACTCGGTTTTCACGTTCATGATCCTCCACGGGAATCCTGAACGCGTTGACGACTCCGCTACGAGAAAGGGAGTCGACGGAAGCGCCATTGAGGGTTGGGTTGTCGTCTGCCACCAACGGTAGACTTCGGCAAGCATCCAGTACTTCAGAAAGTGTCCTTGCTTGCCTGATTCCCGCTAGAAATGGTGGCAGCGTGCGGCCGAAGTCACTGGTCGGATATACGATCACAGGTTTGTTGGCAAAGAGGAACGCGCCGACTTCAGCGATGCACCATGCAGATTTGGCTGAGTACTGGTCTAGGACTAGAATGACTGCCGCCGCCCGTTTGACTGCAGACCTTAGCCGTTCAACGATGTTGTCTCCAGCCTTTACGTCATCGACGTCCATATAAGGATTGAGAGAATTACTCTTCAAAAAATTGACCAGCAAGGTTGCGACCTGATCGCTCTTGCTCGAATAGGACACGAAGATGAGATTGTCGTTCATTCGCTCGGTTAGTTTTGTCGTGTGCGATTATCTCTGAGACACCGGCGAAAAGCAAGGGGCCCCATGGCGTGGCACATCGAAAGCGAACGACATCAAAGGAGAGTTAATTGAGTGGCTTCCCAGTCAGCAGGAGTCCACTGTGGATTTGAGCCAGCCAGCCTGATTTATCTGGATGGCGCGGAGGTCGATTACGTGGAGACGCTGGAAGGCGCAGGGTTCAAGTTCAATAATCCTCAGGTCAAGTCCACCTGCGGCTGCGGCAGCTCGTTCCAGGTGTAAGTCGCGCGGTTCCGCGTCCCCAGGAGCGGCGGTTGCTCCCGGTGCGGGCGATCAAATCGTTCAACGCCGGGCGGCAAGTCCGGCGGCGGGGTAGAAGCCCCGGCCCCACAACATTGGCAGGCGAAAACGCCTGCCCCACCCTCCTACTCCACTTTGCTAGACTTCTACGTGCATTCGTACCCTTCCGCATAGCCGGAATGGTGCTGGCGGCCCTCGGCGGGTGGCGTTTGCGGCTTGTCTTGCGATATAACGGGTCTGCCGGCCATCGGACGGCGGCGCACATTCTTTGCCTTGAAGGGGGAACCATGGAGGAAGGCACCAAGCCTTGTCCAGTCTGCGGTGAAACGATTAAGGCGGTGGCGATCAAGTGCCGCTTTTGCAATTCGGATTTAACGGCTCACGCCGCAGCCGCCGAGGCCGAGGTGGAGAAGGATCTGTTCACAGGCCACCCCGCGATCGTCTACACGGCCTGGCAGTGGCTTTGGGTGCCGCTGACCGCCGCGGCTGTTTACGGCGCGATTGCGGCTGGTCTTGACGTACCGTTAGCGGCGGCGGGGGGTGTTGTGCTGCTGGCAATCGTTTTCCTGTACTACTGGTTGAAAAGCCTGGGCTTGACGTATCGGATAACGACGCAACGCATCAAGGCTGAGTACGGCGTCCTCGGGAAACGGCAAGACAGCCTGGAACTCTTCCGTATCGACCATTTCAGACTGCTCAAGCCGATCGGCATGAGGCTCGTAGGCCACTGCCGCCTCATCCTGTTCACCTCCGATACCGCGGAGCACGAAATCCATCCCTACGGTATTCCGAATCTGGAGCCTCTCGCCGATACCTTGCGAGAATGTCAACTGCGCGAACGCACCCGGAGAGGATTGACGACGTTCGTAAAGGCGTGATCGCCGGGCCGAAGCGAGGAAAGCCAGCCGTGTCTGTCAAAAGTGGACGCGCAGCCCGAATTCCATCTGCCGCGGGTTGATGGCCGGCACGCCGTCGGCCGTGCCGCCAATGCCCGACAGGTTGCCAGTGGTGGCCTGGTTGGTAATCACGCCCCAGGTCTGCGGGCTATCGATGTTCAGGGTCGGATTCGCCGGCTGGAAGTGATTCAGAACGTTGGTGACCTGGATAATCAGCGTGGCGCCGAGCCGTTCGGTGGCGCGGATCTCTTTCGAAAGGGTCACATCGAGAGACCACGAAGGCAGCCCGCGCAGCACGCCGGCCCCGCCGCCGGAAGTGTCGAGGCCCAGGATCGGGCGGCGGAACAGGGCGTACGTGGCGTTGGGATCGGCGAAGATGTTGAGGCCCGAGCCGCCCGTGGAGGGATTCCCGGTGGTGCCGGCGCGTCCGCTGCTGGTCACGTTATAGTGCGCGGAATTGCCGCCGGTGTAGGGTCCGGTCAGGACCGCGTTCTCGTAGGCGCGATTGTTGTTGCCGTAGATTTCGCCGAACGCCTGGGCGTCGGAGTTGCTTCCCGTGCCCACGTTCACCTGTAGGGGCGCGCCGCTCTGGGCGGTGAACAGCGGCGAAATCGACCAGCCGCCCAGTACGCGGCCGGCAACGCCTTTCTGGCTTCTGAAAAAGGGCGTCTGGTACACCATAAGCTGGCTATAGACGAAGCGGAGGTCGAATGGCTGCGTGCCGTAAGAGGCGTGCATATTCCATGGGTCAACTACGGTGATGGAGCTGGAGGATTGCTGCAAGCTGCCCGTCCCCAAGGCGCGGCTCCAGGTGAAATTAGAGCGCGCGGTCACGCCATGCCAGTCCTTCGCCGTGAACGAGAAGAACGCGGCGTTATAGTTGCCCCAACCGAAATTGGTGAAATATTCCAGCGAGGAGAGCTGCGCGGCAACCGAGCCGCCGGCCGCCGCCGGGGAGCTGAGTAAGGTGCGGCCCAGGGTCCAAGTGGGAGCGGCATTCAGGCTGTTCCACAGGTTGTATACCTGCGTGGAGAGGATCGACGACTTCAGGTTGGACGCCACGGCGGCGGTGCAACTGGCAAACTTCGCGCAATACGCCGAGCTGGGCCCGCCCAGCGCCGCCTCAAAGAAAGGTTGCGCCGTGGGGGTAGCCACGCCCGAGTTCAACTGGTTGTACAGGGTGGCATAGGCGTTCGCGAAACTCTGCCCGCCGAGCGTGGTCATGTAAGGCACGGCGTCGATGTTGATCTCCTGGAACTCATCGCGGATGCGCCGGCCGATGTAGCCGGCTTCGATGACAACTTTCTGCGACAGCGCGCGCTGCAGCGTGAAATTGAATTCGTCGGAGTGGTTCGGTTTGAATTTCGGATCGATCTGAGATCCGTCGCCCGCCGACGCGTTCCCGTTGACACCCGGCAGGTAAGGTTGTGGGAGAGTTTGCGAGACGGCAGGCAGAGGCGCCGCCAGGCCGTCGGCGCCGATGCGGAACGCGGTCATGGGATCGACGCCGTTGTTGCCCAGGCACTTGCCCGTGATGCTGGCGCCGATACACGAGACCGGCTGCAGCAGGCCCGTGCCGAGCAGGGGCACCAGCACCAGGCCCACGCCGTTCAAGCGCCCGTAGATGCGGCTGTAGCCGCCCCGGATGACCGTCTTGCCGCGCCCGAACACGCTACCGAGGAGGCCGCTGTCGAAGTTGGGATTCCACGCCGCCGCCACGCGCGGGCTCAAGCCGCCGTAAAAGGGGTCGTACGGACTGTTGCGGGAGGGGGTCATGTTGCGGACGGTGGCAAAACCTACCGTGGGATCGTAGGCTTGGCCGGCCAGTGCCGCCGCCTTTTTCTGCGCCAGGAAATCGCTCAAGACGATCGGCTTGCCGGACGCGTCCGTCAGCCCGACCTGCTTGCCATTGAGTTCGTAGGGCGGCTGCTCGATGGTGTAGGCCAATCCGTAGGTCAGAGTGAAGGTCGGCTTCATGTGCCAGGTGTCGCTGAAGTACAGATTGTACGTGGGAATGATGCTTTGATCGAAGCCCGGCGTTCCCAGCGGATTCAGAGTCAAACTCTGGCCGCTGCGCGAGTACATCACCTGCGGCTGGCTCACGATGCCCAAAACCTGAGCATATAGGTTGTTCCAATTGGTGACCTGCGAGGCCGGCAGCCCGGCGGGCTGGCTGGTGAAGTTGATGCCGGTTCCGTTGGTTAGCTGATACGTGATCGAAGTATCGATGCCCACGCCGTTATCGTTGCGCTGGTGGTAGTCGAAATTGCGCTGATACGTGCCGCCGAACTGGAACAGGTGATTGCCATGAAGCAGGCTGAGATCGTCGCGGAAAAGCCAATCCTGCCCGTCCCAGAAGCGCTGCCGGGTGTTCTGTGAATCGACGTTGTACGGAATCAGGGCGTTCGTGCCGGCGGATTCACCTCCCAACTCCAGGACGCCGCCCAGGCCGGGAAGTTGTGGCGGGCCGCCTACCGTGGCCCACTGCCAGAAGTTGCGCAGGTAGCTCACGCGGAAATCGTTGGTCAGATTCGGCGTGATCGTGCCGGTCAGTCCGGCGACCCAAAACCAGGGCTTCTCCGGCCGCGGAGCGGTCGATGCCGGCACGCCGAATTGATCGCCCGTCAACACGCCGCCGATATCCACCTGCGTGGTCGCGTACTGGAGAAAGCGGTAGTAGCGGTAGCTGGACATGAAGCGCCATTTGTCGCCGAAGTCATGGTCCAGCCGGACGACAAAGAAATCCGAGCTTTGCGGCAACTTGATGTTGGCGAGATACCCTTGCTGATTGACCCCATCGGCCGCGCCGGACACGATGTACTGGGGATCGTTGGGCATGGGCATCATGCTGTTCCAGATTTGTTTGACGAGGGGGTTGAAACCCAGCCCGCGCGGATCGCAGAAGGCGCCGCCGCAGGTGGCCGGCTGGTAGGTAACCCCATTCACCGTAACGGCCGCGTTATTCAGGTTGTAAGCCTGGTAGACGCCCGCGGCGTTGGGGATCTGCACGATGCCGTTGCGCAGCAGCAACGACGGCACGGCTTTCTCGATGGTGGTGGTCTGCGGGAAGCGGAAGCCCTCGTAGTTGGCGAAGAAGTAGGTCTTGCTGCCGCCGAGTTTCGGTGTCAGCGGACCGCCTCCGGAAAAACCGAAGCGGTTGCGGTGGGTAGCCGGCAGCGGCGTGTAAGGCAGGCCCGAGGATGGTATGTGGTTGTTCTTCCACAGATTCGCCGCCCCCACGTTGGCCGCGAAGTAGTGATCGTAGGCCGCGCCATGAAAGGTGTTGGTGCCGCGCTTCGTGACCATCTGGATCTGGCTGCCCGCGGCGCCGGCGAAATCGGCGGTCTGGTTGCTGGTCCCGACCTTGAACTCCTCGATGCTCTCGACCGGGGTCGGGATCACGCCCGAGGGAGAACCGCCGGCGGATGAGGTGCCGCTGTAGCCGTTACTCGGGGTATAAGTGCGCTGGTTGCCGTCCATGTCGCTGCTGTTGTTGCCGCCGTCAAGCTGGAAACTGTTCTGGTCCGCGTTAGCGCCGGCCGTATTGCCGAAAGCCGTCACGCCCACTTGCAGCGTAGCCAGGGCGGAGGCGTCGCGGCCCAAATTGGGAAGATACTGCAGCGCATCGCCGGCAATCGTCGACCCGACGGTGGCGTTCATCACCTGTAGCTCGGCGCCCGCGGAGGCGGAGACCTCCACCACGGTCGAAGTCTGCCCTACCTGCAGTGAGACGTTAATGGTGAGCGCCAGGCCAACTTCAACTTTCTGCGCGGGCATTCTGGTGAGCGAGAAGCCCACCTTGGTCACCGTCAGGTCGTACGTGCCGGGCGAGACTGTCGGTAAGGTGTAGCGCCCGGCCTCGTTGGTGGTCGCATTGGCGACCGAATTAGTCGACAGTTCGGTCAGCTTGACGGTGGCTCCCGGTATGGCGGCGCCCTGTTGGTCGGTCACCAGGCCCGAGACTACTCCCGTGGCGGCGCTCTGCGTCCAGGCCGGCGCCGCGGCGAAGGTCAACCAGACAGCGGCAAAAATGAGGAACAGCGCAAATGCATCGAGCGAAGACCGCTTCGTGCGGGAATTCATATCTACCCCCATTATCTAGATCGGATCGAAGATACCTACGGGGTTCGCTCGAACCATGCCGGGCGGACAGGGCTCGGAAGCATCTCGCAAGAATTCGGCGAATGGAGAGATTATGCGCCGCGCGGGGGCAAAATGCAAGACGGAGGTGCGTTCACATGCTAAACGCCGGCAGGAAGGTTGGCGCGAGCTTCAAGCGCTTCCGGAGTGGACAGGACTGGAGTTGTGACGCGGAGTTTGCACAAGGCGAGAGGACACACCAAAAGTGATTGGCCCCTGCCTCATCGATCGACAGAGGAGAAAGGCCAAGACACCCGAAGGAGTGGCGGATGCCTTGAGCAGTCCGCCACTCTCCGGCTGAGAAAACTGCCTACTTCTGCTCTTCGCCTTTGCCTTGTTCCTGCTGCTCGGACGAGCCGGCGAACACCTTGCGGCCGTCGCTCAGCTTGACCGACCTGGCGTTCACCAAGTTGGCGCCGTCCTTGGCACGGGAACCTTCCACGGTGACCATGTCGCCCTCTTTGAGCGAGCTCCTGGTCCAGCCCATCCGCATCAGACCGTTGGGGCTACCAAGCTCGAATTCCCAATTCGTGACTTTGCCCCCTTCTTCTTTCACGTCCACATAAAACCG
>Ga0075030_100005569_pt1 | contig 11347 bp, 8 predicted proteins | sample LitLauG_LLR_2012_FD_71393 | JGI IMG/M metagenome (GOLD analysis project Ga0075030, IMG submission 71393) | Freshwater sediment microbial communities from Pennsylvania, USA - Little Laurel Run_MetaG_LLR_2012 | ecosystem: Environmental > Aquatic > Freshwater > Creek > Sediment | place: USA...
GCGGGAAGATCTTTTGGAAATGGTCGCCAATCTGATCGACAACGCCTGCAAGTACGGTAAGAGCCAAGTTCTCGTGCGTCTGACGCCGCCGCTTAATGACGCCATGCTCGAGATCGCCGTCGAAGATGACGGCCCCGGTCTTTCCGAAGCGGACATGCAGCGCGCGATGGAGCGGGGAACGCGCCTGGACGAAGCCGCTCCCGGCCAAGGGCTTGGGCTGTCAATCTTGAAGGAGACCGTCGATCTTTACGCCGGCCAGATCTTGTTTGAGAAGGCCGGACTTGGCGGGCTCAAAGTGCGATTGAGGCTTCCGGCCACGGACTAATTCGCTGTGCGGCGTCGCCGCAGATTTCACTCCAGCGCAAACCGCGCTAGGGACGGCGCGTGGCGTCATCGATCGCAGTTTTTTCAGGCGCGGCCGTGCTTTGCGCCGCCACCGCGTTTTGGGTGTTGCGCGCCTACCGTTTTGCGGGCGGCGGCGCAGGCTCCCCGCGCGGGGCGCTGGCCAGTTGCGCTGTCGTGGCGCTGATCGCCTTGGGCGCCTATCTGGGTGTGGGCCGTCCAGAGCTTCCCGACCAGCCGCTTCAAGCGCGCATGCAAGCTCTGAGAGCGCGCGATCCTCGCACCTACACCAATGACGAGACGCTTGCTGTGCTTGGACAAGCAGCACACGCGCGCCCCGGCGATCCGCTGCCTTATTATTATTCGGGGGTTACGCTCCTTAACGAGAATAGGCCCGAGGAGGCGGCGCGGGCTTTTGATGCCGCGCTCCGGCGCGATCCCCGGCTCGGGGAGGCAGCGCTCGGGCTGGGTCGCGCGCTTGTGGCGGTCAATGGCGGCGCCATAACAAGCGAGGCGTTGCAGGCGTTTCGCCAGGCCGGGGCGCTCACCGCTGATCCCGCCCCTTGGATCTATCAAGCTATGGGCGCTTTGCAGGCCAATGACGCAGCTTCGGCCCGCCATTTCTGGGCCGAAGCGCTGTCGCGAATGCAGAGCGATGACCCGCGCCGTGAAATGGCGCGTCGCCTGAGCGCGGGGGGCTGATGCGACGGCGCAATCAACGTCTTGCGATGATTGGCGCCGCAGCCGCAGTGCTGGTGCTGGCAAGCGCGCTCACGCTCACGGGATTGCGAGATTCTGTGATTTATTTCGTTGCGCCTTCGGAGCTGGCGCACAAGGCTCACCCCGGCCAGCGCCTGCGTCTGGGCGGGCTTGTGGTGGCGGGCACGCTGCGGCGTAGCGGCGACGGCGTCGCCCACTTTCAAGTGACTGACGGGCGCGTCGCGGTGGGCGTGCGTTATGCGGGCCTGTTGCCTGATCTATTTCGCGAAGGCCAAGGCATCGTCGCCGAGGGAATATGGACCCCAGGGCAGGAATTCAGCGCCGAGCGCGTGCTCGCCAAACATGACGAGCGCTACATGCCGCGCGAAGTGGCTGAGGCGTTGAAGCAGCGCGGCGAGTGGCGGGGCGCGCGGTGATAGCAGAACTTGGCGCATTTTGTTGCTGCCTGGCTTTGGCGCTGAGCTTGGCGCAGGGCGTACTGGGATTGGCCGCATCCAACAAGCAAGCGCGCGCCGCGGCGACGGCCGCGGTGGCTCAGTCGGCGTCGGTGGCGTGTTTTGCGGCATTCGCCTGTCTGGTCGCGGAGTTTGTGCGCTCGGACTTCTCGGTCGCTGTCGTTGCGGAGAATTCCCACGTCGATAAGCCGCTTCTGTACAAAATTGCGGGCACATGGGGCAATCACGAAGGCTCCATGTTGCTCTGGTGCATGGTGTCGACGCTATTTGGGGCTGCGCTGGCCAGCAACCGCGGACGCCAGCGTATAAGCCTTTGGTCTCGCGCTGTTGGCATTCAAGGCTTGGTGAGCGCGGGCGCGCTTATTTACACGCTCTTTCTGTCTAATCCTTTCGCACGGCTTGATCCCGCGCCCATAAACGGAGCCGGCCTCAATCCGCTTTTGCAAGACCCCGCCTTAGCCGCCCATCCCCCGATGCTCTATCTGGGCTATGTCGGCATGAGCGTGCCGTTCTCACTAGCGCTTGCCGCGCTCATCGAGGGACGCGCCGATCGGGCCTGGGCCGAAGCGCTGCGGCCGTGGACATTGGCTGCATGGACCTGTCTTACCCTCGGCATCGCGCTGGGCTCGTATTGGGCCTATTACGAACTCGGCTGGGGCGGATGGTGGTTTTGGGATCCGGTCGAGAATGCGAGCTTTATGCCCTGGCTTGGCGCCTGCGCTCTGGTGCATTCGGCCATCGTCACGGAGCGGCGCGGGTCGTTGGCGTCTTGGACGATCTTGCTGGCCATCATGGGCTTCGGATTGGCCTTGCTCGGCACCTTCTTGGTGCGCTCGGGCGTGCTGACCTCTGTGCATGCATTCGCAGTTGATCCAAGGCGCGGCATCGCCGTGCTGGTGTTGCTTGCTCTAGCGCTTGGCTCGGGGTTCGGCCTTTATGCCTGGCGCGCCCCGAAACTCGGCGCGCCCGCAGGTTTTGATCCGATCAGCCGCGAGGGCATGTTGATCTGGAACAATTTCGGGCTCTCGATCGCCGCCGGCGTGGTGCTGATCGGAACTCTCTATCCATTGATCGTTGAGGCTGCGGGCGGGGGACTTATCTCAGTGGGGCCGCCGTTCTTCAACCTAACCGTTGCGCCCATCATGGCGCTTTTGTTCGTGGCGTTGCCGTTTGGTCCGATGCTGACCTGGCGGATCGGCGATTTTGGCGCCGCGCTCGCGCGGCTTGCGCCGGCGGGCGTGCTGGCGCTGGCCACGCTCGGGGCGACGCTGGCGCTTTGCAATTGGCGCGCCGTCCCGGCGATCGGGCTTGGCCTTGGCGTTTGGCTTATCCTCGGCGGGGTTATCTATATTGTCGCGCGATTGCGCCGCGGCGAGGGACGCGCGCTCGCCAAACTCGCAGTCTTGCCGCTCAGCGTCTGGTCAATGACGCTCGCCCATATCGGGGCGGGCGTGTTGACCGTCGGGGCCATAGCTGAGACCCAGTTTCGCGCAGAGCGGGCGGTCGCTTTGGCGCCGGGCGAGAGCGTCGATTTCGCCAATCGCCGCATCACCCTCATGGGAGTTGGCGAAGTCGACGGGCCCAATTACGTAGCCACGCGCGCACGGCTACGGGTCGAACATGGCGACGACGTAGAGGCGTTGTCGGCGGAGAAGAGGTTCTATTCGACCTCGCCTATGCCCACTACCGAAGTCGGCATCCTGAGCGGGCTCGATGGCGATCTTTATGTGGCGCTTGGCGAGCCGGTGCGCGACGGGGGCGCTGCTTGGGCGGTGCGGCTCTATCTGAACCCCCTGGTGCAGTGCATTTTTGGCGGCGCGTTGATGATGGCGCTGGGCGGGCTCTTAAGTCTCATAGCGCTGCTGCGCCGGCGCGCCGGGGCGCCATGAGCCTTGTCGCCCTCATCGTCGCTGGCGCCGCCGCGGCTACCCTCGGCCCCGCGCAGGAGGCGCGCGCGCAGGGGTTGGAGATGGAGATCCGTTGCGTCGAGTGTCAAAATGAGCCGATCGCCCAATCCACCGCCGATATTGCCGCTGACATGCGCGACCTGGTTCGCGAACGGGTGGCCGCCGGCGACAGCGATGATCAAATCCGCGCCTTCTTCCGGCGCCGGTACGGCGACTTTGTGTTGTTCCGTCCGCCCTGGGATGGGCGCACGTGGCTCTTGTGGGCATCGCCGCTGCTGCTGGCGCTGATCGGGGCCGGCGCGGTCGCCGCCTCGCTTAAAAGGCGACCCGGGGAGCTGCTTAGTCCAGAGGACGACGAACGGTAAATGTCGCTTTTCCAAGCCATTGTGGCAAACTGCTTTCGCGCCGGAGCCGCGCGATCTAAAAAAAGCCGCCGATGTTAGGCTGTATCAGTCGCAACTTTGCCCAAAAGCACGCTTAGGCGGCCCCAAGGCAAACCTGTCACAAGGGGCTAGGGACCACATGGGTGGGCCCGCGCCTCGGCAAGAAATTCGTCCTTCGAGGGTATAAATGTCTGACGCCAGCACCGCAAAGTTTCTCAGCCGCACCCTCATTGCAAGCGTCGCCGCTACGGCCTTGTTTGCGGGGTTTGCGGCCGCGCCGATGCTGATGTCGCGCGCCGCCCACGCTCAGGAAATCCACGCCGCGCCAGTTGCGCCTCCCGGCGGGGCGCCCATGAGCTTCGCCAATCTGATCGAACACGTGCGCCCGGCGGTCGTGTCGATCCAAGTCAAGCAGCGCCCGGATGCCGACGATGGCCAGCAAGTTGAGGGCTTGCCGCCAGGGTTCGAACAATTCTTCCGCGGTCAGCCTGGGCGTCCACAACCGGCGCCCACCGCGCTGGGCTCGGGTTTTTTCATTGATGGCGACGGCACCATCGTCACCAACCACCATGTGATCGAGGGCGCTGAGGAAATCACCATCCACACCAGCGACGGGCGCGACCTTCCCGCCGATATTATTGGCTCGGACGTACCGACCGATTTGGCGGTGCTGCGGGTGCGAGGCGGGGGCCGCTTTCCTTATGTGACCTTTGACGACGCAAGCCATGTGCGCGTCGGCGATTGGGTGGTCGCGGTAGGCAACCCATTTGGCCTTGATGGCACCGCCACTGCCGGCATCGTTTCAGCGATGGGGCGGCGCGACGCGGGGTCGTCGGCATATGTCGACTACATGCAAATTGATGCGCCCATCAATCGTGGCAATTCTGGCGGTCCGACCTTTGATCTGCAAGGCAACGTGATTGGCGTAAACAGCGCCATCTTCTCACCCACGGGCGGCAATGTCGGCATCGGCTTTGCGATACCGTCGAACACCGCTGCTGCGGTAGTGCAGCAATTGCTGCACGGGGGCCATGTGACGCGCGGGTGGATCGGCGTGTCGATCCAACCTCTCGACAACGACATCGCGCGCAGCGTTGGGTTGGACAACGCCCACGGCGCGCTGGTGGCAAGCGTGGTTCCCGATGGGCCCGCCGCCCGCGCTGGCCTGCAACAGGGCGACGTTATCCTTACGCTCGATGGTCAAACCATCAATGACAGCCGCGATCTGACCCAGCGCGTGGGCGCAACGCCTGTTGGCCACGCCTCGCATATGGAAGTTCTGCGCAATGGCCAGCGGCGCACGATTTCGATCCAAATGCGCGAACGCCCCAGCGAAGAGCAATTGGCGAGCGCCACCCAGACCCCCAATCAAACCCCGCCGGCGCCGAGCGGCGTTGAGCAGGGATCGCTCGGGTTAACGGTGCGTCCCCTCAGCCCGGAAGACCGCACTCGCTATCAGCTCAGCGCCAATGACCAGGGGCTCGTGATCACCGCGCTCGCCAACAATAGCGATCTCGTTGATAAGGGCGTGCAAGTCGGCGACCTGATCCTGCAAGCGGGTGGACATAGCGTGCATACGCCACAAGAATTGACCGCCGCCGCCAATGCCGCGCGCGCGGCGCACCGACCGTTGTTGTTGCAAGTGGAAGGCCGCGGCGGGCGCCGTTTCATCGCCGCCGATGTCGGCCAAGGGTGAGGGAGTGCGCTCGATGCGCGTACTGCTGGTGGAAGACGACGGGGATATGGCCGAGACGCTGAAAGCGTCTCTGAGCGCTGACGACCACACCGTAGATCTCGCCGGCGACGGCGAACTTGGGCAATCGATGGCGCTCAATGGCGGCTATGACGTCATCGTCCTTGATCGCATGCTGCCCAAGAAGCTCGGCGTCTCCGTTGTGCGAGAACTCCGTGATCAAGGCGTTTCAACGCCGGTTTTGATCCTTTCGGCGTTGCACGATGAAGACCACCGCGTCGAGGGGCTCAACGCCGGCGCCAACGACTATCTGGGCAAGCCGTTTTCCACCCGCGAATTGCTGGCCCGGGTGCGCGCACTATGGAATGGACGCAATCGCGAACCCCAGACCAAACTGGCGGTTGGCGATCTGGAAATGGATCTGCTGGCGCGCACTGTGCGGCGCAACGGCAAGAAGCTTGATCTGCAACCGCGCGAGTTCCGGCTGCTGGAATATCTCATGCGCAATTCGGGGCAGACCGTGACCCGCAAAATGCTGCTCGAAAACGTCTGGGATTATCATTTCGACCCGCAAACAAACGTGATCGACGTTCACATCTCGCGGCTAAGGTCCAAGATTGACCGCGACTTCCCGCAATCTCTTTTGCACACCGTAAGAGGCTCGGGCTATCGTCTCGAGGGATGAGGCCTCGCCTCGACGCACTGCTTCGCTCGACCACGTTCCGGCTTGCCATTGTACAGGCCGGGCTGGTGCTTGCCTTTGTGGTCGGTCTGCTGCTCTACATTTATCTGGAGACCGCCGGCCAGCTTATCCGCGACTCTGACGTTCTGGCCGATCAAGAATATGCCTCACTAGAGCGAGCCTATGCCGAAGGCGGCATCCGGCGTCTGAACCAGGAAGTCGTGGAGCGCGCTGCGCGGCCGGGGCCCATGCTTTATGTGTTGGCTGAAAGCAATGGCGCGGTGATCACCGGCGATTTCCAGCAATTGCCGGCTTTGCCGGGCGAGAGCGCCCAACGCGTCGATTTCAGCTTCGATCGCGCCGATGACAACGGCGCGCCCAAACATGACCGCGCGCGCGGCCGCGAGGGGCGGCTCTTGGGGGGGCCCATCCTGGTTGTGGCGCGCGATCTCGGCGACACCGCCGTCATCGCTGGACGCATCACGCGCGCGCTCTGGACGGTGGCCGTATTTGGGCTTGCGCTCTCCCTGGTCAGCGGACTTCTGGCCGCCTGGCAGGCATCTCGCCGGGCCGAGGCGCTGGCCAACACAGCGCGTGAAGTCATGGCCGGCGATCTTTCTCGCCGCGCCCCGGTAAGCGGTCTGGGCGATGAGTTCGACGAGCTTGCCGAGGCTATGAACGCGATGCTCGCGCGTATTGAGCAATTGGTGCAGACCACCCGCACCGCAGGCGATGCAATAGCGCACGATTTGCGTTCGCCGCTGACGCGGTTTCGCCAAAAGCTGGAGGCCGCCCTTGAGCGGGCGGCGAATGCCGAGGCCGATCGCGAGGCCCTGCGCAACGCCGTGGAAGAAGCCGATCGCTTGCACGAAATGTTCTCAGCAATCATGCGTTTGGCGCGCGTGGAGGCGAGCGCCAATTGGAAACTCGAACGCGTCGATGCAACGCCCATCCTGAGGGAATTGGTCGAGTTCTACGAGCCGGCGGCCGAGGAACAGGGGCTGACGCTGCACGGCGAGGTCGGCGATCATTTGGTGGTGCGCGGCGATCAGGGCCTATTTACCCAAGCGGTGTCGAACCTGATCGAGAACGCGCTCAAATATACCCAAACGGGGGGACGGGTGGAGCTGCGCGCTCAGCGCCGCGCAGATGGCCGCATCGAAATTGACGTGCTCGATGATGGGCCAGGCATTTCCCCGGGCGACCGCGACCGCGCGCTTGATCGTTTTGTGCGTCTTGAGGGCGCGCGCTCGACCCCCGGCGCGGGCCTCGGCCTTAGCTTGGTTGCGGCGGTGGCGCGCTTGCATCGCGGCGGTCTGCATTTGCGCGATGGTTTGGGAGATGGCGAACGCCGGGGGCTAAGCGCTGCCTTGGTTCTGCCGGCTTTGGAGCAAGCGCCGTGACGGCGCTTGGCGCGCCTCTGGCGGGTTCGCCCTGGGCGCAGGCTGCAGCGTGCGCCCAGGACAACGCGCCCTATCTCAAACGCCTCATGGAACGACGCCACGATCTGCTCGTTGACATCGACGCGGCATGGCCAGAACGGTTGATGGCGGAGGCGATCGCTGCCGCAAATCAAGTGGCGCTCGCGCCGCCTCGCATCGAGGAGGCGATGGTGCTTTTGCGCCGCGCCAAGGACGCCGCCCACCTTGGCGCCTCGATGGCCGACCTCGCCGAGGTTTGGCCGTTGGCGCGGGTGACCGGCGCGCTTACCGATTTTGCCGATGCCTGTGTCGGCGCCGCCCTTGCGGTTGGGGGGCGCGTGCTCGCAGAGCGGGGCGATATCTTTGATCCCGCCGCGCCGGGATTTGCGATTATCGCCATGGGCAAAATGGGCGCCGGCGAACTTAACTATTCCAGCGACATCGACTTTTCCGTATTTTTCGACGCCGCCATATTTCCAGCGCGCGAGCCTCGGGTCGCGGCGGTGCGTCTGGTGGCGCCATTGGTGCGCGTGCTCGAAGAGGTGACGTCTGACGGCTATGTTTTCCGGACCGATTTGCGGTTGCGCCCCGATCCTGGTTCGACCCCCGTCGCAGTTTCGGTCGCTTCTGCCGAGCACTATTATCAGAGCCTTGGTCAAAATTGGGAGCGCGCGGCCTTCATCAAGGCGCGCGCGGTGGCTGGAGATCTGTCTTGTGGGCGAGAGTTTTTGCAGTCGCTGCAGCCATTCATTTGGCGCAAGCACTTGGATTTCGCCGCCGTTGAAGACGTTCATTCCATAAAGCGCCAGATTTTGAGCGCCTTCGGAAGTGCTGATCTTGATGACCCGGTGTTTGACGTAAAACTGGGACGCGGCGGCATCCGTGATATTGAATTGTTCGCCCAGACCCAGCAACTCATTCTGGGCGGCCGCGATCCGTCTTTGCGCGTGCGCGGCACCGTGGAGGCGCTCACTGCGCTCGCCGCCGCGGACGCGATCACCACCCAAACCGCGGAAGCGCTGAGCGAGGCATATAGATTTTTTCGCACTGTCGAGCATCGCCTTCAAATGCTCGACGACGCCCAGACCCATGCGGTTCCGCGCGAGGAAGAGCGGCGCATGCGGGTGGCGGCGCTGGCCGGCTTTGAGGCGCTGTCAGGCTTCGATGCAGCCTTAGTCGAACGCAGGCGCATCGTAGCCGATATCGATCGCCAATTGTTTGGACGCGGCCACAGCCTCGCCGATCCGCTAGGCAGTTTGATCTTCACCGGCGTTGAGGACACTCCAGAAACGCTTGCAACGATTGAAAAACTCGGTTTCGCCAACCCCGCTTTCGTAAGTCAGACCATACGCGGGTGGCACCACGGCCGCGTCCGCGCCATGCGTTCGGAACGCGCTCGAGAAGTGCTGACGCGCCTGACGCCAAAATTGTTGCGCGCGTTTGCGCGGGCGGGAAGTCCCGACGACGCTTTCGCGCGCTTTGCTGCGTTTTTTGCCGGCTTGAATGCGGGCGTGCAGGTGTTGGCGCTATTGGACGCGCGTCCAGCGCTGCTCGACCTGTTAGCGCGGCTTTTGACCATCGCGCCGCCGCTTGGGGAGAGCCTGGCCCGCCGTCCCGCTTTGCTCGATGCGATGATCGAGGCGCAATTCATGGCGCCATTGTCTGAGGACCGCCGCCTCCGGCGGCTTGCGGCTTTGCAAGCGCGGGTTGGCGAGGCCGAAAGTTTCGAGCACAGCCTCAATGAGGCCAGACGGTTCCAACGCGAAGAAGCGTTCCGCATGGATGTGCAATTGCTGGAAGCGATGGCCACGCCTACCGAGATCGCTGCGGCGCGCACCGATCTGGCCGAAGCTTGCGTCCAGGTTATGGCCAACGTCGCATTGCGCGAGGTGGAACGCACCCACGGCGCCCAACCAGGCGTCTTCTGCGTGTTGGCGCTTGGAAAATTCGGCGGCTGCGAACTGGCGGAGGGATCCGACCTCGACATTATGCTGGTCTACGATGCCCCAGAGGACGCCGCCGCGCCCGGAGAATTCTATGCGCGCGTGACCCAGCGTTTGATCAGTGCGCTCTCGGCCCCCACTGAAGAAGGCCGGCTCTATGAAGTGGACGCCAAGCTGCGTCCATCCGGCTCGAAGGGGCCGGTTGCAGTACGGCTGTCTTCGTTTGAACGCTACTACGCCGAAGAGGCTTGGACCTGGGAATTTTTGGCGCTGACCAGATTGCGTTGGGTTGCAGGCGAGGCCCGACTGGGTGAACGCGTCCTAGCGATTGCGCAAACCGCACTATCGCGCCCGCGCGACCGGCAAAAGACCCTGGCCGAGGTCGCCGATATGCGCGCGCGCATGCAGCGCGAGCGACCCAGCGGGCGCGAGTGGGACTTAAAGTTGACGCCTGGCGGGTTTGTCGACGTCGAGTTCATCGCGCAAGCCATGCAGATCGTGCCCGCCCAAAACAGCCTTGGCGGGTTCTTCCCCAATACTGGCGAGGCCCTGGCAAGACTGCAGAGCGCCGGCATTTTAGACGCCGATCTTGCGCAGGCCTTGGCGCGTGCGTGGCGTCTCTATTCTGATCTCAACCAAATATTGCGCATTTGTACGCAAGGGGCGTTTGAGATTGCCGAGGCGCCGCCGGCCTTGCGCGCGCGATTGGCTGCGATGACCGGCGTTACTGATCCAGCGCAGGCGCAGGCGACGCTGCGTGATGTGCAAGCCGGCGTGCGTGAAAGCTTCATTCGCGTCATCGGCTGGCCTGATGGCCGCTGAGGCTATTCCGCAGCTGTGGCCTCCGGCGAGCGGCGCCCGCCAAATGTGCGGGGCAGGGTAACCGACACGATTGTTCCGCGCCCGACCTCGCTTTGGATGGAGAGCTTGCCGCCGTGCATTTCCGCAAGCGATTTGGTGAGCGCCAGGCCCAAGCCGGTGCCGGAATTGTTGCGCGTAAGTTCTTGCTCGACCTGCTCAAACGGACGCGCCAAACGCGGCAGATGTTCAGGGGGGATGCCGCAGCCGGTGTCGATCACCCGTAGCGAGAGCCAGTCAGGCCCGCCGCGCGCGTGCACCATGATCGCGCCGCTGTCGGTAAACTTCACCGCGTTGGAGAGCAGGTTGAGCAGAATTTGCTTTACGGCGCGGTGATCGGCCTCGATCTCGGGGAGGTCTTGAGCATCCACGACGATCGACAGCCCTTTCTCTTCGGCCCTGCGTTTGGTGAGGCGGACAGCTTGTTCGATGGCCACTGTGGCGTCCAGCGGACGCGGCGAAAGGGTGAGCTTGCCGGCTTCGATCTTGGCCATGTCAAGGATGTCATTGATCAACTCGAGCAAGTGATTGCCGCTGTCGAAGATGTCCTGTGCATATTGTTTGTACTGCTCATTGCCGAGCGCGCCGAACAATTCACGCGCCATGATTTCGGAAAACCCGATCACTGCATTGAGCGGGGTGCGCAATTCGTGGCTCATATTGGCCAAGAACGTGCTTTTAGCGCGGCTGGCTTCCTCGGCCTTCTGGCGCTCCTCGTGGGCTTCGCGCGCCAGCGCCTTGATGCGGTATTCCTGGGTCTCGGCGCGGCTGAGCGCCTCGGTTAAACGCCGCTCATTCTTGGCAAGCTCTTCTTCCTTGCGCTTCAGCGGACTGATGTCGACGCCGACGGTAATGACGCTGCCGTCAGCGGCGCGGCGTTCAACGACGTGCAGCCATTGGCCGTTGTCGATTTCAATCACCCTGACATCGGGATTGCTGGGGT
>Ga0075030_100005571_pt1 | contig 11345 bp, 7 predicted proteins | sample LitLauG_LLR_2012_FD_71393 | JGI IMG/M metagenome (GOLD analysis project Ga0075030, IMG submission 71393) | Freshwater sediment microbial communities from Pennsylvania, USA - Little Laurel Run_MetaG_LLR_2012 | ecosystem: Environmental > Aquatic > Freshwater > Creek > Sediment | place: USA...
GTGGGTGGGAGCTCGGTCGCGGGGGGTCTGTCGTACGACCTCTGTCCTCCGTCCATCACGAGCAGGGTCGGCTTGCCGTCACCGGAGAAGAAGCGGAATTCGTGAACACCGTAGGGATCGGGCACCCAGCCGGTTGTTTGGCCCATGGGGCTCAGCTCGAACTCACGCGTCGGAGATGGGGCTCGGAGGGTTGAGGCAAATCACATCGGCGATGGCGTTGAACGAGTCATGAATCTAGCGGCAGGCCATACCGGGTCTCGGTCGGGCACCGCGGCATTCGTGCCCTATGGCCTTCTGTGGCGTTGGCCGCAACAAATTGCCTGGGTGACGTAGGCGTTTCCCGCCTTACGAGAGCATGAACGGCAGGCAAAACCTTCGAATTCTACTTGTCGGTGGCACAAATTCGGAGATAGGAAATGGTGGCCATGTCCGCCATGCCTATCGATTCGATCTTTAGTGTTCGCGAGCCGTCCCAGAACCCACCCTTAGAGGCGCCGGTGTCGAGTCTTGGCAACGATCGCACGGTTCCTGAGTCACCTCAGACAAGCACGCCGGCAACAGAAGTCGCGTGGGTCAACACGGAGCTTCACACCATTGCCAGCACGATTGAACAGTTGCAGGGCCGGCTGGAGGAGGCCAACACTCGGCTGGCGACCGCGTCCAAGGTGGAGACGACGGAATTCGAAATCGGCCGACTCTTTGTTGAGGCACAGCGGTTCTCCGAAGCCTCGTTGTCGAAGCTCGAACTCACGATTCACGAGATTCTGGGTGAGGCCGAGGCCAAAGCCAAACAGATCCTTGCAGAGGCCACCGAGGAGGCTCACGACATTCGTCGACAGGCGCAGGAAGCAGCGATTGCGTCGACGAGGAGCGCTCGGGAACTGCAGTCAGCGATCGCTGGCTTCACCACGGTGAACCATGAGCTGCTCAAGGAATTGGGCGCGCTGAATTCCATGTTGACTCCAGCGAGCGAGCGAGGAACGACTGAGATCGAACCCTCTCCGGGCGTGTCCGAAGGCGACTGAACGAGAACACCCGATCCGCTTGCTCCGAGGTCGCTCGACAAGTACCGAAGATGGTGAATAGCGCCTTGCACACCCGAACTACATGCACGACGAACGCACGGCAACAGAACCGTTCGTCGACGAATGGGACCGACTCTTTTCTTCTCGTTGGAGAGGTGCTCCCCGCGAGGTCGGCTTCCGCCAACGCTGCTTTTGATATCGGATCAGTTCAGCTTGTACGCGGATTCATCGATCACTTGGTGGCCAAGAACGCATCACGGGCGCTAAGAACCGGTCGATCTTCCAGATACGTAATCGACTGGCGTGCGGTGGATGCATCGGTCGCTGGTTCCCGCACACTTGAACAAGCCATCGGACGGGCTGTCGTCATTGCGGATCAAATGGCGCGAGGCGTCTTCGATGCCACCGAATCCGGCGATTCACCCTCCTCACCTAACGCGGAGGACCCCTTCTTTGCGTTCAGCCTGGCGGACGTCGTTCCTGATTTCGGCGATGAGAGCCGTTACCGAGCGAGGGTCGTAAGGACGGTAGCGAAGATCTTCGCGACCCGACGGACCCATGTGTCTGGTGCTGGCGCACTTCTCAGTCGCCGTCTACCGGGCGATGCCGTATTGAACTCTTAGCTCTTGTCGAAGGTCACGATTCCTTGTGAACCAGTTGTCCAAGTGGCGTCACGAATCGGGATCCAAACTGGAATGGATGCTGCGTCAGAACCCGTCGGCCTTTGCCGCTTGATCGCTCGACGGCCTCAGCGGTGCTCCGGCCACCCTCGTAACTGCTCGATCGGGGCGGTCCAAAGAATGACCTCGATGGCGTGCTCCACATCGAACAGTCCTTGCGGCCGAACGACCACATCGGGACATTAGTCTGACAATCGCAGTACAACGAATGGACTACGGCAGCACAACACGATCGCTGTGACTCAGCGCGCAGAGTGGCAACGTCGACAACAGGAATATGCGAGGCGGCGCTTGGAAGAGGTCGTCAAAGGTCCCGCGTCGTGCTTGGCTCGGACTCCTGCCGCTGCTGCTGGCCGGCGCCATCGTCATCGCGCCCGCTGCCGGTCTGACGCCGCGGCAGTCGTCGCCGGCCCTCGCCAAGACGACTACCACCAATACCAAGTCGACCACTTCGACGACTGTCAGCACGACGACGACCATTTCCCCGACCACCACGACGACCCGGCCCGCAGCGCCGAACAATCCGGCGCGCAACCAGCCGCCTGTTCTCGGCACCACTCCGCCGCGCACCCACGCACCTGCCCCAACGACGACCACCACGACTGTTCCACCGGCACCCGCCGGCGTGATCGGCGTGTCCAACGGTCATCTTGAGCTCGATGGGCAGCCCTACACCTTCGTCGGAGTCAACGCCTATGAGATCGGTACCGAGTTCGGTGTCAACCCCGGCTGTGGCGGTCAGGAGACCGACGCTCAGCTGAACCAACTCTTTTCCTCGCTGCCCCCGAACTCGCTGGTCCGCTTCTGGGCCTTCCAGGACGCGATCGCCACCAACGTCCAGACAAACCAGCTGGACTGGACCCCGCTCGACAGGGTCTTTGCGGCCGCCGCGGCTCACGGTCAGCGACTTGTCGTGACGCTCACCGACCAGGGCGGGGTGTGCGACGGCGACCATTGGCAAGACCCGTCGTGGTTTCAGGGTGGCTTCATGGATGTCTTCAACAGCCCGACGAACAGTGATGGGAGCGGTCACACGCCTCTGTCGTATTGGGCCTACATGCAGGACGTCGTGAACCGGTACAAGAACTCACCAGCCCTCGGAATGTGGGAGCCAATCTCGGAGGCCGAGGCGTCGTCATGCAACGGCAACTACTACCCGCAGACATGTTGGGGTCACAACAGCTGTCCAGATGAGGCAGTCGCCGTCGCAGCGCTCCGGCACTTTTTCGACGTCGTCGGTACCGAGATCCACGCTCTCGATCCGAACCATCTGGTGGAGAGCGGCCTCCTTGGTGGCGGTCAGTGCGGGACGGAAAGCAGCGATTATCAGTATGTGTCGGCCAGCCACGGCATCGACGTGCTCTCCTATCACGACTACTACCCGGGAACGCCGATGGGTGGCGACCAATGGAACGGCATCGGGGTGCGCGACACCCAGGCCGCGGCCCTTGGTAAGCCGATCATTGCCGGCGAAATGGGTCTCGACGCGGGAACCGCGCCGGGGTGCATGTCGCTTCCCGCCAGGAGCGCGGAGATTCAGGCCAAGATTCAAGCCCAAATGAATGCGGGGACGAGCGGCGTCCTGATCTGGGACTGGCTTCCGGCTCCGAGCAGCCCGTGTACCACGGACACGTTCCCGGGTGACCCACTCATGGCGGTCGTGGGGGCCGGCCCGCCGTCGACCTGACGACCCTGCGACCGGCGGAGCTGCCGATCGTGCGGGTGGCCAAAACAGCGGGTCACCGGGGACGAGCGAGCAAGCGAGGTGAGCCGTCAATGGAAGCCGGTCTGGCCATTGACGCCAGTCCGGCCGTTGTGACCGGTGACCCGGTAGAGCCGGTACGGGGCGCAGATGCCGTCCGGATTGAATTGGTGGACGAGTCTGGCGAATCCCGCGCCGTTCGCATAGAGAGTCGGGTACTCCTCGTTCAACGCATCAACCAACCCGACGCCGACCGGTTGGGGCACGAACAGATAGTGCGCCCCGAAGGTCAGCGGGTCGGCGAGCACCCGCTCGAAGTCGCGGTCGTTAATGATGACGAAGACCTTCGAATTCGGCACCGAGGTGACGATTTGTGGCGTGCAGTTCCCATATGTGTCGGCGACGATCGATCCATCGCGCAGGTCCATGTGGCCGATATAGGCGTCGATCGACTGGATGTGAGCGTAGTGGTGCGTCCACTGCACTTCGGTCTTCGTCGGGCGCGAAAGGAAGAGGGCGCCGAGCTCAGTTGATTCCGAGCTCTGCACTGACTTCGCGAAGATTCCACTACCAGACGACAGCACGGACACACCGAGGAGGACCACCACCACGGCGACCCCCATGAGGCCGGCAGCGAACTCCCTTGTTCGCCGAGGCTCGGCCGAGGACGTGTCCACCGCTGCTGGCGCCAATCCCGGGGTCCTGGCGGTGCTCCCGTGGGCGAGTATGCACCCGACGAGCATCACGTCGAGCGGCACGCTCACGATGAAATAGCGGTACCAGGGCTCGAGGAACCCGACGAGAAGGCCCAGGGCATCGAACGTGACACTGCCACCCAGGATCGCAAGCGGGGCCAGGATACGGATGTCGCGACGCCGCGCCGCGAAGACGATCGCCAGGACGAGCACGACGGGCAGCAGGGGGGCGAGGTATTCGACATTGTGGAGGCCGTGGGCCGCGCGGACGGCAAAGTTCAAGTGCACCGATTCAGATGTCTGAGCGCTCGTCCCGTACTGTGACGAGACGCCGGGAAAGGCCAACCCTGTGATGACGTAACTCATCACCGCCCACGCCGTGAACGTCGCAACGAGCGGCAGAAGGAAGATCGTGGCATCCGCCGACGCGGTCATGATCCGGGCGCGGACCCGTCCCTGGTTCCGCCAGTAGCTCACGCCCAGAACTACCACCGCTGCCATGCCTGCCGCCCCGAGGGCTTCGTAGCGGTCGAGGTACGCCAGCCCGAGAGCGGATCCCGAGTAGACCAACGGCCGCAGACCCCCGTCGTGAATCCACCGCAGGAAATAGCGGGTGGTCAGCACCAAGAGGAACACGTAGAGCATGTCGCTCATGCCGTTGCCGGCGTAGTACACAATCATCGGGTTGATCCCGAAGGCAAGCGTCAACACCAGACGCGGCGCCCGTCTCACGCCCCATTCGTGCAGCGCGGCGTGTACCTGGTGCACGGCGCCGACCCCGGCGAACACGCTGACGATGCTCCCCGCGAGGTCGTGCGTGGCCAGGACCGGAAAGAGCGGCCTGAAAACCAACAACGGCATATCGGCGAACGACTGCAGGGGGCTCCACACGAAGCCAATGGCTGCCAGGTGGGGATCGCGCGACCACAGCACGTAGTAGCCGTTGGCCATCCGCGACACGGCGTCGAGAGGCAGGATCTGGTATTTGAAGTCGAGCAAGATCGCCACGGTGAGATAGGCCGCGAAAGCGATCAGCGCGACGATCCCACCCTCCGACGTCAGTCGGCGGAGAAGGCGCGAGTGCAAGGGCCGGCGGGGAGCCGGGTCCGGGGGCCTCACATAGGAGAACGGATCCGAAATCAGCCTCGGAGCGCGGTCCACGACGAGGCTCACCGGAACCCCCTCGCTGGACGAGTTGCTGACATCGATCGTGCGCGTACCGACAGGGTGGGAATCGCCGACAGGCCGTCGGACTCCTCAGCTGCCGGCTCGGTCAGCTCTCCCCTGGTGCGTCGATGATGCCGTGTCCTCCATGGCTCGTCAGCCCTCATCATCGGTGCGGTGGTCGGCGATGTCCATGATCGGGGCGTCGCGCCGCGTTGATCCAGGAGCGTTGAACAAAGAATCGAGTGCCCAGGCGCTCACCGCCAATTCCTACCTCCGCACAGCGGCATGGACAAGTCGTTAGACGAAGGTTTTCCTCCCGTTCATCGTGACGTAAGGCAGGAAATGTCCGTATCACCCTGGCCGTTGGTTCGTGATGGCGGCATCTTCCGTCTGAGGTGTTCTGCGATCAAACGGGCGGTCGGACTCGACCTCGTAAGCTCGGGGCTAGGCGGGGATCGGGCTGGGGGCGGCTGCCTTCACCGCGGTCCCGACGGGGCCGACCGGCGTTGCCTGGGCGCCCCCGGAACGGGCGGCGATGGCGGCGTCGTACTCGTGGCGGACCGACAAGCGAACGAAGAGTCCAAGAGTGTCGGCAAGCAGGCGCCAGGCGCGCTTCACCGAGATCGTGCTGTCGATGCGCTCCTCGATTCGCACGGGCGCCTCGACGATGCGCCCGTAGCCCAGGCGCTTGGCCAACACGAGGAGCTCGAGGTCGAAGGCAAAGCGGTTCTCGCGCAGCAACGGCAGCACGTCGGCGATGACTCGGCGGTCTGCCAGCTTGATGCCAACCTGTGTGTCCTTGACAATGAGATGAAAGAGCGCGTGGGTGAGGTGCTGGTGCCCCCACGAGTAGAGCCGACGCAGCGGCGTCCAGTGCACCAGGGAGCCCGGGTGCCGCTTGCTGCCGATGACGAGGTCCGGTTGCTCGGCGCGCATGATGGACACGAAGGAAGCCAGGAACTCCGGGGCAATGTCGCCATCGGCATCGATGAAGCCGAGGTAGCGGCCGCGGGCCATCCCGAGACCCGTTCGCAGCGCGTACCCCTTGCCGACGTTGGTGGTGTAGGAGACCCGGACCACGCTCTCCGGGAACTCCTCCAAGGTGAGCGGGCTGCCGTCGGTTGACCCGTCCGAGACGGTGATGATCTCGAAGGTCGTCCCTGAGGTGTCGAGCACGCGCACGAGCTGCTCGACGGTCGTGCGCAGGCTGTCGCCGGGGTTGTAGTAGGGCACGACGATCGAAACGAACGGACGGTTGCCCTCTGAATCTTCAACCGAAGCGTCCGGCTCCGCGGGCTCAGCGGTCCTGCGAAGCGCGCTGGTTTCGGTACTTAGCCCGAGGGTTGGGAGCGTGGCGGTCATCAGTGGTCATTCTCTCGACTCGGATTGGACTCAACAAGCGAAAACCACGTTCTGACACCGAGAAGTTACCTATTCATCGCGTCACGTTCGCCCGCTGGAAACCAGGTTCGGTCGCTCGCCAGACTCGGAGAGCCGGATCCCCTTTCTTTCGCCCACCTCTCCGGAGTGAGTCTCGACCTTCCGATCAATCCGCGTGTTCGTCGATTCGTCGCACTGTCGAAGACGCGTTCGGACGATCGACCCGACGGGCCATCGGACGAGTGGCCGAGGAGGCTTACGAGACCAGTCGCAGGGGTTCGGGTTTCTCGGAATCGGCCTCGGAGTCGGTGTCGAGTCCATGAGCCGTCTTTTCCCAAAAAGATGGGGTCACCACGAGTTGCCACATCGCCTTCATCGCAGCGATGGACATCATCACCCAGTAGACGGGCACGAGTATCGCGGCCAGCACAAGACCCACCGGTCTGGTGTGGCGTGCAGTGAGCACCGTCAGGTACCACAGCAGAAAGTTGCCGAAGGCCCACAGGATCAGACTGACGTAGTACACGGGGGCCGGGATGATCTCCCTGAGGAGCGCCGGGTGCGCGATGAACCACACAATGGTCAAGGCCCAGAAGATCGGGTTGAGAACCGCGAGAATCGGCGTGCCGCCAACGAAGGCGCACAGGTGAAACGTGCCCTTGGGGCCGATCTCCTTGACGAGTCTGGCAGGAGAGCGGAGGTGGATGAGGAAGGTCTGGAGATACCCCTTGTACCAGCGCGATCGTTGCTTGACCCAATTGACGAAATCGCTATTCGCTTCTTCCAGGGTTGTCGACTCGAGAACCTTTATCTGATAGTGCTCGCGGAACATCCGGATTCCGAGGTCGCAGTCCTCGGTGACGTTGTAGGGATCCCACCCCCCAAGCGCCCGGAGGGCGGCTCGTCGGAAATGGTTCGATGTCCCACCGAGCGGGATCGGTGCACCCAATGACGCCAATCCGGGCAGGAAGAAGGAGAACCACATGGCGTATTCGATGGTGAACCACTTGGTGATGGTGTTCTGAGCTGCATTGCCGTACGACAGCTTGGCCTGCAAGCACCCGACCTCGGGGCCGAATCGACTGAGCGCCACCGCCGATCGACGCAGCTGGAGGATGTCGGGCGTGTCTTCGACGTCGTAGACAGCAACGATGTCTCCCCGGGCCAACGTCAGGCCAAAATTCAACGCTTTGGGCTTGGTCCGAGGTTCAGCGGGCGGGACCACCACCAGCTGGAACTGTGCCGGGGCATCAAGGGTCCGCAGCACCTGCATCGTTTCCTCATCGTCCTCTTCGATCAAGAGGAGGATTTCGAGGCGATCCGCGGGGTAGTCCATTTGAGCCAGGTTCTCGATCAACTTGGTGATGACCGAAGACTCGTTGTATGCGGGGATCATGATCGTGTAGAAGGGAAGTTCGGAGTCTGGGACCGTCAAAGCTTCCTCGTCGGTCACCACCTCGAGGGCGTCGTTCTTCGAGGACCGCGTGAAGAGGTAGGCGCGGTAGCCGACGGCGACGAGATAGTTCAGGGTGCACCATGCGATGACCGCAATGGCCGTGAGGCTGGCATCGAGCACCAAGCCGATCACCAGAACGACGAGGAGTCCGATCAAGAACCGGCGTTGCCCTCGCGAGACCAGACTCCGGGCGGACACCAGTGGTACCCGGTCTGCCAATCCGGAGACACTCGCCTCGAGTCGCAGCCGAGCCTCAATCTCCGTCATGGCGACTGGCTGCATGGTCGGGAACTCTAACCCTGCGAGGTGCCGCCCTCCAGACGACGGTTCCCACTCCGAGCGGGTAACGGACGTCCGCCGCCAGGCCTTCGCAGAAGCCGACGGCCGCGGCCCGGAGTGTAAATGACAGGCAAGTAACCGCCACACGAACTTCCGGTGACGCGCGAAATCCACAACTTCCGCTGCCGCTACATTGACGTCATGCCCGCCACAGTGTGCGACCAAGACCGCATACTCGAATCCCAACGGCGAGGCGACAGCCCGAGCACCGTCCTCGACTGCGACGACGGCCGGTTGACGCGGTGTGCGACCAACATGGCCGAGTAGGGCCGGTTGGGATGACGACGAACGGGACACGCGACTGGACCGACATCAAGTCGGCGATGCGCGCCGACACGTCGTCCTCGCGCCTCAATGACCGCTCAGTTGAAGACCGCCTGGAGGCACTGAGGCAGACGATCCGGACGTGGGACTGGCGGGCCGGTGTCGTGGGGGCCACACCACCGGCCAGTGATGTCGCAGCAACGGCACCGCCCATGACGACAACCACCTTCACCGAGATCCATGAGGACTCGGAATCACTCGTGAGCGAACCGTCGCCTTTGCTGAGTGTCTCGGGCGCGCAGCCACTCGTCATGAATCCAACGCCGCGCTCGGTCGGGTTTGCACCGCCTACAGAGCCGCTCACGCACCCCGTCGTAGCGGTTGCACCGCGCAGAGAGGCGCTTGCACCATCCACACAAACCTTCGACGCGTGGGACGAAGCGGATGATCCGCCCCGAGAAGCGGTTGCACTCCGCACAGAGATCTCCGCACCATCCACAGTAACGGTGGTTCCGCCCGTGGAAGTTGCGCCACCTCCGGAGGTCGATCCGGCGCTCGACGAGGCGCACGGGGACCAACGCGTCGACGGGACATCGTCGCTGGAAGGTCCTGAACCCGAGACCGAGCCCGAGACCGAGCCCGATGGTCGACTTCGTCGTTTGTGGTCCCACCGCGTGACCAAGCTGGCGGTGCTGGGGCTGGCCGCGCTCGTGGTGGTCGTCTTGATCATCGGGGGCATCCGGCTCTTTGCCAAGAACCCGGGTTCGCCTGGGTCGTCCGCGACAACCGTGACACGCCCCGCGTCACGCTCGGTCCATCACAATCACTTCGTCGCGCCGATCAGCGCTGCGCAGCTGACTCAGTACCAGAGGTACGCCGCGACTCTCCAGAACGCGAATCTGACCGCGATCAGTGGATTCGAGAAGGCCGGCAGCACGCCGACCCCCACCCAGGTGGTGCTCGTGGTTGTGGCGTACCGCACCGCGGTGAACAACTACTACTTCCAGCTCCACTTCATCCACTGGCCCCAGTCCATGCAGAGCGCGATCGAAAACGACTACGCCCAGTTGCAAGCTCTCAAAAGTGTCCTCCAGGCGTTCGCCTTCGTCGCTCATAACGGCGTCCCGGCGTGGCTGTCCCAGCTCCACAATCGGACAGGCATGACCCAGGCCGCGGACAACATCGTCCGCCAAGACCTCGGATTGCCCGCCTCGTTCTCGTTCCCCTAGTCCTGCCAGTCCTGCAAGCGTCGGGTCCCAGGCATCCCTCGAGGGATCGACCAATTGCGCTGATGCTTCAGCGCCCGCTGTGCCCGGTGAGGACCACACTCAACAGCTCGTGGATCATGCGTGCGGTGGCTCCCCAGATCATTTCGCCCGAGATCTCGAAGAACCACACCGGGAACGAGTCGTCCACCGACCCTTGAATGACGCGCCCAGGAATCTGCCAGCGCTCCTCGTGGAAGATGGCGGGATCCGCGAGCTCGGCGAGCGCCACGTCGAACACACGCTCGACCTCGGTCGGGCTCGGCACCAGGTGAGGCCGTTCCACCACCGTCGCCACCACGGGCAGGATCAGAGAGGCAGACACCATCGTCATCACCGGGTGGAGCCAGCCGACCGTCGTCACCGACGACGGGTGGAGACCGACCTCCTCGTGCGCCTCGCGCAGCGCGGCGGACGCCGGGTCCTCCCCCTCGTCGAGGCGTCCGCCGGGGAAGCTCACCTCACCGCGGTGTGTGCGCATCGAAGTCGAGCGGCGGGTCAGGACGAGGCGCGCCTCACCCTCCTCCTCGAAGAGGGCCGCCAGCACACCCGAATTGACCCCTCGCACGGGCGGCAGCACGGACTCGCCCACCACGATGGCCGGCCCCAGCACCCCGTCGGCGTCGATCTCCGCAGGCACCGGACCTCCCTGGCCGAGGGCACCCAGTGCGCCGACGACCCGCTCCACACCGATGGAGGCCCGTCGCGCCGGCGGGACCTCGGCCCACGGCGGCGGGGCACCAGGCCGCCAGCCGTCCGGACGCGGGATGACCTGGGGCGGGACGGGGCGGTCCTCCGGCGTCGCAGGGCGGGGCACCGGTCCAACTTAGGGGTTCGGCCCGGCTCGCTACGCTCTCGGCCCATGACCTCCCCGGCGGATCTGCAGGCGCAGGCCGACGCGCTGCAGTGGTACCACACCATCGACCTGGGCCACGGCGTCGTCACCAAGGGAGTCGGCGTGCAGCCGACCGGGCCCGAGATCTTCCCCGACGTCTCGGGGCGGAGCGTGCTCGACATCGGCGCCTGGGACGGCAAGTTCTCGTTCCTGGCCGAGCGGGCCGGGGCCAGCCGGGTGGTGGCGCTCGACCACTACGCGTGGGGCGTCGATTTCCTCGCCCGGGGGGCCTACTGGGCCGAGTGCATCGAGAGGGGCGTCTTCCCGGACCAGTCGCGCGACGAGACCGACTTCTGGCAACCGGACCTCCCGGGACGACGCGGCTTCGAGTTCGCCGCCGCCGCGCTCGGCTCCAAAGTGGAGCCGGTCGTGGCCGACTTCCAGACCGTCGACCTCGGCGGGCTCGGGCGCTTCGACGTCGTGCTCTACCTCGGCGTGCTGTATCACATGAAGGAGCCGCTCACCTGCCTCGAGCGG
>Ga0075030_100005572_pt1 | contig 11345 bp, 4 predicted proteins | sample LitLauG_LLR_2012_FD_71393 | JGI IMG/M metagenome (GOLD analysis project Ga0075030, IMG submission 71393) | Freshwater sediment microbial communities from Pennsylvania, USA - Little Laurel Run_MetaG_LLR_2012 | ecosystem: Environmental > Aquatic > Freshwater > Creek > Sediment | place: USA...
AAAGTGGAGGCCTTTGCTCACCTGCATAACCTGTCGACAGTGACTGTCAATCTGGCCAGGCGGAGTATTATTCTGCGGGGAGCGATCAGCGACTTTGAGCTGGCTTTCCACACTTCTGTGATCACCAACGATAGTTACCGGGTACTAACGGGTGCCATAAAGCTTCCCGCGGACCTTTCTGCCATTATCGTCGGTGTCTTTGGCCTGGATAACAGGCCCGTTGCGCGGCCGATGTTCCAGGTCTTAAAGCAGAATGGTCAGATCGTTTCACATGTTCAGTCGGGGCAGACCTATACAGCTAATCAGCTCGCAGGTATTTACGGATTTCCTGCCAGTGCAACAGGTGCGGGGCAGTGTATCGGAATTATCGAACTGGGAGGTGGTTTCCGCCAAACAGATATTACTGCGTACTTTAATAACCTGGGGATTGTGCCGCCGGTGGTCAAGGCCATTTCGGTCGATGGCGGAACGAACAGTCCCTCCACTTCTGATGGAGCGGACGGCGAAGTGATGCTGGACATAGAAGTGGCGGGTGCCGTCGCCCCTGGTGCTGCCATCGCTGTCTACTTTGCCCCCAATACCGATCAGGGCTTTCTTGACGCGATCACCTCTGCCGTACACGATGAGATCAATCAACCTTCGGTAATTTCCATTAGCTGGGGCTCAGCGGAACTTAACTGGACGACTCAGGCGTTGGATAATTTCAATGAGGCTATCCAGACCGCTGCGGCATTGGGAGTGAATGTCTGCGTAGCGTCTGGTGACAGTGGGAGCCGGGACGGCGAGACCGACGGAAAAGTGCACGTGGATTTTCCAGCCTCGAGCCCGTATGCCCTGGCTTGCGGCGGTACGACGCTACGGGTTCAGAATAATCAGATAGTGTCAGAAACCGTTTGGCATGATTCCGCTGATTCGGCGTCCGGCGGAGGCGTGAGCACCCACTTCCCTTTACCTGACTACCAGGCCAGCGCAAAAGTTCCGCTGGAAATTGATACGAAGTTTAAAGGACGAGGGGTGCCTGATGTTGCCGGCAATGCAGATCCTAATTCGGGCTATAGTGTATTGGTGGACGGGCAGCAACTGATCATTGGCGGCACCAGCGCCGTTGCGCCGCTGATGGCAGGGCTCATTGCCCTGCTGAATGAGGGCAATAAGAAACGAGTGGGTTTTATCCATCCGCAAATTTATGCAGATCCGTCCCTGTGCAGGGACATTACAGTCGGTAATAACAAGACAACCTCTAAGGATACTGGTTATTCTGCAGGAGCCGGGTGGGATGCCTGCAGTGGTTTAGGTGTAATGTCTCATTTGTGAGGCGCCCATCAATCGGATCGCACCGAGTTGGGAAAAGAGCAGGATCAAAGTTTTTGACCCTATATTCGTTTTGCAAATTTTCAAGTAGTGGGGTGTCAGGCTTCACTTATCTTTAGTGCAACCATTCAGTAATGAAGCAATGAGGCCTTATCAAGTGTAAATAAAAATAGTGGACAATATGTTTAAAAGATATCTTCAATCGGTAAATTATTAACTATGAAAAACATTTCGCTAGTATTTTTTTTGCTGATGGCAACGGCCGGATCGCTGCATGCGCAGACCGACAGTGCCTCTCATTACGATCAGCATGTGGCTTTCAATCCTTTGTTCTATCCTTCTAACGGAAACGAATACCGGAGTGCCGGTGGTCAGCCCGGACCAGCCTACTGGCAAAATCGAGCTGATTACAAGATTGAGACAACACTCGATACGACCGATCATGTAGTGAAAGGAACGACATGGATTACTTATAAAAACAACAGTCCTGATCAGATGCAGTTCATTTGGCTGCAGTTGGACCAGAATATTTACCGCGGTGACAGCAGGGCTGAGGCGACAACTGCCATTTCGGGCGGTCGCTGGGCCAACCGCTCATTCACCAAAGGGGACGAATTAAGTGCTGTTACCATTATCATGAACGGCGTCAGTTCCAAAGCAAAATATATCGTTTCAGATTCGCGCCTGCAGGTTTGGCTCCCGCATACCCTGGCGGCCAAATCAGGATTGGTACAAATGAAAATTGACTATCGGTTTTCGATTCCTCAATATGGCACCGATCGCATGGGAAGACTCAATACCCAAAACGGGTGGATTTATCAAATTGCCCAGTGGTTTCCCCGGGTGTGCGTGTATGACGATATAGAGGGTTGGAACACATTGCCTTACCTCGGCGCGGGAGAATTTTACCTTGAATATGGCAATATTGACTATACGATAACGGCTCCGGCGAACCTCATTGTTGTCGGGTCCGGGGAATTAATAAATCCTAAAGAGGTCCTGACTTCCACGGTAATCGGCCGGTTGGCAGAAGCAAAAAAAAGTGATAAAACGGTGACGATTGTCGGCGCCGGAGAACTGAACAGTCCCGCAGTTCATCTGCACCAGGCAAACCTCACCTGGCATTTCACCTGCAATAATACCCGCGACGTGGCCTGGGCTGCCTCCAAGGCATTCCTATGGGATGCCGCGAGAATTAATTTGCCGAGCGGTAAAAAGGCGCTGGCACAATCGGTATACCCCGTAGAAAGCGCCAGTGACAGTGGCTGGAAAAGGGCGACGGAATTTGTAAAAGGGGCGATTGAACTGTATTCCAGGGAATGGTTTGAATTTACATATCCATGTGCAACAAATGTTGCCGGTATGGTCGCAGGAATGGAATACCCGGGTATTGTGTTCTGCGGTTACAACAGTACCGGCGAAGACCTATGGGGGGTGACCAACCATGAATTTGGCCATAATTGGTTCCCTATGATCGTTGGTTCCAATGAACGCAAATATCCGTGGATGGATGAGGGCTTCAATACCTTTATTAATGGCGTGGATACGAAGGTTTTTAATCACGGAGAGTTTGATGAAAAAGTGGACGTGCAAAAAACGGCGCCCGCTATGTTTAAGGAGAATGCAGATCCTATTATGACGATTCCTGATGTCACGCAGCCAAGTTTTTTAGGCACTGCCGCCTATGAAAAACCATCCTTAGCATTGGATATTCTTCGCCATTATATCCTGGGTGAGGAACGGTTCGATTCAGCGTTCCGGATCTACATTGCCCGATGGGCTTTTAAACATCCGACACCGTGGGATTTTTTCCGGACAATGGAAAACGTCAGCGGGGAGGATTTGTCTTATTTCTGGCGGCCCTGGTTTTTTACCAACGACAAACTCGACCAGGGTGTAGCCGACATAAAATATGTAAGCGGCGATCCCTCCAAGGGAGCTCTCATTACACTGGTCAACAATCAGCAGATGGTGCTGCCGGTTCCACTGCGGATCGTGCAGGAAAACGGAACAATAGATTCCCTGACGCTGCCCGTTGAGATCTGGCAGCGGGGCGGTAAATGGACCTTTTTATACCGGTCGACCTCCCGCATAAAACAGGTGATAGTAGATCCTGATCATGGCTATCCGGATATCAATCCGTCTAATAATACATTTGTGGCCGCGCCTGTAAAGCCCGTTCCCAAGGATGTAACACCAGCCTCGGTTATTAGCAACTACTTAAAAGCCATTGGGGGACCGGCTAAATTGAGAGAAGTGAAGGAGTTATCCTATAAAGCTACCGGCAGTGTAGAAGGTCAAGACCTGCTTATGGAAAATAAGTTTAAAGCACCGGATTATTTCCTGCAGACCATAACGCTGACAGCATCTGGTATGATGGTGCAGAAGACCTTGATTAAAGGAGACAGTGCTTCCCTGTCGTCAATGGGAGGATCGCAGCAGATGGATAAAGAACTTCGGCAACGGATTTTGGAACAAGAGGTACCCTATCCCGAACTGAATTACTCCGATCCGGGATATCAGTTGTCACTCGGACCCAATCTGGACAACATAGGAGGTAAAGATGTATACGTAGTGAGTGTGAAAACGCCTTCGGGCGTAGACCTGAAAGAGTATTTTGACGCAGCAACCGGCTTAAAACTGCGTAAGGAAATGACTTCCGGAGAGGCTCCCAGTACAATCGATTATGCCAATTATCTTGACGTTGGCGGGGTATTGATGGCCACCGAAGAAACGATCGAACGGTCCTTTGAAGTACATTTTACCATTAAAGATATCCGAATAAACGGCGGGCTGCAACCTGCAGATTTCAAATAACGCATCTGCCGCGTCAGGAGGATTCAAGGTTCTGAGGTGTTCCTGCGGGAACAGATAGCCGACAGGATGAGGATTTAAATCTACATTTTTTGGCGAGGCTGCCCGAGTAGGCGTGTTTTTCACGCAGGCAGATGTGGCAGGGTTTTAGTTTTACATTAGGAAACGAGAATTATGAAACGGACCTATCGGCGCATATTAGTTTCACTGCTGACTATCGCCTTATTGACTTCTATACTGCCCGGATGTTATGAATCACGCTATAACCACCGGTATCACCATCATTCACGGGATTGGTACGGCAGGCATCATCACGTACCACCAGCCGGCGTTAATTTTGAGCTCGATGTCAGGTGATTTCCAAAGGGAATTCCCTCTGCAGCCATGAGGATAATATTTCGGTAATAATTGCTGCAGCGGTATCAACGGCTGGAAGTGCCGCAACAAACAAAAGGTTGATCGATGGTACAGTAAGTATTTGACCGGGAGGCCGTTGAACCAGCTACCACTAATTTTTTCAAAAAAAACGGACACTATGACAACCCAACAAGTCGCCAACCGTCTGGTGGAACTTTGCCGCCAGGGTAAAATTGACCAAGCACAAAACGAATTATTCGATAACGATGCAGTCAGCATCGAATCGAATGAGTCGATGGGACCCATGGAAATAAAGGGACTTGCCGGTATAAAAGAGAAAAGCCAAAGGTTTGACGCGATGTTGGAACATTTTTACAGCGCGACTATTTCTGACCCCGTTATTGCCGGCAACTGGTTTTCAATCGCATGGGACATGGATGCCCAAATGAAGGGGCAGGCCCGCATGTTGATGAGTGAGATATGTGTGTACAAGGTAGACAACGGTAAAATAATTTCCGAACAATTTTTCTTCTAGGAAAGCGTAAACGGCATTTGTCGGTCCGGAGATTTTTTTATTGCTGCGCAAATCCCCTGCAGGATTTCCCTGATAGAATTGCCCTCCGATACAATTAGTAACGGAAAGGCGTAGAAGTTGGTTTTAAAAACTGCGGGGAAGCTTCAATCGATCTTGTTTTAGAAAATGTAATAAAGAGTCATCGTTTTTTTTATTACCGGGCTCATACAGACGGCCGCCGATATTGGTTTGGCTATTCTTTGAAATTCTTTTTCAGTTCCATTAATCTGACCTGGAAGGCATTCATAACAGCAGGTTTCTTTTCTGGCAGTGGCGGCCGTTTTGTTGGCGGTAATTGGACTTTGACTTCTGTCACCGTATCTTTCATCGACAGGGCAATTCTCTTTCGCGAGGTGTCCACTTCTAAAACGGTTACCATCACTTTTTGACCGAGTCTGACAGCCACATTCGGGTCTGAAATAAACCGATTGCTTAAATGAGAAATATGCACAAGTCCATCGTGCTTGACACCGACATCAACAAAAGCACCAAAGTTGGTAATATTGGTGATGATGCCGGGAACTTTCATACCTGTTTTCAATGACTCAATACTGTTTACGCCCTCGGCAAAACGAAATTCTTCTATTGCCGACCGGGGATCCCGGCCGGGTTTCTCGAGTTCCTTTAAGATGTCTTCAATGGTAAACAAGCCGATCTTTTCGGTCACGAAGTCTTTCGCACTGATTTGTTTTCGCAAAGCTGCATTTTGCACCAATTCCGGAATGGTTGTCTTCACTTTGGCTGCCATGGCTGCCACCACGTGGTAGCTCTCGGGATGAACGGCCGAATTATCCAATGGATTTTTCGCATCCGGTACGCGCAAAAAGCCGGCACTTTGTTCAAAGGCTTTGGGGCCTAGCATGGCCACTTTCTTGAGTTCTTCCCGACTTGAAAAGGTGCCATTATTTGCACGGTATTCGACGACATTGCTGGCAGCAGTGGCACTAAGGCCAGAGACGTACATCAACAGGTGCTTGCTCGCGGTGTTCAGATCAACGCCTACATAATTAACGCAACTTTCCACCACCTGGTCCAACGCCGCCTGGAGGCGGTTTTGGTTGACATCGTGCTGGTATTGGCCAACACCGATGCTTTTGGCATCGATTTTTACCAGTTCGCTTAGCGGATCCAGCAAGCGCCGACCGATACTGATGGCACCGCGAACAGTGACATCCTCATCTGGAAACTCTTCCCTCGCCGCTTCGCTGGCGGAATAGATTGATGCGCCGCTTTCATTTACCATAAAAATTGTCACCGGCTGACCAAAATCAATACCCCGCACCAACTGTTCTGTCTCTTTACTGGCCGTACCATTCCCGTAGCCAATGGCTTCGATATGATATTGGGCCACTAATGTTTTTAGCGCCTGCACCGCGCCATCCCAGTCATTTTGCGGCGCATGGGGGAAGATGGTCTGGTATTTGAGAAATTTTCCGTTTTCATCAAGGCAAACCACTTTACATCCCGAGCGAAACCCCGGGTCAATCGCCAGAATTCTTTTGTGACCAAGGGGGGAAGCCAGCAGCAACTGCCGGAGATTTTCAGAAAATACCCGAATGGCTTCATCATCGGCCTTTGTTTTACTGTCGATGCGAAATTCAGTTTCAATGGAAGGTTTTAACAAGCGATTGAAAGAATCCTCGATCGCCAGTGCTACCTGATGGGACGATGGGTTGGATACCCGGATCAATTGCTGTTTTAACTCTTGCAGGGCTTTTTCTTTTTCAATGGAAATATCCATAATCAGGAATCCTTCCTTTTCCGCGCGCCGAATCGCCAGTATCCTGTGGGAAGGGCACTTCGATAAGGGTTCGCTATATTCGAAATAATCGCGGTATTTTTGGGCGTCACTTTCTTCTTTCTTACTGGTCAACACTTTTGACGAGATGAGTGCCTCGGCCGAAAACAATTTGCGCACAATATTTCTTGCCACTTCATTTTCTGCCACCCATTCGGCGATAATATCCCTGGCACCTTGTAAGGCTTCGGCAGTGGTGGCGACCTGGTCGTTGGTATACTTGGCTGCTTCATTGTCCAGCGATCCGTTTTGCTGGCTGTACAGCAATTGTGCCAGCGGCTCCAGTCCCTTTTCTATCGCCTGGGAGGCGCGTGTTTTTCGCTTGGGCTTGTAGGGCAAATAAATATCTTCCAATTCAGTGGCGTTTGCGCAGTCAGAGATCCTCTTGAGCAAATCCGGGGTTAGCTTGCCCGCTTCTTCAATGGTTTTGAGAATGGTTTGTTTTCTTTTTTCCAGTTCGGTGAAATAGGTGATGCGGCTGATGACCGTACCAATAATCACTTCATCGAGATTGCCCGTAGCTTCTTTACGGTATCGCGAAATAAAAGGAATGGTGGATCCTGCGCGGTGCAAGTCATCGATATTAATCACTGGTCGCAAGGGCAGGTTCAGTTCTGCGGCGATGATTTGCAAGTATTTAGGGTCCATAGGTGCGTCTGTTTGCGGGGCAAATGTACGGGCCGCCGCAGGAAAAAAAATTTGTTTATATAGAGTGCAAGCACCTGTTGATGGGCTTTGCTCAGGGAAAAATTCACGCTTTCCAGCCAGGCCGTTCATGAACTTTAGAGGGGCCTTGCCCCAGCGGCGCCTCCGTGTATAGCCCTAGCCGAGGGATCCTGAAATTGGCTGGCTTCCGGGAGGTAAAACGGCCTAGCGCTTAAGGCTGTCTGCGACCCACCTGTTATCTTCGGGGGTAAAATCCATGAAAATGCCGCCATCCAGGACGATCGAGCGCAGGGTGTGACCGGCAGGAAGAGCAATCACCTGCATTTTTTCATTTTTTTGCCATGTTGCCGGTGACTGGTGTATGGTATCTGTTGTGCCGTTTTCCCGGGTGGCCACGACATCAAAAGGAATGGCAAAGCCACCCACATTTTCAACCGTGACAAGGAAGCGTCCGTTCTCTTTGTTAACTTCCTTAATTTTTAGATCGATGTAATAGTTGCTGAAAAACCAATTGTTGAAAAACCAGTTGAGATTTTGCCCGGCCCCAGAACTCATACAGTTAAAATAATCCCAGGGGATGGGATGTTTGCCATGCCATTCGTCCATATAATGGTGGAGCGCTTTTTTAAAGAGTGCATCTCCCAGCAAGTCTTTGAGCGCCAGGTAACTTAAGGAGGCTTTACCGTAAGAATTATTGCCGTAGCCGGCGCCGCTGACTTGCGTCGACATGGAAATGATCGGCTGATCTTCTTCGCCAGACGCATCAGCGATGTAGCGCTGAATGCGGAACTTTTTGTAAACCGAATCGGCATGGGCCTTTCCAAATTCATCCTGGCCGATAAGATATTCCAGTGTGGTGGCCCATCCTTCGTCCATGAAGGCATAGCGAGTTTCATTGATGCCCATGTAAAACGGGAAATAAGTATGGGCGATTTCATGATCCTGTACCATTTGTGCAAACTCCAGGTCGCCCGCCGTGGCGTCATTGATCATCATGGGATATTCCATATCGGCGTGCCCCTGGAAGGACGTCATTTTCGGGAATGGATAAGAAACCCCCGGCCATTCAGCAGAGAAATAGGCCAGGGAATGTTTGGCCCATTTCACGTAACTGTGATAATCCCTGGAAGTATCGTTATAGGCAGCCTGGACACTTGCCCGCCTGTTGGTTACCTTGTCTACGACCACACTTCCGGCATCCCAAACAAAGTTTTTACTCACGGCGATACAGACATCTGAAATATGACTGGACGAAAACTTCCAGGTGTTCCAGTCGGCCTGGGCAGTCACTTGTTTTCGTTGGACATCGGCCAAACTGGCTACCGTGACGACCTCATCAGAAGCCATTGATTGTTTCAGGCGAGCAGCGATGGCGGGTTGCAGCACTTCGTCAGGATTGAGTAGGTCACCTGTCGCCCAGACGACAAAATCTTTGGGGGCTATTACAGCTAGCTGGTAATCATTAAAATCGTTATAAAACTCCTGTCTGCCATTGTGGGGTAGCAGGTCCCAACCGTTATAATCATCGTACACGGAGATCCTTGGATAACTATAGGCCATGTAAAAGGTCGTGCTGTCTACTTGTCCTTCCCTGCCATCTTGTTTTGAAAGTGGGTAATTCCATTCAATATGAAGAGTTGCCGAAGCATGCGGCGCCAGCGGGTGTCGCAACCGGATTGCCGTCACCGTGCCCCAGGTTTTGCTGTCCACATGATAATCCTCGTCATTAATCAATAAAGAGTTGATCGCCAGGCCGGTGGTAAAGAAATTATCGCTGGTGTAATTACCCCGCGGCGACTGAGGTTTATGGACATTGTTGACAAAACGGATGGCCAGGGAACCTAAAGTATCTGGACTGTTGTTGGTGTAAATTATTTTTTCGACCCCGGAAATAATCTTGGTTTGAGGGTCCACCGTTTCGGTGATGTCATATTGGCCACTGTTTTGCCAATAGTTTTTTCCCGGGCGCCCGTCGACGGATCGCGTCGCATTTTTGAAGGCTTTCTGGATGTTTCTCGGCAGGTACAATTGCTGGGCTGTCGCCTGCTGGAATAGGAATATTATTGCGACTGGAATGCTACCGGTGAATGTGCGCATACGTGTCAAATTTTTCGGTAAAAATAAAAGGTGAGGGCACATCGCCCGAAAAAAAATCTTAGTTTGCGTTTCTTTGGCGGAATCCAACATTCGGTCATGTCTCGGCCGCCGCCTTATTCAAAATGATACGGGATCTCAATATTCGTCGAACTGCCCTTGCCGGGGGAACTGTCAATATCTATTCTGCCATTAAAAGATTCTACCCGGTTCAATATATTGGAAATCCCGATTCCTTCACTTTTTTTGTTGAGTTGAAATCCCCTGCCGTCATCTGCCACGACGATCCTGACAGTATTGCCTACGGCCCTGGCAGAAATGCTGACCGTCGAAGCGCCCGCGTGTTTCAAAATGTTGTTCACCAGTTCCTGAACGATCCGGTAGATATTTAATTTCAGCTCATCGTCAATAATATCATTCTCCACCTGGTAGGTGAAATTAGCCTTTATGGCCGTATTCTTATTGATATGGTCTGCCAGTAACTGCAGGAGATCCCGCAAAATGATATTCTTTTTCGGTGTCACCGTTTTGCGGGAGAGCAACCTGATTTCATCGATGGAATTATCTAATAATTCTAAGGGGTATTTGAGCAGGTTGGCGATCACCTTATCTTTCTTCGCGGCCAGGTTGAGGTATAATTTCGTGCCTGCAAGAATTTGGTTGACGTTGTCATGCAATTCGCAGCCAATATAGTTTCTTTCCTGTTCCTGGGCTCTTAAGATGGCCCGGGCGATCTTCTTTTGCTCTTGCACCTTTTGGGTCAGGATCGCCGTCTCCATAGCCCGCAGGTATTCTTCAGATTTCTTCCTTTCCGAAATGTCAATACCCATACCCACCAGGCAAGGTCTTCCTTCGAAGTAGGCCAGGTTGCCGGTAAAATAATAGGGAATCTTCTCTTTGTGTTTCGTGTAAAAATGGGCTTCTACTTCAGAGGTGCCTTTGTCAAAGGCAGTGGCAATTTTTTCTTTCACGATCACTTTCTCCTCACTGCTGAAAAAATCAAGGGGATGCATCTCCGCAATTTCTGCTGAAGTGTATTGAGAAATACGCTCAAAATTATTGTTCCACCGGATAAATTTCCCTTCGGTGTCGAAGAGGTAAAATGCACCCGGAAGACTGTTGATCACCGCATCTGAAAGCATTTTTTCATGAATGATTTGTTCCTCCGTCTTTTTTCGATTAGAAATATCCAGGCCGAAAGAAGCAAAATAAGCTTCGCCGTCCAATTGGATTTCTGTCAGGACGACTTCCACATCGATAATCTCGCCGCTTTTTTTCTTGTTCTTGGTTTCGAACCGAAGAAAGTCCATGCTTTTCGTTTTGACCAGGTTTTCGGTAATCTCTTTCTCCTGCATTTGAACATCAAAATCAGTCACTTTCATCTGGAGCAATTCGTCGCGCGAATACCCGAGGCTCTCACAAAAAGCGGGATTTACGTCGATTATATTCAAATTGATATCGGTCAGCAAAAAGCTGTTTTGCATGGTGGCCAGTATCAGGGCATCGCGTCTGGCGGCCTTGTTGATAATAATTTCTTTTTTTTTGCGGGCGGTGATGTCAAAAAATAGCAGGGTGACCCCTTCGCCTGAAGGGTAGAGCCGGTGTTCAAACCACCTTTTGTGTGCGGGGTAATATTCATCAAAGCAAACAAACGCATTTTCTGTAATCGCCCTCTGGAACGCTGCAAGGTGCGTGCCGTTATTCTTGCTGCCGAAGAGGGAATGAATATTC
>Ga0075030_100005574_pt1 | contig 11339 bp, 8 predicted proteins | sample LitLauG_LLR_2012_FD_71393 | JGI IMG/M metagenome (GOLD analysis project Ga0075030, IMG submission 71393) | Freshwater sediment microbial communities from Pennsylvania, USA - Little Laurel Run_MetaG_LLR_2012 | ecosystem: Environmental > Aquatic > Freshwater > Creek > Sediment | place: USA...
CGGCTGCGAGGTTGGCGTCTGCGGCGCGGGCGCTGGCGGCGCCAATGGCGTTGTAGGCTGAACGCCGGGAGCCACAGCTCCGGCATCGACCATAGGCGGGGTTGGCTGCGTAGGCGGAGTGGGCTGAACGCCAGCAGGCAATGCGCCAGGAGCCGCGGCAGGCACCGCGCCATATGGTCCACCCATCTCAGCGCCGAGCATGCCGCCCATCGAGCCGATCATACCTAGACCGGGCGCCGGCAGTTGCGGCGCGGGTTGCTGAGGTGGATTGATCGCAGGAAACGGCCCAGAGGCAGGAACGTAGGGATTGACCTCATCGACCTTCTTGCGCTTATCGGCTTCCCACTTCTCGTTCGTATCGCGCTCATCTTCCTGCCGGGTGCGCTTGCGCATCACCGGCACCGAGCCGGTGGTGTCCATGCCTTCAAATGTCTGATCGTCAGGCGGCATCCAATCGCGGACGCCGCCAATATCCTTCGGTGGTGCGAATAGATCGTCGAGCGCGCCCATTTTAGGTACCTATAGTTACCTATGCCGCGACTTGCAGCATGCCGATGCGGCGGGAATTTTCGGTCGCCTTGCGGTAGTCGACATGCTTGACACCGCCGAGGGTATGCACGGCATCCGGTCGCACCTTCTCGACCTCCTGCGCCAACAGACCGATATGCTTGGTCTTCTGTGGATCGCCCTTCCAATGGAACTCATGCACGGTCTGGCCATCATGCAGCTTGCCAACCGGCGTGATGTCTTCCTTGAGCCGTGCATCCGATTTGGCGAAAGCACCGGCGAGGCCAGCAGCGCCCATGAGGCCGCCCAGGATATTCGTAATAGCCGGGGTGTTCTGCGTAGTCGTCCCTGTGCCGCTCGAGGTGCCACCCATGCCACCAATGCCAGTAGCAGTCGACAGGGCCGGCGAGAGATTGCTCCACGGCGTGTTATATGCGGAGTTCGCCGCATTGAGCATACCGGTTCCTTGCATGGTCTCCAGGCCAGGGATGGTCGCGAGGCCGCCCTGGGCACCTTGCAGCTGCTGCTGCAGGGCCGCCATCTGCTCGGACGTCAAGGCCTGCGACCCGGCGGTGCCGACGTTGGCTTGTCCCTGATTCGCGTTCAGGAGATTGGATACGTTGGCATTGTATTGCTGTTGGACGATCGGCGCATCGGCCTGCGCCTCGCCCATCCCAAGCGCCTTGGAGGCTGCCGCATTGCCGGTTGGATCGCGCCCGGCGCCAGCGAATTGGCTCGTGACGCCCTGCGCGATTCCCTTGTTCATTTGCGTCAGGGCATCGCTGAACCCAGGCGTATCATAGGGGTTCAAATCCGTGTTGGTGGCTAACGGATTCGTGTTCTGCATATAGTTATTGATCGTCGAACTCAGCAGACCTTGCTGAGGCGCCGTCGATGCATTCAAGCTATTTTCGGCCGCTGTGGTCGCGGCACCGCCCAGGTTTGGGAGAGCGCCGGACTGATCCCATAAGGTGTTGAGGGCCTGATTTTGCTCCGGCGTAGTGCTGGTGCTGATGCCGCCGGCAGTACCGGCGATCTGGTTGAGGAGCGGAACAGATGGCGCATAGGGATTGGTCTGCGCAGATTGCTGGGTCTGGGTCTGTTGCTGACTGCTCATAAAGCTAGCTCCAATACGACTTGGGAACGTCGATACCGTCGCAGCAGCTTTGCCCAGCCGGGCCGCCCTTGCACAGTTACCTTAGAACAGCCTTCCCGTTTTGCCCACTCTTCGATGGTGGGAATGCAGCTAACCCAGCGCTGTACATCCGAGCCGCCGGCCGCCACTACCTGTGCATGGAGGTTTCCGCGCATTTTGGCAAGCTGCGTCAGCACGGCACATAGGATTTGCCCCTCGCCAGGGGAATAAGCCACCCACAGCTGCATATGGCCCTGCCGCAGTCGTTCCTCGAGATCGTCCGGCATATCCAGGCCGGTTGCCGCATAAGCCGCATCAAGCCATCCTAGAATCCGCGGCTGCTCGAGATATGCGGGAGTGTCCTCGCGACGGATGCAATAGGCTTGCACTGCCATCATGAGCCACCGGTCACCGAATAGGTGAAGGTCTGATCCACCGCCGCATTGGAGGGATGGGTCAGTGTGAACGATCCGGTGGTGCGGGAGGAGACATAGACACCAGCGGTCGGCGAGGGCGCGGTCAGCACCGGCGGTGGCGGAAAAAGGGTGAAGGTGAGTATGCCGTTAGCGGTCGGCGATCCGGTCTTGACGATACCCAGCGTGAAGCCATCGCTATCGAAGCTGAAAATATCGAAAACATTGTAGTTGGTGCCAAGAGCATTATCACCGACAATGCCGAACTCGCCGCCGAGCTGGCCAATGCTGCCGATACCGCCATTGGTTGAAAGATATCCGGTGCAGGTTTGTGTCGTTCCGTCGGACATCCCGACCGAAGTCCAACCGGCACTGCCGGTCGTCGCGGCAATACACTGGGCAAAGACAGGTTTGAAACCGACCCCGGTGAAGCTGTAGTTGCCTGTCGCGGACGATAGCGCATGTGTCACAGTATAAATTTTCGGCGCATAGGCGATGATGGCAAGGTGGAGCATCGCCACGATCGCATCCGGCGTCAGCGGCATGATCGAGATGTGCGAATTCGGATTGACGCTCTCGTGATTGACAACCGTGGTGGTCTGGAGGGAGCGCAGCGTTACCTTGCCGGTGTTGTTGGAGCCGCCCTGGTAGAGCTGACGGATCGCAGCATTGAAGCGGCCTAGATCACGATCACCGGGGGTTAGGGTGGTCATTGCTGGCCACCCTCTTTTTTCATTCTTCCGGTTGCGGCTCGTTTTTCTTCGGTTTCGAGGGCTTTTCTGAATTTGCTCTCAAGTGCGGCCCCATGATGATCGACGAGGGCTGCGCGATTTGATCCGAGGGCTTCGACCAGCCTTTGTCTATAACCTTCGCCATTTGGGTGCTCCTTCCAGTCGTTCCTTGCTTTATAGATCTCGGCCTCGTGTCTCGTCAATTCGTATTGACCGGGCTCGCTCTCCAGCATGGCCTTTACCGGGTGCAGCGCCTCCTCTAGCGCCTTCTGGGTTCCGGCGCCACCCTTGTCGATTAGAATCCTGATACCCTGTCGGCCATCGGGCCCGCGGATCGGCTGATAACCCTGAAATAATGGGCTTTTCTTCACGGGCTCTGCCGCCATCACCTTGGTCCATAAATCACGCAGGCCCGCATCGGTGCCAATCCCGTGATCGCCAGATGCCATCAGGTCGACTGCAAATCCCTTCGGATTGGCGGTCGGAGATTTCACTTTGTTGGACCAGACCTCGGTCTGCTGCAGCAGGTGGCCAAGCACATTGGCGGCTGCCTCCGCACCCGACTTGGAGGCAAATGTCTGCGCCACACTCGATGGGTTTTGGTAGGTCTGCCAGCCGCCGGTACCATGGGTGATGTGACGGACGTCGACACCGGTAATGTCGGAGGCGCGTTTGATTGCGTCCTGCGTCATCTCATGAGTCAGAGCCCGTTGTCGCTCAGGCGGCAGCGCATTGAAGCGCTCGCCATACTTGGCCGCCCATGGCGAACCCTCGCCGGGAGCAAGCTCCATCGATAGATGGCGCATATTGTTCTGCAGACCGGTGGCGACGTTATCAGCTTTGTTCGCGGTGAGTTTGGTCATGCCCATCCAGCCGACCGCCTGCACTTCCTTCGGCGTCCAGTCGTCGCGACCCTGCCATTTGATCTTGTTGAGATGATCGGTGAGATCCTGGCCGAATTTGGCGCGGTTCTCATATTGCGTTTGGCTCGGCGAAGTGCCGAGGTCTTCCTTCAATTTGGCGATAGCATCCTTGTTATAGCCGAGCCGGGTCAGATGATTTTTTAGCTCCTCGTCGACCATACCAGTGTCACGCGCAGTATGGACGTCGACCACGAATGGCTTGCCACCCTCCGGCTGGTTGCCCATCCATGAACGCACATTCTTGCCTTCGGCAGCATCCACAAAATCTGAGATCTTTTGACCGACGCCGGTGACTGGTTCATCTTTCAATACATTGCGCGCTGCCTGCGTGGGGTTCGGCATCCCGCCGGCTTTCATCTGCGCTTCGGGTACGCCGCGGTTGATCTGCTCACGCTGCAGCAGCGTATTAGCCATCGCACCTGACACATCAATGTTCTGCTGGCTTACCAACCATGCGCGCATATATTTCTTAGCGAGCGCCTCGTCGCCACCGGTATGCTTGAGGAACTCACCATAGATCTCGTCATACCAGCCGGCTGACTTCTTGATCTCCTCCGGCGACAATATATGTTCGTGCCGCGCGATCCAGTCCTGCGGCGTGATTTTGCCAGCAACGAAATCCGGCAGGTTCGATCCAGGCGGCGCCTGGATCACAGTGCGGGCGTTCGCCGGGGCGCCAGCCAATTCGGTGCCTTTGTCGGCGGACTTCTGTTCGCGAGCTAACTTCATACGCAGCCGATCGGCGGCTTCTTCCGCAGGAAATGATAGGCCACCATGCTCCGATGCGCCCAGATGCTTAGCCGCTGCCACCCCCATCCCAGGCGAGCTATCCTCGAACAGCGGCATGCCCTTGGTCAGGAGCTGCTGCTTCAGCGAGGGCGGGATGTCCATGTAGTGGACTGGCTGGTGATTTGTATTTTTCTCCAACCACGCCTCACGCTCAGCGGCTGGCCGCGCCCAGAACCCATCCGGCGTATTGGCAATGGGCCTCCCAGCGCTCGTTGTCCCTTCCTTCACCTGCACGCCGTGGGGCTTGCCGATCTTGTTGAGATAATCCGGCACCATCTTGTCGTAGAAGCCCTTCATGCCCTCGCCGCCGACCTTGAGGTCAAGACCTTGCAGCATCGCCTTGCCGTTGTTCCGGTAGCCTTGCTCGTAGAGTTTGTCGGCAAGGTCTTTGCCAACGGCGTTAACCAGATCATCTTTCGACTTGATCTGAATGCTAGTGGATGTGCCATGAGCTGGCTGCATTTGTAGCTCGCCAGCTCCATCCTTATTGTGGGTCAAGCGCAACTCTTTGTAGTGCTTGCTCAGATCATAGCGCGCCGCCTGCGCCTCTCCCGGCGTCCAACTGATGCGGTCCTTGCCGGTCTCGGCAGCCTCGTGCAGCGCGCGCTTGAGGCCTAGCTCGTGCCAGTTTTTCTTGAAGGGAGCGTCGGGCACGCCAGCAGGGGCCCGATTTACACCACCGAAGCGCGCGGCGGCATCCATGGCCGCTTCTGGCGTCTGGCTGATAGCATATGGCGTCGTCTTGCCGGGCCCAAAGACGGCCTGCTCACCATTTTCCAATGTAGTGATGCGCCAATCTGGCTTTAATGATAATTCCCCGCCGGGACCGTATCCCTTCTTGCGCCCCGCCTGATGCCAGTCGCTCTGCAGCTCCTCGAGATGAAGCGATGGCTTGGTGTCGCGCGCCGGCACGGTATTGACCCGCCGCTGCAGGTTCGCTGGCAGGCTGTCGATGTAGGCCTGCGCGCTCGCCTGATCGGGGAAATTCTGCGAGGCGTGGCCGGAGACTTGATTGCGGACCACAAATCCGTTGCCGCTCACATCGCGATCGTTCATGCGCAGGTGAGCCAGTACGTTGGGCTCGTCCCAGTGGGAGGATTTGTAATCCGGCCTGCTACCGTTTGCGCGCATGTATTCATTGCGCATAATGTTCTTTTCCGCATTGGTCGCTTCCCGCCAAACTTTCGGACTGAGATCATGCCAATCGCGCACGGCAACATCATTGACTGCATGTGATGGCAGCGTCAGCAGCTTCTCTCGGTAGTTTGAGCCGCCTGGAAGTTGGTAGTCATGGTATTTAGTACCGAGCGGGCTATTATCGGCGACATAATCTAAAAAATGTGGATCGGTGGTATCGACATGGTTCGGTCGCATCTCATGGCGATCGGCATAGTTATCGATCAAAATATGCTGTTCATCGGGAGGCATTTTATCGAAGGCGCCAGTCTTCTCGACCTCGCCGATCTGCACCTTGTTCTTTTCGAGGTGGTCGAGCAGCTCTTGCTTTGTCAAAGGCTCTTGACCGCGCTGGGCGAGCAGCTGGTCGGTGTTGGTATATTTCATCTCATCAGGCTTGACGCCCGGCTTGTTCTTTAGCGCGCCGGCCCATTGGCTGGCTGGCGCCACCTCGTGGGGATGCTCGGCCACCGCCTTCTCCAGCCCAGAATAGAACGGCGGGGCATGCTCGGCGGCCGCCACCGCGAAGCCGGGCTTGGCTGTGTCAGAGGCTAGCGTAGAACCAGTCTCCCATGGCCGCGGTAAGGTCTTCGATACCGGCGTCAGGCCGGCATCATTGGCATGCCATCCGATCTGCGCATCCACTGCCGCATCCACTGCCCCCTTGGGACGATGCGCCAGATCAAAACGTGGCCCGGCATCATAGCCAGGATTGCCCATGGGATAGGAGATCCATGGCGGCGTTTCGGCCCCGACAGGATGGTCGACCAGCTGATGCGGGAACGGCTCGCCGGAGCCGACCTTCTTGCCCAGTACCCGATAATCTCGACCCAGGGTGCTGGCACCCTTCTCAGCTGTGCCAGCAATGCTAGCACCACCACCGAGGCTCGCCATATCGAACACCCGGCCGATCGCCTCCGGGTTGGCCGATTTGTTATCCGGTGACCAAAGCGGCACCTCGCCGGTGCCGATGTCATGCGCAGCCGTCACGCCGCTCTTCACCGCGCCACCCACGGCATCCATGGTGTTCTTGACCAGGGGAGACACGAAGGTCTCAGGCATCATCGCCTGCTCATCGGCCTCAGGACCGCCTGGGGAGGCCGTCAGTGAGCCCAGGATGCGCCCCGGGGTATGTGCCACATCGTTCGCCGTATCATACCATGAGCGCTTGCTGGCCTTTTTAGCCGCCTCGTCCTGCAGGACATACTTCAGCCCCTCCTGCAGCTCCCGATTCTCATCATAGGGCGCCGCATCGAGCGCACCCATCGGCACCTCAGCCATCAAACCTCTCCCGCGGGCTCGAACTTCGGTTGCAGCCCCCTCGCATAGGTCCATGTGGTTCCGGCAGGTAGTTCCAGCCGGCCACGCATATAACGCCCCTCGACAAGAACGCCCCCCAAGCCATTGGCGTCAAGGCCGCTGGCTGCACTGATCACCCGCGGCGCCTGCGCGCTCTGACGGGTGACGACCGAGATCAGGGCATTGGAGCAATCGGTCAATGGGCGGATGGTATCACAGAATATCGTATCGCCCTCGAGGTCGAACTCCTCAGTCTCAAGGATCGCATCGGTGTTCACGCCGGTGAAGAACCCGATCGCATGCAATGAACTCACCGCCGAGAGGGTCGCCACGGCCGCACTAGAGATACTATCGAGCGAGAATCCGAGGGCATCGAGCGAGCCGCCGATCGAGCCGCCGCCAGTCCATGCTGCACCAAAGGCCACGCCCAGGTCGATTGTGGTGGAAGAAGTGATGGTGAACTTGCCTGCGGCCGGATTGCCGCCGCCGGGCTGGAATTGCCAAGCACCGTTGGCGGTGTTGGGAATGGCGGAATTAATATAGGTCGACCCAGTGGCGCCATAGATCTCGATCAGGTTCTGACCGTTGATGGTGAAGCTGGCATTGAAGAGACCGCCAGATAACGTCACCCGGGTATTGCCGGAGCCATTGTTCGCTACGCCGGTGACCGGCAATGGCGTTGGCGCGATCGCATCCAAGGCATCCAGCGACAGTCCTGGTCGCGCCAATGCGGCGATATATTCTCCGCTCTGCAGGATCAGCGAGAACTCGCCACCCTCACCGATCGACCAATCATAACATAGGATTTTGTCAAATAACCCGGCTTGCCCGGCGTTCGATTTATAAGCCCAGTAAACCCTGGTCTGTGCCGGGTCGGCAGCGCCGATCACGAGCTGGAGCTGCGCGGCATCCACATCGCCCTTGAAGTAATCATCGACGCGACCCTTGCCAATCTGCACCGGATAGCCGCCCGGATCGATACGCTTGAAGCCCTGCGCCGAAATATAGAACGTCTTCTCGCCAGTGTTGATGATCGAATATTTGGCATAGAGTGGATCATTCTCGGCAATACGCACGATGTCGAACACCACGGCAGAGCCGGGCGCATAGATGAAGGACCGGATGCACAGATCCTGAAACACCAGACCATAGTTATCGCCGCCGGAGAGACCATGGACCGCACCGCCATCGGGTAGGTCTTGGAAGTCCGCAAAGCCGACGCCGGCAGTCCATGTGGTGATATTATATAGATCGCACCACTGCACGCGATTGACGCTGCCGGTAATCTCCGACAATACGATAAAACCATTAATCGCCGTAATGCAGCCCGCAGCCGGTGGCGATCCACCCAGGGCCGCAAAATTGCCGCTCACTGGCAGCGTGATGGCTTGCGGCGTGACGTTGGCCTGCACAGCGAGCACCGTCGCCTCGAACTGAAGAAATTGCCAGTTCGAGGTCGAGGCCACCGAAGCATAAGGGGTGCCACCAGCTGAGATGGCAGTCCACGTAAACGTGGTATTGCTCAGCGCATATAGGTTGGTCGCCGTCGCGGCAAATACCGTGATCGACCCGTCGGGGTTGCGACCATAGAAATAACCGCGGCACGGCCCAGGTAGTGCGCTCGTGAACGCAACCAGCATCTGCCACGGACCATAGCCCTCGACGCGTGGCACCACATTCTGGATGACGGCCGAGTAGTCTTCACCGGGCTCGTTTTGATCGGGCTTATACTTTGGGAATAGGACCGTAGGTGCCTTGGCCATGCATCACCACACCATCGGGCGCACTTTGCCCTTCGCTGTGTAGCGGTTGGCCTCGCCCTTCAGCGCGCGCCATGCGCGATAGGTGGCGCCTGCCATTGCCCCGGCCGCCGGTGGATCAGGCGACATCGCTGCCGCCATCACTGGGTTACGGGTGACATGAGTGGCGATCTCGAACTTGACCCGCGATCTGATCAGCAGTTCGCCATCGAGCATCCAACGATTGCCGGTCTCGGTATCGGTGAGCGGAGCTGGCACACGCAGGTGGATGTCAGCGGTTATGGTATAGGCCTGATCTGGCACGGGCGTTAGCATAATGGTCTCGCCCTCGATCGCGAAGGCTTCCGGCGGACCCGACACGTTGAGATTCTGGTTGGCCATCACGATCTCGAGCGGCGACACGCGCCGAATATAGAAAATCGAGGTGCCATAGGTATAGGTCAGAAAATTGATATAATAGGCATTGGAGATCAGGGTCGGGTTCGACAGCGCATCGGTATAGGTCATGACACCTTGCGTGGTCTGGAACGTCGGCGGATTCCCTGGGTTGATTTCGGAGAAACGGAATTTCTCTTTTTGGTAATAGGTTATGGCATCGGTGATGGCGTCAGCGATCCGTCCATCGGTCGATGTGATGTCGGGCCGCGCCAGTTCTAGCGCGATCCTTTCCTTTAAGAGCAATTGCGTGCCGATTCCCACTGGAGTGCCTATGCCTGCGAAGTCAGAGCCGAAATCGCTGCCAAAATCCGAATAGATAGATGGTGCCATATCACAGCCATGAGTTTGCCGACCTCTTACGAGCTACTGCCTTTTATAACCACGAATTGTATGACGACAGCCTCAGACAGAGAGCCGGCAGTGGCGTTACGCACAGCGATCGTCGCTGATCCAGCGGTACATTGCGCGTTAAATGTATAGCTCCCCACGGTCCCCCCAGAAATGTGATTCATGACCATTACATCCCCTGCAGCGATTGCGCTATCAGTCAAAACGAATGCGACAATGGTGCCGGCGCCCAACGCCGCGCCATTCATGGTGATGGCGCCGCTAATTTTGTTGAGGGTGACGCCAGTCGATTTGTTGGTAGCCTGAGTGACAGTGCCGCCAGCGCCTGTGGAGTAGCCAATGCCAGTATTGCTACTCGTTAGAAATCCTCCTGCATTTACCTGTCCAAGAAATGTGACATTGTTAGTCGCTGATGCGATACGGATGGTCGCGGCATAGCTATTGTAGTTCTCAATCAGCAAATCATCCAGACTATCGCCCGTAAGCACGGAAGAATTGCCGATATACCAAGTGCCGGTGCCGTTCTTAGCCCACGCTGCGTAAGCCCCGCCAGAGGCACCAGAACCGCCGTTGATCACGAAGGGAGTAGTAGTATTGCCGGTGCCCCCAAGGCCAATGGTGACCTGATTGAGAAATTGCGAGGGGCCAGCTACGCTAAGGATGCCGGTCGATTTTTGTATGGTGAGCCAGTCTGCTGCATCATTATTATTATAGAGTCGAAAGGAGCTAGACGCCGAATATAGCGTCCATGAATTGGTCACATCGCTAGTGCGATCGAAGATGGCCACGGCATTATTGGCGCCATAGGTGGATAGAGAATGAGCGTTGATATCACCTAGGACGCCGATGCCGCCGGTCACCGTCAAGTCCCCGGTGTACTGATTGGTCGAGGCAGTGCCGCCAGTTAAGGCAAGCGTCCCCAGGCTGAGCATATTGGTCCATGCTGGCAACGATCCGGAGATATGGAGCACCTGCCCGGAGAGGCCTGCGCTCAGACAAGTGGGAACGCCAGCATTCCAGAACACCATACCGCCCGACCCGGTGCAGGTCAGCCAGTCGACATAGGATGCAGTGATGTTGTTGAGGATCGTGCCACCGGCCTGTCCATGGGCACTGGAGGCAGCGATTTCGGCTGTGATGGTGGCTTTTGGCACCTGCGCCGACGCAGGGAAAGCGAGGAGCGCAAGAACAGAAAGCCAAATGGATAGTCGCTTGGCCATCTTGCGCTCCTATAGCGTGTTCACCTCAGGCACCGCAACGTCAAGATCAGGAATAGATCACATAGGCTTCGGAGCCGATCGTGATGTTGGAAAAGCGAACCATTACAAATTTTGAGGTGCCGGTCAGGATCGACTGTCCAGAACTCTGGTTGGTATCAAAACCGCCGCCGGTACCTGCCAGCAGGGTAATCGTATTACTGCCGCCATTGACGATCAAGCAGCCAACAGTAGCACCCACGGCTAACTGTGGACCGAAAATCTGGCGCATAGCCGCGACAAGTAGCGCGGCTGTTGGCATAGTTCCGTTGACCGCGCCAGCATTGCCATGAACGATGATGCCACCGAGAATATCAGAAGCTAGATAGGTCTGCGATCCGGAAGCGTAGCTCGCCGGAGCCGGCATATTCCAGACTTCGGGATTTCCGATCAGGAAGGCCTGACCTTGGCCGTCGGTATTTGCGCCGGGTGGGAACGTCATGGAGGAATCCCTCGCAAGAGTAAGCCGAAAGACGGAGGCGGCAGGTGACCCTGCCGCCGGTTAATCACTAGCCACTGAATTCGACGCCGGCGGCGGATGAGAAGCCACCTTCGTATTCGATC
>Ga0075030_100005575_pt1 | contig 11338 bp, 10 predicted proteins | sample LitLauG_LLR_2012_FD_71393 | JGI IMG/M metagenome (GOLD analysis project Ga0075030, IMG submission 71393) | Freshwater sediment microbial communities from Pennsylvania, USA - Little Laurel Run_MetaG_LLR_2012 | ecosystem: Environmental > Aquatic > Freshwater > Creek > Sediment | place: USA...
CCCTGGTGCAGCGAATTCCACCAGATCACGGAGAAATAGATGATGGGCAGGTTGACGACCCCCACGAGCGCGAGGATGCCGGCGGCGCGGTCGGCGCGCCGGATGTCGTCGATCGCCCCGTGCAGGGCGATGAATCCGAGGTAGAGAAAGAGCAGGATGAGCGTCGAGGTCATGCGGATGTCCCAGTCCCAGTAGGTGCCCCAGCTCGGGCGGCCCCAGAGCGCACCGGTCCACAGGGAAAGAAAGGCCATGCTGGCGCCGGTGGGGGCGAGGCCGAGCGCCATCACCGCCGACATGCGCGTGTTGAACACGACGCCCATGCCCGCCCAGAAGGCCATGACCGCGTAGATGAACATCGCCATCCAGGCCGTGGGCACGTGGATGAAGATGATCCGGTAGGCGTCCCCCTGCACGGCGTCGGTCGGCACGACGAAGAAGGCGAGGTAGAGGCCGATCGCCCCCAGCACGGCCGCGACCGAGAAGGCGATCGGCGCCAGGATCCCCGTGAGGCGGAAGAACTCGGGGGGCGAGGAGAAATGGAACCAGTGGATGGCGGGCCGCGGGATCGCGTTCATTTCGGAGGCCTGTGGTCGGGTTTCATTCGAGCGAGATGCGCAGGGCCGCAACGATGGCCCAGGGCGCGAGAGCGAGGCTCGTGAGCGAGATCCCCGCGAGCAGGAGGAGCGGCGCCTGCGCGCCCAGGCCGCCCGAGGTCGCCTCCACGGCCATCGTACCGAAGATGAGGACCGGGACGGTGAGGGGGAGCACGAGCAGGGTCACGAGCACGCCGCCCCCGCGCAGCCCGAGCGTGAGCGCGGCGCCGACCGCGCCCAGCATGCTGATCGCCGGGGTGCCCAGGGCCAGGGCGCCCACGAGCGTGAGCGCGGGTTCGAGCCCGAGATCGAAGAGGATCGAGATGGGCGCCGCCGCCAGGGTGAGCGGGAAGCCCGTGAGCAGCCAGTGGGCGAGGAACTTGCCCAGGACGACGAGCACCGCGGGCTGGCCGCTGAGGAGGAGCTGCTCGAGCGATCCATCGGCGTGATCGAGGGCGAAGAGCCGGCCCAGGGACAGCATCGAGGAGAGGAGCGCCGCGACCCAGACGATGCCCGGGCCGATGAGCCGCAGCGTGTCCTTCTCGGGCCCGACGCCGAGCGGGAACATGGCCACGACCACAAGGAAGAAGAAGAGGATATTGAGGACGTCGCCCCGCTGGCGTGCCGCCAGGAGGAGATCGCGGCGCGCGACCGCGAGCAGGGCGCCGATCACGAGCCCTCCCGCGCGCCGAGCTCGAGGCGCGAGGCCCCGGCCGGCAGCTCGAGCGACTGGTGCGCCGTGAGCACCACCACGCCGCCGCGGCCGAGCTGCTCCTCGATCAGCCCGCGCAGTCCCTCGACCGAGCCGCGATCGAGCGCGTTGAAGGGCTCGTCGAGCACCCAGACGCCGGCGCGGCTCGTGCACAGGCGCGCGAGCGCGACCCGGCGTTTTTGCCCCTGCGAGAGGCGGCGCACCGGGACCTCGCCACGGCCCGCCAGGCCCAGGCGGCCGAGCGCCTCGACCGATCGGGCGAGCGAATCGTCGTCCCCGCGCGCGGCCGCGGCGAGCCGCAGGTTCTCGAGCGCGGTGAGGTCCTCCTTGGTGCCGTTCAGATGCCCGACGAAGGCCAGGTCGGCGCCGAACTCCTCGCGCGCGGCGGCGATGTCGGCTCCGCGCCACAGGACGCGCCCCAGCGCGGGCGCGAGCAGGCCGCACAGCGTGCGCAGCAGGCTCGTCTTGCCCGAACCGTTGTCACCCGAGACATAGAGGCATTGCCCGGCCTCGAGGCGCAGCGACAGGCCCGAAAAGAGCGTGCGCCCGCCGCGAACGCAGGAGAGTTCCTCGGCCTGCAGGATCGCTTCCATCAGGCCTCGAGCAGGACGACGGCCAGGGTGGCGATCCCCTCGCCGCGGCCGGTGAAGCCCAGGAGCTCGGTCGTCTTGCCCTTGACCCCCACGGCGTCCTCGCCCACGCCGAGCGCGCGCGCGAGGTTGGCGCGCATCGCACCCACATAGGGGGCGATGCGGGGGCGCTGCGCCACGACCGTGCAGTCGGCATTGACGACCCGCCAGCCGAGCGCGGCGGCGCGCCCGACCGCCTGCGCGAGGAGCACAAGGCTGTCGGCATCCTTCCAGCGCGGGTCGCCGTCGGGAAAGAGCGCACCGATGTCGCCCGCGCCGGCGGCGCCCAGGACCGCGTCCGTGACCGCGTGGGCGAGCGCATCGGCGTCGGAGTGGCCGAGCAGGCCGCGCTCGTAGGGGATGCGCACGCCGCCCAGCACGAGCGGGCGCCCCGGCACGAGCGCGTGCGCGTCAAATCCCTGGCCGATGCGAAGGCGCGTCACCAGCGCCCCTGCCGGCGCAGGATCGCCTCGGCGAGCTCGAGATCCCGGGCCACGGTGACCTTGATGTTCTCGGCCGAGCCCGGCACGATGCGCGGCCGCAGGCCGAGCGCCTCGACCGCCGAGGACTCGTCGGTGAAACCGTCGGGATCGGAGGGGCGGGAGAGCGCATCGAGGAGGAGGCGCAGCGGGAAGAGCTGCGGCGTGAGCGCCCGCCACAGGTGCGAGCGGTCGACGGTGGCGCAGGCGCGCCCGTCCTGCGAACGCTTGATCGTGTCGCCCATCGGCGCCGCGAGAAGCCCGCCTTCCTCCTCCGCGCCGGCGGCATCCAGGAGCGCGGTCAGGTCCGCGGCCGGCAGGCAGGGGCGGGCGGCATCGTGCACGAGGACCCGGTCCTCCGGCTGCGCCTCGCGCGCGAGCTCGCGCAGCCCCTGGAGCACGCTGCGGGGGCGCGTGGCGGCGCCCACGCCGGCGATGCGGCAGCGGGAGGGCAGCTGCAGTGCGTGCGCGCGCGGGTCCCCCGGCGCGACGACCACCAGGACCCGCTCGACGCGCGCGTCCTGCAACAGGCAGGCAACCGATCGTTCGAGCAGGGTGAGCGATCCCAGGGAGAGATATTGCTTGGGGCGATCCGAACCCATGCGCGCACCCGCCCCCGCCGCCGGAACGAGGCCCAGGATCCTGCGCGTCACGGTGGATTCGGCGAGGCGGACACGATGCGTTCCTATAATAGCGGGGATGGAGATGCATCACGGGCCGCTCCCGCCGGCGCTCACCTGGCCCGATCTTCGCCCCGCCTCCCGCGCCGCGATGGCGCGCCCCCCCGGAAGCGGCGACGCCCTTCTCGCAGCCCGCGTTTGCGCCCAGGCGCACGCGGACGGCGTGCTGGCGCTCGTGCTCGCCACGGACGCCCTCGAGGCGCAGCGGCTCGTCGCCGAGATTGCCTACTTCGACCCTTCCCTGCGCGTGCGCTCGCTGCCCGACCGGGAGACCCTGCCCTACGACGCCATCTCGCCCCACCCGGACCTCGTCTCGGAACGCCTGGAAACCCTGCATGCCCTGATCGCCCGGGGCGGCCAGATGCCCGACGCCCGGATCGACGTGCTCGTGGTGCCGACGGGATGCGCGCTGGCGCGCCTGCCGCCCCCCTCCTACGTCGCCGGGCGCAGCTTCCACCTGCGCGCCGGGCAGCCCATTGATGCAGGGCAATTGCGGGCCCAGATGGTCCTTGCGGGATATCAGCATGTCGTCCAGGTGGTCGCGCCGGGCGAGTTCTCCCAGCGCGGCGGCCTGGTCGATCTCTTCCCCACCGGCTCGGCCGTGCCCTACCGCCTCGATCTCGCGGACACCTCGCTCGAGTCGATCCGCGCCTTCGACCCCGATTCCCAGCGCAGCCTCTACCCGGTGCCCGAGATGCGCCTGCTGCCGGGGCGCGAATTCCCGTTCGACGAGGAGGCGCGTGCGCGCTTTCGCCTGCGCTGGCGCGAGGTCTTCGAGGGCGATCCGAGCCGGGCCCCCGTCTACCGCGACGCGGGCAACGGCATCGCCGCGGGCGGCCTCGAGTACTACCTGCCGCTCTTCTTCGACGACTGCGCGACCCTCCCCGGCTACCTGCCGGCGGATACCCGCATCCTCGTGGTGGGCGACGCACCGGGCGCGGCGCGCCGGTTCTGGGACGAACTGCGCGAGCGCCATCGCTTCCTCTCGCGCGACATCGAGCGCCCCTGCCTCCCGCCCGAGCAGCTCTACGCGACCGTGGACGAATTCTTCGCGGCGCTCAAGCCCCACCCCCGCCTCGTCCTGGCCGCGGAGCCCGAAGCCGAGGATTCGCAGGCCGCCCCGGCCCCCGGGGATTTCGCGGTGCTTCCCGACCTCGCGGTCGAGCGCCGTGCAACGGATCCCCTGCACCGCCTGCGCGCCTGGTGCGAGATCTTCCCCGGCCGCATCCTCCTCGCCGCCGACAGCGCGGGCCGGCGCGAGACGATCACCCAGCTCCTGGGCGACCACGGCATCACCGCCGCGGACTGTGCCGATTTCCCTTCGTTCCTCGGCACGGACGAGCGCCTGTGCGTGGGGGTTGCGCCGCTGCACCAGGGCCTTTGCCTCGCCTCGGGCGCCCTGGCGGTCGTCACCGAGGCCGAGCTCTACGGTGCCCCCGCGAGCCGGCAGCACGACCGGCGCCGCGAACGCGCATCCAATGTCGATGCCATGGTGCGCGACCTCGCCGAGCTGCGCATCGGCGATCCCGTCGTGCACTCCGAGCACGGAATCGGCCGCTACCAGGGCCTTGCCACGCTCGACCTGGGCGAGGGGGAAGGGGAATTCCTCCAGCTCGAGTACGCCGGCGCCGCGCGGCTCTACGTCCCCGTGGCGCAGCTGCACGTCATCGGCCGCTACAGCGGCGCCGACCCCGAGTCGGCGCCCCTGCATGCCCTGGGCTCGGGTGAGTGGGAAAAAGCGCGGCGCAAGGCGGCCCGCCAGATCCGCGACAGCGCCGCCGAGCTCCTGCACCTCTACGCCCTGCGCGCGGCGCGCAAGGGGCTTGCCTGCGAGTTCGCCGAGCAGGACTACCGCGCCTTCGCCCAGGGTTTTGGCTTCGAGGAGACCGCGGACCAGCAGGCGGCGATCGACGCCGTGCTCCAGGACATGCGATCGGGCGCGCCCATGGACCGGCTGGTCTGCGGCGACGTGGGGTTTGGCAAGACCGAAGTGGCGCTGCGGGCCGCCTTCGCCGCCGTCTCGGGCGGACGCCAGGTCGCGGTGCTGTGCCCGACCACCCTGCTCGCCGAGCAGCACGCGCAGACCTTCCGCGACCGCTTCGCCTCCTGGCCGATCCAGGTGGGCGAGCTCTCGCGCTTTCGCACCGCGCGCGAGGTGCAGGAGACGCTCGCCGGGCTCGCCAAGGGGACCGTCGACATCGCCATCGGCACGCACCGCCTGCTCTCGGCCGACGTGCGCTTCGCGCGCCTGGGCCTGGTGGTCATCGACGAGGAACACCGCTTTGGCGTGCGCCAGAAGGAGCGACTCAAGGCCCTGCGCACCGAGGTCGACGTCCTCACGCTCACCGCCACGCCGATCCCGCGCACGCTCGCGATGTCGCTCGAGGGCATCCGCGACTTCTCGGTCATCGCCACGGCGCCGCAGCGGCGCCTCGCCATCAAGACCCTCGTGCGGCCCTGGAGCGACGGGCTGGTGCGGGAAGCCTGCCTGCGCGAGATGCAGCGCGGCGGCCAGGTCTACTTCCTGCACAACGAGGTCGAGACGATCGAGAACGCGCGCGCGCGCCTTGCGGCGCTCCTCCCGCAGGCCCGGATCGGCGTCGCGCACGGCCAGATGCCCGAGCGCGAACTCGAGCGGGTGATGCACGAGTTCTACCAGCAACGCCACCACATCCTGCTGTGCACGACGATCATCGAAACCGGCATCGACGTCCCGACCGCCAACACCATCATCATCCGCCGCGCCGACCGCTTCGGCCTCGCCCAGCTGCACCAGCTGCGCGGCCGGGTCGGGCGCTCGCACCACCAGGCCTACGCCTACCTGCTCGTCGAGGAAGGGGCGGCGACGAAGAATGCGCAAAAACGCCTCGACGTGATCCAGAGCCTCGAGGAGCTGGGGAGCGGCTTCTTCCTGGCCATGCACGACATGGAGATCCGTGGCGCCGGCGAGGTGCTGGGCGACGAACAGTCGGGCGAGCTGCAGCAGATCGGCTTCGACCTCTACTCGCAGATGCTCAACCGGGCCGTGCGCGACCTGCGCTCGGGACGCGAGCCCGACCTCCTCCAGCCCATGCAGGTGGCGACGGAAATCAACCTGCACGAACCCGCCTTCCTCCCGCCCGAATACGTCGCCGACGTGCACCAGCGACTTTCGCTCTACAAGCGCCTTGCCTCGGCGCCCGATGCCGCGGTCCTGCTCGCCCTGCGCGAGGAGATCGTCGACCGCTTCGGGCGCCTCCCGGCCCCGGCCCGCGCCCTGATCGAATCGCACGGCCTGCGCATCGATGCCGAGCGCGTCGGCGTGCGCCGCATCGACGCCGCGGCGGGTTCGATGATGCTGCACTTCATACCGCGCCCTCCGATCGACCCCGCGCGCCTGCTCGCGCTCGTGCGCTCCGACAGGCGCCTGCGCCTTGCGGGCCCGGAGAAGCTGCGCGTCGAATCCCAGGCCCCCGAACTCGCCGCGCGCGTGCGCCAGGTGCGCACCCTGCTCGAGGCGCTCGCATGAACGCCGACTCCGTCGACCTCGTACTCCAGGGGCCGGGCCTCTCCCCCGAGGCGGTCCGGCAGTTCGAGTCCCTGCTCGCTCCCGAGGCCACGCTCCGGCGCGGGTCCGCCGCGCGCCTGCGCGGCGTGCGCGAGGACGCCTCCGCGCGCCAGTCCGCGGCGGCCCTCGCCCGGGCCTGGGACTGCGACCTCGCCTTCGTGCCCTCCGGCCTGCGCCGTGCGGACTTTCGCGCGATCGCCTTCGACATGGATTCGACCCTGGTCACCATCGAGGGCATCGACGAACTGGCGCGGATGGCGGGAAAAGGGGAGGAAGTCGCGCGCATCACGGAAGCCGCGATGCGGGGCGAGATCGCCGACTACGCCCAGAGCCTGCGCCGCCGCGCGGCGCTCCTGGCCGGCGCCCCGGCCTCGATCCTGCAGCGCGTGCTCGAGGAGAAGCTGCGCCTCTCGCCCGGAGCGCAGGCGCTCCTGGCATCGGCGCGCGAGGCGGGCTGGCGGACACTGCTCGTCTCGGGAGGCTTCACCTACTTCACGCGCGCGCTGCAGGAGCGGCTCGCGATCGACGTGAGCTGCGCCAACGAGCTCGTGACGCGGGAGGGCACGCTCACCGGGGAGGTGCGCGGCAGCCCCGAGGATGGCGGCCGCATCGTCGATGCCGCGGGCAAGACGCGCGCTCTCGAGCGCCTGTGCGCGACGATCCCCTGCCCGACGGGCGCGGCGATCGCCGTGGGCGATGGCGCCAACGACCTCGGCATGATGGCCATCGCCGGACTGTCGGTCGCCTACCGGGCCAAGCCCGCCGTGCGGGCCCGGGCCTCGGTGGCGATCGACCACTGCGGGCTCGACGCCATCGACGGGCTCTTCTACGATGCCTGGTAGGTCCGGGGGACGGGTGGGCGGGCCGCCTGCAGCCCCGGCCGGGGGATTCCGATCATGACGCAGGACCTGTGGCTCAACCTTCCCGTGCGGGACCTCCCCCGCGCCGTCGCCTTCTTCACGGCGATCGGCTTTGTCCCCAAACCCGGTCCCGGCAACACCGCGCACTCCGCGAGCTTCCAGGTGGGCGGCAACCGGGTCATCCTCATGCTGTTCACGGAGTCCCTGTTCTCCACCTTCACGAACCATGCCCTGGCGGATACCGCCAGGGGATCCGAGGTCCTCTTTTCGCTCGGCGCCCGGGACCGGGCCGAGGTGGACGCCCTCGCGGCAAGGGTCGAGGCGGCGGGCGGAACGGTGTTCGCCCGGCCCCGCGAGTCCAACGGCACCATGTACGGATTCGGCTTCTGCGATCCCGACGGGCATCGCTGGAACGCGCTCTTCATGGACCCGGCGCGGGTCAGCGGCTGATCACCTCGACGCCGGAGGCGATCCGGTCCACCTCCGGGTGGACATCGGCAAAGGACTTGGGCCTTCGTCCGATGGGCTTCATCCGGAGCACATTGACCGGCAGGGGAACCTCGACCAGGCTCTCCGGCGGGGTCCCCGGAGCGGGGTCGGGAGGAATTTCCGAGAGCACGACCGGCTGGAAACCGGCCTCGTCGGCCGCGGGGCCGGCAATGCGGCAGGCCAGGACCGACGTACGGGCGGCCGCGACCACCCGCAGGGTCCCGCCGATCTCGACATAGGCGAGGGAGCGGCAGGATCCGATGCTGATGAGAAGGGCACGGGACGGGCTGCGAAAGCAGGGCAGGCCCATCGCATCCTCGCCGATGCGCACAAAACCCCGGCTCACCAGGAACTCCATCGCCACCAATCGCGGATCCATCATCGCCCGGGATTCCGGGCCGGTGCGCAGCGGGATTGGGACGCAAGTACGCGACGATCGGGCTTGCGTTGGCGGTCATCCGATGGAAATAGAACGATGGAGTTCATCTCGGGGGAAGGATCCGGACAGCGCCGCGGCGGGCGCCGACGTCAAAGTGTCCCCAAACCGGACACGATCCGAATCCCCCGAATATGCGATCGATCACACCTGTTCCCGGGTGAAACCAGACCCGGAACGCAAATGGATCCGATTCTCGTCACCGATCCATCGCGCCGAAGACGTCGTATTCGTCGCTTCGTTCGATTCGCACGCGGGCGAATTCTCCCGCCCGGAGCCGCGGGTCGGGGGCGATGTGCACGAGGCCGTCGATCTCGGGCGCCTCGGCGCGGCTGCGGCCAATGGCCCCCTGCTCCGAGACCTCATCGACCAGGATCTCCTCCACGGAGCCGACCCGCGCGGCGAGCCGGCCGCGCGAGATTTCCTGGGCAAGCTCCATCACCCGGCCGCGCCGCTCCTCCCGGACCGCGTCGGGGAGCGCGCCGGGAAGATCGTTGGCAGCCGCGCCCTCGACCGGCGAGTAGGCAAAACAGCCCACGCGGTCGAGCCTTGCCTCGCGCAGGAAGGCGAGCAGGGCCTCGAATTCCTCCTCGGACTCGCCGGGAAAGCCGGCGATGAAGGTGCTGCGGATCGTGAGCCCGGGAACCGCCTCGCGCCAGGCGCGCACGCGCTCGAGCATGCGCTCGGCATCGCCCGGGCGCTTCATGAGGCGCAGGATGCGCGGGTGCGCGTGCTGGAACGGCACGTCGAGGTAGGGAAGCACGCCACCCTCGGCCATGAGCGGCAGGACGTCGTCAAGATGGGGATAGGGGTACATGTAGTGCAGCCGTACCCAGGCGCCCAGGCGCGCGAGCTCGCGCGCGAGATCCGGGAGGCGCGTGCGCACCGGGCGCCCGTCGACGAAATCGGTGCGGTAGCGCAGGTCCGAGCCGTAGGCGCCCGTGTCCTGCGACACGATGAGGAGCTCGCGCGTCCCCGCGCGCACGAGGGCCGCGGCTTCCCGCAGCACCTCGCCGACGGGACGCGAGGCGAGGCCGCCGCGCATGGAAGGGATGATGCAAAAGGTGCAGCGCTGGTTGCAGCCCTCGGCGATCTTCACATAGGCGTAGTGGCGCGGAGTGAGCTTCACCCCCGCCTCGGGGACGATGCCGGTGCGCGCTTCGTGGGGCGGGGGCAGGGCGCGATGCACGGCCGCCAGGACGCCCTCCTCGTCGTGCGGGCCGGTGACCGCCAGCACGCGGGGGTGGAGTTTCTCGAGCCAGCGCCCGCCACCCTCCTCGCGCCGCTCCCCCAGGCAGCCCGTCACGATGACACGGCCGTTCTCGCGCAGGGCCTCGGAGATCGCATCGAGCGATTCCTGCACGGCGCTGTCCAGGAAGCCGCAGGTGTTGACGACGACAAGGTCCGCCCGCTCGTAGCTGCCCTCGATGCGGTAGCCCTCGGTGCGCAGCCGGGTGAGGATCCGTTCGGAGTCGACCAGGGCCTTGGGGCAGCCCAGGGATACCAGCCCGATGGCCGGCGCTGTGCGGGCCAAGGGGCGGTCAGCCCTTCTTGTCGGGGGGCGGGGAGAAGGGGAAGGCGGTGAACATGGAACGCGTCTGGTTCTGCATGTTCTCCTGCATCTGCACGAAGATGTTCTTGCTCTGCTCGATGTAGCTCGTCATCATCGACTGGATCATCGGCGCCTGCATGTTGACGAACTGCGACCAGGCGTCGGGGCCGGTCTTGTTGGTGTCGTAGAAGGCCTTGCTCTGCTCCTGCAGCTTGCCCTGGATCTCGATGAAGGCCTGCACGTTCTTCTCGAGGTAGTTGCCCATGATGCCCTGCATCGCGTTGCCGTAGAAGCGGATGATCTGCGAGAGCACGGGCGAGGTGAACATCGGCGCGCCGGCGCTCTCCTCCTCGAGGATGATCTGCAGCAGGATCGCGCGCGTGAGGTCGTCGCCGCTCTTGGCGTCCAGGACCTGGAACTCCTCCTGGTCGATCACCAGCTGCTTGACATCGGCGAGCGTGATGTAGGTGCTCGTCTGCGTGTCGTAGAGCCGGCGATTGGGGTATTTCTTGATGAGGCGAGTGCCCATTTTCGACCTTTCCCTGGTGCCCTGCCACCGCCCGGACGGAGCGGGGCGGCGCCAGGTGGGGATTCTATCCGGACGCGGCCCCCGGCGGATGACCGGGCCGCGGCGCGAGTCGCGCCGCGACGACAGGCGCCTAGCTCATGTGCAGGCCGCCGTTGACCGAGAACTCGGCTCCGGTGGCGAACCCCGCATCGTCGCTGGCGAGCCAGCCGACGATCGAGCCGATCTCCTCGGCCTGGCCCAGGCGGCGCACGGGAATGGTCTGGATGATCTTCTCGCGGACATCCTCGCGCACCGCCATCACCATGTCGGTGGCGATGTAGCCCGGCGCCACGGTGTTCACGGTCACGCCCTTGCTCGCAACCTCCAGTGCCAGCGCCATGGAGAACCCGTGCATGCCCGCCTTGGCGGCCGAGTAGTTGCTCTGGCCGAACTGTCCCTTCTCGCCGTTCACCGAACTGATATTGATGATGCGCCCCCAGCCGCGGTCGAGCATGCCGTCGATCACCTGCTTCGTGACATTGAACATGCTGTTCAGGTTCGTGTCGATGACCGCGCGCCAGTCCTCGAGGCTCATCTTGCGGAAGACGCCGTCGCGGGTGATGCCGGCGTTGTTCACGAGGATGTCGACCGGGCCGAACTCGGCCTTCACGCGCTCGAAGGCCGCCCGCGTCGATTCCCAATCGGCGACGTTGCCCACCGAGGCGTGGAAGTTGTACCCCGCCGCCTTCTGCTCGGCCAGCCACTTCTCGAAGTTGCGGGTCGGACCGCAGCCGGCGATGACCGTGTGGCCGAGATCGTGGAACTTGCGGCAGATCGCGGTGCCGATGCCGCC
>Ga0075030_100005576_pt1 | contig 11337 bp, 6 predicted proteins | sample LitLauG_LLR_2012_FD_71393 | JGI IMG/M metagenome (GOLD analysis project Ga0075030, IMG submission 71393) | Freshwater sediment microbial communities from Pennsylvania, USA - Little Laurel Run_MetaG_LLR_2012 | ecosystem: Environmental > Aquatic > Freshwater > Creek > Sediment | place: USA...
CTGCAACCGCGCGCGGGGCTGGGACGTTGGCTCTCTGGAGCATTTGCAGCCGGGTGAATTCCAACACTGCGGGGCTGCCGCGCAACTTCCGACGGAACCAGTCTCGCAGATGGTGGAAACGAATCGGCACCCCCTCTCGCGGATAGAACTTGAGGTAATACGGACTCCCCTCGTGCTCGAAGCGCCAAACCTGTCGGAACGGGCGTTCCTTCACCAATCGCCCTACGGCGGGGAGGTTTTTGAGCGTCTTTTCAAGCGTTTCCTGCGCCACTGGAAAGGGTTATAGGCGACCAACCCGCCTTTGTCTTGCGTACGTTGCGGGGTAGTCTCCACAAGAAAACTCTTGCGTAGCACCCCATCTGCGAAGGTAGAATACTGCCATGAACATGGTTGAGCGAATCAAAGTCGCCGCCGAGGAAGCTCGTCGAAAGGGCGAACATCCCACGAAGGTCTATCTGACGGTGCAAGACGGGCAGAAGTTGCATTTTGAGCTGGTGACTCAAGATCGCCGACTCGGGCATCGCATCGAAAAGGAAGGCATTCACCACGCCGTCCACAAACTTGAAGGGCTCGAGGTCGTCTGGAGGAGCCCGGAATTCAAGGTTTCGTAGCCCGGCCCAGCCGTTCACTGCCACCCCTTCAATCCCTCTACTAATGCAAGCATCTGTGAACGCTTCTTCTCGAACAGGGCGAACAGGATGATGATCGCCGCCCCTAGAGCGATGCCGGCCACGTACCAGAGCCATGTCCAATTCAGGTTTGCCGAGGCATAGTAGATCATCGTGACGATCGCGAGCACTAGGAAAGTCGTGCCCAGGAAGAGGAAGGCTCGAATGCGAAAGAGGATGCCGGCGAAGACGCCCGCCACGGATAGTGCCGCCAGTACGATGGGCAGCCACGGATGGTCTCGTACGCCGCACAGAAAGATGTCGGCTGTTGAAGACACATAAGCAGCCATCAGGCACCCATATCTCGTGAACCTCAACTGTGGTGCGGAAAGTCGATCGCGGTTCATTTGCGCGGCAACCAGTGCCGAAAGCGCCCCGGGAATGATCCACAATTGCGGGTGGAGTACGAAGCGATATTCCGGTTGATGGTAGAGCAGAGACCAAAGACCCCCATTCCCGGCCAGCGCGGCAAGGACGCCGAATACAAATGATTTGCGGGTAACCGAGATGCTTGCATAGAACAAACCCGCCGTGAACAGCACTACGGAGAGATCAACCCTAGAGGGCACCACCCAGAACGCCAGCACAGGAAGCAAGGGTAGAAAGACGCCAGTGCGAAAGAGCGGCGAAGCGAGCTCCCGGCTCCCGCATCGCCGGAGTAGCTCGGCGAACGCGACGCCCCCAAATGCCAGTCCCATCACAACGAGCGGCCAATACTGAGTGAACGCGCCGCCGAACAACCTCGGCACAGTCAACCGAAGATGCAGGAACGCGAGCATGAGGAGGACTTCGCACGCGTAGACATACACGCCCCCTCGGTTCTCCAGGACACGCAGTGGGTCATATTGCGGTCTGAGGGCAACAACAAGAGAGCCTGCCGCCATTCCCAATAGCGTGACCAGCACGGCGACAATCCCCAAGTAGTGCATCTGAACGGACCCGCTTTGAACACGATCCAATATCTCCAGCGACAGAATGGCCAATAATGACACCGCATCGGCAATGGCGACGGGACCGAAGACCAGACGAGCCGCGGTGGACCAGAGCGACTCTTTTGTTGGCCATCTCATTGCGATGATCACATAGGCGAGTGTCGTCACCGTCAGGGCAACCATCACGATCACTGATCGATCGAGCCAGTTATGATCTGAGGGTGACATCCACGCCCAGCCCCATGCGATGTTTGAGAGAGCCACAATCGACAACGCAATGGCACTCATATCCACACGGCGATCGTTACGACCCATTGCCACGAGGCCAATGATCTGAAGTAGCGCTGCGGTGGCCACGCCGACTCGAAGGCTTGTTCTTGCCAGAGTAAAATCGCATACGATCGTCAGAGCAATTGCGGCCAGGGCGAGGGTAAGGTTCGCCGGCACCAGCCACATAGCCGAATTGCGATCTGTCGGCCGTGGTATTCCGAGTCCTTTGGCGACAGAAAACAGCTCGTCTCGCAGGCCGCCAAGGATTCCTGTCAAAGCCACATACCCTGAGAGAGCGACGACTGCACCGGCTTCGAGTAACTCGTTTGACACGTAGGACGAGTGCAGGATGCGGGCCATTGCCGCCAAACCGAGTACGTACAGTTCTACTGTCACAAGCCGTGCTTCGGAGTCCCAATGCGTGGCTATGGTGAGCAACAGAACCGACCCGAGTGCGCCCCAACTAATCCACGCAGTGCCCTGTACCGAATGGCCGACGATGTCGCGTGACAGCGTCATCGCGACCATGAGCGAAATACACAGCAACGAGACGCCAGCCGCGAAGCGATGAATAGGCAGCTTAGTGGACGGCTTGCTTCTCCCGAAAACGTCAAACATGGTTAGATGCAGAACCAGAGTTGCCAGTCCAAAAGTGCTGAGCACGGAAATGTTCACGTTCGCCAAATCCACGAGCGGTGCGGCTGTAGGGCTCAACGTAGTTCCCAGCCACCACATGGTCACCGCCACATTCAGCAAGATGCCGCTGACGTACAACAATGATGGCAGAACCAGCCAGCAGGCGAGGCCGGTCCAGAGGAGGCTAAGCGTCGCGGTTGTACCCACCGACCACCAGGGTCCAAGAGGGTCGCCCGCCATCGCCCGAAGGGCGAGCAGCAGGGCAAAACCGCTCATCGCCGAAATCCACCACCGATAAGCGGGCCGCAGTTCCTGACCGCCGACGAATATTGTGCCTTCGATTGGCGCGACACCGGTTTGATCATGCCGCTCATATTGCAATGCGATGGGCTGGGTCGGATCGAGTAGACTTAAGAACTCCGGTAGTACGGCGGTAAATTCCGCCTGGCCCCGGCGGCTTCTACCGATCCAGACGCCAATTCCAAGCATCGCACCTGTGGCCGCGATCGTCGTGAGCATAAGAACGTGAAATCCAAGCCAGCTGATTGGATTCCACGGGCTGGCGGTGAGCCCCATCATCAAAGCGATCGTACTAATCACAGTCGCTACCGAGGCGGCGGACCATTGATTGAGCCGCGTCCCTCTCACCCAAGTTGTGGCGGCGAGTGCGCAACCCAGGCAGAGCCATCCAAGCGGATCGCCGACCGTAACAATTCCTGGGCTATACCGATCTGGAAATACAATGAGCCAGAGACTGGCGGGCACGACAAGCAGAAGCACTCCAGCCAGAGCCAGACCGCTGTCTGTTTGCAACAGAATCGGCGCAGATCCCTCCGGTTTCATCGCACGCTGGTCCAGTGCTCGAATGGCCTGCCACGCGGTCGCGAACGATCCGAGAGTCAGGACGTTGAGCTGAATTAGCCGAATGATGCGAACAAGGTCGAGCTGTTGACCGGCGTTCAAAACGGCCAGCGCGTAACCTAACGTGACTGCCAGATTCAATACTGCGGAGGCCGCAATCGCCCACCGTGACGATCGCTCGCGAAGTGCATATCCGACAAAGACCAAGGCGACGACGATCATCGGAACGACATTCGACAGTGGCTCACCGATCGCGGAAAAGAAGCAACCAGGCTTCGGTCCCGCAATGTGCTGTCCCGCCAGGACGAGCGCAACGGGATAGACGGACAGACCGAGAATCGGCAGAGCCGCGAGCGCCGTGAGCAGTAAGCTGATGTCATGTGCAACGCCGGCCGAATTGATTAACGCTCCGATCGGTCGCGGCAGTCGCTGGCGGAAGCAAAGTGGGACCGACATTGCTGCCAGGACGACCGCAAGCGCCCACCGCAACGCGGATGCGCTGGCTCCTGCACCGGCCCATCTCGCCGCCCAAAGTGGGCAGCCTAGCATGACTAGCGCCAGGAGAATGATGAGGGTGTTCCGCTCGCCCCGCTGGAACGTGCGCCCGGCAAAGGTCGTCAGCAAAACCGCCCAAAGCGTCCATGAGCCGGCACCCATCGCATGGATACACCAAGTCGCGGGGGTTGCGCCGCCGGTGGAGGCGAATTCAGTCTGCACCGCCGGAACGATGGCAAGCAGAATCAGTGCAAGAAGTTCTCCAGCCAGCCCGAGCGACAGGACGCGGGCCACCGTCCATGGCTCGCTGAGCCACTGCGCGAAAGTCCATTTCTTTGGAAATACAATGCTCGCGATTAAAAGCCCAAGCGTGATTGACGCCAGCACCACGCCAATGGCTTGAAGCGTCCACGGCTCAAGCAGCGGCCATGGCGAAGACATGAACCATGAATGGTAAGCAAGGCGCCCAATCGTTGTTAATGTCGCCGCAAGGGCCAACGCGATCTGTGCGGCGGAGAACATCTCGGCGGAGCCTTCGGCTAGCGCGATGACGAACCACAAGCCGCTGACCCACAAGAGCCGCGAGGCAGTTGCATTTATGATCGGGAGGGACAACGTTGCGAGCAGAATCGCCGCCGCTACGGCCGAAGCGGCAGTCGCCGTCCAGCGGGCAGGAACCCGAATGCCAGCGAATCGTTCTCCGGAACGTCTCAAAATAACAATCCCCGCGGTCGCAATCGTCGCGTAAGTGAGCAGGGCGGTTGGCCAAGGCTGAGCAATGGCCGTTCGCGTGACAAAGAACTGGCCGAGGGCGGCAAGCAGCAACGCGCATCCGGCCCAACCTGCGGTACGACGCCGCAACCACACCGCCATCGAAAGAGCAGCCATTGCGTACGCGAAGTAGACAAAGGTTGCCCCATTCGGATCACAGCGGTGGCCGAAGTCTTGTGAAGCAAGGCCGATGCTAATGATCGCCACGAGAGCAGAGATCCAAGCGTAGATCTTGGACGCGGCGCTTCGTCGGCGTGCAAGCAGCCAAGCAACGACGCCAGTCAGCAGGCAGAGGGGCATCAAAATCGGGCCGATGTTGGCCGCAGTGAGAGCCTCAGTAATTTCGCTCGGCGTAGCGGTCCATCCGATGCGTCGAAAGGCCAGCTCAAAGCCGAGCAGATATGCCAGCAGTAAGCACGGTCCGGCAAGCGCATGCGCCAGGGGAATGTCAAAGAACACTGCGATCGCGGTCAGCACCACGAAATCGACTGCGGCCAGGGGAAGCATGCGGGACGGATCGGGCCAGGCGAGTGCGATCGTGCCCAACATGAGGAACGCTGCGGCAACGCCGATCGCAGTGCCGACAGTTCGGGTCCTGGCAAGTCGTTTGTCGGTCACCTTTCGCCATAACAGAAGGCCCGTTGCCAGGGCCGGGGCGGCGGCAAAACTCAGCAGCGGAGCCAGATCATGTGCGGCTCGCCACGGGGAATCGCCCTGACACAAGAGGAGGCTCATTGCCAGACCCGCGGCGAACGTGAGCACCCCTAGCAGAAGGAAGATCGCATTGGCGACATGTCCCCGGATTTGTTTCCAACGACTGGCCTGCCAGAGCACGGCGGACATGGGAATCGCTTCTGCCATGATGGGAATGATCCCCAGCGCGAACAACCGAGGCAGTGAGACGACCGGACTCAGGTCCTTTGTAATGAGCAGCGAGGCCGAGGCACAGATAACGCCAAGCGTGAGACGACCGGGCCAATACGGCGCGAGGATGCGTGCCGCACGAAAAACGAGGAACCCGAAGATTCCCAGCGCGGCGACTTCGCTGGAGGCCACAAGAGCCGACGCCGCCCTCCCGTGCGACAGTGCCGCAAAGGCCAAAAAGTTCAGCGGAACCAGGGCCATCGCGATGAGCAGGATGCCGCGGCTCGTTGTCGGAAGTTTCCAGCGGTGTTCCGCATAGAGTCCAAGAGCAAAGGTGGCGACTGTGACCCCGGTGAACATTCCGAACTGAAAAAAAGGCTTTCCCTCGATCTGGTTCCAGAAGCTAACCACCAAAGCGATGGAACAACCGATGATGAGCAATCCGCCGATCAACTCGCCCCATCGGATGTTGCTTTCCCGAAGAAAGGACGCGAAGAGTTCTGAAAGTGATCGCCGCGGCGGGGGAGGCGACACCGCAATGCCCAGGGTCAGCGGCGGCGTTGGCTCTTGAGCATCGGTTGCCGATACCAAATCTGTAATCGCTGGACGGGGGGACGTTCGAGGCACTTCTTCAAGTTCGACGGTAGCGGTCTTGTCTTCGGCGGCCGAATCCATTCGAGCAGGTTCGACGACCGGAGGCCGCTGCGTTGGGTCTCCAACCACTGGCATCGGCAACACAGGAATCGGCGGCGGTATTCGTCCGTGTTCCAGAGAATCGAGTGCTCCGACAACTCTTTGATACGTTGCGCTGTCGATGAGCCCCGCATCGAGCAGTCGCATCATCTGCATAATCGTCGCGACCCGCTCGTCCTGGGATGCATCGAGCCGATGTGGCGGGCGTTTGGGCGTTGAGGGTTTCAGGAGCTTTGCGATGAGCGCCCAGATCCCATGACCCACCAACGTAATTACGACCAGCGCGCCGAAGAGCCAGCAGAGCCATTCCATATTGATTCCCCAGGCAAGCTCCAGCGCTTGAGTGCACGCTCAATCTCAAATCAGAGTCACAAGAAAGTCGAGATCAGAATCGGGAGCGATTGGCAGATTCCCCGACCCAGTGACATAATTCTCGCCGAACGCAGGCACCCTTGGTAGTCGGTGGCATCAAAGGAAATGGAATGAAGAACCAAATCACGATCATCGCATTACTCGCTCTAGCGTCATGGTCCTTTGCGCAGTCCACGAAATCGACTGTCACTCCGCCTCGCCGCGCGGCGGTTATCTCGCCAGAGGTTCATGCTGATCATTCCGTCACATTCCGGTTTCGCGATCCCAACGCGAAAGCAGTCATGCTGGCGCTGGAGGGCTCCAAGGCCGCTCCGATGCTGAAGGACGACTCGGGGATCTGGAGCGTGACCACCGAACCCCTCGACCCGGATTTTTACGGGTATATGTTTCAGGCTGACGGCGTCGCCCTCCTCGATCCCGGCAATTCGCTGTTCAAGCCAAACCTGCTGGGGACCAATAGCATGGTGCATGTGCCCGGCCCGCCATCGCTGCCTTGGGAAGTCAGCGACGTTCCGCACGGCGAAGTCCACCATCACTTCTACAAATCCGCCATCATTGGCGACGATCGCGATTTCTACGTCTACACGCCGCCCGGCTATGACCCGCAGTCAACCCAGCAATACCCGGTGTTCTATCTCTTCCACGGCTACAGCGATGACGCTAGCGGCTGGACTGCGGTGGGACGGGCGAATTTCATCCTCGATAACCTGATCGCAGCGGGCAAGGCCAAGCCGATGCTGCTGGTCATGCCTCTGGGCTATGGCGCACCCGAAATTGTCGCTCGCAATGGAGGCTCGCTGCGCGATCCGGAACTGCGAAATAAAAACTACAACCGCTTTCGCGACGCGCTGTTTGAGGAAGTGATGCCGCAAGTGGAAAAGCAGTATCGCGTGCAGGCAGGCCGAGAGTCGCGAGCGATTGCCGGACTGTCGATGGGCGGGGCGGAGTCCTTGTTCATCGGGCTGAACGCCGTCGACCGCTTCGCCTGGATCGGCGCGTTCAGCGCGGGCGGGGCCTCCTCAGACTTTGAGACGACTTATCCCAAGGTGGACGGAAAGTTGAACGACCAAATCAAGTTGCTCTGGATTGCCTGCGGAACAGAGGATGGCTTGCTGACTGGCAATCGTAACGTGTGCGGATGGCTCAAGGGCAAGGGCATCCAGGTGACGGAGATCGAAACGCCGGGGTCGCATTCCTGGCGGGTATGGCGGCGGAATCTGGCCACCTTTGCGCCGCTGTTGTTCCGCTAGGCTACGGCGCAGGGAAAGAACAGATCTGGAGAGGGCGTTGGCTCAAGTCCAGGCCCCCAAACAAAGAGGACATGCGAAATCAATTCCATTACCTGATCCGAGGCACTGGGCTTTTCGCCCTCACTCTTACGTTGAGCACGGCGGTGCTCGGCGAAGACTGGCCGCGGTTCCGCGGGCCAACCGGCCAAGGCATCAGCACAGATGCTAATTTGCTGCTGCACTGGGGACTCTCGCAGAACCTGGCCTGGAGAACTCCGATCCCGGGCAGCGGGTGGTCGTCGCCGATCGTGTTCGGCGACCATGTCTTCCTGACTTCAACGACTGACGAAGGCACATCCTGCCACGTGATCAGCGTGGATGTAAACATTGGTAAAGTCCTGTGGGATATTGAAGTTTTCAGGCAGACGCCGACGCGAAAGGAAGGAAAGAATTCTTACGCGACGCCGACGCCGGTCACGGATGGCAAACTGGTCTATGCGTTCTTTAGCGGCGGCGGGGCGGTGGCCGTTTCCTTCGACGGCAAGATCGCCTGGACGAACACCTCCAACAGCTACTACAGCCAACACGGCCTGGGTGCGTCGCCATTGCTTTATCATGACCTGCTGATCATGCCCTTCGATTGGAGCAGCCCTACCGGCGAGCCGCGTGTTGGCTGGCAGATCCCATGGGACAAGTCGTTCGTTCTGGCACTGGACAAGAATACCGGTCAGGTTCGATACAAGGCGACGCGAGGGCAATCGCGAATCGGCCACATTACGCCCAACGTGGTCGAGGTGGATGGCAAGCCGCAACTGGTCAGCGCCGCGGGCGACGTGGTTGAGGGGTTCGAGCCACTCACCGGCGAGCGGCTCTGGTGGGCCTACAACGGCGGCGAAGCCGTCGTGCCATCGCTTGTGTTCGGTGATGGCCTGGTTTTCTCCTCTTCAGGATTCCCCACCCAATTCGGGAAACAGCCGATCTACGCGGCGATTCGCGCCTTCAGGTTGGGCGGCAAGGGCGACGTAACCGCAACGAACCTGGTGTGGGAGGAGAAGAAAGCGGTGCCCATGATTCCATCTTTTCTGTTTGCCGACCACCTTCTGTTCACCGTGAAAGAGGATGGCATGGCGCAGTGCTTCGAGGCGGCCAGCGGTAACCTGCTCTGGCGGCACCGCCTCGAAGGGACATATTCCGCATCGCCCATTGAGGCCGCGGGGCGAATCTACTTCCTGTCCGATGCAGGGACCACGACGGTGATTGAACTGGGCAGAGAGTTCAAGATACTTGCCGTCAATGCACTGGAAGGACCGTGCCAGGCATCCCCCGCTGCATCCAACGGCCGGCTGTTCATTCGATCACGAAGCGATTTGTTTTGCGTGACGGATAAGGCGGGGCGGTGACTGGAGGACCCGGCCGTGAGCGAAGTGATACTGCGGGCGATGATCGCGTCAGACTTCGACGCCGTCGCGGGGTTGATCTGCGATTCCACCAACGCCTGGTACCGCGCCGCCGGCAAGCCCGATATCTTTCCCGGCGGCCCAGAATCCACCCGCCTGTTTTGCGACGTCTACGAATCGCTCGACCCCGGCTGCTGTGTCGTGGCCGAGGACCTGGCGACGGGACGTCTTGCCGGGTCGTGCTTTTATCACCCGCGGCCCACGCACGTCTCCCTCGGGATCATGAATGTCCATCCCGACTTCTTCGGCCGCGGCATCGCGAGAAAGCTGCTGACGTTCATCACCGATTTCGCCGACGCCCGAAGGCTGCCCGTCCGGCTCGTTTCCAGCGCGATGAACCTCGATTCGTTCTCGCTGTACACGCGGGCCGGCTTCGTGCCGCGGTGCGCTTTTCAGGATATGTGCCTGAAAGTGCCGGGCGAAGGATTACCTCCCGTTGCCGGCCATCTTGTTCGCCCGGCCCGGCCGGACGACGTGACGGCGATGTCCGATCTTGAGTTCGAGATCTCTCACATCCGCCGCGAAAGGGATTACCGCTACTTTCTCGCCAACCGTGACGGCATCTGGCAGGCCTCGGTCGTCGAAAACCCAGCCGGTGGGATCGACGGGTTCCTCGTCTCCGTCAACCATCCCGCCAGCAACATGCTTGGCCCGGGCGTGATGCGAACCGAATCGCAGGCGCTGGCGTTGATCATTGCCCAATTGAATCAGCACCGGGGCCGCAGCCCGGTCCTCCTCGTGCCGGTTGATTGCCCATGGCTTGTTCGCGAGCTCTACAAGCTCGGCGCGAAGAACGTCGAAATCCACTTCTGCCAGGTTCGCGGCGAGTTTGCCGGATTCGATGGAGTCGTGATGCCGACGTTCATGCCGGAAACGGGATGATAGTCGTTTCGCGACCTCAAGCTCGCCAACGTTCGCACGGCGCCAAAGTAGTGTCATAACAAGGAACACCAAACCATGAGAATCACCCCATCCAAGATGCTCACTCTCGTCACATTGTTACTGCTCGCCCGCGCCGCCTCGGCGGCCGAGGCTTTCCCGCGCAGCGCGCCCGAGGCACAGGGCGTCTCCTCCCAGGACGTGCGGGCGTACGTCGAGGCAGCCGATCAGACCGTTCATTCCATGCACAGCTTCATGCTTCTCCGCCACGGCAACGTTGTTGCCGAGGGGTGGTGGAAGCCCCAGGCGGCAGACGTGCCGCACGTCGTGTGGTCGGTCAGCAAGAGCTGGAACTCCACTGCCGTCGGCCTGGCGATCGCGGAAGGAAAGTTGTCGCTCGATGATCCCGTCCTCAAATTCTTCCCCGACCTCGCTCCATCGGATCCATCCGAGAATCTAAAGGCGATGCGCGTGCGCGATCTGCTCACGATGTCCTGTGGCCAGGAAAAGGAAATCAAATACGCGTTCACGGACGGCCCGACGGTCAAAGCCTTCCTCGCCCAACCCGTCCCCTTCAAGCCCGGCACACATTTCCTCTACAACACCGCCGGCAGCTACACGCTCTCGGCCATCGTCAGCAAAGTCACCGGCCAAACCTCCCTCGAATTCCTCAAGCCGCGTCTCTTTGAGCCGCTGGGGATCGACAACCCGCGCTGGGACGCCAGTCATGAAGGCAATTCTCTGGGCGGCTACGGCCTCTACCTCCGCACCGAAGATCTCGCCAAGCTGGGCCAGCTCTATCTCCAAAAAGGAAAGTGGCACGACAAGCAAATCCTCCCCGAATCCTGGGTCGAGGAAGCTACCTCCAAGCAGGTTGAGAACGACAAAGCCCCCAGCGCAAAGAACAAATCCGATTGGGCCCAGGGTTACGGCTTCCAATTCTGGCGCTGCCGCCACAATGCCTTCCGCGCTGACGGCAAGGACGGCCAGTTTTGCATCATCCTCCCGCAGGAGGATGCCGTGATCACGATCACCGCCGACACGCGTGACATGCAGGCCGAACTGAACGTCGTCTGGGACAAGCTTCTCCCGGCTTTCCATGCCGAGCCGCTCCCACCCAATCCGTCCGAGGATGAAAAGCTGCAGCAAACGCTCGCCGGGTTGGAGGTTCACGCGGACAAGAAATGACGCGGTAATCGCGGTCGAGGTG
>Ga0075030_100005577_pt1 | contig 11333 bp, 10 predicted proteins | sample LitLauG_LLR_2012_FD_71393 | JGI IMG/M metagenome (GOLD analysis project Ga0075030, IMG submission 71393) | Freshwater sediment microbial communities from Pennsylvania, USA - Little Laurel Run_MetaG_LLR_2012 | ecosystem: Environmental > Aquatic > Freshwater > Creek > Sediment | place: USA...
TGGGCGTTAAGGGTGGCCGGAGTGTTCACCAGTAACTGGACGCCGGTGAGTTCGTAGCGCTGGAATCCGGGTGCGGTCACAATCAGCGTGTACGTCCCGGGAGGTAGAAACAGGAACTGGTATTCCCCTTGCTCGCCGGTGGTTGCCGCCCGTTCTACCTTGGACTCGTTATTGGACACGACGACGCTGGCTCCGGCGATTGTGCTGCCGCTGGGGTCCGTGATCGTTCCGCGTAAAGATGTACTGGCTTGCCCCCATGCGGCGCTGTTCAGGAACAACGCGCACCACACCAAGATCATGATTGTGAAGGCCGCCGGGCAACGACGAACCCGCAGACTGAAAACACCACGGGCCGTAGAGGACATCGTGTGTCGTCCAATCATATTCGTCCACCTTTAGTCTTTCGGAATCGGGGAACCCCGGAGAACATTACTGAAATTTCGGAAGGTTAACGATCCTAGATTGCGACTGTCAAGAAGGAAATTTGAATGCCGGCGATCGAAACGGTGCCGAAAGAAAGAGACTGAGACACCCGCAGAAGATGGCTGAGGCGAGCGGCAAGGAACACAACGCACGCGAGTCGGTTAGGCAAACAAACGCTGTCATCGGCGGGATTGCACGGGCCTTCTGCCCGTCATATGGGGAGTCCTCTTTAATTCCTTGGCCTTGACGCGCGGCACTGCCTCTGCTACACCTTGCCCGTCTTGCGGAGGGCATAATGCGCCCATTGGGAGTTTCTGTGATCGCGGTGTTCACCTGGATCCGGGGAGCGCTGTACACCGTGGCGGGTCTCGCGATCCTCGGGATTGGCCACCTCAGCGCCCGGCTACTTTCGGCGGTGGCCAGTGATTCGTTTGCCGAAACTCTGGTCTCGCGGCTGGGAAAGGCGCTCGGTGTCGGCGCCCTGGTGATTGCGGCGGTTTACGTGGTCGTGGGAGTAGGGCTGTGGGGTGTGCAGAACTGGGCACGCATCCTAACCCTGGTCTTCGTGGCCCTTTGGTTTGTTATTGGACTGGTCGGGCTGGCCCGGCATCCTTCGGCCTGGCACATCGTGCGTACGCTCGTCGAGGTGGTGATCCTCGTTTACTTGAATCTGCCGGACACCAAACGGGTCTTCGCTGGTGCGTGAATGGGGTTCGGCTAGTTGAGTACCAAAAAACTAAGAGCGCCCCGGACTCAATCGAGTCGCAGGACGCCCGAACAGCCCTCCCCCAGAACTGCTCGCCGCCCACGTTAAAGATATGCAGATGGGTTGTAAATAACACTTCCGTGCCATCGGTATGGCACCAGTTGGCTATGCGGAAAAGGATCGGAGGCAACTGCTCCGGGGTCAGCAGGCAGGCGGTCACCGAATTTTATTGGCGAACCGGGGACGTCTGGAAATTCGTACTCAAAGTGTTGAACCGCAAACCTTTGGGTCGAGTTATGCAGATATTTGCAGTTCTTGTCCCGGCAGACTGTTGTGGGAACTCTGTAAGCGCAAGAAAAATATAGCTTTACTGATTTGGTTACTTTTGGCACCACAGATGCAGTTACTAGTAATGCAGTGGTATGTTTAGTCTGCTCCTAGGCAGGTCTCGATCCCCCGAGACTGCAGGGCTGATGTGGATGGCGGGTTCAGGAGGGTTGTTTATGAGGCGAGTTGCTCTATTGGCTACGTTGGCTCTGGCTCTGCCCCTGGCGGCTTGGGCCAATAGCAGTACTGACATTACAAACCGACTAGGCACCATCACTGGAAGTTCAAGCGGCCTGTCTCTCACCGGGTCGATCATGATCTCCTACGGTTCCATCATCGGTCCTAACCTCGGAACGGTCAGTTTTACGACCGGTATGTTTACGAGCGGTGATCCCCAGCATGGTGGAACGCTCGCTCCGGGCGGCACGTTCACGATCATGGGAAACGGAAACAACGGTGTTCCCAATGGCGTGATCTTTTCGGGCACGTTCACATCCGCGACTTGGAATTTGATTACGCTGGCCAATGGCACGCACGAGTACACATTGGTCGGCGCGGTGCAGAGCACTAACGGCATCTTTGGAACAACCAGTCAACTTACGGCGACTGTAAATACCGGCAAAGGCTTCTTCACCGGCAGTGTCGATCTTTCGAGCGGAGATACGAACCTGACGGTTCCGGAACCAGGAACCTTGGGCCTGCTGGGGACGGGACTGGTTGGTGTGGCGGGCGCCCTGCGGCGTAAATTGCACATCGGCTAGAAGCGCATTAATTCTCCTAAGTAAGGCCTCACCCTTCCTGGTGAGGCCTTTTTCTTTCCCCTGTCCCTGACCGACCTCTGACTCCGCGCGGTTTGCGGCGCCGGTAACCGAACGGTCCACGCCAGAGCGGCTTTCGGCTGATGCCCTCCACCCTTCTGAGAAACAAGGACCTTCGGCCTTTCCTCGCTGGTCGAAGGGTTACCCCCGTAATCAGCCGAGGGGGGATTCGTATTGACCCTGCCCCTGCCGAAACTTACATTCGCCCCTAGGGGGTTGTATGAAGGACATCCATGAGGTCCTGCGGCGTAAGCAGGCGAAGTACGCGCAACTCGCCAAGCAGATCGAAGCCCTGCAGCAAGCTGCAGAAAAACTGCGGGAGGTAGCGCCTCTGCTGGCAGAGAACGAAGAAGACGACAACGTCGTCCTGGCGGAAATGGACGAAGAAACCAGCCAACCGAACGCGATGGCAGCCAAAGCATCGGCTTCGCAGGGATCCGCTGCGCCCGCCAAGACGGGGCGTCCAGTGGCTCCTCGTTGGCCGTAGATCAACTGGTGGGATTTCGAGAGTAGCGCAGTATGGCCCTTCAAGCATTGCTCGTATCCAAGGACGACTACGCGGCTGAAGTTCTAAGCCGGGCGCTGGCGAGCTTCGGTGTGGCGGTGGAACGCTTCAGCGAAAGCGAGATTGCCTTGCACCGTCTGGGAGAGCACCGCTTCGACACGGTCATCGTAGATTTTGACGATCCTGAAACCGCCCATCCCGTGCTACTGGCGGCCGCCAAGCCCGAAGCCGGAACTCTGGTCACGATTGCGCTGTTGGCCAATGAGAGCAGTGTGCGTCAAGTCCTGAAGACCGGCGCAAAGTTCATTGTGTACAAGCCGGTCACCGCGGAAAAAGCAGCCGCCAGCTTGCGTGCCGCCACTGCCTTGCTCCGCAGGGAGCGGCGCCGTTCCTTTCGAGTGGCGGTGCAAGCCCCGGTTCAACTCAGTCTGCCCGGCGGCGACCCGATCGAAGGCATCATGCTCGATCTCAGTCAGACCGGCATGGACGTTCTGGCTGCGCAACCGCTCTTGCCGGCGGCCCTGATCGGGCTGCGCTTCAACCTGCCCGACGGCAGTCTGGAGATCGATGCCCACGCCGAGGTGGCTTGGGCGAATCCCAACGGGCAATCCGGTGTGCGCTTCCTCGATCTGCCGGCAACCCAGGTCGAGAAACTCAAAGCCTGGCTGCTCGCCAATGCCCGCGAGGTCCCTCCGGAGGAGGCCGACCCGGTGTCTCTGTGTAAACTTACCGACTTGAGTCTGGGCGGCTGTTACGTCGACACCGAGTCGCCGTTTCCCGAGAATGCCCTGATTGATCTTTGTCTGAAAGCCGCCGACATGGAGATTCACGCCGACGGCATGGTTCGGGTCATGCACCCGGAATGCGGGATGGGCGTGGAGTTCCCTTCCCGCACAAACGAACAGCGCGAAACCGTCGCGAACTTCATTCAGTTTCTGACCAGCCGTCCCGGTACGATGCCGGAGTTGCTCATCTCTCCGAAATCGCTGGCCGCCGACGAATCGCAGTTCCAAAATTCGAATGGCAGCGCCGAGGACCAACTAGAGGATCCTCTCCTCGATCTCCTGCGCAATGGCGAAGGACTCACACGCAAGCAGTTCCTGGCTGAACTGCAACGTCAGCGCAATCCGGAAGCAGTGGCCACGTAGCAATCCCGCCTGAGCTGTGTTTGACTCTCCGAACTGAGAAACGATCCGCGCACGGCGTGATTCAGAGCGCTCACGTCTGTCGGCATGACATCTGCAGACAACTTCGCGAGCGACCGACCGGTATCGTTGGGCGCGGGAATTTTGTTTGGGCGAGAGAACGCTCACGGAAGATGCGTTGCCATGAATATCAGGGAACCCGGGGAACCCGTACCCCGTCTCTGGTGCAGGCCCCACCGCGTTCCCTGTGGTCTGTTCCACCTCGATTGCCGAGAAGACTATGACACGCGGATTACATCCCGGTTTCAGGATTGTGAATTTTCCGTGAATCTGTACCGATCCTCTGCCACAGATTCCACACCCCCGGTTGTGATTTGGGTCACTGCTGGTTGAGGCATCCGGGGGTAGCGTAGATCTGTAGGCGTTCGGAACATCGCGCCTCACGGGAGGTCCCCATGCCCACCATTCAGGTCAGCCCCCGTCTCTCTTTCAGCAACGTCCTCTTCCCGACCGACTTTTCCGGTGCGTCTGAAGCTGCTCTGCCCTACGTCAAGGCTCTGGCGCGCTACTACGGAGCGAAGATCTTCGTCGCCCACGCGGTGACGCCCACTCCTCCTGTTTTCATTCCGATGGAACCGGTCCCCCTCGATCTGGACGCCGAGTGGAACGACTCCCAGAAACTTCTGACCCAGTTCCTGAATCGCGACCCACTACGGGGCACCGCTAGCAGCGGAGTGCTCGAACGGGGTGACGTTTGGAACGTGCTTGAGGATGTCGTTCAGCGCCATTCCATCGATCTGATCGTTCTGGGCACTCACGGCAAGCATGGTTTGAAAAAACTCGTGCTCGGTTCGCGGGCGGAGCAAATCTTTCGTCAGGCTTCGTGCCCGGTCTTGACCATCGGGCCCAGAGTCCCCGTAAGTGAAGATGTGGCCTTCAAGTGCATTCTGTTCGCGACGGATTTTTCGGCCGGGTCGCTACGCGCGTTGCCCTATGCCCTGTCACTGGCGGAGGAGAACCAGGCCAGGCTGATCCTGCTCCACGTCATTCCGCTGGTGCCCCTGCAGCATCAGGAGTCGGTAGCGGCCAGCGCTCGCGACCGTCTGGAGGCCCTGGTTCCCCCCGAAGCGTCGAATTGGTGCCATCCGGAGTGTGTGGTGCGTTTCGAGTTTCCGGCGGAAGGGATCCTGACGCTGGCCGAGTCGCAGGGCGCAGACCTGATCGTGATGGGAGTGCACAAAGGGGCGCCTGCGGCCTCGGCCCATCTGCCCTGGGCTATTGCTTACGAAGTGGTGTGCCACGCGCATTGTCCGGTCCTGACAGTGCGGGGCTGAGTACGTCGCGCGCATGAGATTCGGCCCGCAACAAAAGAGGGCGCAGTTTCTACGCTGCGCCCTTCGTTTTTTCAGGGCAGTCTGCTGCTGACGAATCGGGCTCGTCTAGGTTGTGGGCTTCCATTTATCGAGGAATGCCAGCAGATCCTCGGGGCCGAGGACCCGGGCTTTTTCGAACTCGCCGTTCTTCTGGCTGTAGAGCAGTTTCCCGTCCTCATCAAGAACGGCGATCGCGGGAATCCCGCGGTCCATAGGAACCTCATACTCCTTCATAAGATCCTGATTCTTGTCGCCCTGGCCGATATCGACGTGCACGACTTCGAAATTGGGTCCGAGCACCGGAGCGACGTCGGGCCGGGTGAAGGCCAGGTCGAGTACATGGCAGTCGTAACACCAGTTGGCGCCAAAGACGACGAGAACCCGCTTATGCTCCTTCTGGCTCTTCTGCAAGGCTTCTTTGATTTCTGCGCGGGCGTCCACTCCTGCAGGGTAGATGTTCTTCTGGTTGGAGGCCGGCTGTTCCAGGCGGCTGGCGTCGGTTCGTTTCACCACCAGGATGCGCCACTGTTGATCCTGTTGTTGCCAGAGTTGCCCCTCGGTGATGTAGAACGTCTGCTCCTTGGTGCCAACTGCGGATTGAATCTCCGCTTGGAAAAGGACCTGTTGGGAGCCGGGCTGCACCTGCGGCGAGCCGCCCTGCAGGATTTCAGCCTTCATGCTCTTCGCCTTTATCGCTACCCAGAAGCGGATTTCCCCGGCTGCATCCAACTCGCTCGTGCCGGCCTTAATGTGTGCGACCGGATGCGTGCTGTACAAGGCTTTCAGCCCATCGGCGTCTCCCTTCAGGACCAGTTCCTTCCACTGTTCGAAGGGGGCGAAGGGCTTGTCATTCAAAGCCGGGGACGCTGCAGTCCCCTGTCCCAGGCAAGCGCTGCTTGCCATCATCACGAAGACTACCGCCTTCAGTGTTGTCGGGTGGATCGGAAAGTGCATAGAAGCTCCGGTGCGCCGAGCGCTGGGTGTGAGTATAGCCGAGTCAATCTGCCCCGCTATTTACGGAGTGCGTACACCGGATCGGACCCCGGTTGCACGAACCGTAATCCGGCGAACAACTGTTACATTTACGTGTTGGCAGAATACTCGCCGGAGACTCACCACACTTGGACCAAGGCCTCCAATCGAAGCAGTCGCTGGCTCCGCCCGCCAGTACCTGGATCCTGCCTAGCCTCTTCCCCGTGCCGGGTGTGGTCATCGCGGTGGCTGCTTTCGCGGTGGTCGTACCGTTTTTGTTCCTGGGAAACCCCTCGGGGCACGATTTCGAATTCCACCTCTTCTCCTGGATGGAGGTCGTCCATCAGTGGAAAGAAGGCATCGTGTATCCGCGTTGGGCGGCGCTGGCGCACTGGGGCTACGGCGAGGCGCGTTTCCTGTTCTATCCGCCGGCGTCCTGGAATCTGGGGGCGGCGCTGGGAGCGTTCTTGCCGTGGAAGATGGTTTCGGGCGCTTATGTTTGGACCGCGCTGAGCGCTTCCGGATTTTCGATGTTCCTACTGGCACGCCGCTGGCTGAGCCGCAATGATGCGGTATTCGCGGCCGTTCTCTATGCCGTGAACCCTTACCACCTGGTGATCGTGTACTGGCGCAGCGCTCTGGCCGAACTGCTTGCCGGCTGCCTCCTGCCGCTGCTGCTTCTTTTCATCCTGCGAGCCGAAGAAGAAGGGCAGCGCATGGTCCTGCCTCTGAGCCTGATCGTGGCGGCCGCCTGGCTTACCAACGCTCCTTCGGCGGTGATGGTGAACTACTCGTTGGCCTTGTTGGTTGTGACGGTCGCGATCCGGCGGCGAAATGGGCGGGTACTCTTGTATGGGGCGGCGGCCGTCTTGCTGGGGGCGGCGCTTGCTGGCTTCTATCTCATTCCCGCTGCCTACGAGGAAAAGTGGGTCAATCTTGGGGAAGTTCTGGCGCCTGGTGTCCGTCCGCTCGACAACTTCCTCTTCACCAACATTAACGACGCGGACCACAACCATTTCAACCTGCTGGTGTCGATGATCGGGGCCGCCGAGATGCTGGTGTTGGGAGGAGCGATGTACCTGTCCCGGAACTGGCGCAGGGAAAAACCGGTTCTCTGGTGGACGTTGAGCGCGTGGGCGGGTGCTGCTGTGCTGTTGATGTGTCCGTTCACATTTGTTTTCTGGGAGCATTTGCCGAAACTGCGCTTTGTCCAGCTTCCCTGGCGATGGTTGCTCTGCTTGAATGTCGCCTTTGCTCTGCTAGTGACGGTGGCTTGTCGGCGATGGGCAACACGTCTTGTGCTGTGCGGGGTACTGCTCGGCCTTGTCTGGACGGTCTGGCACCGGGTTCAGCAACCCTGGTGGGACACATCGGCCGACATCGAAGAGATGCACGACGCCATTGCCGAGGGCGGTGGCTACGAGGGCACAGATGAATACGTTCCAGCCGGCGTTGATCCCTACGAACTCAACAAAGACGCAGCACCCGTTACCGTGATAAGCGGAGTCCGTGCCCGGATTGAGATTGTCGAATGGAGCCCGCAGGCGAAGGTTTTTTCGGCGGAGGTGCTCCGTCCTGAGAAGCTGCGCTTGCGATTGTTCGACTATCCTGCATGGGCGGTGGAAGTGAACGGTCGCAAGGTATTCACAGAGGCGCAGGACGTCACGGGTGAGATCGTGGTTCCGGTGCAGGCGGGCACCAACCTGGTGCGAGTCAACTTTATCCGCACGTGGGACCGGTTGGTGGGGGGCATCATCTCGCTGCTGGCGTTGCTAGTCGCGATAGTTTGGGCGCTTCAGCAAAGGCGCTTGCTCTCCGCGTAAGGGTTCGCTGCAGGGGTTCATTAGAGATTTCCTGTATGAGAAAGATCCTCATCGCAACCTCGAACGCCGGTAAGCTCCGCGATTTCGCGGGCGCCGTGGCGGCTCACGGCATCAAAATCGCTGCTATTCCGGACTTCGCGACCTTACAGCCGGTGGCGGAAGACGGCCTGACCTTCGAGGACAACGCACGCAAGAAGGCAGAGCAGTACAGCCTTGCTGCCCCCGGCGAAATCGTGCTGGCCGACGACTCGGGCCTGGAGATCGACGCGCTGCACGGTGCGCCGGGAGTGCACTCCGCCCGCTACGCTGCGGATGAACCTCACATGGCCGACGAAAATACCGACGACGATGCGAATAACGCTCGCGTCTTGCGGGAGCTCGCAGGCGTACCAGGGGAAAAGCGCACTGGCCGATTTGTTTGCTGGATCGCCGCAGCCCGAGATGGCAAGACCCTAGCTACTTTTCGAGGCACCGCGGAAGGAATTATCCTCGACCGCCTGCAGGGGACGGGCGGCTTCGGCTACGACCCAATGTTCTATTTTCCGCAGATCCAGAAGACTTTCGCTCAACTCACTCCGGAGGAGAAAGCCGGCTACAGTCATCGGGGAGCGGCGTTCCGCAAGTTTCTCGAGTGGGTGGATTCGCATATCCAAGAATAGATCGCAGGGTGGACGCTCCTCACTGCTAACCGTCCTTCCCTTGACTTCGCTTCCACCGCACCAAGATAATAAAAGGTTCGCATCTCATATCCGGACTCACAAGGAGCGTAATCGTGGCGACCACGGCTAGTCCCGCAGCTCCGGTCACGATCAAGCACGGAGTGGCTCCGCTGCGTGCCGGTCAGGGGATTTCGTTCTTTCTGCGCCGCGTGCATTCGCTCAGCGGGATCATCCCGATCGGCGCCTTCCTGTTCGAGCACATACTAATTTCCAATGCCGCGGCGATCGGTGGTCCCACAGCCTATGCACGGCAGGTTCGCTTCCTGGCCAGCCTGCCGCTGGTTCCTGCGCTGGAGCTGTTTGGGATCTGGCTCCCCATCCTCTTTCATGCGCTGTACGGTTTCTACATCTGGTACCGCGGGGAGACGAATGTAGGCGACTATCCCTGGACCGGCAACTGGATGTATACGGCGCAGCGCTGGACAGGCGGCATCGCTTTTGCCTACATCCTGTGGCATACGTGGACGATGCGCTTCACGGGCATTGACCTGCACGTGTACGCGGGTGCGTCTTTCGGCAAAGTGCAGGCCGAACTCTATAATCCGATCTTGCTGGGATTCTACGTCGTAGGCCTGGTGTGCGCGTCCTGGCATTTCTCTTACGGCGTGTGGCTGTTTGCCGCCAAGTGGGGAATCACGTCGGGCGAAGATGCGCGCCGACGTTTCCTGGTGGTGTGCCTGGGTCTGTTTCTGATGATGAGTATCGTCGGGGTGGCGAGCCTGTACACGTTCCGCGCCCGTTTCTCGCAGCAGCCCACGGATCCCGCCGGCGCACAGACAGTGGAGGAAGCGCGACCGGGTCTCACGGAATAGTAGATTTGCAGAAAGCCGGTAGAACGGAATGGCATCGAATCCAAGAATTATCGTGATCGGCGGCGGCCTTGCCGGTCTTGCCGCCGTCATCAAGATCGCCGAGACGGGCGGCAACGTCGACCTGTTCTCGGTCGTGCCGGTGAAACGTTCGCACTCCGTCTGCGCGCAAGGCGGCATTAACGCGGCCAAGAACCTGAAGGGCGAAGGCGACTCTACCTGGCAGCACTTTGACGACACCGTCTACGGCGGCGATTTCCTGGCGAACCAGCCGCCCGTGAAGGCCATGTGCGAAGCCGCGCCGGGCATCATCGATCTGCTCGATCGCATGGGCGTTCCCTTCAACCGCACACCCGAAGGGTTGCTCGATTTTCGGCGCTTTGGTGGGACGCTTTACAACCGCACTGCGTTCGCGGGAGCAACCACCGGACAGCAACTGCTCTATGCGCTAGACGAGCAAGTCCGCCGCTACGAATCCGAAGGCAAGGTGAAGAAGTACGAGCACTGGGAGTTCCTGTCGGCGGTGCTCGACGGCAATCGCGTTTGTCGCGGCATCTGCGCGATGGACCTCCGCAGCATGGAGATCCGCACCTTCCCTGCCGACGCGATTATCGTGGCCACGGGCGGGATTGGCGCCATATTCGGGAAGTCGACGAACTCGGTGGTGTGCACGGGTTCCGCCCAATCCGCGCTCTACCAGCAGGGCTGTTACTACGCCAACGGGGAATTCATCCAGGTCCATCCGACATCGATTCCCGGAGAAGACAAGCTGCGGCTGATGTCGGAGTCGGCGCGCGGGGAAGGTGGGCGTGTCTGGGTACCAAAGAAGCAGGGAGATAACCGCGACCCCAAGAGCATTCCTGAAGCTGAGCGCTGGTATTTCCTCGAAGAGTGGTATCCGAAGTACGGCAACCTGGTGCCGCGGGACGTGGCTACCCGGGCGATCTTCAAGGTGGTGTATGAACACAACCTCGGCATAGATGGCAAGCCGATGGTGTATCTCGACCTCACCCACATCGACCGCAAGATTCTGGACAAGAAGCTCGAAGGCATCCTGGAGATTTACGAGAAGTTTGTGGGCGACGATCCGCGCGACACGCCCATGAAGATCTTCCCCGGCATGCACTACACCATGGGCGGGCTGTGGGTGGATTACAAGCAGGCGACCAACATCCCCGGCATCTACGCCGCGGGCGAGGCCGAGTACCAGTACCATGGCGCCAACCGGTTGGGCGCGAATTCGCTGGTGTCCTGCATTTTCGGCGGCTTCATTTCCGGACCGAATGCAGTGCAGTACGCGCGTGGCCTGCAGAAGTCGGAAGGCAACGGCTACTTCGAAGCGGAGAGGAAGCGCCAGCAGGAGGTCAACGACGGCCTGATGAAGGCCGACGGCTCCGAAAATCCGTTCAAGATCTGGCAGGAACTGGGCGACGAGATGACCAAGAACTGTACGGTCATCCGTTACAACAAGAACCTGAAGGAGTGCGACGGGAAACTGGTGGAGTTGCTGGAGCGGATGCGGAAGATTAACCTGAGCGACCGCAAACAGTGGGCGAACACCACGGTCGCTTTCACCCGTCAGCTCTACAACATGCTGCCGTTGGCGCGGGTGATCGCACAGGGAGCTGGCATGCGCGACGAATCCCGCGGTGCGCACTACAAACCGGACTTCCCCGAGCGCGACGACAAGAACTGGATGAAGACCACCAAGGC
>Ga0075030_100005579_pt1 | contig 11328 bp, 9 predicted proteins | sample LitLauG_LLR_2012_FD_71393 | JGI IMG/M metagenome (GOLD analysis project Ga0075030, IMG submission 71393) | Freshwater sediment microbial communities from Pennsylvania, USA - Little Laurel Run_MetaG_LLR_2012 | ecosystem: Environmental > Aquatic > Freshwater > Creek > Sediment | place: USA...
GCGCTGCCAGTACGATTTTTCGCCTAACGAACGGATGTGAGTTCGCACTTGGCTGGCGTGGTCTTTCAAATGCCGCAAACGGTCCGCTTCATTCTCGGATTCGATTGCCTTGAGGTAGGCTTCGAGCGAAACCTTCGCATCCACCACCACCATGCACTGATTTGGCAGGCGCACGATCAAATCAGGCCGCTGGTTCGTCTCGCCGAAGAGAGTTTTCTGCTCCGAAAAATCGCAATGTTCCAACATGCCGGCCATTTCAACTACCCGGCGAAGCTGAATCTCCCCCCAACGTCCCCGCTGAATCGGCGAGCGCAGAGCAGTCTTGAGCTGATCGGTTGATTGGCGAACGCGCTCTTGTAACTGTGTCAAGGCAGTCACTTGGGCCGTAATCTCCGAATACGCACCGGCGCGCGTCTTTTCAATCGCTTGCACTTGCTCTTCAAAACGGCGCAACGATTGATTGACTGGTTCAACCAAGTGTTGAAGCTGGTCTTTGCTGCGGTCGAGAAAAAGCTGGCTATTGTTTTGCAGCGCGTCGGAAGCAATCGCCTTGAAGCGTTCTTCCACTTGCTTTTGGGTCTGGGTCAGTAGCCGAAGCTGGACGTCGGCAATCTCACGATGCTTCGCGGCTTCGGCTTCGTGCTGCACTACGGCATGCCGAGCCTGTTCCAGCGCAGCCGCTTGCTGCTCGGCCTGAGCGCGCACTTCCGTGGCCGACTGCCGCCAGCGCCGGGCTTCGGAGAAATGAAATGCCGCCAAGCCAACCGCTATCAAGAGCGCGAGCGCTAGCAGAATTGCTAAGATCGTCATTTCTTAAACCCCGTTTCCGCTTTCCATTCCTCAAGCGTGTTGTAAACAATGGGGCAATACACGGCGCGGTCGGGCATGTGCCACATGCGGCTGATCAGCGACCCGTTGCCTTTCACAAGATGCGGAAAATGTTCGCAGGTGCTGGGGCGAGCCTCATACACGGAACAAAGATTTCCGTCCAAGAACACGCAGCCCTTTTCGTTGCGTTTGAGAATGCGGCCTTCGTCCTCCGTTTCGTCGGTATAATCGCGTAGAAACGCAGATAATTTAATTCTTAAGAACTTGGCCAGATGTTCGGCGTCACGCTCGGTGACTTGAGTGGTCGCCACGCGGCAGCAATTGGCGCACTGAGTGCAGTCGATTTTCTCTTCAACTTCTTGACCAATCGCTTTGAGGCGACGCTCCACGAAGGCATGACGCTTCAAGAAAGCGCGGAACTTCAGGTTCTCGTCGCGCTGCTTTTCGCCGAAGCGTTTGATCTGAACAAGATCGGTGAGCACTGCCTCTAGTATCGCAATAAATCATTCTGGCGGAATTTTGTTTCGGCTCTTGACGGATGGGCCGCAAACTTGGTGTCACATAATGAGAGAAGTGACCGATCAATTATCTCTTTCCATTTGGTTGGAACGGGCCAGCCGCGCAAACGGCCTTAGACATTTTGAAAAGCTACTGCGCTTGTTTCCGTTTTCGCAACGTGAAGAACAAGGGCAAAGTACCGTGAGCGTGCAAGCAGTAAGCATGGCCGAACCGCCATTGCTCGAAAGCCCCATGAACGGACCGCTGGACATGGGTGAAGTGATAGACGCCATCCGCGGCTATGGCGGCGACGATATTGCCTACAGCGTTGAAAGCTGGTGGGATTTGTGGCAGTACGAGAACGGGGATTGGAAATTGTCGCCAGTTCGCGTCTTATTGTCGTGTTTTGGACCTGACTTTGATAACGGCACCGAGCGGCCAACCGACGAGCAAGAGGATTTGCGGATCGACTTTGGAGTGGATAGCCGCTACTTGCCCCGTCCCGACCTATTGGGCAGCGGCCGCATGACGGAATCGAACATCAAGAGCATGCTAAGGCTCGTGCACGAGTTGGATTCGGCGTTGCCTGTGGCGAAGCGAAGGCTGGAAACCGAGTCTGGAGAGAATTTTGCCGACCGGCTGCAGCACGTATTAAGCGGCGGCAGCCAGTCTTAGCCACAAGGGCGACTTCGGAACCGCTAGAACAAAGTCAGAGGGACGCTGCGCGAACTGATCGAGAGGCCGAAAGAGAGGCGTTCTTCCGTGGGGTTGACACTACCCGTCGAAGTAGAGCTACTGCCGAAAATATTGTCGTAATGGAGCAGATCCCAGCGAAGGTTGGCACTGAGGAACCGCATCAGGTTTATTCCATAACCAGCACTGATGCCGTAGTAGGAATAAGTCTGAGCTAAGTCTGCGGCCGACACGCTCGAGAGGCGTGAGTAGTTACCGCCCGCGCTAAAGTTCATACGACGGGTGGATGCGGAAAAAGATCCGTTAGCGAATTGATCGCGTGAAGCCAAAAATAATCCATTACCAGCCATGATGCTTTGACCACCAGCAACTGAGAATGAAGAATGCCTGTAATAGTGGCTCAGGACACCCTGAAAGGCGGGGCTATTGATGGTCCGGTCATATTTGCAATAGCAAGATGCCAGCCCCAGAACCGGGAGCAAAACATAGGTGAAAGTCCTGCCGACGCTTGCGCTTCGGTTTATGCCTGCAGACAAATCCAATTGCCAGCGATTCGGAAACAAGTGCGAGAGCGTGAGGGCCGCGCTGTCGACATTGGTCGTGCCGGAGTTTCCAGAATAAGCGTAATAGCTCCGGGAATATGTGCCGCCAACGGTAGTTCGCGCCGTCACCCGGTACAGCACCGAGGCGCTACCTGTGAGGCCATGCGTATCAACCGGCGTATTGATCAAGGCTCCAGAGGCGTTTTTTGCACCCACATATCCGCTATAGAGAAAGCTGCCAGTGAAGACGTAGCTTAAGCGGTGGGTCTGCGCATATTTCAGACTGAGGCTCGCATTCGCAAAGCGCGATTCAATACTGAAAGGGTTGCCCGGTGTGGTTGACTCAATAGCGGTACCCGAATAGAACGACGATCCAGAAGTGAGGATACCGCCGATCACGGACGTACTCAGAGTCCAATGGCGATTCAAGACCTTATCGTAACCAAACGTCAAATTCTGCTGCTGTCCAGCGCCGCTACTTGCGCTTTGATAGTCACGATACGAACCGCGATAATTTATTGTGAAGGAGCCGTCTTTAAATCGACGCTCGGCGGTTATGCCACCGCCAGCCTCCCAACCTAAGCCGCTCCCAAATGTTTCCTGCTGATTGCTGTTTACACCGGTAGGAACCCGCGAATCCCAAACACCGTTACCAAAGGCAAAGACGTTCACGAAATCCCCATCGAAAAACTGGCCCGCAGCGGTGAGCGGCGAGAAATTAGTGCTGGCCCCGCTGCTATTGCTTGATCCCTGGGCGGCTAAAGTTGCCGCACTAAAGCACAAAATAAAGAAAGATTTCACTCGACAACTCCCCCAAAATTCTCTTAGAAACTGGCGCCCGGTGATTTGGTGGGGCAAACGCAAAAAATTAAGCATGTAAACCTTTAAGTTTGACGAACATAGCCCCCCGTGTCAAGCGGAGGATACACCCGATTGAATTATGGTTATCTACTCCCGCGAGGATAACTCTCTCTAGGATACGGTAGTCCCCAATGTGGTTCCTAGGCACGGGCGACTGGACAGACAAAATCTTTCCTTCCAGCGTTGTCGAAAGCCCCAAAAAGTACCAATAGTGGGTAAAAGTACTACAGCCAATTCGATAAGGCCAACCTTGCGCCGGGCGTCCATACCGGGCCTCGGCGTTTCGCTATCTGGGCGGGGCCTCCAACGTGGTAACGTCCGCTGCTTCGCCGAACTTAGAGCCGCGTAACTCGGGTATGATATTTCGGCAAAGCCCAACCAGCACGGCGCCTGGGCCTACTTCAATAAAGCGTTTAATTCCGCGGCGGCTCAGTTCTCGCACCGATTCAGTCCAGCGCACGGGATTCGGAATTTGCTCAATCAAACCAAGGCGTGCCTCTGCCGGATCCTCCACCAGACGCCCTTGCCAATTGTTGATCAAAGGGAATCGCATTGGATGAAAAACAGTCGAATCGAGAGCAGGCTTCAATTTCTCTTGTGCGGGACGCATCAATGGGCAGTGAAAAGGAGCGCTTACAGGAAGAGGGATCGCGCGTTTGGCACCCGCCTCTTTGGCCAAGTGCATTGCGCGTTCCACAGCTTGCGCGTGCCCGGCAATCACAATCTGATCGGGCGAATTAAAGTTGGCTGCGGTGACAACTTGACCTTGGGCAGCTTCCTGCAAAATGGCATCAAGTCTACCTTCGGGGAGTTTCAACAAGGCGGCCATGGCGCCAACACCTTGAGGCACGGCGTCTTGCATGTATTCGCCGCGCGCTCGCACTAAACGGAGTGCGTCGGCAAATTGCAGGCAGCCGTTGGCAACTAGCGCGGAGTATTCGCCAAGACTATGGCCGGCGACGATGGCAGGAACATACGCCATCTCTGCAAGCACGCGGTAGGCGGCGACCGAAGTTGCCAGGATCGCAGGCTGCGTGTTGGCGGTCTTTTTGAGTTCCTCGTCAGGACCCGCGAAGCAGAGCTTGGAAAGCGCAAAGCCAAGAGCCTCATCAGCTTCAGAAAAGGTTTGCCGGGCTACCGGAAACTGCGCGGCCAGACTTTGGCCCATACCAGAGAATTGAGAGCCTTGACCAGGAAAGAGAAACGCAAGATCCGACATGGTTTAGATTTTCTAATCTTAGTATGCGTTCAAAGCGAGTTGCTGGCGGCGATTTAGAAAAGGGAGACCCTGCGCATTTTGGGAAGAGGTCTCCCACGTTGCGACGGCGCAGCTCAGTTTAAGCGAGCGCTTGTTTGCAGAACTCGAAGCACTTCTTCACTTCTTCGGTAGAGGTCCCAGTCCCTTTGTATTCATATTCAATGAAGGCGGGAATCGGCCATTTTTTCTCTTTGAGAAGCAGCAGCACTTGTTTAATCGGCGTGTCGCCTTCGCCCCACGGTGTATTCGGGCCTTCGTCCTTCTTGCGATCTTTCAGATGAAGCAGGACGATGTTGTCGTGGTTCTTGGTAATGTAGTCAACCGCATCAAAATTAGCCGCGGTGAAGTGGCCAATATCGAGATTGATTCGATAAAGCTTCGACATTTCAAGGGCAGCGGCGAAACTCTCAGGCTTGGCGAATTGATTGGGATCTTTCAAGTCGGAGTGGCCGTGCATCGCAACCCAGATTTTGTGTTTTTCGGCGAACGGCACGACCCTCTTGGCCACCGGAAGGGTGGTGGAGGCCGTGATGATGTGAACACCCAGCGCCTTGGCAAATTCAAACCCGCGCTCAATTTCGTCGTCGGTGAAATTGTCGTTGAAGCTGTAATTGTAGGCGTACAAATGAACACCGGCGTCGTCAAAGCGTTTCCGGAGGCCTTTGAAGTAATCAAGCGAAACAGACAACCGCCATTTGCGCAGTTCCTCACGAGCGGCTTTCCGTTCGTCTGCACTCATGCGGCGGAAGTTTGCGGCTTTCCGTTCGTCTGCACTCATGCGGCGGAAGTTTGCCATAGGCGCCTTGTCCAAATGGCCTTCCTCAATGTGGGGGGCAAACAACTCGCAATCACCCAAGCCATCGGCCGCCATTGCCTTCAATGCGTCGTCGAAGGAGAGGTCACGGAAGCTGTACGATTGCGCTCCCAATTGCACGCCGTTTATTTTCGAATTGATCTTGGCCCAAGCGCTACTGGCAAGCGGTAGGCCGGCAAGAGTCAGTTTTCCAAACGTTCTTCTTGTTAACATGTCGCAAACATCATATCTCCCCGGCCAGAAAGCCGTAATAGCGGCCCATCCAGTAGGGCAGCAGGAAGGCAGCGCCGTCGTCTTCGCTGCTCCCTACGCTTTCACTATCGATCACAAAGGGATTCGCGTTCCATTTCATCACCGGCAATTCATCCGGCGGCAGCTTCGTCCTTGCCTGCCTACGCTGAAAGCGGTCCCCCGTATCGTCCATCACAATGTCTTTGCGGTAGGAATTCCTAACGCGCCAGTCAATCGTGTCCAGCGGCATGCGATACAGCGTCCTGACGGCACTTTCCATGTCGATTGAACGCTTTGGATACGCAGATCGGTAGATGAAGGTCCACAGCGGGTTCTCTTCGCGCACTTCGTTCTGCCACCAGGCATTCAACGCGGGCCCATAATATTGCTCGCGCATCCTGGCGTCGCTTTCATAGCGAAAGAGGCCGTAGAAAGCCAGCATCGCCAATTCTTCATCCGAGTAGTTAATTTCTTCGCGCAATTGCAAATATCGCGTACTCAATTGCGCGTACCCCATATCGAGCGCAACCTTCCGATACTCTCGCTCGTACTTCCGGTTGCCGGTGATGTGGGCGGCACTTTTGAGGAAACTCAATAGCTCGAGGCTATTCAGCGGACTGTCACCCTTTGCCGCTGCAAAATAGGCCAGCGACCATTTGCCCCAGGTTGTCGGCTTGCCTGTCACATCGACCAAGTAATATCCATTCTGAAGGATGTGATCCATAATCCGAGCCGAGGTCTCGGCTATGCGTTTCTTCAACTCAGTATCGGGCAGCAGATCAGTCGCAATGGAATACAAGAACATGTGGCCGACAATCTCGTCAGAGCTGGTGTCGCCTTTCCAGAAATACTCGCCGTCCGTTGTCCAATGCCATTCGCCTTCGCCAGGCATTGGCTCGCCTTTGCGAATGTAGGAACGCGCTGGAAACCCACGCTTCCCGGCCACTTCCTCCAAAAACAACGCGGCCTCTGTCGCTTTCTTCGCGTTTGCCAGCGCTTCGGCCGACTTCGTGACCGCATAACGGAAACACTCGCCCGCCGCATACATGGATGTCCATAAGCCATCGTTATCGTCGTCGCGCATCTGATTTGTGGAAAGATCTCCCGACACGCGTAGATTTGAAGGTGACACCAGTCCGTGCCGGTCGTGCCTCAAGCGAATACGCTCCTCGAAAATCCCGGCTTTCTGCGCTAGAGTCATGGTCTTCAACTCAATGTGGGAGACGCCCGTCTTAGTGCGGACCCAGACGCCGGCAGCCGCGTCAGCAACTAGATTTTGCACATCGTCATCGGGTAAATACCGCTTGCCCGCAAAATATTGGTATTGATCGCGCCCTTCCGCCTTCCGATCAATGCGGACGACTCCAACAGTTTGCGCCTGCCAGATGGCACCGTCCGAAGCTGTAGCTCTGACCGGTGAAACGTGAGCGGATTCGGTTAGCGCCTGTGGAACTGAGGCGTCGTTGAGATCGTAGAAAGTTCGTATCTTTTGAAGTTGGGCTGTTATCGCCAGCAGGAGCGCAAGATGCAACACACCGCCATGTTACAGAACTGGGTTCTTCAGCAAAGACAGGTAGGAATCTGGTACGCCCGAGTGGATTCGAACCACTGGCCTTCTGCTCCGGAGGCAGACGCTCTATCCAGCTGAGCTACGGGCGCATCTCTACAAAAAAACAAATACAGAACTACCGTGCCGGAACATCCAAACCGGTCAACGCTTTCTTATGAACCGCCGTTGACGCCGTCTTGGCCCCGCCACCCATATTTAACAACTCTTCAATATGAGCACGCAATGCTTCCGGCGCCATCAACTTATCCCATTCAGGTGTTTCGGTTGCCGTCGTTTGGTAGTGAATCACTCCCTTGCGATCAATCAGCGCAATTTGCGGAACAACCCAACGATCAGTTGGGCTAAAGTTCATGAACGTGACGACATGTTCCGACGACATAAACCCAACCGGAAAGCCAATCTTGAAATCTTTCACGAAGTTCTCCACCAATAAATCGGCATTTGCATTGGTCGCGACGCCGATCACCTGCAATCCTCGCGCGCCTAAATCTTCCTGTAATTTCGTCAGTTCCTTCGACTTCGCCTGGCAATGCGGACACGTCGTCGACATGAAAGCCAACGCCACTACTTTGCCGCGATATTGACTCAGTTGCTGCGGGCCTTTGCCGGGAATCGTAAACGTGAGTTCCGGCGCCGGACGCGGAGTGCTGCTGCTAACTGCGTCTGCGGCGAAAAGGGAAAGCCCCAGGAGAGTCGAGGCGGTTACGGCTGCAAGTAACGTTTTCATCGGATAAATCTCTCAATCACAGTGTAACTTAAAGTCCGGGCATGCTTTGCAGCCGCTGCCACTCGGCGTCATCGTGCAGTCCTTCCACGCTCCGCAGCACGTTCCCCGAAAGCCAAACGACAAAGGAACCGTTGTCGCCAGTGCCCGCCAGCAGATTCGGCTTCTCTACGCTGAATTCGCAGTGCTGCCACTTGGCTTGCAGAATCTTTCTATACGATGCAAAATAATCCATCACGCTTCGCGCCGAATCCCATTCGGCGGAATAAAGAAGCACCGGCTTCGCATCGCGCCCGTGGCTCATCACTATACGAAATTGCCCACCACGCAAATGCGGCGCCAGTTCGTTAGCTTTAGCGCCCAGATACTGCTGCAACAGGATCATATGATCAAACTCACCCATCGAACCATCTGTGACTTCTTTGCCCTCTTGCGTCAGCTTGGGCAGTTCCGGCTCCGCCGGCTTTTCATGCGAAAAGTATTTGTCCGGATGAAGAATCTGGGTTGAGTTCGCCGGCGGATGAGTGAAGACTTCCGCGAAGGCCGCCTTGCCAATCTTGTGATAAACAGCGTCGAAGAAAAGCGTGCCTTGCGAATACGGAAACAGCAGCGACTGCTGAATATAAAGCGGCGAATTCTTGAGCACCGGGTAGTCGGCCATCGAGGTCTCTCCCGAATCCGTGACCGATTTCAACATTTCGGCCGTGGGGACCGGGTTTTGTCCGGCATGCTTGAGTTCATAAGCGATCATCAGCCAAGACGCCTCTCCCTCCACCACTGCCGTGTGCGCTAGATTTTCATCGTCGTTGCTGGGCGTCTCTTCCATGAAGTTTTCCAGGTTAAAGTACTGGTCGGCCAGCGCGTGCGAAAGCTCATGGGCCAGCGTAGTGGTTTCGCCGCCTACGTTGGCGTCCTCCAAGAGGAATAACTTCTTCTCATCGTAGTCGTAAAACGCCGCGGCCTGTTCAGTGAGCAAATCGATAGTCGACTTTTTCAAATCGAAATTCTGCGGTACCAGACCAAACATCTTGAGCGATAGCTCGTCGGCGCGAATCTCATCGGGTTTCAGCGTCTTCTTGATGCGCCTGTTGAGGAACTGGCGCAATTGGCGCTTCGACATGCGGCCGTAAGGAACAGCGTGTTTTTCAGTAAGCCCTGTGATGTCCGAAAGAGTCTTGACAATCGAATCGATTTCGGTGAACGCAGGGTCGTCGCTGGTCTTCGAGTCCGCCGAAATCGACGAGACAAAAGGCACGAGTAACGCTAAAAACACGAGTGGACGACGGAACATGAATGGGAGGCGCACCGCTAGTTCTAGAGTACATGGCGGCCTATTCCGTTTGAAAATCCGCATCTGCTCAAGCGGTGCTATTCTGAAAACGCATTCGCCCGCCTCAGAACACCCGATGGATTTCTTAGAAGGTCTAAATCCGCAGCAACGCGATGCCGTAATGCACGTCGATGGGCCGCTCCTGCTTCTGGCTGGGGCGGGCAGCGGAAAGACGCGCGTCATTACGCACCGGATTGCGCATCTAATCGAAGCCCATCACATTCCAGGTCCGGCGATTCTAGCCGTCACGTTCACCAACAAAGCTGCGCAAGAGATGCGCGACCGCGTGAACAGGCTGATTGCCGATACTTCGCGCGGCAAAACGCCGTTCGTGTCCACCTTCCATTCTTTCTGCGTTCGGACACTGCGGCGCGATGGCGCTTCGCTCGCCGACATCCGCGAAGGCTTCACCAAGCAGTTCACCATTTACGATGGCGACGATCAGGTCTCGCTGGTCAAATCCGTCTACAAGCAGGTTGGGCTGGATGAGAAATTCATGCCTTACCGCGGGATGCTTTCGCGCATCAGCCACGGCAAGAGCCACGACGAATCCCCGCTCGATTGGCTGCGCGCCGCCACCGATCCCAAGCTTACCCGCCAAGCCAAGATTTACGAACTTTACCAGGAGCGTTTGCGCCAGGCCAACGCGCTCGATTTCGACGATCTGTTGCTCGAAACCGTCCGACTCCTGAAGCATGACGACGCGCTCCGCGCCCAGTATAACCGCAACTTCGAATACGTCATGATCGACGAATACCAGGACACCAACGCCAGCCAGTATCAACTCATGCGGCTGTTAACGGAGACACGCCAAAATGTCTGCGTGGTCGGCGATGAAGATCAGTCCATCTATGGCTGGCGCGGGGCGGATATTCGGAACATTCTCGATTTCGAACGCGATTATCCGAATGCGACTGTCATCCGGCTTGAACAGAACTACCGCTCCACGAAGAACATCTTGGAAGCTGCCAGCGCACTCGTTGCTAACAACAAGGAGCGCAAAGGCAAATGGCTTTGGACCGATTCCGAGGCTGGTCCGAAAATCGGCTATTACGAAGCGCCCGACGGCGAGAATGAAGCGCTCTTCATAGCGGACACCATTGAGAAAATCATCTCGCGCAATCCGCTCGATCGCGTAGCGGTCCTATATCGAACCAATTCCCAATCGCGCCAGATTGAAGAAGCCTTGCGCCGCTATGGCCGCAAGTATTTGGTAGTCGGCGGCTTCAGTTTCTACCAACGCGCGGAGGTTAAGGACCTGCTGGCGTATTTGCGCGTCCTCCTCACGCCAAGCGATTCCATCGCCCTGCTCCGCATCATCAATACACCAGCCCGCGGCATTGGCAAAAGCACTGTTGAACAACTGGAAGAAAATGCTCTGCAAAACGGCGTGAGCGTTTGGAAAGCCTTGCCCGCGATGATCACATTGCGGTCATTTCCCACCCGTGCGGATGCGGCCCTACGGTCTTTCCTCACGTTGATCGAGCGCCTTACGGAGATCTCGCAGGAACAGCCGATCCACCTTCTGCTGAGAGAAATTCTGGAAAAGACCGGCTATGAGCACATGCTCAAGAGCGACTCTTCTCCTGAAGCCGAAACGCGTCTGGCAAACCTTGAAGAGTTGATCAACGCGGCGGCGGAAGCGGCGGAGCGCGGCGAAAGCGCCGCGGAATTCCTGGATCATGCAGCCTTGGTTGCCGATGCGGACGGAGTGGACGAGCAGGCCGCGGTGTCGCTCTTGACCATGCACAACGCCAAGGGTTTGGAATTTCCCAACGTCTTCATCGCTGGCATGGAAGAAGGCTTGTTCCCGCACAGCCGTTCACTCAGTTCGGAAGCGGCCATGGAAGAGGAGCGCCGCCTTTGCTACGTCGGGATGACGCGCGCCGAAAAGCGCCTCTATCTTTCGAGCGCACGCTACCGCCGCCGGTTTGGTGGAGGACAGCCTGAAGTCAGCTTGCCTTCACGGTTTCTAAAAG
>Ga0075030_100005583_pt1 | contig 11327 bp, 10 predicted proteins | sample LitLauG_LLR_2012_FD_71393 | JGI IMG/M metagenome (GOLD analysis project Ga0075030, IMG submission 71393) | Freshwater sediment microbial communities from Pennsylvania, USA - Little Laurel Run_MetaG_LLR_2012 | ecosystem: Environmental > Aquatic > Freshwater > Creek > Sediment | place: USA...
AATCAGCGAAATGTCGGTGCTGGTTCCGCCCATATCGAACGGCACGAGATCGGAAATGCCAAGCAGCTCGGCGCAGCGCCGGGCGCCTGAAACGCCGCCTGCCGGGCCTGACAGCACTGTGCCGGCGGCAAGACGCGAGGCTTCCTCGACCGGGGCCATGCCGCCATGCGACAGAACGATAAACAGGCTGCCTTTGAAACCCGCCTCAGTGAGACGCTGTTCCAAATTGGTCAGATAGTGTCGCACCAGCGGCCCGACATAGGCATTCACAATCGTCGTCGAGACGCGCTCGTATTCCTTGATCTGCGGCAGCACGTCGCTCGACCTGGAAACGCTGACCCCGGGCAGTTCGCGCGCCAGGCGCTCGACCGCGGCGATTTCGTGGATCGGATTGAGGTAGGAATGCAGAAAGCAAACCGCGACCGACGTCGCGCCGGCCCGCTTGATCGCAGCGATAGCGTCGCCGAGCGATTGATCGTCGAGTGCAATCGCGATGTTGCCGTTGGCCTTCAATCGCTCGCGGACTCCAAAACGGAGCTCGCGCGGCACCAGCGGTTCGGGCGGCGGGGTACGCAAATCGTAGCGGTCTCCTTTGAGACCTTCGCGCATCTCGATGACATCGCGATGGCCCTCGGTCGTCAGAAGTGCAACCTTGGCTCCCTTTCGTTCCAGAAGGGCATTGGTTGCGACGGTGGTTCCGTGGACAACTCGTTCAGTGGCGGTGAGCATTTGCGCGCGCGTCAGCTTCAATCGTCGCGCAAGCTCGTCCAGCCCGGCCATGACGCCGACGGATTGATCGGCCGGTGTCGATGGCGATTTTGCGAAAGCGGTTGCGCCGGTCTCATCGACGGCCACCAAATCCGTGTAGGTTCCACCGACGTCAATTCCTATCGTGAACGTCATCGAGAATCCTGCCCCGTCGCCAGGCTAGTCTGGACAAGACCTTGTTCACGGTCGCGCTGACGGGCCTGCGGCGACCGCCGCTCGGGCGGCCCCCAGCCGCCGCCGCCGGACGATCGTATTTCAAGACAATCGCCGGGAAGAAGCTCGATGCCGACTTCCTTGGTGCGCAAGACGCGCGGGGCATGGCCTGCCGATATAAGACGGTAATCATGGGGAACGCCGTCCCGGCCGCCAAGCATCCCGCAGGGGCCATAGCGAACGCCATCGCCGGCCGTATTGGCACGCGCGGGCTTTGCGGTTTCCAGCACGAGATCGAGGGCGACGCCGAGACCGCCGCGAAACTGCCCGTCGCCACCGGAGCCCGAGCGGAATTCATGGTGCCTGAAATACAGGGGAAAGCGCACCTCGGCGACCTCGATGCTTCCGAACTTGATGCCACCGACGCTGTGCCATTCGCCGATCGACGACCAGCCGTCGCCGCCGGATGAGGCGCCGCCGCCGGGGCGCGCCTGAAACATATGCCAGATGAAATTTCGCCCCGTGCGCGGATCCTCTCCCTGGATCGCGATCCGGAAACGGCGGCTCCATCCCGCCATGACGCGATCCGGGCAGGAGACCGACATCGCCTTGATGATCGCCTCGACGATTTCGTTCGAGGGATGGCTGGTGCAGAGTGTCACCGGGCGGCCAGGATCAGCCCAGACGATGGTGCCCTGTTTCGCAATCACTTTGAGCGGTCGCAGCGCGCCGGCATTCTTTGGAATATCAGCGTCGATCAGATAGGCAAAGGCCATCACCACCGCCGCCTGCATATTGGCATGCGAGGAATTGACAAAGCTCGTCGACTGGGGATCGGAGTCCGACAGGTCGATCTCGATATCGCTGCCGGTCTTCGTCACCTTCGCGGCGATCCTGATGTCGTCGCGGCCGTGGCCATCGTCATCGAGGAACGCTTCGCCGTGGAACACTCCATCTTTCCATGTCGAGACCACCGCGCGGGTTTGCGCCTCCGCCGCGTCAAGGATCGTCTCCACCGCAGCCTCGACGACCGGCGCGCCGAATTCTGCAAACAGCCGCGACAGCCGGCGTTCTCCGAGATGCGCCGCGCCGACCATCGCCGCCAGGTCGCCACGAAACTCGCGGGGATTGCGAATATTCAATGCCAGCAAGTCGAGCAGATCGTCACGCAGACGTCCGGATTCGTACAGCTTGATCGGCGGGACGCGCAGCCCCTCCTGCCAGATTTCGGTTGCGGAAGGGTTGTAACCGCCATGGGTGGCGCCGCCGATGTCGCTCTGATGTGCCCGAACGATGGTCCACAGCAATCGCCGCTCGCCATCGAAAACCGGGACAAACGCCGTCAGGTCGGGAAGATGGCTGCCGCCGTGATAGGGATCGTTCAGGAGAATGACGTCGCCCGGTCGGACATCGTCGAAGCGCTGCTCGACGGCCAACGTCGCCCACGGCAGCGCACCGACATGCACCGGGATGTGGTCGGCCTGTGCGATCAGGCGGCCCTGGGTGTCACAAATCGCCAGCGAGAAATCGCGACTGGAATTGAGGATTTGCGAATAGGACGTGCGAAGCATGGCTTCGCCCATTTCCTTCACGATCGAACTCAGCCGGTGCTGAACTACGGATCGTGTGATGGGATCGATCTGGGTGGACATACGCTCCTGCCGTAAAAAAATGCCTGGATGAGGACACCTTTGTTCTACTTATGGCTCACCCGGCTGCTGCGAAGCGTTGAACCGCAAGTGTTGCAGGGCTCGTACCAGACGAATTGCACTTACATCGGCTTTCCGGATAGTCTGCTCGCCAAATTCGGTATCGGAGCCCTGCATGCCCGCATATTACATCGGCGAACACATCGTTACCAACCCCACGGTATTCAACGACTACCTCGCCAGGGTGGTGCCAATGATCGAGCGTTTCGGCGGCCGGTATCTCACCAAGCCGGGCACGCACGAAGTTCTGGAGGGCCCCTGGAAACCGAACAGGGTGGTCATCGTCGAATTTCCTGACCTGGCATCGATAAGAGCGTGGTACGGGGCGCCCGAATATCAACCGCTGATCGCGATGCGCCAGGGTGCCGCGACCGATGTGATGATCATGCTCGAAGGATTGTGAGCCTCGTCGCCGGTCGAAACGACTTACGTTCCTCCTTGTGCCGAAACCTCGTCGGCGAACACAACCGCCTGCAGCCGCTTTCGCGTCACGTTTAGCTCGAAAATATCGAAACGGTTGTAATAGCCGACGACATCGTGAAACTGCTTTGGTTCGACGCATTGGGCGATATCAATGTCCTGATACAGCAGCCCCTCCGACTCGCAGAGCGTGTCGCCGAGAATCTCGCCTGACGGGCCGAGGATCATGCTGACCGCGCGGGGACTGCCTTCCAGGGTTTCGCGCGCTTCACGATCGAGTTCGTCCAGTTCCCTCATGGTACGCTGATCCAAAAATCCCGACGAGACGATATTAAAGACCTTTCCTTCGAACGAATGTGCGCCAGCCCGAATCCTGATCGCCGACGCCAGGTCATACCGGCCGGGTTCATTGGCCGGGCGCGTCGGCCATACCGGCGGATAGGACGACACGTGAACCTGCTCGCCCTGGGCGATAAGCGCGTAACGGGCGAGCGGGTTGGTGTTCTCGCCGCAGATCAGCATGCCAAGCTTGCCAACCGGCGTATCGCAGACGCGCAGGCCATCGGCATCGCCATTGGCCCAGATCAATTTCTCGTAAAACGTCGGAACCAGCTTCCGGTGGTGGTTGAGCAGCGCACCACCGGGACCGATGAGCAAATTCGTGTTCCACAGACAGCCCACCGAGACCGGCGACCGTTCGCTGACACCGATCGACACGACAATTTCGCCTTCGCGCGCCGCCGCGCAAAGCCGCGCGATCTCGGGACCGGGCACTTCGACCGAGTTCGCCGCCAGACGCTTGAAATATTCGTGATTCTTGATGGGGGCCTGTACCGATGCCCACACCGGAAAACCCGGCACGAAGGATTCGGGAAAGGCGATCAATTGTGCACCGGCACGTGCCGCCTCGGCGATCAGGCCACACGCCATCTCCACAGTCGATTCGGCGTCGAGGAACGCCGGCGCGGCGTGGACCGCGCAGGCTTTGAACTTCGGATATCTTGTCATGTAGTACCTTGAGCGTCGGCAGCGCGTTGTGGGCCTCATCCTGTTCTCGAGATCACACCGGCATCTCCGACAGCTTGTGCCGAAGCGGCATGTTCTTGGCGAGTTCCTCCTTCGGAATCCGCTTCTTCACCTCCAGCTTTCCGTTTTCCACGCGGCTGATGTAGCAGTCGATAATGCCGACATGGTCCTCCTTGCGGATGATCTTGTCGCCCTGCGGATGCGCCAGGGAATTCTTCATCTGCATCCCTTCCAGTGCCTGGATAACGCCCTCGACGTCCTTGCGCGTCTTGTAGCCGGAGGCTTCGATGGCCTGCTTGAGTGCGAAGATGTCCTCCCAGGCCTGCCAGCCATGGCTCTTGTCCATGACGCGCTGGCCGCCGATCTCGCGCGCATCGATATCGTCGATACCAACCAGCTTGTTGAATTCCTTGTGAAAGCCGTCGTCCTTTGCCTTGAGCTGGCGCGGGAAGTTCTCGAAGAAATATACCCCCTCCGCCGCGCCCTGAATATCGTCAGGAGCGATAGCCTCGATGCTGGCCGACGACGAATACATCTTCATCTTCTTGTCGAACCCCATGCTCTTTGCCTGGGTATAGAATGCGACCGACAGCGAGCCGATGAACGCCGGCAACAACACTTCGGTATCGGCGGAAATCTGCGCGAGATAGGGCACGAAATCCTTGGCGTCGAGCGGCACGGGAATAGCGTTGATAACCTTGCCACCGGCGCGCTCTATATAGACCCTGGATTCCTGGGCTGTGCTCTGCCCCCAGGCATAATCTGCGTAAATGATCGTCCAAACCTTGCCGAAGCTCTCGACGCACCAGGGCAGACTGGCCGCCGCAATCGAATAGGTATCGGTGCCGGTGCGGAACGAAAAGCGCGTTCCTTTGCTCCCGGTCGCTTCCGTCGCCTCACCGGTCGAGAAGTAGATCGTCTTGAGTTCGCTTGCGATCGGAATAGCCGCCAGCATCACGCCGGAGTGAACCGAGCCGACGATGAATTCGGCGTTGGTGCGCTGGATCAGGTTACGCAGTTTGCGCGCGCCGCTGGCCGGATTGGACTCGGTATCTTCGGTCGCCAGTTCAACCTTGCGCCCTGCAATCCCGCCGCCCTGGTTGATAAGCTCCGCCGCAGCCTTGGCGGCCTTGTCGTGCCACACGCCCCACGACGATATCGCGCCTGTAAGATCGCAGTGATGCCCGATGACGATCGGCCCGGAAGCCTGGGCGAATGCGTCGCGCATGATCGTGAGATTGGCGGTGCCGGCCGCGGCGCCGCCCGCCAGCGCGCATTCGAGGAAGCCGCGGCGTGAAAGTTTCCTTGCCATGATCAGACCCTCCATGGGAGCAGTTGAAATTATTGCGACAGTCCAAGATAACGATGCACGATTTCGGGCTGACTTTTGAGGTCATGGGAAGCGCCCGAATGGACGATGGCGCCCTTTTCCATCATAAACACGTTTTGGCAGAGCTTGAGGGCCGTTTCGACATTTTGTTCGACCAGCAGGATCGATACGCCGCTCTGATTGATGCGGTAGATTTCGCGCCTGATATGCGATACCAGCCGCGGCATGATGCCCTCCGTTGGCTCGTCGAGAATGATCAGCCTGGGGCGCATCATCAGGCATCGCGCTATCGCGAGCATTTGCTGTTCGCCGCCAGAGAGCGTGTTGCCGGCCTGCTTCAGCCGTTCCTTGAGTCTCGGGAAGCAGGTGAAGACGTAGTCTTCCCGATCGAGGTCACGCTTGCCGGTGATCCCAATATTCAAATTCTCGAGCACCGAAAGATTCGGGAAAATGCCGCGTCCCTGCGGGACGTAGCCTATCCCCTTTCCTGGAATCTCGTGCGGCGGGTAGCTTGAGAGATCGAAGCCGTCGAACTTGATCGCCCCGCTGCTCTTCGACACCAAGCCCATGATCGCGCGCAGCGTAGTCGTCTTGCCGACGCCGTTGCGTCCAAGCAGTGCGGCAGACTCGCCAGGCTTCACCTCGAGATCGACGCCCTGGAGAATGTGCAGCTTGCCGATATGGACATGAACGTCCCGGAGGCTAAGCATGTGAGGCCTCCTCCATGAAATCTTCGTCCTCGGGGCGACCGAGATAGGCTTCGCGGACGCGCTCATCGTCGGCGATCGCTGCCGGACTGCCGCTGGCCAGGATCGCTCCCTGGGCCAGGACGGTGATGTCGTCGGCGATCCCGAACACGACATCCATGTCGTGCTCGATAATGACGATATCGATGGTCCGCGTCAGGTCGCGGATTTTTGCGACCGCACGGCTAGTCTCCGCGGGACTCATGCCGCAGGTCGGCTCATCGAGTAGAAGCAGACTCGGCTCGGAAATTACGGCCATCCCGATCTCGAGCATCGCGACATCGCCATAGGATAGCGTGCCGGCCGGACGCGCAGCCAGATCCGCCAGGCCGATCTGCTCCAGCGTTTGCTCGACCTGCAATTTGGCCTGAAGATCGCTCGCGGCCGGACGGAAGGGGTGCAAGAACCGGTTCCGCGCCTGCCTGGTGATCCAGAGATTGTCCGCAACGCTCAGTTCCGGAAATACGCTCTTGACCTGCAGGGTGCGTTTGATCCCCAACCGGCTGATCACGTGCGGTCTGCACCCGGTAATGTCGCGACCGCGAAAGAATATTCGACCGCTAGCGGGACTGAGCAGACCCGTCACGAGGTTGAAGAAGGTCGTCTTCCCCGCGCCGTTCGGGCCGATGATCGCATGGACCCGGCCGCCGGCAAGACTGATGCTGAGGTCGTCGACAGCAGTCAGGCCGCCAAAACGCTTGGTCAGATTCTGGGTTCGCAGGACAGGTTCACTCATGGTCGGCCTGCAGCTTCAACTGTGGCCTCGCCGATGCAGCGGCATCACGCTCGCCCAACCGGGTCATCCAGCCGTTCCAGACACCGACGATCCCTTTCGGTGCGAATATCACCGCCAGAATGGCCAATAGCCCGACGATCAGCGAATGATGCTCCCAGTGGCTGGAGACGATTTCGCGGATCACGATGAACAACGCTGTTCCGACCACCGGCCCAAACATCGTGCCGGCGCCACCGACGATGGTCCAGACCACAGCTTCGCCGGATACTTGATAAAACATGTAAGTGGCGGAGGCGTAGCGGCCGAATAATGCAAATAGTGCCCCGGATACACCGGCCAGAAAGCCGGCCATCACGAATGCGATCAACCGCAACACATATACGTTGAGACCTATCAGCGAGGCGCGAAGATCGTTGTCGCGGATCGCCAGAAAGCCCTTGCCGAGCGGGCTATTGATCACGCGGTGCATCAGGAACAGACAAAGCGACACCACCGCCAGAACAAAGAAGTACTGGAAGGTCGGATCGGTGAGACTCCAGACCCTGCCACCGAGTCTGAAAACCGGTGGCAGCGAGAAATTGATTCCGTCGTCGCCGCCGGTCAATGGCTTCATCGACACCGCGAGAAAATAGAAGATCAGCGAAAATACCACGGTAATGATCGCGAAATAATGCCAGCTCAGGCGGACGGCGAAAATCCCCGAGACCAGCGCCATCGCCATCGCCGAGATAATCCCAAGCCCGAATGCCGGCCAGAACGACAGGCCGAGGTGATCGATGCCGAGCGCGACGCCATACATCCCGAAGCCGAAATAGAGCGCCTGGCCGAACGACAGCAGTCCGACATATCCGAACAGCAGGTTGACGCTGGCGGCAAACAGCGACCAGATCAGAATTTCGGTAATCACGCTGACCCAGAAATTGTCGGTCAGCGCCGGGATCAGCCATGGCGCCGTGATCAGGAACGTCACAGCACCCGCCGCCAGGCCGATTTCCAGGGAGCGCCGGGTCATCTGGCGAAGCCCTTGAACAAGCCCTGGGGCCGCAGCAGCAACACCGCGCTCATCAACACCAGCGAGGAGATTCGCGCCATCGTCGGATCGGCGACGCTCTGGATCAATCCTTCAAGAAACGCCAGCAGAACCGCCGCCGCCACTGTGCCGGGCAAGTTGCCGAGCCCTCCGATAATGACAGCCATGAAGCAGAACGGCAGCACATCGACGCCGCCGCGAAAATCCACCGTCGTGATCGGCGCGGCGACCGCCCCGCCGAATGCCGCCAACGCAAATCCGACACCGAAGGTCAGCACATAGACGCGTTGCGCCGGAATACCCATCGCAACCGCGGTCTCGCGGTCGTGCCGTACGGCCCGCATCCAGATCCCGAGCTTGGTGTGTTGCAGGAAAAGAAAAAAGCCGGCGAGCGCCACCAGCGCGACGCCCGCCGCGAACAAACGATAGATTTCGTAATCGACCCCGAACAGGGGAATGGTCCCGTGGATAGGCGCCAGCATACGGCGTGGCGTCGCCCCGAAGGTGATCCGCACGGTCTCCTGAAGGATGAGGGAGAGGCCGAAGGTCGCCACGATCGACAAGGCGGCTGCACCATGGATCGGCTGAATGACGAGACGCTGAATGATGGCTCCGAGAATAAACCCGATCAGCGGGGCGACAATAAAGCCGATCCAGAAATTGCCGGTCGCCGAAAGGCTGAACCACGCCAGCACGGTGCCGACCATGAAGAAATCGCCATGGGCGATATTGATGATATCGAGCAGACCGAAAATCACCGAAAGCCCGAGCGCGATGAGCGCTATGATCAGCCCCCAGATCAGCCCGTTCATCGCCAGCAGTAGTACCGTATCCCTCATGGTCCATCACGATCCAAGGCAGGAGCGCAAATCCCGTTGCGGCAGTTTCCGACCTTCAGCACACCCATGCAAGAGCCAAGACCCGCCGGCACCGATCCGGTAAATAAAATTTGGCCGCGCATTATTTCATCGCTGACTGCACCGGAATTGCTCACCCTGCCGGGAGGATCGCCCGGTTGGGTCGCGTCCGCAACGCGCGCTGGCACCGACCCCGAAAATCCGGAAGACCCGGCGCGGCATGCCCTCGACGGAAACATTACTTGAACCCGGTTGAGGCGGTCGCGGCATAGCTGTCAAGCACACCCGCCGGCACCATATGCCGGTCGATCTTCAATTGCTCGGGCGACAATCCGAGCGCCAACCCGACGAGCTGCGGAAGGTGCAGAACCGGCATGTCCAGTTTCTGACCGATGTCCTTTTCCATTTCTGGTTGAAAGCTATCGAGGACGGTGTGACATAGCGGGCACGGCGTAACCATGGTCGTTGCACCGCCGGCCTTTGCCGCGAGGACGTGTTGGCCGGTCAATTTGATCGCAACTCTCTCGTCGTGAGCGGCGGTATGAAATCCGCAGCATTCGGTGCGGCCGCCATACTCGATCGGCCGGCAACCGAGGGCTTCAGCAAGCCGCTCGAGGGCGCGGTTATTCCGGGAATCGACAAACCCGTAACGACCCGGCGGACGGGTGATATGGCAGCCGTAAAACGCGGCGACCGTCAGGCCGGCGAGTGGATTGACAACCTGCTCGCGCAGCCGCTGCTCGCCGATATCTTCGTGCAACACCCAGAGGAAATGGCTGATCTTGGTCCGGCCGCTGTAATGCAGGTTTTCATCGGCAAGCCTTGCATTCACCGACGCTGCGAGTTCCGGATCGCTTACAAACGCCGCATGCGCATCCAGCACGTTCAGGGTGCAGGTGTTGCAGATGGTCATCAGGGGCAGGCCATGGCTTTCCGCCAGCGCCAGAATCCGGACGTTAAGGACGTAGAAGCCGGCCGGATCGATCGCGCGCAATTCGCGCGCCCCGGTGCAGGTCGCCGATTCCAGCTGCACCAGATCGAGCCCAAGCCTGGACGCCACAAGGTGGGTCGCGTCGTTGAGTTCGGCGCAGGTGCTGCGCGCCGAGCAACCCGGGTAATAGGCAAATTTCATGGCTTGCCCGCTCCGTTGCGCAAAAGCCGGCCGGCGGCCTCGGCGGCGCCGGTTTTTATCCCGAGCAACGTCTTGACCGGGTTGATCTTGCCGCGCGCGAACAACCGCAATATGCGCCGCAGATTGCCCAGCGCGCGCAGCCCCTGAACCTTCAGGACCAGTTCGCCGGGATCAACCCGACCGCGGCTGGCAACGATGCCGCGCAAGGCAATTGCATGCCTGGCCATTTCAGGCGCGAGTTGTGCCGCCTTCGCCTTCAACGGCTCGATAACCCGGCTGACGATCGGGATGCTGGCCGGACATACTTCCTCGCATTTGTAACAAGACACGCAATTGAATATCCCGGTCAGTTCAAGCGATCTTCTGACTTTCTCTGGACTGTTGCGCGGATCCAGCGCGGTCTGACCCAACTGAACGAGCGGCGCGGGGCCGGCGAAATCGGTCAGGTTTCCGAGGCCGATCACGGGACACGCCGAGTAGCAACACATGCAACTGATGCAGTCGAGCGCCTTGGAGGCGTCCTTCATCTGCCCGTGCGTGAGCGGCTCGGGAAACCGGGCGTAAGGCTCACGGCGCTCGATCCACGGCTCCAGGCTTGCGACCTTGTCTTCGTAGCGGGTTCGATCGACGACGAGATCGCGAATCACCGGAAGGTTGCGCAGCGGCTCGATCACCATCTTCGGCTCGACCGCTTCCCAGCACGCCAGCACCTCGCGACCGTTCATTCGGACCGCGCAGGTTCCGCACATTTTCGATCCGCAGAACCATCGAAATGCCAGATCGGCCGCCGCATTCTCCGCAATCCAGTTCAGGGCATCCAGCACCCGCATCCATTTCTGGTACGGCACCTGAAACTCCTGATAGACGTCACCGCCCGCGGGGACCTGCGACCGGCGGACCTTGACGGTCAGCGATTCGCCTGGCGCAAGGCGGGAATTGCGTGCAGCCAGCGAGTCCTGCTGTTCGGCCTGTCCGATCCGGCGGCCATCGACGGAAGAAAGAACGGGCACGGGAGCGTCAACGGGAGAGACAAATGTCACCAGGCGACCTCGAGGTTGTCTTTCCTGGAAAAGCCGGGCGCAAACAACGGCAGGTCGTAGGGCCGCCGCTCAAATCGCAGGCCATTGCCGGATTTCTTCAGAACATTGGCGGCGAGCCAATTGTCGTTGTCGGTAAGCGGGAAATCCTGCCGAATGAACGGCCCACGGCTCTCCTTGCGCGCGAGCGAGGAGTGGATGACAAGCTCGCAGACATCGATCATGTTGATCACGTCGATCGCGTCCAGCCACTCGTAGTTGACCGACTTTCCGGTGTTGCGGATCTTCATGCCGGGCAGAAGCTTAAGGCGAATCCGTTCTATGTCGTCAAGCGCCGAACGCAGGTCGGAAGCGTTCTTCTCGACGCCTGCTTTTTCCCACAT
>Ga0075030_100005584_pt1 | contig 11326 bp, 10 predicted proteins | sample LitLauG_LLR_2012_FD_71393 | JGI IMG/M metagenome (GOLD analysis project Ga0075030, IMG submission 71393) | Freshwater sediment microbial communities from Pennsylvania, USA - Little Laurel Run_MetaG_LLR_2012 | ecosystem: Environmental > Aquatic > Freshwater > Creek > Sediment | place: USA...
GTGGCATCCCGGTGTCGTCGGCCGAGGCGACGTCCGCGGTCCAGGCGGTGCCGTTCCAGTACCGGCGCTGGGTGGGGGCCCACGGGTCGGTGTACCAACCGGCTGGCCAGCCGGTGCCGCCGTCGCCCGCCTGGGTCCGATCGGGTTGGGATCCCTGCCCGCCGTCGCTCACCTGGTCGCCTCCCTGCTCGTCACCTTCATCGGTACCATCAACGGCGCCGCTCGACCCGCCAGATCTCTTCGAGGGCGGCACTCGGGCCGGCGCCGGGCGCGACGACTCGCGCCGGGCGAGCGTAGAGCCTCGGGTGCTGGGGCTAGGTTGAGGACCGCCACGGCGAGGGAGGGCGCATGGCTGGGGACCTGGTGATCCGGGGTGGCACGGTGGTCGACGGCACCGGTGCGGCGCGGTGCACGGCGGACATCGAGGTGGAGGCGGGTCGGGTGGTCGCCGTCGGGCGGGCCGGGACCGGCGCTGCCGCCGAGATGGATGCCGACGGGCTGGTCGTCGCCCCGGGGTTCATCGATGTGCACACGCACTTCGATGCCCAGCTGATGTTCGAGCCGACCGCCTCGCCGTCGTCGTGGCACGGCGTGACGACGGTCGTCACCGGCAACTGTGGGTTCAGCCTGGCGCCGTCGCGCCCCGAGGACCGGGCGTGGCTGCTCGCGCTGCTGGCGCGGGTCGAGGGGATGGACCTCGCCGTCCTTGAGCGCGGCGTGAGCTTCGCGGGCGGCTCGGTGGCTGCCTACCTCGACCACCTCGAGGGGGGTCTCGGCGTCAACGCGGTGACCCTGGTCGGCCACTGCGCCCTCCGCCGGCTGGTGATGGGGCCGGCCGCCTCGGAGCGGACCGCCACGCCCGAGGAGATCGCGGCCATGCAGGCGGCGCTCGACGTCGCCCTGGCCGAGGGTGGCTACGGGTTCTCCACCTCCCAGCTCGACGTGCACGCCGACCCCGACGGCCGGCCCGTGCCGAGCAACCTCGCGACCCCCGAGGAGCTGGTGGCGCTCGGCGCCGTCCTCGCCGGGCACCCGGGGAGCGTCATGGAGTTCGTCCCCCGCAGCTCGCTGCCGGGCTACACCGACGCCGATCGCGCCGTCATGTTGGAGCTCGCCCGCGTGTCGGGTGCGCCCGTCAACGTCAACATGGTCGACTGGTTCCCCGGCTTCGACGACGGCTGGGAGGTCAACCTCGCGGTCGCGGAGGAGGCGGCGCGCCTGGGTCTGCGGGTGCTGCCGATGTTCCGGGCCAACCCCCAGGACCTGTTCTTCTGCCTGGCGGACACGTTCATCTTCGACGACGTGGCGAGCGTGCGAGACGCCCTCGCGCTGGCGCCGGGTGCGCGCGAGGCGGCGCTGGCTGAGCCGGCCCGGCGCGATGCCATGCGCCGCGACCTCGCCGGCGGTCGCCGCTCGATCGACTTCTCCTGGGACCGGGTGCAGGTGACCGACGTCGGCCACCCCGAGCACGCCGCGGCCGAGGGGCGCACGCTGGCCGAGCTGGCCTCGGCGGCGTCGGGCGACGCACTCGATGCGATGCTGGACCTGGCCTTGGCCGACGGCCTCGAGACGGTCTTCCGCATCGACCGCGACCTCGGTCCCGCGCACGCCGAGCTGCGGCGCCGGCTCGTGCGCCACCCGCTGCTGCTGGCGGGCGCGAGCGATGGGGGCGCTCACCTGCAGACCTTCTGCGGGGCCGACTACCCGACCCGGATGCTCACCGAGCTGGTCCCCGACGCCTTGAGCCTCGAGGAAGCGGTCCACAAGCTCGCCGCCCAACCGGCGGCGATGCTCGGCCTCGCGGGGCGCGGGGTCATCCGGCCCGGCGCGGTCGCCGACCTCGTGCTGTTCGACCCCACCCGGATCGGGATGGGACCGACCCGCTTCGTGGCCGACCTCCCCGGCGGTGCCCGGCGCCTGGTGCACGAGTCGCAGGGATATGAGGCGGTGCTCGTCGGCGGACAGGCCATCCTGCGGGACTCGGTGCCCACCGGGTCCCGCCCGGGGCAGGTCCTGCGGCGTCCCGCCTGAGCGGGCGCCACACCGCTAGCCCGCCACGGGTACCCATTGCCCGCCGGCTGCCGACGAGGCGCGCACCGCGTCCACCACCAGCTGGTCCCGGAGGGCCTCCGCGAAGGTTGGCGACGCGGGCTCGTCGGGCGCGGGCCGGCCCTCGACGAGGGCACGGAACCGCTCCGCCAACCGGGTGTAGGGGGGCAGCTCGAGCGGCGTGAAGGCGTGGGTGGGGTCGTCGCTCGGTGGTGGCGGCGGGGGCAGGAGGTCCGCGGGTCCGGCGTCGAGCACGCGGCTGGCGGTGCCGTCGGCGACATGGACGTCGGCGCCGTCGAGCCAGAGGCTGCCCCGGGGCCCGACGACGCGGCACACCCGGGTCGCCGGGCCTCGCGCCGCCGCGCAGTGCTGGATGGTCCCGAGGCAACCGGAGGCGAAGCGCAGGAGCACCGTCAAGGTGTCCTCGGCCTCGTCGGCGGGCCGGTCCCCGCAGACCTGGAGCACGGCGGACACCGCTTCGACCTCCCCGAGCCAGGTGCGGAACCGGTCGATCCAGTGCACGCCCGCCGCGTTGAGGATGCCGCCACCGCTCGCCGCGTCGAACCACCACTCGCCGTTGAACGCGCCGTGGAGGCCGCCGGCGACGAGCGGTGAGTGCAGCAGCAGGGTGGCCACCCGGGGCGTGCCGATGGCGCCGCTGCGGATGGCGCGGGCGGCCAGGAGCTCCTCAGGCGTCCAGCGGAACTCGCAGCCGACGAGCGCGACCACGCCGGCGGCCTCGGCGGCCTCCACCATGGCCCGGGCCTCGGCGCCGTCGCGGGCGAAGGGCTTCTCGCACAGGACGTGGCGACCGGCGCGCAGCGCGTCGAGCACCGCAGCCGCATGGGCGTGCGGTGGCGTCGCCACCGTGATGCAGGTGATCCCCGGCTCGGCCAGCACCTCGGAGAGGGACGTGGACGGCCAGGCCACGCCGAGGTCGCGGGCGCGGGCTTCGGTGCGCACCCGATCGCGGCCGACGAGCGCGGCGACGTCGAACCCGGCCGCCCGCAGGGCGGGCACGTGGACCCGGCCGCCGAATGAGGTGCCGACGACGGCGACGCGCGGTGCGCTGGACATGGGGCCTCCGGGGGTGCGGAGCGGGTCAGGCCCGCTGCAGGGTCGGTCGGGGCTGCTCGGGCGCCGGGCACGCGGCGCGCCTGCGTCGGCGCAACCGGCCGGCGCCGTCGACCAGGGCCAGCGACGCGGCGACGAGGATGGCGGCGGCGATGCCGTCGAGCCAGAAGTGGTTGCCCGTGACGACCACGACGTACATCGTCAGGACCGGGTGGGCGAGCACCAGCCAGCGCCACCGGCTCGGGCTCACCTGGATCACCGCCACCGCGATCAGGCAGGCCCAGGCCAGGTGCAGAGACGGCATCGCGGACACCTGGTCGGAGATGCCGGTGCCGACCGGGCCGTACACCGACTGGTGGTACCGCACGGCGGTGTCGACGAAGCCGGAGCCCGCCAGCAGTCGCGGGGGTGCGACCGGGATCAGGTGGATGAGGAAGCAGGTGAAGGTCAGCACCGCGAGCGCGTTGCGGTAGCGCGGGTAGCGGGAGCGGTGCCGGGCGAAGAGCCACACGAGGAAGATGCCGAGCGCCGGCACGTGGACCACGGCGTAGAACACGTTGGCCGCCTGCACGATCAGGGGGTGGCCGAGCACCTCCTGCTGGAGCACCCGCTCGCTCGGCAGGAGCAGGAGCCGTTGCACGTGCACGATCCAACGGGCGTGGCCCATGGCGCCTCCGACCCCCCGGTGGGGGAGTTGGCCGACGAACTGCCACACCGAGTACAGCGCCGCGACGAGGGAGGCCTCGACCGCGAACGCCGAGGTCGCCCGAAGGGCGCGATCCCGCGCCCGCCGGGCGCCCAGGCCGACGACGCCGAGGGCGGCTGCGAGGAGCGCCGCGTTGTCCCACGAGAGCCACACCGCCTGCTGCCCACCTCCCGGACCTCAACCTACGCGGTCCGGCCCGTCCTCAGGGCTGGGCCTTGCGCGTCCTCGGCAGGCCGAGGTGGCGCTCCGCGATGTTGTTGCGGTTGATCTCGCTCGTGCCGCCGTAGATCGTCGTCACCGGGCTGTGCCGGGCGTCGTAGTCGATCCACCCCTCGGCCGCCGCGCCGGGCTCGTGGAACTGCAGGAGCCCGGCCGGCCCGGCGAGCTGCTGGAACCACCGCACGGCCTTCTGGTAGTTCTCGCTGGCGAAGACCTTGGTCATCGACCCTTCGAGGCCGGGCAGCTGGCCGCTGGCCGCCATCCACGCCGAGCGCTGGGTGAGCAGCGTGGCGACGACGTTGTCGATGGCGACGCGCGCCATGCGCTCCCGCGCGACCGGTTCGGCCGCGAGGCCGGTGGACTCGGCCCAGTGGCGGAAGTGGCGCAGCAAGGGGACGGCCACGTTGGTGCCGCCCATGACGCCGCGCTCGAACGCGAGCGCCACCGTCATGACCCGCCAGCCCCCGTTGACCTCCCCGAGGACCCGCTCGTCGCCGGCGCGCACGTCGTCGTAGAAGGTGGCGTTGGTCCGCTCGGTGCCCATGGTCGGGACCGGCTCGAAAGAGATGCCGGGCGTGTCCATGGGCAGCAGGAACATGGTGAGGCCCCGGTGCTTGGGCAGGTCGGGGTCGGTGCGGGTGAGCAGGATGACCCAGTCGGCCTCATGCGCCATCGTGGTCCACATCTTGGCCCCGTTGATGACCCACTGGTCGCCGTCGCGCACCGCCCGCGTCACGATCGACGCCACGTCGCTGCCGTAGTCGGGCTCGCTGTAGCCGAGGCAGGCGATCGACTCGCCGGCGATGATCCCGGGAAGGATCTGCTCCTTCTGCCACTCGGTGCCGACGTGAGCGACGACGCCGGCGATCATGATCGTGGTGGCCAGCGCGTCGTAGGGCGCGGCGGCCTTCTCCAGCTCGTTGAACAGCACCCACAGCTCGATCGGGTCGCCGCGGCCGAGGCCGGGGATGGCACGCTCGAGGAAGCCGCGCGCAGCCAGCGCCTGGTTGAGCTCGGGGCTGCTGAACGTGCCGCTGCGGTGCTGGCGGTCGATGACCTCGTCGGTGACGTGCGTGGCGATGATGTCCTGCAGCTCGCGGCGGTACTCCTCGACGTGGGGAGGCAGGGCGAAGTCCATCTCAGCTCCTCGGGGCTCGCGGGCTGGGACCGGGCGACTTCACCGGGCCGCCGGCCCGAAGAGGCGGTCGGCGAGGCGGAGGCACTCCCGGCCGGGGTCGTCGAGCACCAGCGCCCAGCCCCGGGCACGGCGGTAGAAGAGCTGGATGTCGTACTCCTCGGAGAAGCCGTACCCGCCGTGGAAGTGGAGGCTGCGGTCCGTGGCGTGCGCCGCGGTGTCGGCCGCGAACACGAAGGCCATCGATGCCAGCGTGGCGAAGTCGGTGATGTCGTTGTTGTCGGGGTCGCAGATGCCGGGGGCTGGTTGCTCGCCTGCCCAGGCGCTCTTGTAGATGAGGAGCCGCCCGCCGTCGATGTTGCCCGGCAGATCGGCCAGCGCGTGCTGCACGGCCTGGAACGAGCCGACCGGCACCCCGAACTGGTGCCGCGTCATCACGTACGCGACGCCGATGTCGAGTGCGGCGGCGGCGATGCCGATCAAAGATGCCGCGGTGGCGACCTCCCACTCGCTGAGGGCCCGGTCGAAGTCGCCGGCCGACCCGATCACCTCGCGCTCGCCGGCGCGCGCCGAGCGGTGCGCCAACGGGGCCGCGGCATGGTTGCGGGGCGCCGCGCCCGGGGGGGTCGAACGCACGGCGACCAGGTCGGCACCGTCGACGCCGATGACCACGTCGGCGACGGCGCCCGCGGGCACGAGCGACCAGGTGCCGTCCGCGCCGGCGGGCCGCAGCGAGATGGTGGCGATCGAGCTGCCATCGACGACATCGGCCGCGGGGTGCAGCCGGGCGGCGACGGCATGTTCGACGAAGGGCACCGGCGCGATGGCCCGACCGAGCTCCTCGGCCACCACGACCAGGTCCGACAGCGTGGCGCCGCCCCCGCCGGCCGCCTCGGGCACGCCCATGCCGGCCGCACCGGTGGTGCAGAGGCGCTCCCACAGCGCCCGGTCGAAGCCGAGGGGCTCCGACCCGCGCGCGACGCTCGGCGGCGCCTCCTTGGTGAAGAAGGCGCGGAACACCTCTTGCAGCGCCTCTTGGTCCTCCGACAGGCCCAGTTCCATAGCCGACGTGCTCCTCGTGTCCCGGCAGTCCCGCCCGCCGTTGGCGCCTGGCGCGGCGCAGCTTACCGAGCACCAGCCGGGGCGGCCCAGTCCCTCACCCAGCGGCGGGCTCGATGCCGAGCCGGCGGAGGACGGCCTCGGTGTCGGCGCCGAGCGGCGGGGCAGGTGCGTCGGCGACCAGCGGTCCGAAGGAGGAGAAACGGGCCGGATAGCGGGCCACACGCACCGCGCCGGCATCGGGCCACTCGACCACCCGGTAGACGCCGTTGTGGTCGACCTGGGGATCCGCGAGGTGCTCGTCGACGCTGAGACAGGGCGCGACGGGCACGTCGTGGGCCCGGAAGCGCCCGAGCCAGACCTCTGTCGATGCCGCGACGGTGACCGTCTCGATCCGGTCGAAGAGGGCGTGCACCAGGTTGACCTGGTCGGGTGCCGAGAGGATGTCCTCCCCCCACTCGGGCCGCCCGACGGCCTCGCACGCCCGGCGGATGTCGGCGCCGGTGACCGGCGCCACCAGGAGCCACCCGTCGCTGGTCCGCACGGGACGCACCGCGGAGCTGTGCCGGTTGACGGCCTCCGCCGGTTCGTGGTCGACGAAGGTGCGCCCCGTGTAGAGATCGACGAAGGACAGGTAGCTCGCCGCGTCGAGCATCGCCAGGTCGATGCGCTCGCCCCGCCCGCTCGTCGTCCGGGTGAGCAGTGCCGCCAGCACGGCCTGCACCGCCATGATCGCGGTGAGCTTGTCGACGGGGTACCCGGCGCCGAGGGTGGGCTCCCCGGTTGTGGAGAGCGCCTCGGTCATGGCGGTGCGGGCTTGCACGACGGTGTCGAAGGCGGGCTCGTCGGCAAGGGGTCCCGTCGGGCCGAAGCCGGAGACGTAGAGTCGTATGAGACGACGGTTGCGGCCGGCCAGCACCTCGTCGCCGATGCCGAGGCGTGCGGCCACGTCGGGCCGCCAGTTGCACACCAGCACGTCCGCGTGTTCGAGGAGGCGGAGGAGGGCGTCCACACCGTCGGGATCTTTGAGATCGAGGACGACGCTGCGTTTGCCGTGGTTGCAGTTGGCGAACACGGCGCTCACGTAGGTGTCGGGGCGACCCCAGCGCCGGAACGGGTCGCCCCTGGGCTGCTCGACCTTGATGACCTCGGCACCGAGATCCGCCAGCATCAACGTGGCGAACGGGCCGGACATGAAGTTGGCGAGCTCGACCACGACCGTCCCCTGCAGGGGGCCCCCACGCAGCGGTGCCGGTGCCGGCGCGCCTGGCACTCAGTCGGCCTTGGCCTCGGTCACGCACCGGCGCTCGACGAAGCGCCACCGGCCCCCGACCTTGCGCAGCCGGTCCCGGTAGTGCCCCCAGGCCGACAGCTCGGGAGCCGCACCCGGTGACTGGTTGAGGTAGAGGAAGGTCGCGTGGACGCGTGCCTCGTCGCCGTCGATCTCGATGACCGGGTTGACCGTCACGTGCTTGGGAGCCGTGGTCGGGTGGCGGGGGTAGGCGGCGAGGAAGGCGCGGAACTCGTCCCGGTTGGTCAGGTGGACCCACAGCGTGCCGTCGGGCAGGACGGTGTCGAACACCGCGTCGTCGGTGAAGATCGCCTCCCACTCCTCGTCGACGCCCTCGTCGAGGGCCCGGCCGTAGCGGTTCATCGTGTCGAGGATGCCGCGCTCGTCGAGCACGGCCTGGATCTGGGCATCGGTCGCGGTCACCCGCGCATCGTAGCGACGCCGGCGAGGTGCGACCGGGCCGACGAGGGTGGGAAGATCCCGCCATGTTCGACCTCTCCGGCCGGGTGGTGGTCGTGACCGGCGGCAACACCGGCATCGGCCTCGGGTTGGCCCGGGGCGTCGCCACGGCCGGTGCCGCGGTCGCGGTGTGGGCCCGCAACGAGGAGCGCAACGCATCTGCGGTCGCCGAGCTCCAGGCGCTCGGTGTCGGGGCGCTCGGTGTGCGCTGCGACGTCACCGATGAGGCGCAGGTGGACGACGCGATGGCACGCACCGTGGCGCACTTCGGCAAGGTGGACGTGCTCTTTGCCAACTCGGGGGTCACCGGCGATGCGGCGTTCGTCGACATGTCCCTCGAGGAGTGGCGCCGGGTGCTCTGCGTCAACGTCGACGGCAGCTTCCTCGCGCTGCGCGCCGCGGCCCGCCACCTCGTGGCGCGCGGCCAGGGTGGGAGCCTGGTGGCCGTCTCCTCCACCGTGGCCCTGCACGGTGCGCCTCGCCGGGAGCACTACGCGGCGAGCAAGTGTGCGGTGATCGGCCTCATCCGTTCCCTCGCCGTGGAGCTGGCCCGCCATCGCGTCCGGGCCAACGCCCTGCTGCCGGGGTGGACCGACACCGAGCTGCTGGCCGACGCCAAGGCCTACCAGCGCTTCGTCGACAACACCGTCGCGCGGACGCCGGTGCGGCGTTGGGCGTCGCCCGACGAGTTCGCCGAGGCGGCGGTGTTCCTGGCCGATCCGACGCTGACCTTTCACACCGGCGACTGCCTCGTCGTCGACGGGGGCTACACGGTCTTCTAGGCATCCGGTCTTCTCGGCCCGGTGGAGTGCATGGAGGGACCCAGGGCACGCTCCGGTAACGTCTGGATGGACCTGGACGAGGGGGGACCGTGCGCGCGCAAGCAGTGGGGCGGGACACGACGGTGGGGACGTTCCGGGTGGCGGGCTACCCGGAGGTGGACTTCCACGACTTCCACCGCCGCGAGCTGCCCCGCCGGCTGGCCGACGGTGGCAACGAGCGGATCGCGTGGGACGTGGCGGGCTCCGCGCCGTTCGCGCTGACGGTGGACGGCGCGTCCTACAGCTACGTCGCCGAGCCGGCAGCGGTGCGCATCGTGGCCGGTGTGGTCGCCGACGCCGAGGTGGTGATCGGTCTCGACCGGGAGTCGTGGCAGGACTACGTCTACGAGTTCCGGACCCGCTTCGGACTGCTGTACTCCCGGGCCGTGGAGTTCGTGCGCGGCGACTTCGACGGCTGGGACCGCTGGGAGCCCGCCATCCGGGCCATGTACTCGGGTCGGGCCATCTACGACCCCGGCTCGCTCGATCTGCGCGATCTGGAGGGGCGACCGCTCGACCTGCACCGCAGCTTCACGACCGACGACCGCCCCGAGGACCTGTCGCACTTCCTCCAGGCCACCGGGTACCTCGTGGTCCGGCAGGCCTTCGGACCCGACCGGATCGCCGAGATCGGCGCCGAAGTCGACCGCCTGCGTGACCAGGCGCGCGAAGGGGAGTTCGACTCGTGGTGGGCGGCCGACGGCGAGGGCCGGCGCTTCCCGTACCGGCTCACGTTCATGGGGGAGCGCTCCGCAACCCTCGAGGCGCTCAACGCCGATCCGACCGTCCAGCGGCTCACCGCGCTCGGGGGACAGCAGGTGGTCCCGGTGTCGGACCGTGTCGAGGGCCTGCTCGCCGTGCTGAAGGACTTCGGGACCGACCCGGAGGTCACCGGCTTCGCCAACCTGCCCTGGCACAAGGACTGCGGTCTCGGGGGCTGCCAGATCACCTGCCCGAGCGTGCTCGTCGGCGTCCAGCTCGACGCGGCCAACCGGTCGAGCTCGCAGTTGACGATGATGGCTGGGTCGTGGGGCAAGGCGTGCCACGACCGCCCGACCGAGGCCGAGCTCGCCCGGCTGCCCGTCGTCGAGTTGGAGACAGAGGCCGGCGATGCCACGGTCCACATGGGCTGCGGGCTCCACGCGGGCATGGCGCCCACCGGGCCCAACCGGCGCCGCACGGTGTACGTCCAGTCCTACAACCCGCGGGTGTTCGATTTCCTCGGCCGCCACCAGGGCTACCAGCAGATCATCCCCGGCTACGGCCAGGGGACCATCCTCAACGTCGAGGAGGTGCAGGCGCAGGTGGACTGAGCGCGACTGATGGCGGTCGCGCGGGTCAGGCGCCGGCGGGGCCGACGTCGACGAGGCGGTACCACTCCCCACCGGTGGCCTTGGCCTCATAGGTGGCCGCCCGTGCGCTCGCCATGAGCTCGTGCGCCCCCGGGCCGCCCGGGTGCCCGAGGGCGAGGCCGGCGGTGGCCCCCATGCTCACCTGGTCGCCGCTGATCACGGCCGGCACCGACAAGCGGGTCAGGATGCGGTTGGTCACCGCAACCAGCTCGTGGACGTTGACGTCCTCGGCCAGGATGGCGAACTCGTCGCCACCGAGGCGGCCGACGGTGTCGCCCTGACGGACGGCGGCGGCGAGGCGCGAGGCCACCTCGACGAGGAGCTCCTCGCCGGCTGCGCTCCCGAGGCGCCGGGTCACCTCGGTCAGGCCGTCGAGGTCGAGGTAGAGCACACCGATGGTGGTGCGGGTCCGGTTGCTGCGGGTGAGGGCATGGCCGACGCGGTCCAGGAACAGCGCCCGGTTGGCCAGCTCGGTCACCCCGTCGTGGAGGGCCAGGTAGCCGAGCTGGGCGAGGTCGCCGGCCTGCGGGGTGAGGCCACGCCGAGGGACGGGTGGCGCCGCCCAGCCGTAGCGCACGGCGGTCATCACGACGGCGACCGACAAGGCGATGGCCGCGCCTGCCGCGGCTGCGCCGGGATCGCCCGAGCGCCACGCCCCCCAGACGCCGAGACCGCCGATCAGGAGCGCCGATCCCCCCCACACCGCAACACCGCGTCCACCCCTGCGCGACTGTCCCATACGGACGGATCATCGACAGGAACGCCGCCGATCCTCACCAGGTCGTCCAGGTGAATGTCCGAACGGCCTCCGCGCCCGCCGGCGAGGCGCACCGCTACGGTGGAGGGGTGACCAGCCCGGTCTTCGTCGGCGTCGGCGTCGCGCTCGTGACCCTCTTCGACGATGCCGGCGACCTCGACGCGGGGGCGAGCGCCGCCCTGGCCGCACAGCTCGTCGACCTCGGCGTGCGGGCGGTGGTGGTGGCGGGCTCCACCGGGGAGGCTGCCGCCCTGAGCGACGACGAGCGCCGCCGCCTGCTCGCCGCGGTGCGCACCGCCGTGCCGGAGGGGCGGGCCGTGGTCATCGCCGGCACGGGCGCGCCCTCGGCCCGCCAGGCCGCCGAGCTCACCACCGCCGCGCGCGGCGAGGGAGCGGACGCCGTG
>Ga0075030_100005588_pt1 | contig 11324 bp, 11 predicted proteins | sample LitLauG_LLR_2012_FD_71393 | JGI IMG/M metagenome (GOLD analysis project Ga0075030, IMG submission 71393) | Freshwater sediment microbial communities from Pennsylvania, USA - Little Laurel Run_MetaG_LLR_2012 | ecosystem: Environmental > Aquatic > Freshwater > Creek > Sediment | place: USA...
CCGAGAGTCCTTACATCTTAGTGAAGTTGGACGAAATGTGCCGCGTGCAGCAGGTGAAGGAGGGGTGGTTTGGATCGCTTGCTGAGGTTCCAGTTCAGGCGATTTCCATGTCCATTCGCCAGGTTTTGAAGGCGCGGGAAATCATTGCAGTCGTTGGAGGAGAGCGCAAAGCTCGCGCGGTGAAGGGAACTCTGGAAGGGGAAATCACTCCGCAGATTCCGGCTTCGATCTTGAGAACTCACAACCACACCACGCTGTATCTCGACCGCGAGTCGGCCGCGTTGTTGAATCCCCAGACAGTCCAATGAGCTGCCGGCAGCTACTGCCACCGATGACCGACAGATTGCAAAGTGGAACGCAAGCCCGTCGGCCGATCCAAGGCCTGCGTTGGTGGATCGGCGGATTGCTGTTTACTTCGACGGTAATCAATTACCTGGACCGCCAGACGCTCTCTTTGCTGGCTCCTTTTCTGAAGATTCAGTACCACTGGACGAATAGCGACTACGCCAACTTGCTGATGGTTTTCGCGTCGCATATGCCATCGGACAAACGGCGTTTGGCCGTTTGATAGATCGGCTTGGAACTCGCCGAGGTCTCAGCATCCCGGTGCTGGGGCACTCGATCGTTTCGATCTGCACCTCGATGGCGTCGGGGTTCCGCAGCTTCGCGGTTTTTCGATTCTTGCTCGGGGCAGCAGAATCGGCAAACTGGCCCGCGGCAACCAAGGCCGTTTCCGAGTGGTTTCTGAAGAGTGAGCGCGGGTTGGCCACTGCGCTCTTCGACAGCGGGTCGTCGATCGGCGGCGCCATCGCTCCCTTCGTCGTATTGGGTATCTACTTTCGCTTGGGGTGGCGTCCCGCCTTCATCATTCCCGGGCTGCTGGGTTTTGTCTGGCTGGCCGCGTGGCGGCGAGCCTATCATCCGCCGGAAAGCCATCCCCGGATCTCTTCTGCGGAGCTCGTTATGATTTTGCGCGATCGCGATGATTCAGTGGCCCACTCCCATATCACCGGCCTGCGATGGACCGACTTGCTCAAGTTCCGGCAGACCTGGGGAACGATCGTGGCTCGAAGCTTCACCGATCCCGTCTGGTTTTTCGTCGCTGACTGGTTCCCCCTCTACCTGGTGTCCAAGGACGTCGTTTTGAAAGACAGCATCTTTGCGATTTGGATCCCATTTATTGCTGCAGATCTGGGCAACTTTTTTGGCGGCGCAGCTTCCGGGTTTCTGATCAGACGCGGCTGGTCGGTCGGGAAGGCGCGCAAGGTTGTCGTGATCTTCGGCGCTTGCGGCATGCTGATGCTGATACCTACGATCGCCACGAATCGCCTCTTTTTCATCGTGCCTCGGCCACGCACAGCTGGAATGCACTTGCTTCGGCATTCCAGTGGATCAATCGTCTACGCGCGGACAGGCGGCGACGCAAAGACTACTGAAGAATGGCTTGGTCACAGCAACAGCCGAGTCACAATGGAAACCTACGTGCATCCTCTGACCAACCAACAACGGACGGCGGCTGCCGGATTGCAAGCGGCGATCTTCGCTCAGCCGGAACCTTCGGTATCAAGAGAACAAATGCACTGAGAAATCAACTCTCTGTGCACTAACGTGTGCACTGGTGACATCGAATGCGGCCTAACTGTTAGAATCCAAAGGGGGCGGTTAGCTCAGCTGGTTAGAGCGCCTGCCTTACAAGCAGGAGGTCGCAGGTTCGAGTCCTGCACTGCCCACCAAGGTTTTCAGTCAGCACCATTGGCTGCTGAGCGGAGCTTTGGTTGTCCAGATTAATGTCCAGACGGCTGTCGAGGCGGTCAAGAGAATGGAGCCGTCTAGGCCTTACGGCTGACTATGCGCGTGAATTTTCGAACACACCCGCTACTTCCATCCCAGATACACATACCGCAGCAGGAAGAGCGCCGTCAGCACCCACACCAGCCCATTGATCTGGCGCAACTTGCCCGTGGCAATCTTGACCACTGTGTAGGAAATCAAACCGAGGCTGAGCCCAGTGGCGATGCTGAAGGTGAGAGGTGTCGCCAGCATGGTGATGAACGCTGGGACTGCCTCACTGAAGTCGCTCCATTCCACGTGCGCAATGGACTGGGTCATCAGCGCACCCACCAGAATCAGCGCTGGAGCGGTCGCATACCCGGGAATCGCGGCGGCGAGCGGCGAACAAAACATGGCCAAGAGGAAAAACAGGGCGACAAAGACATTGCTCAGGCCGGTTCGTGCCCCGGCCGCGACGCCGGCAACGCTCTCGATATAACTCGTCACCGTCGACGTTCCGGTCAGAGATCCGAACAGCGTGCCAATTGCGTCGGCAATCAACGCCCGTCCGACGCGAGGAATCTTGCCGTCCTGAATAAATCCCGCCTGCTCGCAGACACCGACCAGCGTGCCCACGTTGTCGAACAGATCGACGAACAGGAAGGCGAAGAGAATTTCGAGAAAGCCCAACCGCAGAGCGCCGCGGAAATCGAGTTGCAGAAAAGTCGACGCGGGATGAGGGAACGAAAGTATGCCTGTCGGCCAGTGGGCAATTCCACGCGCAATTCCCGCCAAAGTCGTGACCAGGATACCGATCAAAATCGATCCGTTGACCTTGCGTGCCATCAGCACGATGGTGAGGGCCAGCCCGAAACAGGCGGTCTGCACGGCCGGATCCGCAAAACTGCCGAGGCCCACGTAGGTGGCTGGGTTCGCCACGACCAGCTTCGCGTTCCGCATGCCGATGAACGCGATGAACATTCCGATTCCGGTTGCCGTGGAATGCTTGAGGCAGGCGGGCATGCCGTTGACGATCTGCTCGCGCACCCGAGTGACCGTCAGTAAAAGAAATACCGTACCCGAGAAGAAGACGACGGCGAGCGCCGTTCGCCAGGGAACATGCATGCTGAGGCAGACCGAGTACGTGAAATAGGCATTGAGCGACATGCCGGGTGCCAGCGCAATGGGATAGTTGGCGGCCAGTCCCATGACCAGAGTCGCAGCCGCCGCCGAGATGCAGGTGGCGAACAGGACGCCTTCGACCGGCATGCCCGCCTGAGACAGAATCTGCGGGTTGACCACCACGATGTACGCCATCGTCACGAACGTGGTGAGCCCGCCCAGAAACTCCTGCCTCAGGGTGGTTTGATGTTCAGAGAGTCGGAAATAGCGGTCGATCAATCGCTTGTCCTCGATCGGAGTGAAAAGGCGGTCGCGCGATGAATTGCCCTAGTACGGGATCTTGTTCGGCTTTTCTTGCCAGGCGCGGAACGCCGCCAGCGCTTGTTCGTGCATCATCTGGATCATCGGTATCCGGCGCCGAGGCAGGGGCTTCGCGAACTCGTGATAGATGAACGAATCGTCGAACCCGATTTTGGCGGCATCGGCAGCCACGTTGCCGAAGTACACCCGTCCCATGTGCGCCCAGTAGATCGCACCCAGGCACATGGGGCACGGTTCGCAGGAAGTGTAGATCTCGCAATCCTTCAGGGTGAAGGTGCCGAGCGTGGCACAGGCCTCACGGATCGCGACCACCTCCGCATGTGCGGTGGGGTCTTTGAGAGACGTCACCCGATTGACGCCCTCAGCAATGATTCCACCGTCCTTTACCAGGACCGCGCCGAAGGGGCCGCCCTGGCCGGAGAGAACATTGTCGAGGGAGATTTGTATGGCGCGGGCCATGAAAGGGTTGTCCATGTTTTTGCTCGATCCGTGTATTTACGCCAAGCGCGCGCTGACAGCTTCCTCCGCGAATCCGCGGAAATCAGTCGACATGGACTCGTTCGCAGCCCTTCGCTGAGAAGCGAGTATAAGCTGGATTGCCGAAAATGATAAGACCAGTTCCTCCTGCGTAGTTGAGTCACTCATTTGAAAAGCGCGGCACTTCCGGATAGGCTGTTGCCTCCGAGTTGGGCGGAGGGAGGTTTTGGGGTTGAAGGTTTTCCTGTCACGTCGGATCGTGACCCGAGAAGGAATCCGGCCGGGCGGAGTGCTGGTGGAGGGGGATCGCATTGCTGGGGTGGCTGGCCCCGGGGAAATACCGGCGGATGCGGCAAAGCAGGATTTTGGAAATGCTGCCCTTCTGCCCGGGCTGGTCGATTCCCACGTTCACATCAACGAACCTGGACGCACCGAGTGGGAGGGATTTCATACGGCGACACGCGCGGCGGCAGCCGGCGGCTACACGATGCTGGTGGACATGCCCCTGAACTGTGTGCCCGCAACCACCAATGTGGCTGCGCTCGAAGCCAAACGCATTGCGGCGCAGGGGCAGTGCCGGGTCGACTGGGCGGCGTGGGGCGGAGTGGTTCACGACAATCAGAAAGAGGTTGCGGCGCTCGCTCAGGCGGGCGTGCGGGGCTTCAAATGTTTTCTCGTGCATCCTGGGATCGAAGAATTCACCATGGTCCACGAACTAGACCTGCGTCAGAGTCTCCCTGTGGTGGCGCGAACCGGGCTCCCACTGTTGGTCCATGCGGAACTTCCGGGTCCGGTGGAAGCGGCCACCGCGAAGCTCCAAGACCAGGATTGGACTGGTTACAAAACCTATTTGCAATCGCGACCCGATGAGGCGGAACTGGCAGCCATTCGGCAGATGCTCACCCTGTGCCGCGAGTACCGATTTCGCCTGCACATCGTTCATCTGGCCACGGGTTTGGGGTTGGAGATGTTGCACGCGGCTCGCGCTGAAGGGCTTGCCGTGAGCGTGGAAACGTGCCCGCACTACCTGCATCTGCAGGCAGAGACGATTGCCGCGGGTGCCACGCAGTGCAAGTGTGCGCCGCCCATTCGAAGCCGGGCAAACCGCGAGCAACTCTGGCAGGGCTTGAGAGACGGAGGGATCGATCTGGTGGTGACCGACCACTCTCCTTGCCCACCCGAGATGAAGCGGCCAGAGGAAGGAAACTTCCGAACCGCGTGGGGCGGAATTGCGAGCCTGTCCCTTGCGCTCCCGGTGATGTGGACCGAGGCCAACCGCCGCGGATTTTCGCTGGCGGATATTGCGCGATGGATGTCGGCAGCGCCGGCGCGACTGGCGGGCTGCGATGCCCGCAAAGGACGGATCGCCAGCGGGACCGACGCGGACTTGGTTGTCTTTGACCCGGATGCGCAATTCACGGTCACAGTTGACCGGTTGCACCATCGCCATGCCGTCTCGCCATACCTGGGAGAAACGCTGCGCGGAGTGGTGAAACAGGTTTACCTGCGCGGCAAGTTGGTATATCAGAACGGAGAATTTCCCGGAGAAGAAACCGGGCGTGAGTTTCGCCAGTAACCGCCGGAGCGATGCAGCGCAGAGGGATCGGGTGACGAACGAGCAGATTATCGGGATGCCAGTTCCGCGAAAGGAAGGGCGGGACAAGGTTACCGGCCGTGCGCAATACATCGATGACATCAGCATGCCCGGAATGTTGCACGGAGCAACCGTGCGCAGCAGCATTGCGCGCGGCAAGATCCTCAAAATCTCGTACGGTTCCGGCATAGCGTGGGATGAGTTCGTCATCGTCTGCGCCAGCGATATTCCCGGGAAGAATTGCGTTGCCCTTATTGCGGACGACCAGCCGTGTCTGGCGGAAGGCGTCGTCAATCATCCCGAAGAGCCGATTCTTCTCCTGGCCCACCCGAACCGGCACCTGCTCCGCAAGGCAGTGGAGGCCGTCTCCATCGAGTACGCACCGCTGCCCCCGGTGTTCACAATCGAGAAAAGTGAAAGCCAGGCCGAAATCATCTGGGGAACCGACAACACATTTAAGAAATATTGCGTGGAGAAGGGTGAGGTTGACGACCTTTGGGACAAGGCCGCCCACATCGTTGAAGGTGAATATTCAACCGGGGCGCAGGAGCAGCTTTACATCGAGAACAACGGGGTTATTGCGAGCTTCGATCGGGAGCGCGGAGTCACCGTGTGGGGCTCGCTGCAGTGCCCGTACTACGTCCACAAGGCGCTCATGAGATTGTGCAGCCTGCCGGAAGAGAAAGTTCGAGTGGTGCAGACCGAGACCGGCGGGGCATTCGGAGGGAAGGAAGAATACCCGTCGATCATCGCAGGACACGCCGCCCTGTTGGCCATGAAATCGGGCAAGCCGGTGAAGATCGTGTATGACCGAATGGAAGACATGACCGCGACCACGAAGCGGCATCCATCCCGCACGCGGCACCGGACTGCGGTGGATAAGCACGGAAAGATTCTCGGTGGCGAAATCGAGTTTGTGGTCGATGGCGGAGCGTACCTCACGTTATCGCCGGTGGTGCTCTCGCGGGGGACGATTCACGCGGGAGGTCCCTACCACTGGCCCAGCATCAGAATCTCCGGAAAGGCGGTCGCCACCAACACGCCGCCGCACGGAGCCTTTCGTGGCTTTGGTGCGCCCCAAAGCCTGTTTGCGATGGAGCGGCACATGGATCGGATCGCCGCGGTGGTCGGAATCTCACCGGTGGAGATCCGGCGGCGCAACTTTCTGAAGACCGGCCAGACCACCGCGACCGAGCAAACGATTCACGAACCCATAGACCTCGAGCAACTTCTGGAGCGCGGGCTCACGCTGATGGACTACCGTGTCAGGAAGAATCGATTCCGTGAACAAAATCGGTCGGCCACGCACAAGAAGGGAATTGGGATTGCCGCCTTTCTCCATGGAGCCGGCTTCACCGGATCCGGTGAGCGTTATCTTGCGTCCGTCGTCGGCATGCAGGGACTCGCGGACGGTCGCGTGCGTATTCTCGTCTCCAGCACGGAATTCGGTCAGGGTACGAAAACGGTCCTCAGCCAGATTGCGGCCGAAACGCTGGGCATTCCATATGCAGACGTAGAGATCGCGCAACCGGATACGGAGCAAGTCCCCAACAGCGGTCCCACGGTGGCGTCGCGCACGGTGATGGTCGTGGGAAAACTGGTGCAATCGGCGGCAAAAGGAGTGCTGCAGACCCTCAAGGCGTCTGGCCTGCTGCCGGAGCAATATTCGAGGGATGAATTTCGCGACGCGTGCGCGCGGTACGTTGCCGAACACGGAGAATTCAAGTCCTGGGTGCGGTACGAGGCTCCCCCAGGAATTTTCTGGGACGACGAGAAATATCGCGGCGAAGCCTACGCGGCCTACGCCTGGGCCGTTTACCTCGCCGAAGTCACCGTTGACCTCACGACCTATAGCGTGACGGTCGATGACTTCGTCGCCTTGCAGGAAGTAGGCAAGGTTCTCCATCCGGTGCTGGCGCGCGGGCAGATCACGGGCGGAGTTGCGCAGGGCATCGGTTACGCGTTGTACGAGAAAGTTGTTTGGCAAAATGGCCGGATGCAGAACGGGCAGATGACCAATTACATCATGCCTACGTCGGCCGATCTTCCGTCGATTCGCGTTTACTTTGAAGAATTGGGCAATGTGCACGGAGCTTTCGGCGCGAAAGGAATCGGAGAATTGCCCATGGACGGCCCCGCGCCCGCGATCGTGAATGCCATTGAAGATGCGTTAGGGATCGGCTTCGATGTTATCCCTCTGCTTCCGGAAGACATTTTCCAGGCGATAACGGCTCGTCGCCCAGCCAACGACGCCGCGGGAGTTCAATGAGAAACTTGGGAGCTCAACCCGAGATTACGTTAACGGTCAACGGCGAAGAGAAGATGGTCCGCGCCTACCCGATGGAGAGGTTGCTTGACGTTCTGCGGCATCAACTCGGGCTCACCGGCGCCAAAGAAGGTTGCGGCGAAGGCGAATGCGGCTCGTGCTCCGTGTTGATGGACGGAGCTCTGGTGAATAGTTGTCTGGTGCCGGTTCTGCAGGCGCAAGGCGCGAAGATCACCACCATCGAGGGACTTGCGCAGGGACCGCTCCTTCATCAATTGCAGCAGGCGTTTCTGGACTGCGGCGGTGCGCAGTGTGGAATCTGCACGCCAGGGATTATCATGGCGGCCTGTCACTTGCTAGCTAGAACCACGCGGCCCACCCGCGAACAGATCAACCAAGGCCTGTCGGGGAATCTTTGTCGCTGCACCGGTTATACACAGATCTGTGAAGCGGTTGCCCAGGCGGCAGCTCAGGGGAGAGCGGAATGAGATCCGACCCATCCGATTATGAACTGATTGCGCCCGACAGTTTGTCCGCGGTGGTATCCCTGCTCGCGCAGCAACCTGGCGAGTGGTTGCCGATCGCGGGTGGAACCGATGTGATGGTGCAATACGCCGCCGGAAAGCTGCCAGCGCGAAAATTAGTCAGCTTGTGGAATCTACCGGAGTTGCGGCAAATCGAAGTTTCGCCGGTCGATGTTCTGATCGGCGCTGGCTCCACCTACACGGATTTACGCGAGCACACGGTCGTGGGTGGTGAATTCCCGTTGCTGGCAAATGCGGCGCAGTGGACCGGAGCCATCGCCAATCAGAATCGCGGTACCGTCGGAGGGAACATCGTCAATGCATCACCGGCCGCGGATTCGTTGCCGGCATTGCTGGTGTACGAGGCCGAGTTAATTCTTGTCTCCGCACGAGGAGAACGCCGCGTCTCCTACCTGAATTTTCACACCGGGTACAAGAAGACTCTGCTGGCGCCCGACGAACTGATACGGGCGGTACGCCTGGAGAGGCGATTCGCAGGCTATTTTGCATATTCGCGCAAGGTGGGCGCCAGAAACGCGCAGGCGATCTCGAAAGTTTGCATCGCCGCCTTGGGCAAGATCGCGGGCGGCGTGGTCGAGGACATTCGTATCGCGGTGGGAAGCGTGGCTCCGACACCTCTGCGTCTGCGAGACACAGAGCGCACGGTCAAAGGGAAGGCGGTCGATGTCGCGCTCGTGGATCAGGCGCGGCAGGTCGCGATCAGCGAGATCCACCCGATCGACGATATTCGTTCAACCTCAGCATACCGCTCGGCGGTCGTCGCCAATCTGGTTGCGGAATTCCTGCTGGGGTTGAATGCGCGGGGAAAAGGCGCATGAATGAAGTGCTGGCGCGCTGGAACCGGCTTCCCACGGAAGAAGCTGGGCAAGAAATCCTGGCTTGTTGTGGCTCGGCAGCGTGGGCGCGCGCGATGCTGGCACGCCGTCCGCTGGCCGATGAGACTGCCCTGGTGAGAGCTTCGGACGAAATTTGGAATCAACTCACGGTCCCGGATTGGGTCGAGGCGTTTTCCAAGCATCCGCGAATCGGCGAGCGGAAAGCGCCGGTGGGTGCCCCGGCAAAATCGGCGGCGTGGTCAACTCAGGAGCAGCGGGCGGTGGTCGCGGCGGGAGTGGCAGTCCATTCTGCACTGGCGGTGGCGAACCGCGAATACGAGCAGCGATTCGGTCGGGTGTTCATCGTATGCGCAACCGGGAGATCGGCGCCTGAGATGCTCGACATCCTGCGGCGTCGCTTACAAAACGACGATGCGACGGAACTGCGCGAGGCAGCGGAGGAGCAGCGCAAGATCACGAACCTCCGTCTGAAAAAATGGCTTTGCTTATGAAGCGTATTTCAACCCATATCCTGGACCTGGCTCGCGGCAAGCCCGCCGGCGACGTGCCGGTGAGGCTGGAGAAACAGGATTCTCCCGGTAACTGGCAGCTGCTCACCTCGGCGCGTACCGACCACGACGGACGGTGCGCGCAACTGCTCCCCGACAATGACCTCCCGCCCGGCCTGTACCGTTTGGCGTTCGATACCGAGAGTTACTTCGGCGCGCTGAAAATCGTAAGCCTGTATCCTGTGGTAGAAGTGACGTTCCGGGTGCGCGATGAGGATTCGCAGTTTCATATTCCGCTTTTGCTGAGCGCGAACGGCTACACCACGTATCGGGGGAGCTAAGGGTGGATTTTTCGATCCGAGAATGGCTGAATCTCAGCCTGCGCTGGCTGCACGTGTTTGCCGGCATCATGTGGGTTGGCCAGACCTACTACTTCACGTGGCTCGACGGACAATTCAACAAGATGGAGAAACATGCACCGGTGGAAGCCGCGACTCCAGCGCTGTGGATGGTTCACAGCGGCGGCTTCTACGCCGTCGAGAAAAGGAAGTCTCTTGGTGTTAGCGCCGAACTGGTTCGTTGGTTTCGCTGGGAGGCGCTGATGACCTGGGTCGGGGGCATGCTGTTGCTCGTCCTCGTTTACTACCTCGGCGCGGGCCTCATCGATCCGGACGTGGCGGACATTTCCAAACCCGTCGGAATCGCCATCGGCGTAGGCGCGATCGTGGCGGGATGGTTGCTTTACGACGTTGCCATTCGGTCAGCGCTCGGACGATCGCAGTCGTCATTCGTATTGTTCGCGTTCGTGATGACTGCGGCAGCCTCGTGGGGCCTGCTGCATATCTTCAGCGGGCGCGCGGCCTATATCCACCTGGGAGCGATCTTCGGAACCATAATGACCGCCAATGTGTGGTTCAGGATCCTTCCGGTGCAGCGCAGGATGATCGCCTCGGCCGCGGCGGGAGCCAAGTTCGACCCTACACTGGGGGCCCAAGCCAAGCTGCGTTCGAAGCACAACACGTTCCTGGCGGTGCCGGTCGTGTTCCTTATGCTCAGCAACCATTACCCGGTCGCGACGTATGGGAACCGGTACAACTTTTACGTTCTGATGACGCTGATCCTGATTGGTTGGATCGCGGCGAAATTCATCCGCGAGGCTTAGAAACATTTTCGTGGCAGTTGCCGCCGACTTGACTCAAGTGCGTACATCTGAAGAAACCTCAAAGCTCGCTGATGAACTCATGGCCCGCTGCAGGGAACTGGCCGCTTTCTCGGAAGACCCGGATAGTCTGCGCCGCACTTTCTTGGCTGCGCCGATGCGGGATGTTCACCACCGTTTCAGAAGTTGGCTGGAACCTCTCGGTGCGAAAATGCGAGTCGATGCGGCGGGGAACCTCAGAGCGCTGTACCCGGCTGATGCCGAGGCCAAGCCGCGCTTGCTGATCGGGTCGCATCTCGACACCGTTCCCAATGCCGGGATGTATGACGGGATGCTCGGTGTTGTCCTCGCAGTGGCACTGCTGAAAGGGCTGAGGGGGCGAACGCTCCCTTACGCGATCGAGATCGTTGGGTTTTCCGAGGAAGAAGGAGTTCGCTTCGGTACCCCGTTCATCGGGAGCCGCGCCCTGGTGGGACGGCTCGACGACGCGCTGCTGGGAACAAAAGACGCGCGCGGGATCTCGGTGCTTGCGGCTATTAAGGAATTTGGTCTGAGTCCGGCGGAGATTTCGCGCGCATGTTTGGCAGAAAACGTCCGCGGGTATCTCGAGTTCCACATCGAGCAAGGGCCGGTGCTTGAAAACCTCGGGCGGCCTTTGGGTGCCGTTGACGCCATCGCGGGTCAGAGCAGGCTGACCTTCACGTTTTTGGGACGTTCGAACCACGCGGGGACAACCCCCATGGACC
>Ga0075030_100005590_pt1 | contig 11323 bp, 10 predicted proteins | sample LitLauG_LLR_2012_FD_71393 | JGI IMG/M metagenome (GOLD analysis project Ga0075030, IMG submission 71393) | Freshwater sediment microbial communities from Pennsylvania, USA - Little Laurel Run_MetaG_LLR_2012 | ecosystem: Environmental > Aquatic > Freshwater > Creek > Sediment | place: USA...
GTTGATTCCGTTCGCACGCGAATTGTGGTAGTAGTCGAGGTAGCCGAGCGCCCTCATCCCGACCCCGTCGAAATAAACGAACGCGCGCGCGTAAGGCGTGGCATCATTGGCCCAGCCCGCGACCTGCCCGCCCGCATTGATCGCCGCCGCTGCGGAAGTGTTCCCGCCGAGTGTGCCGAGCGACACGAGATTCCCACTGGCATCCGTACGAAACGCGCGCCTCCCGCCATTCACCCAGCTCGCCGTGCCCACGACCTGTCCCGCTGCGTTGATTGCTGACACCGCGCTCGTCGCCGGCTGATCCGCGCCGTTCAAAGTGCCGAGCAGATTCATCGTGCCGCCACCACTCAGCGTGAAGCCGAGCGTCGCGCCGCCCGTGGTCGTCGTGCCCGCGACAGTGCCGAGCGAATTCACGCCCGCGACACTTACCGGATCACCCGGCGCGACGGAGCCGAGATCCGTGAGCGTCCCTAGGAAAGACACAAAGCCGCGCGACACGCCCGCAGCATTCTGAGAAGTGCCGTAGAATCGCCCGTCCGCACCGAGCGCGGTGATGCTGTTGAACGCTCCGCCGAGCGACCCAGCGTCCATGATTCCAAAGCCGCTTTTCCAAATCCACGCGCGCGACGAATTCGCATCTGGCTGCGAGTACCCGCCGACCGTGCCGTTGTCGCTGATCGCTGTGGCAAAAGTCGGCGCGCCGTTAAGCGGACCGAGATCCGTGATGTTGTAAGTCTGCGCAGCCAAGGTGCTGCACAGCACAGTCGCAAGAATGAACGCGAGGAGTTTCATCATGGTGTGTGGTTGGAGGAATACCACCGCCGCGGAACGTGTGAACCGAAGCGGAACACGGCGTACATTAGCAATGACGGAATCGTTTTGATAATGAATTTTTCGTTTTCATCCGGCGCACGGCACACGCATTTCGAGCCTTTGCTCTCTTGAATTTCGCTCCCCCGTCTCCTCAAAATGCACGTCGCCAATTCATGCGGATTCCCTTGGTGCAAACCGCCTACCGCTCTGCCGGTGAAGGCGGGTGTGCCTCCCATTTTGAAAGCATCGGTGCATGGAAATGGGCCATGCGTTCGAGGAGTTCGCTTGCATCCGTTTCGACGAGCAGCGAATCGAGATGCGAAGGACGCAGAAATTCTTCAGCCGTCGCGTGTCGGAGAAAGGCGAGCAGATGATCATAAAAACCGAGGACGTTCAGCAGGCCGACAGGCTTTCCGTGGAAGCCGAGTTGGAGCCATGTGAACGTCTCGAACAATTCCTCCAGCGTGCCGATGCCACCGGGCAGCGCGATGAAGCCGTCGCTGAGATCGGCCATGAGTTGCTTGCGCTCGTGCATCGAGGCAACGACATGCAGCTTCGTCACGCCCGTGTGGCCGAGTTCTTTTTCCATCAGCGCTGCAGGAATCACGCCGATGACTTCACCGCCCGCCTGCAACGCACCGTCCGCGACCGCACCCATGAGCCCCACATTTCCTCCGCCATACACGAGGCCGATGCCGCGTCCGGCGAGCAGTGCGCCGAGTTGCTCCGCAGCCTCGCGATGAACCGGATTTGCTCCCGATGACGAGCCGCAATAAACGCAGACACGCCTCATTTTTTTCGAGCGGCGTCCGTGCCGGCAGCGACAAACGCATCTGGCGGCGGAAGATTCCATGCCTTCCATCTCGCGGCATATTCCTCACGCGGCACCAGCACGAAGTGCGGCTTTGCATCCGCGCGCAGCCAGCGGATGAGCGCGACGAGATCCGGTTCGGCCATCACCGTGCAACCGACGCTCGGCTTGTGCGGCGCGCGGCGCAGGTGAAGAAAAATGGCGCTGCCATTGCCCGGCACCGGCGGGTCGGCGTTGTGCCGAAGCTCGACAAGCCAGCGATACGCGAAGTCTCCGGGCCGCATCCGCTGCTTCGCATACCACGGCGGCGGATTTTTCGGATCCACGATCACATGCTGGTTGTAGTTTGGATGGTTCACATCATCAATCCACGCATCCGCCGCCGTGACGGTGTGAAACGGATAATCGCTCCCAGGCGGCAGCGCTCTGTCGTACGTGTAGATGGTGCCGATGCGAAAAACCCCAGCCGGAGAACGCCCGTCGTTCTCCGTCTTGCGCAGCCCCTTTTCCTCCTGCCCGTGAACACCCGATCCCCACGCCAGCCCCCGCTTGCCGAATAGTACGGTCCATGATTTTCCGACGACTCTCCACTCACCGCCCGTGCGCTCAAACCGCTGCGCGCTGCCCTCGAATCCATCCCACGAGGGTGCGATCGCAACGACGAGTTGCCGCACGCCGTCGAGTTCAGCCGCGCGCGCTGTGCAGGGAAAAAGGAGCAGCACCATGCAGCTCACGATGCAAACGATGCGGAAGGTTTCCGCGTTGCGGATGCGATCGGTGCCCTCCACTGTGCTGCCCGTGAACCGCCCGCCGCGCCTGCTTTCAATTTTTGTGATCATGCTTGCAACTTTCGTGGCGTACTGGCCCGCGATGCGCAACAGCTTCGTGTGGGACGACACTGCGCTCGTGCTGCGCGACCCGCTCATCCGTTCGTGGCGGCTCGCACCGGATGCGTTTCGCGAGTTCCTTTTCCTCGATGCGACGGCGAGTGATTTTTACCGCCCGCTGCAACGGCTCACCTTCATGGCCGACTACGCACTGTGGGGAATCGCGCGATCCGCAGACTCGAAAACGGCGGCAAAAACCGGCGCACCCGACACAGGCGACAGCACGGATGCCACGGCGGTTCAGAGCGTGCCGCAGGCGGGATGGCACTTCACCAGCGTGCTCACACACGCACTCGCAGCACTTGCACTGTGGTGGCTGCTCAACATCTGGTTCGCTTTGAATGGCGAATGGTGGGCGCTCGCCGGTGCGCTTGCATGGACGCTGCACCCGCTGCACACCAGCGCGGTCACGTACGTGAGCGGGCGCGCAGACCCGCTCGCGGCGATCTTCATTTTCTCCGGACTCGCGCTCATCGCAAAAGCGCACGCACGGGGTGCGTTCGTACCCGGTGATCGTTCGGCGGCACGCGGCATCATTCTCGCCGCCGTGTGCGCACTTGCCGCATTGCTCTCGAAGGAAAGCGGCGCAGCACTGCTCATCGTCTGGCTCGTATGGATGCTCGCCCGTGCGCGGCGCGACCCGCGCGGCTGGGCTTCGTGGGTCGCCGCTGCGGTGATTTCCTGCGGGGCTTATTTCGCACTGCGCATGACCGCCGGCCACACACCACCGCCCGCGTCCGGCGAGATGGCCCCGTGGCAAGTCCGTCCCATCCTCGTTGCCCGTGCGCTCGCGGAATACGCGGCGCTTTTCCTCGCGCCGCACTCGCTGCACATGGAGCGCGATGTCTCGACGAATCCAGTCGGCGACTACGCCGCAAACCTCCGCAGCGGCAGACTGGGGGAGGCGCAGACACTTGCCGGACTCTGTGTCGCCGCGGGCCTCGTGTGGTGGTGGCGCCGCGTGCGCAAGATCGCACCGGACGCGGCGCTCGCGCTTGCGTGCGCTGCGGTGACATGGCTGCCGGTGAGCAATGTCTTCCGCCTGAATGCGACCGTAGCCGAGCACTGGCTTTACGTGCCAAGCGCGTTTGTGTTCGCGGCGATTCTTTTCACCGTGCGCGCCCATTCACCGGCGTGTCCAAAAATTTTCACCGCGATGCGCGCAATTGCAGTGTTGTGGCTCGCATTCCTCGCCGTCCAGACTTGGCTGCAGCAGGGTTACTGGCGCAACCAGCGTACTTTTGTAAACGACACGATACGGCGCGCAGGCCGCGGCGCACGGATGGTGACCAATCTCGGCCAGCTCGCGATGCAGGATGGCAGACCCGGCGAAGCACTCGCGCTATTCCGCGAAGCATTGGCAAAGGAGCCCAGTCTTGCCCTCGCGCATTTCAACATCGCAACCGTGGCATACGCGCAGAAGGACTATGACACCGCCCTCGCAGAGCTGAAATCCGCCGAAAATTCGCCTCTTTTCGGATCCGAGATCGCTGTGGTGCGAGCGGCCATCGAACGGGTGCGGAGCGGAAAGCCGCGCCTGGATTTGCTGGGCAGTGCGGCCAGCAATGCCGGACGCAATTGGGCCATCGCGCGGCAATACCCGCTCGCGCTTCTGGCCGCAGGAAAGCCCGACCGCGCCTACGAGGACATGCTGCGGCAGCTCACCGGGCATCCTTTCCGCGCGGAGGCGTGGCGGTTTCTCGCGCAGATTGCGGAGCAACTGCGCAGCCCCAAGGATGCCGCGCGTGCCTATGCCGAGGCCGCGAACCGTGACGTGCGCGACGACGTCAGCCGAGCGCGGCTCCGCGAGCTGAGCGCTTCTTTCTGATCGGATCACCGGGAAACCGTTCGACTTCGCACAGCGCAGCGCCTACGCAAAATTCGATGTTTACAAAGCCAGACAGCGCACTCGTCATCGCCGGACACGGCTCGACGCTGAATCCCGATTCGAGCGCGCCGACATGGAAGCTCGCGGAGGAAATCCGCAGCCGCGGCATTTTCGGCGAAGTGCATTGCGCGTTCTGGAAGGAGGAGCCGAGCTTCCGGCAGGTGCTGCACTGCGTTGATCGCGAGAACGTGTATGTCGTGCCGAATTTCATCAGCGAGGGCTACTTCACAAAAACGGTGATCCCGCGCGAACTCGGCCTCACCGGCAACGCGACCCGCATCGGGCGCCACACGGTGAAGTATTGCGAGCCGGTGGGAAGCCATGCGCGCATGACTGAGTTGCTACTCAAGCGTGCCGCCGACATCGCGTCGGGCGTTCCACCGGAAAAGACGAGCCTTTTCATCGTCGCCCACGGCACGGACCTGAACGAAAATTCCGCCGCCGCCGCGAAGCGCGAGGTGGATCGCATCACCGCACTCGGGCGCTACCGCGAGGTGCTGAGCGCATACATGGAGGAGGCACCGCTCATCGCCGAGTGGGACAGGCTTTCCACGAGTGCGAACGTCGTCGTGGTGCCGTTCTTCATTTCCGACGGACTGCACAGTTATGAGGACATCCCGGTGCTGCTGGGCATCGCGACAGAATCGCCCGGTGCGGCAAGTGCGAACCGCGCGGCGGTATTTGCAAACAATCCGTACCGATTGCGCGGGCGGACGCTTTACTACGCCAGTTCCATTGGTACGGAGACGGGATTTGCAGAGGTGATTCTTGACCAGGTGATGGCTTTCGTTTCAAGCCACCCCGCGTAATGCGCGACACGACACACGAACTCGAATGCTGGCTGCGGGCCGGCGGGAAACGCGTCGGGCAATTGTCCATCGCCCCTGCGGGCAACGGCTGGGAGCTGAGGCATACCGATGATACGGCACGCGGCGATCTCGCTTTTTTTTCAAAATGGGAGGACGCTCGCTCGCTCGCGAACTTCGACGACGCCGGGGCGTTTCGCCCGCTGAAGACTGCACCGAGTCTGCGCCACGGGTGGCGGCTCGTGCTTCGGGACGCGCATTCGGTGCGGCTCGCACTCGACTATTTTTATCCCGCGATGCTCGGCGTATGGCTCGCGCACGGATGCGGCGAGGTGGTGCCGGTGGAATTGCACGACACGCTCGGGCGGCAGACTGGCATGTACCGCATCACGCAAAAACTCACCTACGAGCAGGCGCAACGGTTGATCGCCAAGCAATGCCGCAGCAACAGCGGCTGCCTGAAGAAGATCCTGTGGCGCATCAGTGCGAGCGTCTCCGTGCCGCTTCTGCCGCCGGAGAAATTCCGCGCGGATGCGGTGCCTGCGGACACGATGCCGCTGCTCTGCCATGAGGCGTGCAACTTTCTCGTCGCCGCAGCGCGCAAGATGGTGAAGGACGAGACGCCGCCTGCACCATGATCCTCCGCACGCGCACGGTCGTTCCGGTCAGCGGAATTCCCATTGAGAACGGTGCAGTCGTCGTGACAGACAACACGATTACAGCCGTCGGACCTTTCGCGGAAATCCGCGCTGCGTATTCCGGCGACGTGACCGACCTCGGGGAGCGCGTGCTGTTGCCTGGACTGGTGAATGCGCACTGCCATCTCGACTACACAATGATGCGGCGCTCGATTCAGCCGCAGCGCAGTTTCACGGAATGGATAGGGCGCATCAACGCACTCAAGCGCAGCCTCGGGCCGGACGATTACCACGCGGCGATCGTGCGCGGCTTTTCCGAATTGCAGCACTGGGGCACGACGGCTGTCGCCAACATCGAATCATTCCCCGAGTTGCTCACGAACGCCCCCGCGAGCCCGCTTCGCACGTGGTGGTTTCTCGAGATGATTGACGTGCGGCACCAAGTGCCGGACGAGGAGGTTGTGGGCGGGATGCTTGCGTTTTTCGAATCGCACGAGACACGCCTCGGCGGCTTCGGACTCAGCCCGCACGCGCCGTACACCGCTTCGGGCCCCCTCTACGAAATCACGAGCGAAGCCGCCGCGCATTTCGACATGCCGGTGATGACACACCTCGCCGAATCGCGCGAGGAATGGGAAATGTTCCGCCATGCACGCGGCGATCTTTACGACTTCATGCATCGCGTCGGACGCTGGATGCACGACTGCCATCAGGGGCGCACTCCACTCCGGCATGTGTTCAATTTCACCGCATTCGGACCCCGCTGGATTCTCGCGCACATGAACGAACTCGACGACAATGACCTCATGCTCCTCGCAAGCATCCCACGCGCGGATCGTCCGAGCATCGTCCACTGTCCCGGCAGCCACCGCTACTTCCGGCACGCGCCCTTCCGCCTCGCAAAACTGCTCGAACTGCGCATGAACATCTGCCTCGGCACAGACAGCCTCGCGAGCACATTTTCACTCTCGATGTTCGACGAAATGCGCATCCTCGCCGACCGCGAGCAGTGGCTGCACCCCGCGGATGTCGTCGCGATGGCGACACTCAATGGCGCGAGAGCACTGAACCTCAACGCGGGAAAAATCGAGCCGGGCGCGTTGGCGGACTTGATCGCCATTCCGCACAATGGCAGTTTTCGGGATGTCCACGCCGCCGTGATTGCCAACCGGGAACCCGTCGCTTGGATGATGATTGATGGCCAAATCCTCAGCCAGTAATGCGCTCGTGATTTTGTCCGCCGTGCTCCTGCTCGGCGGGAGCGCCGCCGGCGCGACGAAAAAGCGAACATCCTCCAAACCGGCCGCGAGCAAGCCCACGCCGACTCCCACGCCCGCACCGCTTGCGCCCGGTGAGCTGCCGCTCGCGGCAAAATCGGCGATCCTTCTCGATGCAAAAAGCGGCGACATTCTTTACGAAAAAAACCCGGACGAGATGGAATACCCCGCAAGCGCGACGAAAATTCTCACCGCGCTCATCGTCATAGAGCAGGGTGAACTGGATCGGCGCGTCATCATCCAGCCCGAGGACACGAAAGTCGAACCGAGCGCACTCGAATTCAAGCCGGGCGAGGAATACACGCGCAAAAACCTCCTTTTCGCCTTGCTGCTGAAAAGTGCAAACGATGTGGCGCTCGCCCTGGCGCGCGACAATGCCGGGAGCGTCGAAGCCTTCGCCGGGAAGATGAACCGCCGTGCGGAGGCGCTCGGCGCTCTGGCCTCGCATTTTACGAATCCTCACGGGCTGCACGATCCGCACCATTTCACCACGGCGCGTGACCTCGCGACGATCGCGCGCGTCGCAATGCAGCAGCCGCTTTTCCGCGAAATCGTCGCCACGCCCGAGATCGGCATGGCGCGCGGCGATGACTGGGTGCTGATGAAAAACCACAATAAGCTCCTGTGGATGCTGCCCGGCTGCATCGGTGTGAAAACCGGCTACACGCGGCCTGCGCAGCAAGTGCTTGTCAGTTGTGCGATCCGCGCCGGCAAGGAAGCCATCTCCGTCGTGATGCACACCGACAAGCCCGGCATCTGGAACGACTCGAAGGCGCTGCTCGAACATGCCTTTGAAAAGCTCGGCGTGCCGGCCGCGGCAGCCATGCCGACCCCGGATGCCGCAACTGCGACCGGGCCGGCTGGGGCTGAGGATGGAAAATAAGGCAACCGCGGATCAGAGTTCGGTGCGCGAAAGCAGCAGGCTGAGAAGCATCCCGTAGAAATCAATTTGCATGATGGCAAACGCCTTTGGGCCGCGGTGCCGTCGGCGTCCCGCAGTGTCATCATCGGTGACGCCATGTCGTGCGCCCAGCGCAAGGCGGGCCTGGTTAAGCGTGTGGATCCATGCGCGCCCATTCGCTGCCGGGATGTTCAGCGTGAATGCTTCCCCATTCTGCCGGATCGCGGCGACATCAGCGGCAACGACATCCACGTGGGTTTGGAAAAATTCGCGCATTTCCGGCTCGACCTCCTCGCGCCATTCGCTGTCTGCCTGCGGGTCACCGCCTGCGGTGGGCGTGCTGAAGATTCGCTTCCGCGAAACCTCATCATCGGGATCGGCGCAGGCCGGCAGCCCGCGCAGCAACTCGACAATGAGCGGGTCCATGTCCGCAAATTCCCATTCTGCTTCGCTCGTCCGGATTTCCATGGATCAGCAGGCCTTCTCCATGGTGGCCAGGAGCAGATAGGTGTGAAGCTGTTGCACGTATAATTCCGCCCGTTCGCGCGTGCCATTCCAGACGATGGAGCGGCCTTTCTGGTGGACTTCCAGCATGTGGACTTCCGCCTTCTGGCGGGAAAACCCGAGCACCGCCATGAAGACCTTCGTGACATATTCCATGAGGTTGATCGGATCGTTGTGGACCACGACATTCCACGGGATGTCGAGCAATTCCCGGGTCCGCGTCTTCTCCTCGGTGAGCACATCGCCTCCGGAAGCAGCGGACACAGGCTTCATTCCTCGGATGCGAAGCATGGGCTCGAAAGACTCCGTCGCTTCCGTCATCGCGCGCCCGTGGGCGTGACTGGGATGATGGTCGCCGTTGGCGGCGTGACTGGCGCGGTCGCCGCCGGAATTGCTGCCGGCGGCGCGACGGTGCCGGTGCTCTGGATGCTTGCAGCGGGTACGGGCGCGAGGATTTGCTCGATTTGCGCGATCCACGAGGCGGCGTCGGGATGCTGCGGATAGGCTTTGATCAAATTGAACATTTCCGTGATGGCGCGGTTGCGCAATCCGATGATCAGCATGTCCTGCGTGCGCGCCCACTGCATCGCAGGGCGTTCCACCTGGGTCTTCTGCCGTTCGTCAAACGCGGGCATGCCGGCGTAGATGCTCTCCTGGTTCTTGCGGATCATCATGTCCCAATAATCCATCAGGCGGGGATCCTTCTTGTCGCGGAATTCCGGCAGTATGATTGCATTGTAGATGCCGTTCACATTTCCCGGCACAGGCTCCCAACTCGGCGGCGTCTCATTCTCGTCCCTTTTCCTCCGCTTCCCGGCATCACCGAGAAGGTCAGCGATCTGCAGGCTCTGCGCAATTGGGCTGCTTGCGACTGGCGTATTGAGGATGCTGTCGTGCATTTTTTTTGCGTGCGTGTCCTCGGCGAGCGCCTTGTTCGCAGCGGGACGTTTCGCGGTGCCGGCAGCCTTTGCCTTGTCAATCTGCTCGGCGACATGGCCGATCGCCGCTTCGTCCGCTTCGAGCTGCTTGGTAAAATCAATGATGTTCGGGAGCAGCTTGCCGGTCTCTGCACCGGCCGAATGCTGGATGGTGAGCCCGAGCCAAATGAGGTGCAGCCGCGCCGCGTTTGCGCCTTCCCTGGTCTTCAGCCCTTCGCCCTCACCCTTGAGCCATTCGCGCGCTGCGGCGGACTCATGATCCACTCCCGCGAACTGCACTGCCATCACCGCATTTGTCCAGAACGCGGCGGCTTTTTCATTCGACGACGCAGCAGCGGTGATCTGCTGGTAGGCGGTATTGCGGCGCGTCTTCAGCCCGGTTTCGTTCTGCTCCTTGAACTGCTTGAGACCTTGCAGCACTTGTTTCAAATCCACTGGCGGGATGTCATTAAGTTGCGCAAATGCAGGCGCGGAAAGGGCGGCGATGATCAATGGGATGACGGAGGGTTTCATGGGATTGAGTTTAAATTACAATGTCTTGCGGCCGATTTTGCACGGCTGATTTTTTGACGTGAAATTGCCATCGCGAGAATCCGCTGCCAAATCCGATTCTGCATGCGGTGCATTTTTACACGGTCGCGCGGTGCGATGTCATCGTAGCCGTTCAGGTGAAGCAGGCCGTGGATGATGTAGAGCGCGATTTCTCCGACCACGCCATGCCCGTGCTCTGCTGCGCAACGCTTCGCAGTGTCTGCACTCACGACGATTTCCCCGTAATCAAAAGTGATGACATCCGTCGCACCCGGCACGTCCATGAATTGTGCGTGGACGCGCGCGATTACCGGATCGCTCACCACGGCTACTTCCACCAATGCCATCTCACTCAAAGCAAAGCGCCCGTCGCCCGAATGCCGCACGCATTCCGTGAACGCAAAATCGGCAAGCCGCCGAAGCCGTTTCACATCGAAGCGGATCCTGCGCTGCCTGTTGGTGAGAATAATTGGCACGCCGGCAGACTGCCACTCCGCGCTCAAATCGCCAGCGCCTTTGCAAACACAGCGCTGGCAAAGCCAAAGATCGCTGGCAAAATGAGGTTCGATAGCCAGACCATGCGATCCCTCCCTCTCGCCATCCTCCTGATGACCGCCACCGCCCGCGCCGCCGAGAGCGATGGCGATACGTTCTTCCGTGAAAAGGTGCAGCCCATCCTCACGCAACATTGTTTCAAATGCCACAGCCACGGGAAAAAAATGAAAGGCAACCTCCTTTTGGATTCACGCGATGCGCTGGTCACCGGCGGCGATACGGGGCCGGCCATTGTCCCCGGCGAACCAGCGAAGAGTCTGCTCATCGAAGCCGTGGTGTACAAAAATCAGGATCTGCAAATGCCACCCAAAGGTGAGAAACTTACCGACGGACAGATCGCGACGCTGACGCAGTGGGTAAAACTCGGCGCGCCATGGCCCGAGGTGCCGGGGCAAAAGATGAAGCCGCGCCCGCGCGGAAAAATCACGGATGAGGACCGCCAATGGTGGGCATTCAAGCCCGTCGCGAAAATCGAGCCGCCTCCGGCTGACAAGTCGTGCGCGAACGAGATTGACCGCTTCGTTTTCACGAGCCTGCGTTCCGCAAAACTCAAACCCGCCCCTGGCGCGGACAGGACCGCACTCATCCGCCGCATATATTTTGACCTCACCGGCCTGCCGCCGACGCCCGAGGAAGCCGCGGCATTTGTCGCAGACAAATCGCCGGACGCCTACGCGAAGATCGTGGACAGGCTCCTCGCCAGCCCACGCTACGGCGAACACTGGGCGCGCCACTGGCTCGACCTCGTGCGTTACGCGGAGAGCGACGGATTCC
>Ga0075030_100005591_pt1 | contig 11322 bp, 9 predicted proteins | sample LitLauG_LLR_2012_FD_71393 | JGI IMG/M metagenome (GOLD analysis project Ga0075030, IMG submission 71393) | Freshwater sediment microbial communities from Pennsylvania, USA - Little Laurel Run_MetaG_LLR_2012 | ecosystem: Environmental > Aquatic > Freshwater > Creek > Sediment | place: USA...
CCAAATCGTTTCCCCGGAGACTACTACGAGTTTACGACATTCGCACGAACCTGTGCGTTACGAGTTAGGTTTCGACCCTCAGAAACTCCCGGGCAACCGAAATGGTCCACCACACCTCAGCCACTCCGACTGATCTTTTGGTCGAGGTACGCTCGGAAGCTATTAATCTGGTCCGGCGATAGCTCTCGTTTCGGAACAATGTTGAAGACCTGCGGGTTTTGATAGATTACAAACGATTTCTCGTCCTCGAAGAACCTGTAGAAGTTTGACCAGCCTACCTGCGATGAAACCGTCGGGCCACGGAACTGCAAACCCTGTTCGCTCGCTTCAAGGGACAGCTTACCGTGCATAGACTTGGTTTTCGCGTACAGTTTTTTTTGCGCGTTCCGGTTTAGTAGGGGAAGAGAGATGAAGAAGACAATGAAAGCCGCCCCTGGCACCATGCGCACCGAGAAGCCCTGCCTAGCTACAGCGGTGATTAGGAAGATCAATAAGCCGACCCCGAATAACGGCAGCACCCATCGCGTCCAGCGGACTAGCCGCTGCGGAGAGTTTCGGATCGCCAGCCGTTGGGCGTCTATAAAATCCTGTTCTGAGATTTTGTATTCGATCTGCATGCTCGCTACTAGATTACTTCACTTGGGTGCCCCAGCTTATGTGATTCCGAAAGTACGTTACGAACCCCCGTTTCTCTCAGGCCACAGAAGGGTTGCGCTCCGCTTCCGGCAATCTCTCTTCGAACGCGACTGGGACATGCCGCCATACCTGAATGGCCAGTATCAAGGTTGTAGCCAGCAGAAGCGCGCCTACAGCCACATGCGCCACTGTAGAAATCACCATGGGAAGCTCAGGTTGAACTGCCTCTTTGCCCCAGGCGACGCGCGTCAGAAAGGCGGTAAAGCCCAGGCAGAGTTGAGCGATGACGAGTGAAAGCATGGTAACTGCCGGTCGGCGAATCGCCTCGATCTGCGGATACACAGTCAGGGCACGAATGGCAGTCCACGCCAGCACAAAAGAAACCACGACCGCGTGCGTCAGGTGAGGCCACCAACTCAGTCCGTGATGGCGGAACATGGCGCCCAGGATCAGTTGCACGTACAACACAAAAATCGAAAGCAGCGTCAGCGTGAACAAACTCGGCCGGCGTTGGTCGAATTCCACCCGTGGTTGTTCTTCCACCCATTTCCGTCCGGTGAACAAGGCCATCGCCACCGCGATGCAGAAAAAGGTTTGCGCCAGGGCGGCATGCGCCGACGAGACGGCTGGAGGGAGATAGAAAAGAACTGTAAGCCCACCCAGTACGCCTTGCGCGATCACCGTTCCCAGGGCTGCGAAGCCGAGAATCCGCATCCAGCGCCGCTTTTCGGCGCGCCAGGTCCAAATTGCAAGGATGATGGTCAACAGGCCCGCAGCTTGGGCGATCATGCGATGCGTGTGCTCGAACCTCACACCACCGACCATCTTCGGAATCTTGTACAGAGATCCAAACGAGGTCGGCCAATCGGGCACCGACAATCCAGCGTCGTTGCTGGTGACGAGTGCTCCGGCGATGATCAGCAAAAAAGTCCAGCAGGCGAGTACTACGGCCAACCGATGGTGGCCGCGGTTGTATGGCATGGAGACCGACTTCAGCATGTACCTCTTAGGGTCAGGGAGATTTCCCGAAGACATCCAAAACCGGATCGGAGCAAGCTCGCACAGAGGCGGTGCCGCTTGCCCCGTCCAACTCGTATTTTAACAAAGCGGAGTCGCTATTCGCCCGCTTTGAAGCTCTGGTCGACGGTTTTCGTCTCCTTCGCCGCGACCGTCACCTTCTGATCCTGCTCTCCAAGTTTCTCGTGGACGAACGCGATCGTGTAATCGCCCGGCGGCAAGCCCTTGATCTCATACTTCCCGTCCTTGTCGGTCACGGCATAGAACGGGCTCTTCACCACGTTGACGTACATCTTCATCCACGGGTGCTGGTTGCACTTCACCGGAAGCATGATCTCTTCGCGGGCGAAATTCTTCTCGATCGCAGGGGAAGACGGCGGCTGCGATTCGTTCCACTCGCGGTTGTCCTTCGGAGTCGGATGGATGTTGTGCGTCGTGGGATCATCGTTTTTGATCTGCACCGTCTGGCCGGCCATCACACCGAGCACGTGGGGATGATACTGGCATCCCTTCTGATCGAGGGTGACGGGATCCTTGGGGGCATCGAATGTCCGACTGCCCAAGCCATCCTTCACGTACACGAAAACATTGGCCAGATCGCCATTCGAGACCACGACGTTCTCGGCTTCGTTGGTGCCCTTGCAGCCCGGGTCCTGGCTCATGTCGATCTTCGCAGGCTTGGGCGCGGTACCGTCGAACTTCACTGTGCCATTGACTGTGGCCACTGTCGCCGGATCGATCGGCGTGGCCGCAGGAGCGGCCTGCTGCTCCGCCGTATTGCTCGATTGTTCTTCTTTCTTACTGCACGCCGCCAGCACCAGCAATGCACAGAGGGCCAGCAGGGTGACCATCATCCACTTCGTCTTCTCAGTCATGATGTCCCTTTCGTTAAGTTTGAAAACGCATTACCGGCGTCCTGCCGGCTGTGGCGCGGGCATCCTGGCCCGCGCAGCGAACAAAGAATGAATCGAGATTCTGCGGGCCATTCTACCGCGAACCGCCACTCCCTGCCCGATGCGATTCGGTTGCAGCCAGCCTGCGATTGGTTGGTTGCTGCATGGCAGCTTTCGCGCGCGGCATTGACGCCGCGACCTTCCGTTGCTCATCGGCAGTCAACTGGAAGATGTAGTCTGTCAGCAGTTTTCGGTGGTCGCCGTCATAGCCATTGAACGTGGGTGGAGTCGGACCCGCGAAAACCCACCTGTCTTTGTCCTGACGGAACAATCCCGAAGGCATGGACGTTCCCGGACTGACAGCTTGCGGATCGGTGATCCAGCGCTCGACCCAATCCGGCTTCAGCCGCTCTTTCGCCAGCAGGAAGTTCGGCGCCGTCGCGATCTTGTCGTGCGCAGGATCGCCCGTAGCATGGCACTTCAAACACGGCGCTGCCGTGCTCGAAAACAGGCTGCGAGCCATGTCGGTCTCTTTGGTCGTTAGCACCGGAACCTGTTCCGGAATGTACGGCATTGGTTGCTGCGACAGTGCCTGGAAGAACCGTACCAGCTTTCTGAGTTCGTTATCTGAGAATGAGAAAGTGGGCATGCGCACTTTTAAGTACGGGCGCACGCCGTTGCGATTCGTATCGGTCGTGGTCAAAGACGGGTTCGACAGGAATTTTCGCAGCCACTCAGGATCGACACGCGCACCTTCGGTTAGCAGCTTAGGCGGTAGTTGCTCCTGTGCGTCCTGATATTGCTTGAGCCCCATCAGGATTGTGCGCTGGCCCGGGATAAACTGATGGCATCCCATGCAGTTGTACTTCTTGACGACCCACCAGCCTTCCTGAATATCGTGCCGCGCGTCTCCCGGCTTGTATTGATAGCTGGCGGGAAGGGAAGTCTCCTGGCTCCCCATCAGGAACGTGGTGATATCGCGCACCTGGTCTTTGGTCAGGTGCACGTTGGGCATGCGCAAGGCTTCGGTCTCGCCTTTGACCATGCCTTGGTCGTAGACGTTCGGCTCGGCGAGTTTGTGCTCGAAGAATCCCTTGTGGTTGTACCAGTCCTTCTCAGCCGGTCCATCGGGCAAGCGAGCCAGATCTTCTTTGTCTTTGATCGGCTCAGAATCTTTTCCGCCGCGCTGCGCAGGCTCAGTGGACAAGGCGAAATCGAGACGCTCGATCGGCTTGCTGCCTTCAAACGTTAACTCGGTACCGATGCGCCCTTCATCTTCAAAGCCCGCGATCTCGTGGCATCCCGAGCAGCCATAGTGGCGCACCCACTTCTTGCCTTCTTCCTTAAGGTTAGGATCTTCCATGAACGAAGCGTCCGCGTAAGAGGAAGGCTCCTGCTTCTTCTGCGTGATGAGGTAGCTGGCGATGTCTTCCGCGTCCTCGGGAGTCAACCGCAAGCTGGGCATGACGGTCATGTTCTGCACCTGCAGTTCGTGGCCGTCATTCGGACACTTGCTGTGATCCAGATCGAAGACGTAGGGCAGACCCTTTTTCGCGTAATCTTCGGGACCAATATCTTTCTTCTCGTACGGACAATATGGCCGCGTGCGCTGGCGGGCGTTGTGAATCCAGCGGACGAGATAGTCGTAGTTGGCCTTCTCGCCGACGCGCGTAAGATTTGCCGCGAACACTCCGCCTTGCAACTCGTCGCCTTCGCCGATCGAGTGGCAGGCAAGGCAGCCGCGGGTTTCAAATAGTTCTTTGCCGTGCGCTGCATTTCCCGGCTTCGCCTTCGGCAATGTGTCCGTGAACGCCGACTGCCAGATGAACGCCGAGATCGCCTGAATCTGATGATCAGTCAGCCGGAAGTTCGGCATCTTGGTTGTCGGACGGAAATCTGTGGGCTTCTTCAGCCAGACCGGGATCCAATTCCTGTTTAACTTGAGCCGGATGTCTTTCAAGTTCGGCCCGATCTTCTTCATGTCCTGCATCAGGCTGTGCGACTGAAAATCGAGCTGCTGCAGGCGGCCATCCAGTTTGCTGTTGGCAACGCGCAGCGCGACTGCCTTGTCATTGAGCCGGTTCGCCTCCTCGTTGCTCTCGGCAGCGTCGGCTTCCTTCATCAGGTATGCCGTTTGCTTGATGTTATCTTTTTTCTGGCCCTCGATCTGCTTGATCTGCTGCCCGACAGAATTCAAGTCCTCGGGTTCCTTGTCGTAGCCCTCATAGCGATGACAGCCGTTGCACCCGCGCTGCCGGAAGAGATCCTTACCGTCGTTGATTGTCTGAAATTGCACGTCCCCGCTGACCAAAACCATGTCCGCGGAATGGCAGGTCTGGCAGCCCGCTTGCGCGTTCTCCTTGGGATAGAGCGGCCACAGCCAGTGCTCGTAATTGCCATGCGCTTTCTCGACGCTGGTGGTCGCGCGGCCATTCCCCTGATGACAGGGCGAGCAGCCAAATTTGTCGGGATCGTGAATCTGCAATATTTCCGGTTCGGGATGGCTCACGAACGCAGCCGCATACTCGTCGGGCTTCTTGGATCCCTTCGTCGTCATCGCCGTTTCGGTGATCTTCAGCGGCTCGCGCGCACCCATGTGGCACGATTCGCACCGGTCGACAATGTTGGCTTCGGCGACATTAATCTGGACAATCTTTGGATCCCAGTCGGAAGTCTTTTTCTTTAATCCGTCGATCTGTGCCGGTGTCAGGTCGACCATGTGATCAGTGATGTATTCATCGAGTTTGGCCCGCGCCGCGGTCACGGGCTTCAAAACTTCGCCGAGGTCGAGGCTGAGCTTCGTGCGCTCGTCGCGAATCTCGTTGTAGGTTCTTTCCAGTTCCTCGAAGTCGTACTGCTTTTTGCTTCCGTCCGGAAACTCAACCGTCGCTTTCTTCGCCTTGTATTCTTTAATCTCGTTCGCCTTACTATCTTTGGCCGACTTGCTGTCGCTAGTTTCAAGTTCGTAGGTCAGCGCGTTGACATAGGCGCGCCGGTCGGTGAATACGCTCTGCACGGCAAGCAGTCGTCCGCTGGCATCGTCGAGTTTTTCGCGGGCCTGTTTTGCCGCGGCTGCGGAGTCGTCGCTGGCCTTCTTCACAGCGGCCGCCAGTTCCGCGTATTGCGGATCCTTCTCCACGTCTTTTTCAGACGCCACGGACTTCGAGCGCGCCGTGTTCAGGAACGACGAATACCGATCCTTCCAAGTTTCCTGGAACGCCTTCCACGGACGCTGTCCCCAGGCTTCGTCCCAGAGCGCCCAAAACAATGTGGCGACCAGGAGGACCGTCGCAATCAGGTAATGGATCGCGAACGATTTACTGGTTATCGGATCCTGCTCGGGGGTGGGTTTCTCAGGCACCAGTTCCTCCGAAATCGGTTGTTGGTCGTTCGTCGTTGGCAGTTCGCCATGCAACCAGTGTCGCGAGCCAGTAGTTTTGGCTAACGACTACGGACCAACGACTAGCGACTAGATGTTGAACCATGGTGTAATCCACACGTACTTGATATGCCACAGCAGGCGCAACGCCATCTTGAGCGGCAGTGCGATCATCGTGAGCCACAGGAATGCCATCAGCGAAAACTGCAGCAGACTCATGCGCTGAAAGTCCTTCGGCATCTTGCGGCGGAAGAGCGAATACACTGCGCCGCCGCCGATCAGATAAAACCCGCCCACGATAATCGCGCCGAAAATTCCTTTGCCCAGGTTCGACGTGATACCGAAAATGTCAGGTAAGTCGCGGTTCACTTCGTAAATCAAGCGATTGTGATCCCACGTCTGCCCCGGCCAGAACCATTGCCATCCAGGTCCGCGGATGAACGTGCCAATGATGATCATCGCGACCCAAAGAATCACGAAGCCGAACAGAAACGTCCCGATGGAAAACTTGCGCTGCTTCCACGTGTAATACCCGCTGCCCAGCGGATTCGTATCGATGTAAGGGATCACCATCAATCCGATGATGATCATCGTCGGCATCACCACACCGGCGATCCACGGATCGAAGTAGACGAGCATCTCCTGCAGTCCGAGGAAATACCACGGCGCTTTCGCAGGATTCATCGTGAGGTTGGGATTGGCGGGCTCTTCCAGGGGTGCATTCAGCGTGATCGACCAGATCATCAGGATGATGGTGACGATGATTGCGCCCAGAAATTCAACCCGCAGCAAAAATGGCCAAACGTGAACTTCCTTCGCCCAGCCGGGCTTGAATGGCCACGTCTTGCGATGATGAGCCTTGGCCATCGCAGGATCGGCCTCAAGCTGCTCGATCAACACATCGTTGGCCCGCGCCTGCTTTACCGCCAGGTAAATGTAGAAGGCCAGCAGCGGCATCAGCCCCACGATCGGCACGTTGTCCGGCGCCGAACAGATTTCCCAGAGTTGTCGCCAATCCATAGTCTCTCCACGACAATGTGGCGACAGCCGCCCTCGGCTGTCGGCCGGGCGGAGCCCGGCGGTGGTTGCCCTCAGAGAAGCAATCGAGCTGCGCTCGACGGACAGCCGAGGGCGGCTGTCCCCACACAAACCCTTACTCTCCCGCGGCCTTCGGACCCCTTCGCGGCTTATCTGCTTCTTCTGCCAGCATCACCGGCGCCGGTCCGGAAATTCCGCCGTCTTTTCGCACGCGCCAGAAATGCACAATCATGAGCACTGACGCGACAATCGGAATTCCGATGCAATGCCAGATGTACGACCGCAGCAGCGCGTTCGCGTCCACGATCGATCCGCCTAGCAATCCGAACCGCACGTCATTGTACGGCGTCATGCCGAGCATGGAGCCGAACGGGCCTTCATGCCCCAGCAGCGGCGTGGCGCGCGCCATGTTCGTTCCAACGGTGACGGCCCAGAATCCCAGCTGATCGTCCGGCAGCAGGTATCCGGTGAACGAAAGCAGCAGCGTAAACACGAGCAACAGCACGCCGATGTTCCAGTTGAACTCTCGGGGCTTTTTATACGACCCAGTGAGGAACACGCGGAACATGTGCAGCCACACCGCAATCACCATCAGGTGGGCCGCCCATCGATGCATGTTGCGCAGAATTTTTCCGAAAGGAACGTCGTGCTCCAGGTACAGCACGTCGCGAAACGCCTGCACCTTGCTCGGGTGGTAATAGAACATCAGCAGCACGCCGGTGTAGGTCAGGATGATGAACAGGTAAAACGTGATCCCGCCCATGCCCCAGGTATAGCTGTAGCGCACGGCGTCGCGATTGATCTTCGCCGGATGCAGATGGAGGAACACGTTGGAAAGCACGCCCAGCGCCCGGTTCCGCGGCGTGTCGTCGTGCTTGTGGCGGAAAATCGAGGTGTAGACCTGCGTCTTGGTCGGATCCTTCAGGCCCTCGATCTGTTCCTTAGCCTTCGCAGGAATGTCGGTCTTGAGGGACTGAATGTCCTCTTTGACGCGATCGACCAGGCCTACTTTCCCATTCTTCCCGTTCGCGTTGTTTTCATCAGCCATAGATTAGTTCCGTGGTAACCGTAGCGCCGGCGCCCCGCCGGCTGTCGTGAAGGCATCCCGCCTTCGCGATTTCCATTTCTACACGCCCGTCAAGAACGCTCCTGGATCGTTAAAGTGCGTAGGCTGCCCCTTGGGCCACTGGTACAGCTTTGACGTGTCGACCAGAATCTGCCCATCGGGGGCAAGTTCAACGTGCGCGCGATCCATGGGACGCGGCGCCGGTCCTTCGAAGTTGACCCCCTCGCTGTCGTAACCGCTTCCGTGGCACGGGCACTTGAATTTGTTTTCGCTGGGCTTCCAATCTGGCGTGCAGCCCAGGTGCGTGCAGCGCGCGTAAATCACAAACAACCGGTCCGGCGTGCGATCGACCCAGATGCGGTATTTCTGCTGGAACTTGGTATCGACACCGAGCGCAAACTCAGACGGATATCCAATTTTGAAAACGGAATTAGGTTCGAACAGCGTGCGTGGAAGGAAAAAGCGAAAGAAGGCGAGAAACCATGCCGCCAGAAAGGCCGTGACCATGGTCCAGACGAATCGCCGGCGGCGGCGGTCAATCTCGGTCGAAGGAGCGGTGCCGGCCACGCCCGCTGCCGGTGCAGCCTTTGAGGTTCCAACTGCCGGTGTGCCGACATACTTGGTCGCATCCGCTGCACTCTTGGCAACAGGTTTCGCTGCTTCGGGATTCGGATTAACCTTTGGGGTTTCCGTATCCGCCATGAGTTTCCCTCCTTATGAATGAATGACTGACTCGGTCCCTAGTCCCCAGCGATCGCCGCGTACTGTGGCGTCGCCAACAGCCTCCCTTGGCTGGAAATGGGAACTACGGAACGAGCGTCGCTTAATGCTTGCTGGACAATCTGGGCCAGCGCCCCGATAAATTTTGGCGAATCATTCAACCCCGCGCTCATCTCGAACTGACGGATTCCGAGGCGATGCGCTTCGTGCCGCGCTTCATGATCGATCTCGCCCAGGGTCTCGACGTGATCAGAGACGAATGCCACCGGAACCACGCACATGTCGTGTACGCCCTCGTTCGAAAGCTGACGTAAAGTTTGATGCAATGACGGCTGCAGCCAGCGGCTTGCGCCAACCTTGCTCTGGTAGCACAGTCGATGCCGATTGCTCCATCCGCCGCGCCCCATCAGAAGCGAAACTGTGTGCTGGATCTGAGCCTGGTAGGGATCGCCTTTTTCAATCACGGAAATTGGAACGCTGTGCGCGCTGAAAACGAGCTCGGCTTGCTCAGGAGAAGGGAATCGTGACAGTGCTTCGTCGATTCTGTCGATTAGCGCATCGAGATATGCGGGGTTTTGATAGAAAGTGTCCACACGGTGCACTGGAATGTCATCGCAGAACAAGCGCTGCCATTCGTTGAGGCTTGAGCCCGTGGTTGTTGAGGAATATTGCGGATACAGCGGCAAGAGGACAACCTCATCACAGCCGGCGGCGCGCAGTTTCTCGATCGCTTCCTTCGTAAATGGATGCCAGTAGCGCATGGCCACAAAACAACGCGCATCCATCCCTTGTGTTCGCAGTTCGAGTTCCAGCGCCCGGGCCTGCCGTTCCGTGTGCCTGCGAATCGGTGAGCCTCCGCCAATGGTCGCGTAATGGTGCTGCACTTTGCGGGCGCGCGTGGAGGAAATCAGTTTGGCCAGTGGTTTGCGCCCGATGCGGGCAAAAGGGAAGCTAATTATGTCGGGATCACAAAAGAGGTTGTACAAAAACGGCTCAATGGCTTCCAGCGTGTCGGGTCCACCGAGCTGAAAGAGAACTATCCCAACACGCGGATTTGTACGCGTCATTTCTCCCACTGTCCCCAGAACGTCACGCACTTTACTCCCAATCAAAGGTGCGAGTCAATGCCGGAGTTACAAATTCTCGACATCGTTCGAAGCGTGAATACCGCATTGCCAAGCGCATCTCGCCCGATGCAAGCTGATAGTGATGCCTGAACTCCCTGACATTGCGGCTTACATCGCAGCGCTCGAGACGAGAATTGTTGGACAGACCGTGGAGCACATCCGCCTAGCAAGTCCATTCCTTTTGCGAACAGTGCAGCCACCTCTGGCCAGTGCGGAGGGACGCAGGGTAGTGTCGCTGCGCCGGGTGGGCAAGCGAGTCGCAATCGGATTGGAAGACGACCTGTGGCTCGTGCTGCACCTCATGATCGCCGGTCGTCTGCATTGGCGCCCGATGAACGCGAAATTGTCGGGGCGTCAGAACCTTGCAGCGTTCGATTTTCCAGACGGATCGCTCGTTCTGACTGAGGCAGGCGCCAGGCGTCGAGCCTCGTTACATCTAGTCAGCGGCACCGAAAATCTGCAGGCCCTCGATGCAGGAGGCATCGACGTCTTCGAGGCCGATCTGGAGTCATTTCGTGCCGTGCTGACCGCGGAGAATCACACCCTGAAGCGAGCCCTCACCGATCCGCGCCTGCTCAGTGGCATCGGCAATGCCTATTCCGACGAAATCCTGCATGCCGCGCAGCTTTCGCCGGTGACGCTGACACAGAAACTCGGTGAGGAGGAGTGGCAAAGGCTGTTTGCGGCAACTCGTAGCACGCTGCAGCTCTGGATCGATCGCCTGCAGGCGGAGGCAGAATCCGCATTTCCTGAGAAGGTCACCGCCTTCCGCAAAGACATGGCAGTGCATGGACGATACGGACTGCCGTGTCCCAGGTGCGGCGACAAGGTTTTGAGGATTCGCTATGCCGACAAAGAGACAAACTACTGTGCACGCTGCCAGACCGGAGGCAAGGTCCTCGCGGATCGGAGCCTCTCACGACTGTTGGGGAAGGACTGGCCTCGCACTCTGGAAGAACTGGAAGCCCTCAAGCGCCGCTGAGGCCAGAACTATTGGTTTGCTCGGTGAACTCTGACTTCTTTGCCGATCTCAATGCTCATCAGATCCTCACCGACTTCCAATGGGCCAGAATAGGTTTTCCGCGTATCGGATACGAGATTAGGCGCGGCTGGCGGCACGATGTGTGAATACACCGCGAGCTTTGGCGCAACTTTCGTGAAGACCCTTCCTGCTTCCTCCGCTGTCGTGTGGTGTGCGAGCACGCGCGCCTTTTCTTCCGGAGAGTAAGAGTTGGCCAACGCTGCGTAGGCCTTGGCGTCAATGACTTCGTGAATCAGAACATCTGTTCCCTGAGCGAAACGAATCAGGTTTTCCGAATACCTCGTGTCCCCGGACAGCACGACCGAATGCCCGCCATAATCCACGCGATACCCAAACGCCGGCTTGACCGGTCCGTGATCGACCAGAAACGCAGTTACTTTCACGCCGGCGCTCTCGTAAACAAC
>Ga0075030_100005597_pt1 | contig 11316 bp, 12 predicted proteins | sample LitLauG_LLR_2012_FD_71393 | JGI IMG/M metagenome (GOLD analysis project Ga0075030, IMG submission 71393) | Freshwater sediment microbial communities from Pennsylvania, USA - Little Laurel Run_MetaG_LLR_2012 | ecosystem: Environmental > Aquatic > Freshwater > Creek > Sediment | place: USA...
GTTTCGCCGCCGGTGGCACTGGCGATGGGCATTCTCTTCGGTCTGACCTGCCCGCATCCGTGGGATGAGGGATCGAAGAAGTATTCCAAACTTTTACTGCAAGCATCGGTGGTCGGTCTGGGTTTTGGCATGAACCTGCACCAGGTGGTGCAGGCAGGACGCAGCGGATTTCTCTACACCGTGCTTGGCATCAGCTTTACGCTCGTGGCCGGTATGGTTCTGGGAAAGCTGCTGCTGGTTCCTGGTACTCCCGCTTTTCTGATTTCGACGGGCACGGCGATCTGTGGCGGCAGCGCTATCGCAGCTGTGGGGCCCATCACTCACGCCAGCGAGGAAGAAATGGCAGTTTCGCTGGGCACCGTCTTTGTGCTGAATGCGGTCGGGCTGATGATTTTCCCTGCAGTTGGCCACTCCCTCCATCTCTCTCAGCAGCAATTCGGTCTGTGGGCGGCTTTGGCGATTCACGACACCAGTTCTGTGGTGGGAGCAGCCAAGCAGTACGGTTCGCTGGCCCTGGCCATTGCCACCACGGTAAAGCTGGCCCGTGCGCTCTGGATTGTGCCGCTTTCTCTGGGCGTCGCGCTGGTTCGCCACGCCAAGGCCAAGATTCAGTGGCCGTGGTTCATTGCGCTGTTTTGCCTGGCCGCGGTTTGTAATACTTATTTGCCCGCGGGCGCGCCAGCCTATGCGGTGCTAGTGAAGGCCGCGAGGATCGGGCTGACGGTGACCCTGTTTCTGATTGGGAGTGGAATCTCTATCGAGACGCTGAAAAGCGTAGGGCACCGCCCGCTGCTGCAGGGCGTACTGCTTTGGATTCTGGTTTCGGTGGGATCGCTGTGGCTGATTCGAGCGGGCTGGATCGGCTTATGAAGCGGGCTTCCAGAGGCATTTCACCTCATAGGTACAAAGACACAGAGAAGAGCAAGACGAAGCGCAAAGCGAAGGGCAAGAGCGCGATGGCGACAAGCCGTTCCGAGGTCATGCGCGACCGCATTGCGTCCGTGATCCGTTCGATTCCGCATGGCAGGGTTTCAACCTATGGCGCGGTGGCTCGCGCAACGGGATACGACGGGGCGTCGCGATATGTGGCGGCCGTGCTGCGGCGGTCGGCGGGCATGCCTTGGCAAAGAGTACTCGGCTCGGGCGGCGCCATCAAGCTGACGGGAGACTCGGCGATCGAGCAGCGATTACGGCTGGAGGCGGAAGGCGTTCGCTTTCGCGGGCGCAAGGTGGATATGAAGGCGCACGAGTGGAAGTTTGGGCGCCGGAGTGGGAAGTAACGCAAACGGCTCCGTTCCTGAGCCCCGTCCATCACCGCTTTCGTTGACTTGAAGGTATCCTCAACGTAAGATTCGCGGACAGAATTCCGAGTGTGGGGAGGCGTGATGCAACTGACCCTGGAAGGGCGACCGGTCGGCGATGTCTTGGTCATTCAGTGCAACGGGCGGATCATCGCGGGGAACGAAGTTTTTCGCTTGCACGCTTACGTTGGAGATTCCATCGAAAAGCACGGCGACGTAGTGCTGCAACTCGACCAAGTTGGGTTCGTGGACAGCAGCGGGTTGGGCGCGATGATGCGGTTGGTGCAGACTGCGCGATCCAAGGGAGGCGACCTCAAACTCAGCGGCGTGCCGCCCAAGGTGCGGAAGATTCTTGAGATGACCAACCTGATCTCGCAGTTTGAGACCTACGATTCGGTGGAAGAAGCGATCACCGCCGCCTATTTGGGCTCGCGATACTCGCGGGGCAAGGCCGGCGACGCCAGGCCACGCTTGCTTTGCGTCTGCGAGTCCACCGACGTAGGTACATTTCTGCGGGAAGTATTGTGCGGCGCCGGATACAACGCCATGACTGCGGCAACTGTCCCCGATGCGAGGATCCTGCTGAAAGCAACCAAGGCCAAGCTGGTAGTGCTTTCGGCGCGCCTGCAATCGGTGCACGGTACACCGGCCCGCAGTATTTTTGAACAAGTCGATCCGGCTTTATCGCTGCTGGTGTTGGATGAGGACTTTGCTACGCAGGACCCTGGGGAGGCGGCGGAGAAGCTGCTGAGCGAGGTTCGTAAGCTGGCTCCTCTGGAATAGCACGAAAGCCCATCCGGATGCGCTTACACGAACCCGTCCCATCGAGGCGGATTTGTGGCAATGCCTTTGCCGCCAGTAATTGTCCCCAGCGCTTACCTCTTGAAGTACATCCACGCGCTCATCACGAACAAGACGATCGCGATAACCCAAAGGGACGAATCGCTCATTCCTGTTTTTTTGGCCATGAACAGTATTTTATGCGCGAGATTGAATCTGTGCGAGAGGTTAGCGCGGCAGAACGTACCGTTGTCGTAAACAAGGGTGCGAATAAGAGCCCAGAACAGCAGATTCCTTCTCTCTACCGCTTCGCTGCGCTCGCGTTCAAGCGTCGGAATAACAAAGGTGCGTCGAGAGCTATGGTTGGTCGTCGGGTGAATCGTCGTCGGGGTGCCGGTAGACGCGAACTTCATGTCGCACGGCCGTCACCGCACCGTGGCCCCACAGATTGGCTGGTTCGATGTCGTCGTCGGTGTTGGCGTCGAATCCCTCGTCCGGTTGCACGAATTCATTGAACTGATGCACGATCAGGAAGATCGGGTCAAGCTGCCGCGCATACTGCATGAATTCATGGAATGTCGCGTAGTAGTGGTCCTTGCCCAGGTCTCCGTAACGGAGAGAGTCATCCAGGCAGTAAGGCGGTGAGTTGGGGTTGGGGCAGCCCCATCCGGCTTCGATTCCGGCGGTGGCGATGGATGCCGTGAAGTTCTCTGCCCTGGATTCCCCGTCAACTTTCGTTTCGTTATACGACGGGTAGTAAGGGCATGCCGGCGTGTTGCATGTCCTGTTGTTGAGGCGATCGACCCAACTCCAGAATCCATAGGCGGGATTGATTTTGACGGGGCCGTCGGGCGTGCTTTGAGTGGCCCACAGGTAGGGCTGGGCGTCGAGGTATCCGGCCATTTGCCGGAATGTGTACTTGCCGGCGATCTCGGGATGATGCTTCAGAAACTGTCTGATCTGATACCAGAGCGGATTGTCGGCAATGCTTGGATCCTGGCCGGCGCCGAGGAACACCAGCATCAGCGGCTTGCCTTTGTAGATCACGTTCAAGTTGGGATGCTCGTGCATGCGCGTGCCGAAGTATTCGATTTCTTTTTCGAAGGCGGTCTTGCCGTCAACGTCCAGGTAGAGCACATCCTGGTCAATACCACCCATCAGCGGAATCAGTTTCAGCCGGGTACCAAGTTTCGACCATGCCGGATAGAGGTTCCCGGTATTGTTGCGGATGGTCTGATTCTGCAGGCGGAAGTCCGGAGGGCAGTTCAGCTTGTATTTCTTGATGAACCAGTCGCTGTTGAAAATACAACTGACGTTATTCGTAGTCTCGATCAGGGCGGCGTCCATGCCCATGTATTCGAATTGCTCGACATGCCGCTTGATCACCCCCGGATCGGCGCTGTCATAACCCGCCGCCGACGGCCTGCATGTCTGCCGATTGCAAAAACGGCAAGGCCGCAGTGCCTTGAAAGGTCACAGCATTGGGGCCCCACCACGCTTCGTATTCCATCACGACGAGGCGGCTGTCGCGATCAACCACCAGCGGGGCATCCGGCACGGCTGATTGTGCGGCGCAAAGCGCGGCACAGCAAAGCAGAGAAGTCGAAATCACGGAAGCATATCTAACCCGTCGCATGACAAACGAACCTCCGCTCATTGGTTCACGGTCAAATTAATCCGCTGTCGAAACAAGATGCGATTGGAGCCACCATTCGCAAATCGCACGTAGTAGAGGTAGGGATGTTCGCCGATGATGGAGAAACTCATATCCGGTGCGTCGGGATCGATCAAAGAAAAGTACGCATAGGACCAGCTTCCCTTGGGCTCCTGCGCGAGGAACTGATCGAGGGTCGCCACCAATGTCGGCTTGGTCCAGTGCAGTAAGTCAGTAGAGGTAGAGAGATAGAAGCCTTTCTCGCCATATTCGTTGGTCCAGGGATTCCACAGCACAGCGACGACTAAATTCGCCGGTTGAAGGACGTTCATCCCAGTCACGACATCCATGTACGGAACCGGCGTGTAGACGTGCTCCCAGGGCCGCCCGACGGGGCCAGAGTAGGGATCGACGAAAGACACGCTGAAGTCTTTGCCGTTCCATCCCCGCCACGAGGACGGGTCAAAAACGTCCTGGGTGCGGATGGGCGCTCCACCATTCGGCGTTATGCAACGGTTCGGTCCTGTGGTCCCTGAGCAGCCGGCCGGCCACTGCCAGGACGTGACCATCGCGTAAAACCATCCATCACGCTCAATGATGTTGCTGTCGACGCTGTAGCCTGAAGGGCCGGCATCTTTCACATACTTGTAGGGAACCCCGGCGAGGAAGGTTCTGGGTGCCTCGGGCGAAGTGAAGTGGTATCCGCCGTCGCTGGATTCGCTATAGGTGTCGGAGTCATACTCGCAACCGTTGTAGCCGTTCTTGAAAGTGCAGCGGCCTGGGTGGGCCCAACCGTGATATTCGGTGTGGGTGAGGCCCGCGATTTTCTTGCCGTCGAAAGTATAAAAAGAATCGATCCAGGTTTGATCGTTGAAGTCTGCGGGATGAGAATCGTTCGCCGATTCGTGTCCCGCCTCGCAGCTATGCTTGACGGTCTCCAGAGTGGGGCCGATGCTTTGGAAGAGCTCAGAGCTTGCGGCTACAAGATGAATGGTTCCCGTTGAATCACGGAAGGCGCGGGCCATCGCATCGGGAATGTCGTTCGCATCGCAGGATTGCTTGGGTGTGTTGAAGACGATAGTGCGGGTGGGTTCGAGCACGCCGGTGACAGTGGGAGGCATTGCGGGCTGTTGACCCTGGCTCACGGGTGCGCTTTGTGCAGCGGAAACCGCAATCAGGACTAAGCCGGACAGAATCGGAAGAGTGCGAATCACCGTGGCGTTCATCGTTGACTCCCGGATGGCGGCTACGGGCAAGAGACGGTGAGCCGCCGCAGCTCGCCGTTAGTCCACCCCGTGCCGTCGGTCGGCAGGTGGGTGAAAAACACGTAAAAGGTTTGTCCCAGGATGTGAGGTGCGTCGCCGAGGCCAACAGCGGTCGGATAAGCCGCGATCGGTCCGAACGTGCCAAGCACCGTTGGGACGGTCCAGGTAAGAGCATCGGTGGACTCAGCGTAAGCGAAGTACGTGTCATTGGAAATGATCATCACGTAGCGCTGGATGGCGCTGTTGTAGTGGATATCGAGATATCCCGAAAAGGCGGAAGTTGGGATGAGGTCGGTGGATGCGCCGCCAATTCCCGGTTGCAAGTGCCAGTTGCCCTGGTAGAACTTTTCAAATGGAACGGTATGCGGGCTGGTCGAACCGAATGCGGCGTCCAATACCGAGGCAGCCAGCGCGCGCGCCACGGAAACGTTTGTCGTGGTGGTTGCATGAAGAGTGCCGTTGGCGAGCCAGTCGGGAAAATATAAATAGAAATACTTGCCATCGGGCGAGAGCACGAGCGGGCCGTCGCCGATTTCAAAGCCGTCCAGCCCGACCGCGTAAGACTGGTTCAGGCGGATGATCTCGCCCAGGTCGATCCACGTCTTGCCGTTGTCTGACGATGCGGCCAGCCCCAGCGCCGCATAGAGGGCGTCGTTGGGCAGCTCCGCATGGTAAGTCGCGAGCAGGTTGCCAGCGCCGGTCATGCCTGCGGGTACGCGGTACACGGGCCCTCCGCCCATGTAGCCGTAGCTGGGATAGTTGGGGTTTACCGTGGCGTGGGGATTCTGTGAGACGGTGACGTCTTGCGGAGCGCTTGTGCCGAGCGGGTTGTCAAGCGTGCCCGATGTGGTAACGATGGAACCTGACTTGCCGTTGCCGACCCAGTGACCATTCAACATCTGGCGGTAGTGCGCGCCGCCATCGCTGGCAAAGAACTCGTAGCCGTCGGCGGTTTTGATCACGCCCATGGGTGTATCCGGCCAGGCGAAGCCGCTGTACGGGTCATCGACCGGTGGTTCCGCTATCGTGCCCGCATCGTATCGCTGTTTGGGCGACACGACGACAACGTTGGCGGTGACCTTGGGGGTGCAGACTTGGCTAACGGTCTGCGCCCAGGCGGAAGCGGCGGCCATGAGGCAGACGGCAAGAGTGGCGTGGCGTGCGGAGGGCATCATAAGGAACCTCTTCGGATCAGCCTCTCTGGGGTTCGAACCCGGCAGGGAAGGGAAGGTTGCGGGCCGGCGACATTTCTATTTTACATCGGAATAGGGAACCGGGCGAAGCTGATGCTCCGCCCGGTTCTGGTTGCAACATCTTGCGCAACTAGTCCTACCGGTGAGGGCTTGACCGTTGCTGCACCTTCTGCTGGAAGTGCTGTTGCTGCTGCTGGTGCCGTTGCTGCAATTGCTGCGTTTGTTGCTGGTGCCGCTGCTCCACCTGCTGCCGGGCAGCATCATTGGCATTTCGCTTCGCCATTTGCTGATGTTCCCGTTCCTGCTTCTGCTGGAGCTGTTCGCGTTGCTGTTGCTGCTTCGCAAACATCTTGTCCTGCTGCTGCTGGAACTTCTGGTCTTTCTTAGGGTTGCCAGAGCTGGGCAGGTTCGGCTTTTCGAACGCCGGCAACTCACGCGGGTGAACCGGATTAGTACGAGCCTCGTTGTTAGCCATGCCCCCATTCCCACGATTTGGAGGAGTGAAAGGTGCGCCCGCCGCTTTGGCCGGCACAACGTCGCGGCCCTTGAACTCTGCGGGTCGTGGCGTCGCAGCCACCTTGGGTCTGCCCTGGTTCACCGACGCGCGCTGCTGCGGGTTGTTCCGGGCTTCCTGCAGGTGCCGGGATTGAACTTCCACAGGCGCGATGTGCCGGTCATGCTCGGCGGCTATTTCCTCTGGCCGAGGCCGTTCGTTGATGCCCCCGTTGCCGCCGTTGTAGCTCACGCGGTTGACGTTGGTGTTGTTGATGACGGTCGTGTTGTACACGTTGGTGATGTTGGTGACATTCACGTTGGTGACTGAGCGGTTGTAGAAGAAACGGTCGTGATCCCAGCGTCCACCTTCAAAACCGTGACCGAAATAGCCGAAGCCGTAATTGATGCCGCCGTAGAAACCGACATGCGGGCCCCAATAACCTTCATGGAAGATAAACGCCTCGCCGCCCCAACCCCACCAGCCTGGAGTCCAGAGGAAACCGACTTGTGGCGCCAGAACCCATGTGCCCGGCACCCAGTAGTAGTCATTGAAATCGTAGTCGTATGCCCAGTAGCCGGGGGTCCAGATGTAGCCTTCACCCGGACAAATGGGCTGCTCATAGACAGGCAGCGCGGGTGGACCGATCCGAATGGCGATCCCGATCTGCGCGTACGAGGCTGCCGACGTACACAGCACGACCAGTGCGAAGAGTAGTGTACGAATAGAACGTTTATGCATTGTGATTCCTCTTGCCATCATCCCTCGTTTGCCCGATGCTGCTCGACTACTGCGGGCTTCGTGGATTGAAAGCGACTGCAGTACGGAAGCCTACGTTTACGTTAGAAGAAACCCTAACCCGATGCAAAAGTCTCTAGGCGGCAGTGCGGAATAGTACAGAGCATGGTAATTTCGCTACAAAACTTTACTTGAATCTGTCGTCCACTTCGACTCGATATCCCGCCACCATGCGGTTGGTTTCGTTGGCCATACCGATCACCGACATGAGTTCCTTGAACATCTCGTCGGTCATGCCCTGCTTGCGGGCCGACGCAGTGTGAGAGGCGATGCAGTATTCGCACTGGTTGGTGACGCTGACCGCAACATAAATCATTTCTTTGACGAGCGGATCGAGCGCACCCGGCGCCATGATCTGCTTGATGTCGGCCCAGGTGCGCTTGAGCGCGACTGGGTCGTTGGCCAGGGCTTTCCAGAAATTGTTGATCCAGTCGGTCTTGCGCGTGGCCATGATGTCGTCGTAAACAGCGCGCACCTCCGGGCTGGCATCCTGGTACTCAATGTAAGCAAACGTGGGCATGGATTCTCCGAGCTTGGGTTAGTTCGGCAGTTCGCCGCTGAGCAATTTCGGCAACGCGGCCGCGTGGCATCGTACCCCAACATAAAACTGACCGAACAGGGCATAGACAGCGCTGACTTCGTCGAAGCGCATTTCGTAGATCAATTTCTTGAACACCAAAGGATCGTCGGAGAACAGGTCCACGCCCCACTCCCAGTCGTCGAAGCCAATCGAGCCGGAAATGATCTGCCGGACTTCTCCGGAATAGCGCCGGCCAACTATTCCGTGATCGTTCAATTGGCGGGCGCGCTCCTCGACGGGCAGGGTGTAGAAGTTTTTCTCCTCGCCGCGCAGGCGATTCATCGGATAGAAGCAAATGTAGCGGCTGGAGGGAATTTCCGGGAACAGGCGCGGCCGCATCGCCTCTTTCTGACGCGCCAGAGTGTCTGCAATTTCACGGTTCCAGGCGTCGCTATGTGGCTCGATGCCTCGCTCGGCCAGTGCTTTGTAGATTTTCACGGTGGAGTCATAGAGCCCGAGTTCGACGACCGAGAGGTAGGAGGTGGCGATCTCAACGAAGTCCCAAAGGCGCAGTCCGGCGAGGGTCAGTTCGACTTGGTTGAGCGCATCAAACGATTCGCGGAAGTGGACCAGCATCAGATCGCCCTTGTGTCCGAGCATGGAAAACAGCGCAGACTGGCCGGACGGGTTCTGTTCCATGGCGGCAAGCGCGGTAGACGCCTCCCCGGCGATCGCTGCCCTCTCTTCAGTCGACAGGGCCCGCCACGCTGACCAGCGAAAGCGCAGCATCTGATGCAGGAGGCAATAGCCTTCGATTGTGAGCGGAACGGGAGGAAAGGCTGAGGTTGGCGGAACTGGAGTGGGCTGACCTGGGGGCATCGGTCTCCTGAAAACATTTATATTGACGAGATCGTATTGATTGTACCGCTCGGCCAGCGGACGGTGCGAAATCAGCAACGGGGCACATCGCGGGATCGGAATGAAGCGACTTTTCGCCGTAGCGGTTCTCCTGTCGATCGTGTGCGCAGCTGGATTCGCTCAGGAGGACCGGTTGTGGGTGCTGCGCGGGGGCGAAATGATCGAATACGATCCGGCGACATTTGCCCAGAAGCAGTCGGTGAAGGTGCCGCCAGAAGCAGCGAAATCCCCGATGGGCCTGACCGCCAACCGGGCGGGACAGATACTTTTCGCGCCGCCGCCGACGTTTCCAGTGCCTGATGGCGATGTCTCGTCCCTGCAGCGCGTTTGGCTGTGGAGTGGCGGGTCGGGAGTGTGGATCGAGCGCGGCGTGCGCCGCGACATTTCTTCGACTGGCTCAAACACCGCGATTTCAGAATCCGCGGCTCAACCGTCTCTTTCTGCCGACGGAGCACGCCTGTTTTGGTTTGCCAATGAAGCGCGCCGCCTCCAGCGCGAGGGCGTGGATCTCTCGACCAACTCGCAATGGGTGGCCTGGAGCACTGGCCTGGACGGTAAAGCCCGGCAGGAAATTGCCAGGGTCAGCTTCAAGGACTGCCGCTGCTCGACTGGGACGTGCGAGGAAACTTGCGCTCACGGAGAAATCTCGACTCCAGCCGGCGGCATTAGCGGCGCATTTCTTTACAGCGAAGTGATTTCCGGGCCGACTGAGACCGCCTACAAAACCAGTGCACGTTACATCGAGAACGAAGGCAAGTGGAGTTCAACCCCGATCACACCACAGTTACGGCGCGTGCAGGACGTGAATGACCAGGCGCTTATCGAGGCCCTGCCCGACAGCGGCTGTTGCGGTTGGGCGAACCAGAGTAACGATCAAACTTTTGTTCGAATGGCCGACCGCACCGTAACGGTTTTTGACGAGCGTTCCAGCTTCGGCAACCCAGACTACGATGTCAGCTTCTTTACCTCGAATGCCAGGCTGTCGCCGGGATCGACGCTGGTGGCCATGACGATCAGTGCGACGGCCCAACCCAACCGTCCGATTCAGCTCGCTGAGCACGGACAGGGCGATCCCGAGGAGATGCGCCGCATCCGTAAAGCGCTGGCGGAGATGCCCGCGGTCGAGGTGAAGTCGGTTTCTGACGCTCCGAAGCGCCTAGCCTACGTCCCGCACGCAACGCTGGTTGGGTGGATCAGCGACAAAGAACTGCTGATGATCGAAGACCACCTATTGGTGGCTTACAACGTAATGTCCGGGGCGCGCCGCAAGTCCACCCTGCGGGTGGAGGATACGGAGCACGTGTTCTTGCCGTGAGTACTGTTTCGTTCGTGCTGCACCCGCGAACCATCAATGCCATACTGGATGGGATGAGGCCTTATCAGATTGCCCGCCAGCAATGGCTTCCAGCGCCGCTAGAAAATGTGTTTTCCTTTTTCTCGCGGCCAGAAAACCTGCAAGCCCTGACCCCGCCTTTTCTTGATTTCCAGCTCGTGGAAGTGCCCCAGGAAATGCGGGCCGGCTCACTGATCCGTTACAAGCTGCGCCTGCGTGGCTTGCCCATTCGCTGGACCACGAAGATCACGGAGTGGGATCCGCCGCACGGGTTCAAAGACGATCAGCTTTCCGGGCCATACGCTTTGTGGCACCACGAGCACCGCTTTGTCGCGGAGCGCGGCGGCACGACTATGTTCGACAAGGTGTCGTACGCGCTACCTTTAGGAATCCTGGCGACGCCGGCCCATTGGCTGTTTGTCCGCCGCGATATCGAGAACATTTTCGACTACCGCGAGAAGCGCATGAAAGATTTGTTCGGTGGTTGAGAACATCGGGAGTGAGGCGTGCCGTCTTCGAAAATCGTTTTATGGGAAGTCGATGTGCAGGCAGACTTTATGCTGCCAGGGGGAAAACTGTATGTACCTGGAGCGGAGAAGTTGCTGTCGAACATCCGCAGATTGACGGACGCCGCGCGCGATGGGCGCGCCTTTCTGGTGTCTCACGGTTGCTATCACGCGCCCGACGATCCTGAGTTCTCACAGTTCCCGCCACATTGCGTACGAGGCACGCAGGGCGCGGAGTTCGTTCCCGAAGCTCTGGCCGACAAAGTCCTGCGTGTACCGAACGAGCCTGACTTCCAGCTTCCGGCCAGTTTTGCGCCTTACCATCAGGTGTTGATGGAGAAGAAGACCCTCGACATTTTTGATACTTGCCACGCGGAAGAAGTGCTGAGCCGCTTTAGGCCTGAAGTGGAGTTCGCTGTGTTCGGCGTGGTGACGGAGATCTGCGTGCTGAAATCCGCGCGCGGCCTGCTCCAGCGTGGTCGGCGTGTCGCGCTTGTGACCGATGCGATTGCAACTCTAAGAGCGGAAGACGGCGACCGATCTGTCGCCGAACTG
>Ga0075030_100005600_pt1 | contig 11314 bp, 10 predicted proteins | sample LitLauG_LLR_2012_FD_71393 | JGI IMG/M metagenome (GOLD analysis project Ga0075030, IMG submission 71393) | Freshwater sediment microbial communities from Pennsylvania, USA - Little Laurel Run_MetaG_LLR_2012 | ecosystem: Environmental > Aquatic > Freshwater > Creek > Sediment | place: USA...
GTCATGGTGACTGCGCTTCTCGACTCTCGCCCGAGGTCATCGCGTAAGTCGATGCTGCCCTCGTTTCCAAAAGTCGCGACCAGGTGCCCGGTGTCCGCGTCAAGCGCATAGAGAAACGTGCGGGCCGCCGCGAAAATCCGCCGGTCTTTGCCGTCGGACCAGTAGGTGACGCCGCGATTCCGCATCTTGCCCACGATTTTGTGGCCGGTGTTCGGATCGAAGCGCCAGAGCAACTTCCCGGTGGCGGCGTTCAGGGCGACCACATTGGTCTTCGGGGAGGTCGCGTACAAGACGCCTCCGACGATGATCGGGTTGCATTCCATTTCCGAGGAGGGGTAACTGTCCTGGGTGTCGAAAGACCAAGCTACCTGCAACCGGCTTACGTTTTCTCGATTGATCTGCGTGAGAGTGGAGTAGTGGGTGTTCTCCGGTCCGCCGCCGTATGCCGGCCAGTCAGTGGAGTGTTTGTCATCCGGGGTCTGACCACCAGGAGCGGCGAGAACGATGAAGGCAAGGCCAAGAAGGATGATGATGAAGCACGTTGGAGTCTTGGCTGCAACTGCGCTCACTGGCGGCTGATCGGTGATCTTCACTTTTTCCTCGACCTCAGTTCGCGGACGGGAACTCGAATCGGTTTGAGCGCAGCGCGACAATCATAACCATTTGGCCGAATTGGGCAAGTGTGGAACAATGGCGCCCGTCTCGACCAAGCAGGCTTAGAGAAAGACCGCAGTTCTCATCTCAGTCCAAGGGAGGTTGAAATCATATGAGCAAGTCAGTGAGTCGGCGAAACTTCATGCGCTTGGGGGCGGGCCTCGTCGCCGCAGGCGCCGCGACGAAGGTCACATTCTTGGAGCCCCAGTGGCTGCTGGCTTCTGGGACAGTTCCCCCCAGCGACACGGTGCGGTTCGCATCCATCGGCACCGGTGTGCGCGGGTGCGAGTTGCTGAAGGCGTCGTTGCGGGTCCCTGGAGTTGAATGCGTTGCGGTGTGTGACCTTTACGACAGCCGCCACGTGGCGGCGCGCGAGTCCGTGCAGAAACAGGTCCCGGCGACGCGCAGCTACAAAGAGATTCTCGACCGGAAAGATGTTGACGCCGTCATCGTGGCCGTCACCGATCACCAGCATCGGCGGGTGCTCGAAGACGCCTGCGCCGCGGGCAAAGACGTCTATTGCGAGAAGCCCATGTCGCACACCGTGGACGACGGTTTCGCCATGGTCGAGGCCGCTCGCAAGGGAAACCGCATCGTTCAGGTCGGCAGCCAGCGCGTCAGCTCGATCCTTTACGCAAAAGCCAAGGAGATCTACGACTCCGGCAAACTGGGAGACGTGTTCTTCATCGATGCCTATTGGGACCGCAATACCGCCAGCGGCGCTTGGGTCTATCCGATCCCGCCCGATGCGAGCGAGCAGACGATTGACTGGAATACCTTTCTCAATGGCGCTTCGAAGCGGGCGTTTGATCCGGTCCGTTTCTTTCGCTGGCGCTGCTTTACCGACTACGGCGAGGGATTGGCCGGCGACCTCTTCGTCCACCTGATTTCCGGGATCCATTTCATCACGGGCACAAACGCAGTCGCCCAGCGTGCGCAATCGACTGGCGGAATCTTCCGCTGGAAGGACGGCCGCGAGTTCCCCGATCTGATCGACACGTTCTACGACTATCCGAACTTTCGCGTTGCTGTGCGTTGCAACTTGAACAACGAGGGTGGGGAATTCATCGGATTCTATGGGACCAAGGGCACGATGATCATCAAGGACGCGACTCTGACCTACCGGCCACAGGACACCAAACCACAAGCGGAGAGTTATTCGATTTACGGTTGGCCGAAGCAGTTGCGCGACGAATACCTGGCGGATTGGCACGCAAAGAATCCACCACCAGCGGCGTTAGGGGCAGCCGTGGAGGAAGAGGTGGAGACCTTCGTCCCGCCCGCAGGCTACAGCGATCTGGTAGACCACCAGGCGAACTTCTTCAACGCTGTCCGGACGCGGAAGCGTGTGGTGGAGAACGAAGAATTCGGCAACAACGCGGCGATTGGCTGCCACTTGGCGAACTATTCTTACTTCAACAAAGCGGTCGCGACCTGGGACGCGGGGGCGAAGAAGATCAAGGGTTAGCCACGGCCCCGCCTTGGTGATTGAGTGTAGGGAGTTCTTCCTTCAACAAGCATCCGCTGCTGCGTGTCTTCATCATGACGGCGGCGAGATTGAGAATTCGGAGTGCGGCTTGCTCAGGGCTCACTCCCCGCGCGTGAATGTTCGCAATGAGGTTTCGATTCGCGTCGGTGTGTGAGCTTCGCGGCTGGTACGCCATGTAAGCGGACAGGCTTTCGGAGGTGGCCAGTCCGGGACGTTCGCCGATCAGCAGGACCGCGACCTTCGGGTTGAGGAGTTCGCCAATCTCGTTGAGAATCCCCACGCGGCAGTGCCGGACCACGAATACCGGACCTACACACCATTGTCGGTTGCTTGCTCCTTCAACGAGGAGCGGGAGCAACAACGGCACTTGTTTCGCGACTGCAGTCACGGATAAGCCGTCGCCGATGGCGATTTGCAGATCGCGATCACGGCAACAACGAGCCGCGACCAGTGTCCTGGACTCTCCACTCAGGAAGCGGCCAAGATCGGGGCGTAGCAAATATTCGTCTTTGTTACGGGCCCGCGTGCGCGCTTCAAAGAGATCCCACTGTTGGACAAAAGCGGATCCAAGGTCTCGCTCCAGTTCGAGCTCGGCGCGAACAGCGTCGCGGGCCGCGGCGTGAGCCTCACGCAATTCCATCTGCGTGCTGGTTCGATACGCCGCGCCACTCCGGCCAGCGAGCAGGCGTGCCGGTGTCCGGGCGCGCACTCTTCTCACAATCTCCGGCCAGTCGGAGGGGGCAAGGGAGTCGTCTCGGTGCTCAGCCATTCAGAATGCTTTCTCCAGCGACGACTCCAGTCCTTGCATGAGCTGGCGCCGGGCTGAGGTATCCAGCGAAGCCGGCTCCGCGTCGTGATAAATCCCCATGTTCTGCAGCCACGCCAGGAACTCGGGCGCCGGGCGCAAGTGGAACAGACGGCGGGCCGCCAGCGCATCGTGATAGCTTGTGGATTGATAGTTCAGCATCACGTCGTCGGAGCAGGGAACTCCCATGAAATAGTTGCAGCCCGCCGCCGCCAGCAGCAACAAGAGATTGTCGGCGGAGTTCTGATCTGCGGCGGCGTGGTTGGTGTAACAGACATCGCAACCCATGGGCAGGCCCAGGAGCTTGCCCATGAAATGATCTTCAAGCCCGGCGCGGATGATTTGCCGCTCATCGTACAAATACTCGGGCCCGATGAAGCCGACCACGCTGTTTACCAGGAAAGGGCTGAAATTACGCGCCACGCCGTACGCCCGGGCTTCGAGGGTTAGCTGATCCACTCCGTGGTGAGCCTCCGCCGACAAAGCGCTCCCCTGACCGGTCTCGAAGTACATCAAATCATTTCCAATCCAGGGTATGTCGCGCTGACGATGGTGCGCGAGAACTTGCTCGCGACCCTCGTCTAACATCGCAAGCGTAATGCCGAAGCTGCGATTGGCGGTTTCGGTGCCGGCTACGGATTGGAAGAGAAGGTCGACGGGTGCGCCGCGGTCCAACGCGGCCAGCTGCGTGGTAATGTGCGCCAGGCAGCAAGTCTGAGTGGGAATCCGGTAAGCGTCGACCAGTCGGGTGAGGGCAGAAAGAATCGAACTCACCGTTTCGACAGAATCTGTGGCTGGATTCACGCCGAGGACGGCGTCTCCACAGCCGTACAGCAGGCCTTCGAACGCGGCGAGGAGGATTCCGCCAATATCGTCGCTCGGATGATTAGGCTGTACGCGGATCCCCAGAACGCCGCGCTCTCCCATAGTGTTGCGGCACCGGGTAACGTTGCGGATCTTGGCCGCGGCGAGCACCAGGTCCTTATTGCTCATCAGCTTCGTAACCGCCGCGGCGACTTCCGGGATGATTGCCGAATGAAGGCGTTCCAGTTCCGCCGGGCCGGTCGCGTCATCGAGAACGTGCTCGCGGAACTCGCCGACCGTCATGCTTCTTATCGGCTGAAAGGTCTCTTGATCGAAGCTTTCCAGAATGAGCCGACTGACCTCATCGTCGGAGGGGTCAATCAAGGGTTGCCTGACAATCTCATCGAGGGTCACATCGGCAAGGCGACGTTTTGCTGCGACTCGTTCCTTCTCCGAGCGCGCGGCCAGTCCCGCCAGTTGATCGCCAGATTTCTCTTCGTTAGCCTTGGCAAACAACTCGCGAAGATCGGAGAAGGTGAATTGCTCAGGCATGAGAACTCCACGACGCGAATACTGGAGAACCTCCATGTTACAGAAAAAGCCCTCCGCTGAGACGTGCTAGAGTTTTCAGGATGAAAGCGAATGCAACCGCCAGCCTATGACCGAGATCCGCTGCGCTGCGCTTCTGTTTGACATGGACGGTGTGCTGATAGACTCGACTCCCGCCGTCGCCCGAGTCTGGCGGAATTGGGCGCTGGCTCACCACTTCGATCCCGAACAAGTTGTCGCCCGGGCTCACGGGCGGCCAAGCATCACCACCGTTCGCGAATATCTGCCGAATGCAGATCATGAAGCAGAGAATCGAATCGTCGAACGAATGGAAATGGAGGACCTGGCGGGCGTCGTCCCGTTCCCCGGAGCTCGCGAGTTGCTCGGCAGCTTGCCCCCTGACCGCTGGACGATCGTGACCTCGTCGACCCGCCCGCTTGCTGAGGTTCGTTTGCGGGCCGCGGGCCTGGCAATCCCGAAGACACTCGTCACTTCCAGCGATGTGGTGAACGGCAAGCCCCACCCGGAGCCGTACCTCAAGGCGGCGGGCGTCCTCCGGGTTTCGGCCAACGACTGCATTGTTGTGGAAGATATCCCGGCAGGAGTTCGCGCTGGAAAAGCGGCCGGCGCCAGGGTCATCGCGTTTCGAACGACCTGGAAGGAGGCGGATCTAAGAGCGGCGGGTGCCGACTGGGTGCTGAACGATTGTAGCGGAATCAAGCTGCTGAATCAGGTCCCGGAACTAAGCTTGAGGCTGACTGACCACTAGGACATTAAGTTAGCAAGCATCGGCCTTACGATCCCCTGTAGAGCTGGAATGGCGCCCAATAAAAAGGATTGTGAAACCGGCCACGAAGCAGGGACAACTTCGCGGCTCGAAGTGCCGAGTCGAGTGGTGCGCCTTTGTCTAACTCATCATAAAACGCTTCCATCAGTTGTTCTGTAGAAGTGTCTGTAGCTTCCCACAGGGCAGCAATCACATTGTGAGCCCCAGCCCCCAGGAAAGCCCAGGAGAGGCCCACCAACCCTTCCCCTGCGTAAGAGCGCTCCCCGGTGCCGTAACAGGCCGAGATTGTCACCAGGTCTGCCCGCAAAGGATGCTGCACGATGTCACGCGCATAAAGCTTGAAAGAGTCGTCTGCGGCAGTGGCCTTCGACAGCACGATGGCGGAATCCAGTGGGCTCAATCGGCTTGCAGTTCCGTGAGCGACAAAATGAATAAAGGAAAACTGCTCCGGGTTGCTGGCCAGATATGCCGCGGGGGTCGCCTGCACCCCCGAGAATATGCGTTGTCGGGGGAAGTGCTTCGCTACCCCATCCATTTGAGCGGCGGCTTTTGGAAGCTCAGGGTATTTGTCGTTCGGAGGAAGGCTATTGCCTATGAGGAGCAGATTGTGGGCTGGTTTCTTTGCTGCAGAGCGCGAAGCCGCCAGCATCCTCAATGAGTTGGCATTGGAAATCGTCGTGTCTTCCAGCCAGTAGTGCAACTTCGGTCCGGGGACGAGGAGGGTCTCGAAATTCAGATTGTTCAGGGGCCCATCCGGGATGACAAACACTCTCCCATCTTTCGGCAAAAGGTCCTGTGCGGGCGCGATCAGGGTGCGATACAGAGAACGGCCATCCTCATTGGCGGATTCGAGCACATCTTGAGGTCCAGTCAAGGCGGCTCGGTAACGTTGCGCCGCGGCAGCTATTTCGGCGGCAGCAGGGAGCGGAAACAAACCTGTCTTCTGAGAAGTAACGGCCCACAGATACGACTGCTTCTCGCCAAGCCAGAAAAAAAGAAGCGTACCTTTCAGCCGCTTGGCCAGTTCCTGCGCGTTCAGCGCTGGAGCGCCCGCGGAGACTCCCTTCGGCAATCCTAACCCTTCAGCCAGAGTTCGGGCACGGCTGTAGTCGGCCCACCGCAGAGCCTCGCCTGTCCTGCCACGCGCAGCAAGGAAATGGATGTAGTCGTCGTAGATGCCGAAAGCGTTGGTGGAGAAGGGCAGGATCGAGTCTTGGCGGACCAGGGACGAGCGGGCGTTTTCGAAAGTGGAGAGCGCGATCCGATACTCACGGTCTGCGAGATCGTACCGGTTCTCATCCTCGTACAACCGGGCCAGACCATGCTCGGATTTCCACTTCAGGGAGGCATTGGCGCGCGGATCCTGTTCAACCTCGCGGAAGATGGTTTCTGCTTCGGCTTCGTCGTGCGAACGGGCGGCAATCAACCCTTTGACCAGAAGCGGATAGAGTTCATCCAAACGGTTGTTGGCGGCGCGAGCAAGCGCAATGGCGTCGTCGGAATACCTGCGAGAATTCTCCAGCTCACCGCTCTCGACTGACACTAAAGCGAGCGCCCGAAGTGCGTTGTAGATGTCTTCCTTGCTGTCGATCTTTTTCGCCAGACCATACGCCTCCATATATGACTGCTTGGCGCGGGTGAAATCGCGCAGGTCCGTGTACACGTATCCGGAATTCGTGATCCAAGACAGCTGGTCGAAAACATCGCCGATGCCAACCGCTCGTCGCTCGGCGTCGTTGGACAACTCCAATGCTCTTTCGGAGTCGCCAAGATTGTAGTAGGCCCAGCCGAGGTTGCCTGTCGCCTTAAGCGCGATGCTCTCGGCTCCAAGACTTGTCGCGAGAGCCTGCGCAGGTTCCAGCCAGCCGATGGCTTCGTCGAAATGGTGCTCCCGCAGCGAGGTGGCTCCCAGGTTAAGAAGAGCGGTTGCCTCTAGAAATTGATCGCCGTGTGCGCGCGCGAAGGAGAGGCTTTCTGCAAAAAAACGAGCCGCTTCTTTCGGCTGTGCACGTTCAAGAGCGAGGACGCCACGCGCACGAATAACGGTGCCACAGATCGCGCCCGGTGCGGCGGCACAGAGTTGCTCGGCATGGCTCAGGCTGCGGTCCGCTTCCCGGAACGAATGCACCCGCGCATAGGCGACGCCCTCGATCGCAAGCATCTCAACGACTGCATCCTTCGCCAGCGGAGGCGTCGTTTGTGAATGAAGAAGCGCGAGAGCCTCCTGACTCATTCCGCGCAACAGAAGAGTTTCTGCCTCCAGGATTCGAAATTTCCAGGCCCATTCTGGACTCGAATCTCGAAATCGCTGGTACCCGCGGCGGGCTTCGTCTTGACTCTGTTTTAGATTACCGTGCAGGAAAGCTTTGTAAGCCTTATCAAAAATGGCCTGCGGGCCGCCGCGATTGCTACAGGCAAGCCCGCAGGTAAGAACCAGGAAAGACAGGCTGAGGGCTATGGATAGGTGTGGCCGTTGGACTTGACCGTGGTCGCGCTGACCGAGCCGTGCCCGACGCAGCCTAACTCCATGTTCAGCATTTTCAGCTCGAAGTAGTTGCTGAATTTGTGCTTCCCATTCCTCGATTGACCGTTGGGCTCGGCTTCGCGCCGCCTGAATCCATTGGTGTGCTTCTCCGGATCGACACCCACCTCGACTTCTCCCAGCGACACGGCGCCAAAGTGCGGAATCACAAGCAAATTTCCGATCGTTTCCAGCCCCGGAATCCTGACGCCTTTGATGTCGATGCTTTCGACCAGTGAGCATGTGACCTTGATACGCTTGCTGAGGGCTTCGGGGACGCCTTTCCCGCCAATGAGAGCGTCGATCTCGGAAAGCCTCTCATCGTACTGCCTTTGAACCTTTTCCGGAAGGAAGCCCGCCTTGGCTATGCTGGCGACTTGTTTCCGGATGTTATTCAAGAACGTGGAGTCGTTCAGGTACGGTTCGTCGTCTTTCGGTTTCTTCCCGCAAACGTCGAGGTTGAGGTTCACCTTGACCGGGAAGCCGCCTACTTGCAGGTTCTCGAACTTGGTGCCCAGAAACGTAACGTGCGGCACGTGACCTTTCTCGTACGGATGGTCGGTCGAAACCTGGGCCACCACGCGGTCCGCGGTGATGATTTCAAAAACGTTCAAGCCTTCCAGAATCGAGGTTGACAAGGTCACCCAGCCTTGGTGCTTCAGGCTCTTGCTGCCCGACACTCGGGTGTGGCCCGTCTTGAAGGTGATGAGTCCTTCGATGCTGACGTCTTCGGTGAACCGCGTGAGGTGCCCGCCCCGTTCGTCTTTCAACGAGATCGGGACATGCGGCTCGATCCGTTGCTCGATCGGACGCTGCAATTCTCCGCTGAGCACATGGGCTTCGGCGTGGAAATCATGCGCTCTGCGCGTCCCGGTTCCCGATGGTGATCCGGTCATAGTCGCCATAGTCATTTACTCCGCTCGGTTGAGATCAATTTTGCATTTGTAACTGAAATGAGGTACGGCCGATGTCCCTGGTTTCGCCCGTGGCGGTAACTCCGTGCACCGCCAGTGTGTAGGTACCCGCTTTTCGATCTGCTGCCGGCACTTCCACCGGCCACTGATCCCTGGAGGTGGTAGCCGGAATGGTGAGCGACCATTCTAGCGCTCCCGCTGGGTTATACAAGTCCGCCTTATATCTCGTGCAATCCGGGTCTGGCGGGATTCTTACAAAAAGCACAAAGCCCTTCCCGCGTTTTGTGGAGACCACTAACCCGTCTCCGGCATAGGTGCCGACATTGACGGTAGCCCACGGCAATAACTGGGGCTGAGCAAGTGCTTCCCTCAAGTGCGGGAACGTTATCAGATTCTGATAGCCGACAACGACCAAAAGCAAAGCCATCGCCGGCACCGCGAAGGCCGGTCGCAGCCACGCGAACCAACCGGCGGGCACACGGGTTGGCACCGGCACCGGGACCGCGCCGGTAGTCTCCGACAAAACATTCTTGCTTTGCTCAACGAACATGGCTGTCGCACGAACATCGAGAGCGCAATCCCGGCAATCGAAAAGATGTTCTTCAAATTGAGCGAGTTGGTCGGGGTCCAACTCGTTCAGCAGATACTTTTCCGTCGCTTTCAGACGCACCGCGTCCTTATGATCCATGGCCACTACTCCCCCTCTGTTATGTGTAGTGAACCCAGACTGCAAATCGTTTCATCTGCTTCAGGCTACCCGGATACCCGGCGGACGCTTCTCTATGTTCTTGAGATAGAGCGATTTAAAAGACTGCTTCGCGCGGTGGAGCAAGACGCGGAGATAGTCTCGATCCACTTGGAATTCGCGGCAGACTTCGTCTTTGTCGCGTTCTTCCAGGAAAACGGCGCGGATCAGCCGTCGGTCGCGATCCGGCAATTCCTGCAGAATCTGGCGGACTTTTTCTTCCATTTGCCTTGCGGCTACCGCGCCCAGCACATCGATGACCGGATCCGGAAAGTCCTGTTCCGGTTCATCCTCGATCGAACTGTCGCGGGAGGAAGCGCGATAGTGCTCCAGCAACACGTTGTTGCAAATGGAATTCACGAATGCGCCGAGCCGTTCCGGCTGGCGGATGCCGTCCGGAGTTCGCAGTGCGGCAAACACGCGAGCGAACGTCTCCTGCCTCACGTCTTCAATCGCCTGCGGCGTACGCAACCGGGCACGTAGTTTGAGCTGGATCAACTCCCCGAAATAGGCAACAAAGTGCTCCTGGGTCCGAAAGTCTCCGGAACGAAGACGCTCCACGTAGGGTGCATCAAAGGCCTGAAATTGCAAGAGCTTGCCTCGCGGACTGCAGAAGTGGCGTTTATCTTACACCCAAATAGGGGAATCCCCGAGTGTGCAATTGGACATGGGATAAGTAGCCAAAAGGACAGTCCAGCGAAGGGGTAACCGGGCGAAATTACCCCACTGGCAAGGCTTTCGATCGAAATTCTTTTTCCGGACTGAAACGGAATCTGCCCTCGCCTGCACCATATCTTCGAACCGGATGAGAGACATGATGATTCGTGGTCGGGAGACGAAAAAGCGCGTTTCAAGCGACGATTCCTGCGTCATACCAGGCCAGGATTGGAGCCGATCGTTCCAACTGACCATGCTCCGGGCCTTCCTGCTTCCGCCAGCCTGCCGGGACGTGTTTGTCCTGAAGGAGATTCAGGGATTTACGCTTCCCGAGGTCGCGGCTGTGCTGGGAATCAGTGAAAACGATGTGAGTAAGCACTTGCGGCGGGCCCATCGCGAAATGCAAACCAGCTAAAGCACGCTGGCCCGCCATTTTTTCCCGAGCTTCCGATAGAACCCTAGCACTTGGGGGAGGGCAGGGTACTTCGGCGCGCCGGAGCCCATTTCGTGGCTCCGGCGTTTCTCATGACAGATCCAGCAAAAGGCTTCCGACTCCGCTGTCCGAACCCATGCCTCATCCCCTCCGGGGACCTTGCAGAGGGCCCAACCGCCCTGTACTAAAGGCCTTCGGGACCTCTAAACATTTGCTTCCTGGGTGATTCCCCCCGCATCAAATCTTGTATTCGAGCCGGGTGTCGGTTCGCCCGGTTTGGTATCGTGACGATTCTGAGGGTTGTGTCTGGACTTCTGCGGCCCTGGCCGCTGTCCACCCTGTCAGCGCGACCCGCCTGAAGTAGGCCCGCGTACGGCCTGTCGTTCGACATAAGAGACCATCATGTGGATTGTTAAGCTAGCCTTACGGCGTCCTTATACTTTTACCGTCCTTGCTCTGCTCATACTGATCCTTGGTCCGATTGTCATTCTGCGCACGCCCACCGACGTATTCCCCGACATCGATATTCCGGTGGTCAGCATCGTGTGGAACTACAGTGGGTTGCCAGCAGAGGATATGGGCAACCGCATCACCTCCGTGACGGAGCGCGCGCTCACCACACTAGTTGACGACATCGAACACATCGAGTCGCAGTCGCTCAACGGCATCGCCGTGGTGAAGGTGTTCTTCCAACCTCACGCCGACGTAAATAGGGCAATCGCTCAGGTCACGGCCATTTCTCAGACGCAATTGAGGCAGTTGCCACCGGGGACGACGCCCCCTCTGGTTATTACGTACAACGCTTCGACGGTTCCTATTCTGCAGTTGGCCCTGTCAGGCCAACAGTTGTCGGAACAGCAGCTGTTCGACTACGGCGTGAACTTCATTCGTACGCGATTGATCACCGTGCCGGGCGCCGCGATCCCCTATCCTTACGGCGGCAAACAGCGCCAGAT
>Ga0075030_100005603_pt1 | contig 11313 bp, 7 predicted proteins | sample LitLauG_LLR_2012_FD_71393 | JGI IMG/M metagenome (GOLD analysis project Ga0075030, IMG submission 71393) | Freshwater sediment microbial communities from Pennsylvania, USA - Little Laurel Run_MetaG_LLR_2012 | ecosystem: Environmental > Aquatic > Freshwater > Creek > Sediment | place: USA...
CGTTTGAAGTGGGAAGCGAGGATCTGCGCGCAGTCGGTCGCGCGCTCGGCCGGAATCACCAGAAGGAGTACCCCACCGGGGATCAGCCACCGGAAGATGTGATTCAAGAACACCGCCTCAAGTCGTTCCCGAGCGTTCCCTGCGAGCGCCCAGTCGTATGGGGGATTGCAAAAGCAGAGCGAGAACGACTCGACCGCACAATGGGTTTCCAGACAGTTTCCCTGAACGACCTTGGTAAGTGAGGGCCCGGCTTGTTCGGCGCGATAGGCATCCAATTCAATTCCGTACCGTCTTGCACTGGAATCCCGGGTAATCGCAGCGAACGCCGCGCCGTCGCCGGCGCAAGGATCCAAGGCCGAAAACGGCTCGATCGGAAACCGCAAGAGATTTCGGATTCTTTCCGCTTCTCTGAGCGGCAGAGGGTAGTAGTTGCAGCGAACTTTGGCGTTGAGGCGGGACACGCGAACACTCCTATCGTTTGATTCGTGGGTACGACTTGACACATAGAGTGAATGCCACTGTATGCTTCCATTTCTGATCTGGCGATCGGCATCGCGTGGGAGCAAAGCCTCAAATCAGTTGATTACAATGCATGGTGCGGCAACTTCCCGAAGGCGCCGTTCAAAACTGGCGTTTGCGAGACGTCAAGCTTTAAGCTACAGCCGTGTCCGAATCGAAGACAAAAGCCGCCTTCATTAAGCCCATGTTGCTTCTCCAAACTGAGCGACTGCCAGAGGGAAGCAGGTGGGCATACGAACTGAAGCTGGACGGCTACAGGGCATTGGCCATCAAGACGGGCGGCAAGGTGCACCTACGATCCCGAAACGACAATAACTTCAACCTCCGATATCCTGCCGTCGTACAGGCGCTTGGGGCGCTGCCAGATGAGACGGTCATTGACGGCGAGGTAGTGGCCCTAGAGGAAACCGGGCGGCCGTCGTTCAACACGCTGCAGAATTATGGATCGGCGAAAGCGCCGGTATTCTATTACGTGTTTGACGTCCTGGTCCATGATGGCCGGAACGTAATGTCGGAACCGCTTTCCGTGAGACGGGAATTGCTACGGCAGCGTGTTCTTCCAGAACTGGGCGAGCCCATTCGTCACTCTCCCGAATTGAATGCTGCCCTCCCGCACCTGATTGATTCAGTACGCGCCCAGGGGCTAGAGGGACTGGTGGCGAAGCGACTGGACAGCCCCTACGAGCCCGGTCAGCGCTCCGGCGCATGGCAGAAGATGCGGCTCAATCAGGGGCAGGAGTTCGTGATCGCAGGATATACACCTAGCGCCAAGAATTTCGACGCCTTGGTCTTTGGCTACTACCGTGGCACCGATCTCATCTATGTGGCAAGGACGCGCAATGGCTTTACTCCGGCATCGAGAGAGCAACTGTATAGACGATTCCGGGGACTCGAACTAGCCGATTGTCCCTTCGTGAACCTTCCCGAGGCCAGGAGTGGTCGGTGGGGACAAGGCCTAACCGCCGAGAAGATGAAGGAATGCGGGTGGTTGAAGCCACAGTTGGTGGCGCAATTTGAGTACGTCGAGTGGACGACTGACGGCCATCTGCGGCACTCCCGATTCGTTGCGCTGAGGGAGGGTAAGAATGCTCGTGACGTGCGTCGGAAAAAGTAGCAGTCGGAAACAGGAGTTTCTCTGGTGAAAGCTTCTCCCAAAACTCGGCTGCGGTCGCCGTGTCTACGACCTCAATCACCATTGCCTCCTTACTCCTGGACCTGCCGAGCAGCCACTACGCCATCCATAAGGAATTCAGCCCCGCCTGCTGGCAGACGTTGCTCATCCCCCGGTAGCTCTTCGGGTGCGTGAGCAGATTCCTGCCGAACGCTGGCAAGTCCTACTGCAGGATTTCGTCGGCGGTCGGGAAAAAGATTTCAGAAGACGAAATGCCATATACGTGGGAGAATGTCCTTCATCACACGTTACTACATTTTGGTAGAATTATGTTCTGGAGGCATCCATGAATAAAGACACCTTCTTCATCGAGCAGCGGGACGATGGCCGATACGATGTATCAAAACCCGACGCCGCCCGGCCGAGCGCGGTGACGGATACACAGGCCGAGGGCATTGCCCGCGCCAAGGAAATGAACCCCGATGCCGCAATTCACGTCGAGCGGGTCCGCGATGTCGGCCCTGGCCGCGATAAGTGGCGCAAAATCTAGACTCGGAGAGCCACGAAACCGCCGGCATACCAGGCGACCCGCTGCGTGCAGGCGCTATGCTGCATCTGGGTGTGGCAGCGGTTTTGGTAAGTAATCGATGGAGACACCGGAAGCACTTGAACACCAGGTCCACCGCATCCACGAGCTGCTCGTCCGCTGTCATGAGGATGTGACATGGAACGATCACATCCCCGACCCGGACAACCTCGAGCAATTGCGTCAGATCGACGTTACGATACGGCGGAACGGAGAACTCACCATCATCGAGTGCCGCCTGTCGCGGCGGCGGCAGGACGTTAAATGGATCGAGGAACTCATCGGCCGCCGCGAGTCGCTGGGCGCGCAGGAAATCATTGGTGTTGCCTCCGCGGGATTCACACAAGGTGCCCAGAAGAAGGCCGCCCGTTACGGCGTCCGCCTGCGCGACTTAAAACAACTGAGCGACGAGGAGATCGCAAGCTGGGGCCGCCGCGTTGCCCTCACGATCTACTACTACCAGTATTCCGAGGCCGTCCTTGCCCTCGGATTCGAGGACTGCAGCATTCCGAACATCGATCCGGAGGCCGTGCGTCGGGAACTCCGCCCGCACCCCGTCCTGCAGTCGGTCTTCAGCGCCGTAGCCTCTCAGCTCGACACACTTAAGCTCCTTCCTGCAAACGATACGCGAACCGTCCGTGTCCGCCTTGCCATTCAGCCATACGGGGTTGTGCTGAGCGGAGAGCCTCTGCTGGAGATAGGGATTGAATGCCTGGCGCGCCTTGTCGCGCAACCCATCGACTCGCCCGGCGTATTTGGCTACGGACAACCCGGCGAAGCCCCGGCGCATCGCGAAGCCACAGTCGAGCGATTCGCGTTCGGCGAGACCAGCATCGTGCATAAAGATGACCGCATCGCGGTTGACATCGACCTGTCCTCTGTAAAGCTGCCGCCGCTATCGCAGATTCGCTATATCCGTACAACATCGGCGGATGAACTGGATTACGAAAGCTTTGCGATCACCCAACCGCAGAATCTTTATGTCACCGACGGGCCGATTAAAGCCGATATCTACGGGCTTCTTTCCTAACGAACGCCGCACTTCCCATCGGCAATTCCTCAATCAAAAGAAGATTGCTCGACAAAGCAAGCCCGCGCTTTCAAAATGGCGCCAATTCCGCCCGCATCACCGACGCGATGCCGACTTCCCGGGACCGATCCGCTGACAATTCGGCGAGGTGTGTCGTCAAGCTGACTTTCCAGATTCTGGCTTTCAGAAAAATCACATCTTGGCCGCCGAGTTTTCGCAACAGATGATACGGTGTAATGGACACCTGAGCGTGGTTTGATAGAGGATTAGCAACCACAACCATAAGTAAGAGGCTGATTTTTCAGCGAGTGCCTCGTGTAAGGTTCGGATCTATTGAACACCGAGGCCGATTTATGAGTAAGGCGAGTAGCCCATCATCGACCGGACCGGCCGGCTCCCATTTCGAGGGGCAGGTTGGCGCATCCTATTTGCTTTCGATGCTGGTGGGTGCCGAACCCCGTGGGCTTCCGGGAACGACCATCGGCAAAATTGCGCTGCAGCGGGCGCCGGAAGGAAGCCCGCTCGATGACGTGATTGTTTACGCGCACGATGCGCAGGGCAATCCGGCCAAGCTTGAAGTACAGGTCAAGAAAGGCATGACCTTCGCGCCCGGCGATAAGGTCTTCCGCGAAGTCGTGGGACAGATCGTAAAAGCATCCCGTAATGCCGCCTTCAAGACTAGCCGCTACGAACTCGGCATCGCGATTTCACGCAACTCCCACAATATCGACGGTCCGTACCAGACCGTATTGACCTGGGCTCGGCAGATCGGCGATGCCACGACGTTCGTCAACCGCATTAACCGCCCCGGCTCCGGCAATCCCTTGATGCGCAGTTTTGTGGAGACCTTCAGGGCGCACCTGAAGGATGAAGGCGCTCCTCACGACGATGAGGCCGTCTGGCAGCTCCTTCGCAGAATGCAGATTCTGGTCTTCGACTTTGCGGCGACGGGTTCGGCTTCCGAGGAGCTTGCGAAGGAACGCGCCGCGCGGGCGCTTCATGTCGATGACGCAGGCCGCGCTGGAAATCTCTGGAGCGAATTGGTGGAGCTCTCGATTGCCATCGCGAAATCCGGCGGCGACAGAACGCCCGAGGCGTTGAAGCAAGATCTGGGCCAAAAGGGCTTTCGTTTGGCCGGAGACCGGCATAACCAATCGGCATTGGCAGCTCTTGCGGAAGCGTCTGAAAACTGCCTTGCCGATATCGAAGACCGGGTGGCGGGCGTCTTTCTGACGCGGCACCAGTACGTCGCCTTGGTGCATGACGCGCTGGATCACGGCCGCTACGTGGAGATACGAGGCGACGCGGGCGTCGGCAAATCAGCCGTGCTGAAGCACTTCGCGGAACAAGCTTCGGCCGAAGGCCGGATTGTCGCCCTGAGTCCGGGCCGAACGGTCGGAAAAGGCTGGGCGGTCATGCGGTCGGTCTTCCAGTTCGACGGAACCGCCCGCCAACTTTTGTCGGACTTGGCCGCAAGCGGCGGCGCATTCCTATTTATTGACAGCCTGGACTTCTTCAGCGAAGAAGAGCGCCATACCGTTGTTGATCTCGTGCGAGACGCGGCGAAGATCAGGGGTATTTCGGTGATTGTCACCGCTCGTCAGGACTTCGCTGCCGATGAACCGAATTGGTTGCCCTCCGACGCGCTGGACGTGTTGGGGCGCGCCGATCCGGTCCTGGTCGGCGAACTCAGCGACGACGAAACTGGGGAATTGCGGGAGGCGGCGCCTCAACTTGCGGCGCTGCTTGCCGATGGGCATCCCGCTCGCGCTGTCGCGCGAAATCTCTTTCGGCTGTCGCGCCTCGCGAGGCGACCGTCCGACGCTCCGCTGCCCCGTACGGAGGCCGAGATGGCCGAGGAATGGTGGCAGTCTGCTGATGGAAAGAAAGACGGTGGCCATCGCGAACGTTCGCGCGTTCTTGCGGCGCTGGCCGATCAGGCACTCGCGCGCGTCGAGTGGCTCAGCGTAAAAGACCTACAAGCGAACGCGGTTGATGCGCTGGTGACAAGCGAAACCTTGCGGGACCGCGGAAATGATCGCGTCATATTCCGCCACGACGTCTTGCGGGAATGGGCGATTGCAAACGCACTCTTGGCCGACGTTGCGCTGCTGGATCGCTTGCCGCTGAGCCGCCCGGCGCCGTCCGATCTTGGCAGGGGCGTGGAACTGGCGGCGCGTCTCGCCATCGAACGCGACGCGGATGCCGAGCTGTGGCACCAGTTCCTGATTTCAACAAGTAAGGAAGGTATCAACGGCTCATGGCGGCGAGCCGTGTTGCTTGCATTGGTTCGGTCGGAAGTTGCATCAGAGGTTCTGACGAAGGCATCGAGCTACCTCCTAGCCGATGGCGGCGCGATGCTCGGCGAAGTAGTGCGCACGGTTTTGGCGGTTGACAGTGTCCCTGCGACGAAGTATTTCGCGGCGGCGGGTCTCGATCCGCAATCCATCCCCGCCGGCATTAATGTTCCGAGCGCCCCTTCATGGGGCAGGCTCATTGTGTGGCTGTTGAAGCTCGGCGTCGGGATACCGGCAGGCGCGCTGCCAGATGTCGTAACGCTCTATACAAACTGGTCGCTCGCCCTTGGCGGCAGGGATGCGCTGACCCCAATCATCGTTCAGTGGTTCTACCATTGGCTCTCGGAAATCATAGACGCCGCCAGGAGCGAACCGCCGCGAAGACCATTTAACGGCGAACTTGCCGGTCGCCTCGGCGCGCTCGCGGAGGATCTCAAGACGGGTTTTCTCGTGTTCTGCAACCACGCGCCCGGCCTTGCCGCTGCCTATCTTGAGGCCTTAAAGCAGCAGCCTTTCCCGGATCGCGTGCGTGAAGAAATCCTGAAGTTTCGCGGGTCGTTGGCCCAGGCGGCACCTAAAGAACTTGCCGAGCTGACGGCGGAAGTGTTGATACCTACCGAGGAGGAAGAGGAAGAATACCGGCGTGGTCCGATGCCCGACCCGTTCGGCCATGCCGATCTCAAATTCGTGCCGGCCTCTCCTGCCCAAGGACCGTTCCTCGAACTTCTAGTTCATGCGCCCGAGCACGGGCTTCCGCTCATACGGAAGCTCGTGGATCATGCCGTCAAGTTTTTCACGCGCGGCCGTGACTTCGGCCAAAATGCAATGACGATTGCGTTTCCAGACGGAAGCAAAATTGTCTTTCCCTGGTATCAGATGTATAACTGGTCGCGCGAGGCCGGATCGGGAACACCCGTGCTGGCGTCGGCGCTCATGGCCTTGGAAGCGTGGGCGCATCGACGCATCGAAGCCGGTGAGCCTGTCGACAAGGTTGTCGCGGACGTGATCGGCGCGGCGAATCCGCCGACGGCGTACCTGCTCGTCGCCGTTGATTTATTGCTGTCTCATTGGCCCAAATCGAGCGACGCGGCGATTCCGTTCGTTGGTTGCCCGGAGCTACTCTCCTATGATCTTCAAAGGCCCGGGCCCGACAATATCGAGCTCCCCGACTATTTCGGCCTCAAGGCTCTTCAGAAAGAACCGGCCGGCCTGACAAGCATAGAAAGCCTGAAGGCGCGGCCCTCCCGCAGGATTTCCCTCGATCACTTGCTCGGGGAGTACGCCAAGGAAGAATTCAAGGAGCAACGCGCCATCCTGGCTGGATTGCTGTCCGCTGCTGCCAAACGGCTGGGGCCGGCCAAACCCGGATCGGACCTGGGAGACCCCAATTTCATGGTGGTTCATGCGTTAAACCTCATCAACCCCGATAACTGGCGTGACGCGATCGTTCAAGGCAAGGCCGGACCGATTGAGGTTCGGAAATATGTGGCTCCCGCTTCGGAGAGCGCGCATCTCAAGCCCCTGCAGGACGCATCGAGAGAACGTCAGACGAACGGCAAGATGCGGCAGTATATTGGGATCGCCCTGATGAACCCGGCGCGCTCGTCGCCGGATTTCGCTGCCGCGGCCGTCAAGTGGGCCGAAGAGGTCAAGGACAAGCCGGTCGAAAATGAAACCGAACAGCGAATGCGCGAGGAGGCAATCGCAACGGCAGCGGCGATCGCCGCCCGGGACGGCGCACCGGAACTGATTTCAGAGAAAGGCGTCTGGATCAGGGAAACCTTCGCTGGGGCGTTCAAGGGCGAAAACGATCCGGTCCACAGGTCCAGAGCGGGCCTCCAGTTCAACCCCATAGCGATTGCCTTCTTCGGCACTGTCTGCTTGCTGCGACGACGCCTCGCGATGGAGGATGTACGTACCCTCCTCGAAGTCGCCGCAGACGAAAACCCGGCAGCCGCACAGGCTTTCGTTTACGTTGCAACGGCTTTGTCGGCGATTGACGAACGGCTTCCGCGCGCTATCCTGCGTTGTGCATTTGCGGCCTGCCAGCGTCCTCACCGCCACTGGGGCGTGAAGGATGAGGAATATAAGGCGAGCGTCGAGCGTCGCCGCGAAGAGTTAAAAGAGACGGTCGACGCCGAGTTCGCCTGGTTGAACGGAAAAGGCAACGAACCCGAGTGGCCCGCATTCGAACTGGAGCACCCACATACCCGGCATCACGTCGGACCGGCTAAATGGCGGGAAGAGCGGGAAAAGCCGCAACCTGAGCTTTACACCGATCATCAGGCCGCGGCACTCTGGCTTACGAATGCCAGCGGCATTTTCGACGTGGGTAAACAGCCTTGGCTGCGCGACATCGTCAAGACCTACTCGACATGGACGTACGTGGCGAACGGATCGGAGCTTGAAGAGGCGGAGGACCCAGATCGAACGCCGGATCACTGGAACGAGGCGTACTTCAAGCTCATTGCTTACTGTCTGCCCGGATTGACCGTTGGTGAAATTGACGGAACGGTCCTCGGCCCGGTCACTGCCTTGCCGGGCGAGGCCTTCCTCGACGTCATGACGATCTTCTTGCGGAACGTCGATACCGTTTATTTCTCGGATCGTGGCCTGCGCGAGGCCGAGGCCGTGCATGTGCGAACAGCGCTCGTTCGAAAGTTGCTGGAGACGAGACTGTGGAAATGGCAGAGCCGCGATGGTTCGACGTCGATCCTTTCTCACCTTGGACCTGCCGTGGCAGTAGTATTCTTCAACGAATACGCCAGCTTGGTCCCCGCGAAATGCTATTTGCTTGAAAAGGGCATCGACGGCTTGGGTCCGTTCTTGCCGGTCCTCGATGAAGTCCTGCAGAAGGGTACGTTCTTCTTCGTGGCCCTGACGCTGCTCAATCTTCTCCAGGTTTCGCCGCGGCCGGAGCACCTTCCGCTGGTCGTCACTGCCGGAAGAGTGTGGTTCGCGGCTCACCCCGACGACAAGGCGTTTTGGGTCGAACATGGGGTGGGCTGCCGTCTCTGCTCGATCATCGAGACGATCATGCGACTCGATCCGAAAGTCTTCGCGGGAAATCAGGCCGGCAGGCTTGAGATCGAAAGCTTACTCGGGAGCCTTATTCGGTTGGGCGTCAGCGAGGCGCATCAATTGGAGGAGGGAATCCGAAGTGACAATGATCCAGATGTGGGTGGGATTGAACGGCGTCTTTGAGCAGCGCCTTCAGGTCGATTACGGGAGAAATAACAGATGACCTCAAAGGTCTACAAGTTCCCTCGGGGAAAGCCCCGAAATATAACGGGCAAACAGGCTGAAGCGATTTGCGTTCTTTATATTCTGGACGATTAGGACCGATAAACGCGGTTGCGACCGCGTATCGAGTGCAACATGGCTGAGAAGTCGCTAGCATCCCGTTGATGTGCGCCGCACCCTCGTGCTGAGCCTCTCTCTTGAGAAAAGCGTTCCGCAGATGGTCGCCTCGCCGCAGTCGAGGCGCGGCGATAAAATAAAGCGGGATGTGGTCGTGAGGCGACTGACCCTCTTCCGCTGCCGGGCCGCATTCAATCAGGTCGAGCGTGCCTACCGAGATGGATATGCCCAATCGTGATCTCATTCGCGCTTCTGAAATCGCAGATTGGTGTTTTTGCCGAAGATCCTGGTATTTGAGCGCCCGCGGCGTCGGCCCCAGCCTGGTGCAAATTGAGAAGAGACACGCCGGCGTCGACTATCATCAGCAACATGCTCGCCGTGTGAATCAAGCACGGGACGTAATGAATGGCGCAACTCGCGCTCTGCTCGTTGCCATGGTGCTTGCTGCGGTCTACTGGTTCTGGGCCCACGCTCGCTGAAATGGACCGGAGACGATGTTCTTCCTAATTGCCCTCATCGCGGCGGCCTTGGCATGGTTCGTGGGGCGCGGACTGTTCGCGCGAACCGGCCTCCCTACGCCAGACATTCTCTACGCGGACGTCGGCAGCACCTTTCCACAGCCCACACCTCTCATATCCAAACGCTATCGCCTCAGCGGAAGGCCGGATTATCTGGTTCGGGTAAAAGACGGCATCGCTCCAGTCGAGTTGAAGTCTAGCCGTTCTCCCTCGTCCGGCCGCCCCTATGACGGTCACCTCTTCCAGTTGGCGGCCTACTGTCTACTGGTCGAAGACGTTTGTCGTGTCTCGGTCCCTTACGGACTGGTCCAATACGAGGATCGCACCGTCCGTGTCGAGTATACTCCGTCGCTACGTGCAAGCCTGCTTGCGCTTCTTGACGAAATCCGAACGGCCAAACGCTGTGGGGAATGCCACATCAACCACAATCAACCCAGCAAATGCCGGTCTTGCGGTTTCCGTTCTGTTTGTGGAGAGGGTCTGATTTGAGCGCCCTACTCGCCAAGCAACGGCTCGGCTTTCGGCTGCACACTTTGTGTGCTCGTTTCGCCGGCATGGTCAGACAGACCGTTACGGCCAATCCAGAGCTCTTCCTGCCGGTATTTTTGCTGTTCGTCTGGCAGATCACCGCGATCGCGCTGAAGCCGCAGACCCTCGGGCTCGCCCTGCTGATGACCTTGCTCTTATTGGTTTATGGCTATCGCGTGCTCGGAAAGACGCCATGGCTTCGTCGTTTAGGCTGGGTGTCCCCGCGCCAAGGGTTCTGGCTCTATAGCGTTCTTGCCGGCCTTGCGTCCAGCGCTGGCGTCTGGTCGGTCGCCAGATCGTTTCACGAATCCCTGGGTGGTGTTCCTCCCCCTCATCGAGTCCTGTTGGCCAGCTCATCCGGACCAATGCTGGAGGAAATGCTTTTTCGAGGCCTGCTCTTCTGGCTGGTCTTCGAGCTTCTGAGCCGCTGCGGCGTTTCGAAGCTCGCCGCCGTTAGTGCGACGATTCTCATCATCGCCGTAGGCTTCGCTTTCTCTCACGCTGGCAGGACTGGCCTCAGCCTCTACACGACAATTCTCACTGGGATTGCATTTGGCTGGATGCGGGCACAATCCGAATCCACGGCGGCCGCAGCCCTCATGCACGCCGTTTACAATTTGGTGCTCTCGTATCTTGCGACGTTTTAGCGTGGCGTGCTCCGAGACGCGAGCGTTCGTGCGATATCGTCGGCCTGCCGCTTTCATACTCGTTCAGATCACAATAGGTTGTAGATTGAGGCCTGGACTCTGAAGATCGTCACTTTCAACATCAACAACATCAACAAACGCCTGGACAACCTGGTGGCTTGGCTCGCCAAAACGGAGCCAGAAATCGTTTGCCTCCAGGAGCTCAAGGCCGAGCAGCGGGCATTTCCGGCATCTACCCTTCGAACCCTTGGCTATCGTGCAGTCTGGCAAGGCGAGCGTTCCTGGAACGGTGTGGCGATCCTCGCGCGAGACCACGATCCGGTGCTGACTCGATCAAGCCTGCCTGGTAATCCTCAGGATCGCCAGGCGCGCTACATCGAGGCGGCAGTGAATGGAATCTTGATCGCTTCCATCTATCTCCCAAACGGCAATCCTCAGCCGGGTCCGAAGTTCGATTACAAACTGGCTTGGTTCGAGCGTTTAATCGCGCACGCCAGCGAACTCATGTCGGCCGGTGTGCCCGTCGTATTGGCCGGCGATTACAACGTTGTGCCCACGGCGCAAGACATCTATCAAACGCGATCTTTAGACAACAATGCATTGGTCCAACCTCAGAGCCGGCAGGCGTTCGCTCGACTGTTGTCTCAAGGCTGGACGGATGCTCTGCGGAGGCTGCACCCCGACGGGCCGCTCTGGACGTTCTGGGATTACGAGCGC
>Ga0075030_100005604_pt1 | contig 11311 bp, 10 predicted proteins | sample LitLauG_LLR_2012_FD_71393 | JGI IMG/M metagenome (GOLD analysis project Ga0075030, IMG submission 71393) | Freshwater sediment microbial communities from Pennsylvania, USA - Little Laurel Run_MetaG_LLR_2012 | ecosystem: Environmental > Aquatic > Freshwater > Creek > Sediment | place: USA...
CGCTCCATCTTCTCCACAAGGACGTTGAAGCCATTGTGGAACACTGGATCAACGTCTTTCAGGTTGATCCTCACGGCCACTACATGCATCTGCTTTTGGCCAAATTATCAATTCTGGATGACAAGCGGCTGAAAGAGCTCAGCGTTGGCACGTTCATTTACTCCGCTATTTTTTTAACCGAAGGCATTGGACTGGCCCTGGCCAAGCGATGGGCGGAATACCTCACGATCGTCAGTACGGCTTCCCTGCTTCCGCTGGAAATCTACGAACTCGCCAAACACGCCAGTCCTGGCAAAGTCTCGGCACTGGCGATCAATCTTGCCGTGGTTGCCTATTTAATCTTCGAACTTCGCCGCTTCCCCAAGAAGCATTCCTGAGCCTTACCCTGATGTTTTTTCTGGCTTCAGCCACGAAACGAAATTCGCTCTTGCCGCACTACCCTGCAGTCTTTGACTTCGAGGCCGGAGTGTTATTTCACAAGCCGCGTAACCTCAGGGCCGCCTATCGACAGCCGTACAAAGGAGTGCTCCCATGCCAAGAAAAGCGAAAGCTCCTCTTTCTCAACCTATGTTTAGCGAGCCCGTGTTCAACGAGAATGGGGCCCCGACACCCGATCCAACAACGTTTAGGTCGCCTCACGACCCGAAAGTGGACGCTCAACTCTATAAGCAGGTGCAAGCTCTCCTCACCAAAGACACCGTGAGCTTCCCCAGCGCGCTCGGGAATCCGGGAGATGTCTTCAGCTTAGCGAGCGCGCTTGGCTCGCAAGGAACAGCGGACGTGCAAGCCATTCAGAAGGCCGGGCAGATCGTTTTTCACGCCATTGGTGACTCGGGAGCCTCTTCTACAGGCAAGCTCGCCAATGAACTGAACGTGGCCGACCACCTCACCAATGACTTCCACACTTCCACGGGGGCGAACCGTCCCGCTTTTCTATTCCATCTGGGAGATGTGGTCTACAATTTCGGAGAATCGCAGTATTACTACGACCAGTTTTACGAGCCATTCCGGAACTACGCCGCACCCATCTTCGCAGTCCCCGGCAATCACGACTCGTTCATGATCCCCGGTACCACTGCAGCGAATGCACCGCTGGCGATCTTCAGCCGTAACTTTTGCGCGACGAGCCCCGTGGTCACCACGGAAGCCGGTTCTCTCCATCGCACGGCGATGACTCAACCCGGCGTTTACTTCGCCCTGGATGCCCCTTTCGTACGCATCATCGGTCTATTCAGTAATGCCTTGGAAGATCCAGGCCTAATCTCCAGCCAGAAGGGGCAGAAAACGACGTGGGCTGGAGTTCCCGACACGCAACTGGCCTTCTTGACTGCCCAGTTAAAAAATATCAAGGCGCAGAATTTCACAGGAGCTCTCTTGATCGCCGTGCATCACCCGCCGTTCAGCTATGCCACGAATAAGGGTGGTAGCGCCGGCGCTCACGTCGGCAACACCCTGATGCTGCGTGAGATTGATACCATTTGCCAGGCGCAAGGCGTCTACCCGCACGCTTTCCTTTCCGGTCACGCTCACAACTATCAGCGTTACACGCGCAAATTAAGCTTCGCAGGAAAGAATTACAGTGTGCCCTTCATTGTCGCCGGTGATGGCGGCTTCAACGTGAAATCGATCGTCTATGCGAGCGGTGGTACGACGCCGCCACCACCTGCCCCCGGAGCGCAAGTCAGCTATCTTGATCCCAATCCCGTGGTGAAGGCCACGGGGCTCACGATCGATCAGTACAACCAGACAAACTACGGCTACCTGCGGATCATCGTGAACAGCGCGCAGCTTCGGATTGAATTTCATCCGGTGAGCAAAACCGGCGCGCCGCCGAGCGTCGATACGGTGAAGGTAGACCTCGCAAGCCACACCGTGGTTCCCTAGCGAGGAAGGGCTCTTTTTATTTTACGGAATCGTAAGCGTATTCCCTTCACGGACGGCGGTAGCCGTTTCGTTGCCTTGATAACGATAGACGACGATAAGAATCTTGTCCGAGCCGATCGCGGGATCGCCGCCAAGCGCTGCGTTGGTCACCACAAAGCTCACCGTGCCTTCGCGAACGCGGCTGCGCAAGAGTTCGGTGACGTTTACCGTCCGGCCCTGCACGCCATAGTAAGCGCCAATAATTCTCAGCATGTTCCCGTCATCGCGATCGCGGTCGCGGTCGCCCCGGTCATCCCGGCGGATCAGGAACAGACGTGCTTCGACAAAATGCTGTTCATTGATTTCAAATTCGCGAGTTTCATTATTGCGATTCTTGGCGAATATGCGCAGGGATTTGGCTTTCCCTGGGGCCGGGTCGCCACCAAAGTTTTGACTGGTCACTTCGATCGACCCATTTGGCCCCACCCGCGCCAGAAGTTCGTTGAGCCGGTCCATCACGTCCACGCGCAGCTCTTTGTGGCCGTAGTCCGCTCGCATGATCTGCCAGCCTTCTTCTTGCCCAGTCACTCCAGTGCTGAAAAGCATTGCGCCCGCGGCGAAAAGGGCGACGATCAGAAACACTCCGTTCCGTCTTGTGAATTTCATTTGTGACTCCTTTGGGGCCTCCGCCCGGAAATCATTTCTCAAACTTTAACCCGAGGATGGCGCGCGGCACCGTCAAATCAAGGTGCGATTGTCTTGAACGTCCACAGCGGCCGGAGCTTTTTTGCCTGCTGCTCCAGGCCGATTTGCAAATCTCCGTTGCATCCCTCATTATTATTTGTTTGTTCGGGGACGCAGCTCGCTTCCGCTGCGGCAATTCTTGTTCTAATTTCATTTTTTCTCTCGATCGCATTACGATCGTTGAATAAAAGGAGCGGCATGGATAAGCCTTCCAAAATCGCGCCCGCCAAGGGGAAACTCGGAGTTTTGCTTCCGGGCATGGGCGCAGTCAGCACCACGTTTATGGCAGGAGTCGAGCTCGTCCGCAAAGGCAAGTCGCAGCCCGTGGGCTCGCTCACGCAAATGGGCACGATTCGCCTGGGCAAGCGCACGGACGGGCGTTCGCCGCTCATCCATAAGTTCGTTCCGCTTGCCGAGTTGAAAGACCTCGCCTTTGGCGGCTGGGACATTTTCAAGGACAACGCTTACCAGTCGGCGGCGAATGCGGGCGTGCTGAATTCGCAGGACCTCGAGAAGGTCAAGCCGTTCCTCTCTACCATCAAGCCCATGAAGGCCGCGTTCGATCACGATTTCGTGAAACTGATCGATGGCCCCAACATCAAGAAGGGCAAGAACAAGTACGAGTTGGCGCTGCAAATCAAGGAAGACATCGCCAACTTCCGCAAGACTTCGCGCGTCTCTCGGCTGGTGACCTGCTGGTGCGGCTCGACGGAATCCTTCGTCAAGCCAGAAGACGTGCATTCCACGCCGGAAAAGTTTGTCGAAGGGATGAAGTCCAATCACCCGTCCATCGCGCCTTCGATGTTGTATGCCTGGGCCTCCGTGACCAGTGGCGTGCCATACGCAAACGGCTCACCGAATCTCAGCGTGGATATCCCCGCAATGCAAAAGCTCGCCCTCGACCACAACGTGCCCATTTGCGGAAAGGACTTCAAGACCGGACAGACGCTGATCAAGACTGTGCTCGCCCCCGCGTTCAAAGCGCGCATGCTGGGGCTCGACGGCTGGTTTTCTACGAACATCCTCGGTAACCGCGACGGCGAAGTTCTCGAGGACCCGGGCTCGTTCAAGACCAAGGAAGAATCCAAGCTCAGCGTGCTGGAGTACATTCTCCAGCCGCAACTGTACCCGAAGCTCTACGGCAAGATGTGCCACAAGGTGCGCATTAACTACTATCCGCCGCGCGGCGACAACAAAGAGGGCTGGGACAATATCGACATTTTCGGATGGCTCGGCTACCCCATGCAGATCAAGGTGGACTTCCTCTGCCGCGACTCGATTCTGGCCGCGCCGATCGTCCTCGATCTCGTTCTGTTTATGGACTTGGCGCAGCGTGCCGGCATGCGCGGCATTCAGGAGTGGCTCAGCTTCTACTTCAAGTCGCCGATGACCGCGCCGGGGCTCTACCCCGAGCATGACCTTTTCATCCAGTCCATGAAGCTAAAGAACACCCTTCGGTGGATGAAGGGCGAAGACCTCATCACCCACCTTGGGCAGGAATACTACGACTAGTTTGCGCTAGGCGCCGTGAGCTGCAGCCGACTTTGCTTCGACAGCGTCAAGAACGCGAGCCGAATAGATCAAGGCGGCACCGGCGTTCATGCTGACAGCTACTCCCAGGGCTTCCGAAATTTCTTCCCTGGTCGCGCCGGCTTTTAGCGCGGCCTCGGTATGGAACACAATGCAACCGTCGCAGCGAGTGGTGACGGCGACAGCAAGGGAAATTAACTGACGCGTCTTTTCACCAAGCTTGGTCGTCTTCGAATTAGCGCCGCTCAGCGTCAGATACCCTTGAAGGGTGTCCGGCGAAAGCTTGCCAAGCTCCCCCACTTTGGCGCCGATTTCCTTATGGTACTGATTCCAATCCATGACCATGATGAATTCTCCTGTTTTGGGAAGTTCGAATCGCGCGCGATTATACTCCCGCCACGGCGAATGTGATATCTTCTCCTGTTCACCCCAGCCTGCCGGGTTAGAAGATAGCTGTTGTGGCGGCACGGCGCACCCCTTTCCTCCTGCGCCAGTAAAGCAGTCGAACTTATTCCAAGGAGCCGCATTGCATGAAGACCTCATATAACGGGAACGCTGTTCCAGCAGATGGCAAGCCGATCGGCTACAGCGGCGGCGAACTGCAAGTGCCGGATTCGCCGATTATTCCATTCATCGAAGGCGACGGAACCGGGCGCGACATCTGGAAAGCGTCGCGGCGCGTCTTCGATGCGGCGGTGGAGCAAGCCTACGGCGGAAAAAGGCGCGTAGCTTGGTACGAAGTTTTCGCCGGCGAAAAAGCGTTCAAGACCTTCAATGAATGGCTGCCGAACGATACCGTGGACGCGATTCGCGATTTCCGTGTGGCCATTAAAGGACCACTTACTACACCCGTGGGAGGTGGCATCCGTTCCCTGAACGTGGCGTTGCGCCAACTCTTGGATCTTTACTCCTGCGAGCGGCCGGTGCGCTATTTCAAAGGTGTTCCTTCCCCCGTGCGCGAGCCGGAAAAAATGGATGTATTCATCTTCCGCGAGAACACCGAAGACGTTTACATCGGCATCGAGTGGAAATCCGGCTCGCCGGAAGTGAAGAAGCTCCTCGAGTTTCTGAACAACGAAATGCTGAAGGATGGCAAGAAGCAGATTCGCTGGGATTCCGGCGTGGGCATCAAGCCCATTTCTCCGACGGGGACGAAGCGACTGGTGCGACGCGCCATCAAGTACGCGTTGGCGAACAAGCGCAAGAGCGTGACGCTGGTGCACAAGGGCAACATCCAGAAATTTACCGAAGGCGCGTTCCGCGACTGGGGCTATGACCTGGCGCGCGAAGAGTTCCGTGCGCAGACCGTAACCGAGCGCGAAAGCTGGATCGTGGACAATCTCGACAAAAACCCCTCGCTCACCGTGGAGCAAAACGCCGCGCTGGTTGAGCCGGGACTCGAGCAAGCCACCGACGCTTTCAAGAAGACTACTTACGCCGAAGTGAAGCAGACCATGGAAGCGATTTATGCGACGCACGGCAAAGGCCAGTGGAAGCAGAAGCTGATGATCAACGACCGCATCGCGGACTCCGTGTTTCAACAAATGTTGCTGCGGCCCGATGAATACAGCGTTCTCGCTACTTCCAATTTGAACGGCGATTATTTGTCCGATGCTTGCGCCGCGCAGGTTGGCGGACTGGGCATGGCGCCGGGATCCAACATCGGCGATGGCTTCGGTGTATTTGAAGCCACTCACGGGACCGCGCCAAAATATGCCGACAAGGATGTGATCAATCCGAGTTCGTTAATGCTCTCGGGCGCGATGATGTTCGAGTTCCTGGGCTGGAAGGAAGCCTCCACGCTGATCGAAGACGGCATCGCGCGAACCATTCAGCAAAAGCGTGTGACCTACGACCTCGAACGCCTGATGCCGGGCGCGACGAAAGTAGGCACGTCCGCATTTGCATCCGCCATCATTGAGAACATGAAGGGCGCGGCTGTGGCTCGCTAGTTCGGCAGCCATTTGTAACGCCGAGACGCACAGAACATAGAAAATTCAGCCAACAATTTTCTTTGGAAACGAGGAGAGGGATGAGCAGGAAAAAGGTAACAGTTGTAGGTGGTGGGTTTGTAGGGTCAACGACGGCGCAACGCATTGTGGATTTGGAACTGGCGGATGTGGTGCTGACCGATATTTTGGACGGGCCGCCGGCAGGCAAAGCGCTGGATATGGTGGAGTCCGGGCCGATCACGCGTACGGATTCACACGCAACTGGTATTTCTACAGCGAACGGCGACTATTCCGCAACTGCAGGGAGCGACGTGGTCGTGATCACTGCCGGCTTCCCGCGCAAGCCGGGGATGAGCCGCGACGATTTGCTGAAAGCCAACTATGACGTGATGAAAGCCGTCGTCGAGCAGATCGTGAAGCATTCACCGAACTGTATCATCGTCGTGGTGACCAATCCGCTGGACGCTATGGCCCAGGCCGCGCTGAAACTCAGTGGTTTCCCAAAAAATCGCGTGGTTGGGATGGCGGGTGTGCTGGACTCCGCGCGCATGAGCAGCTTTGTGGCGATGGAATGCAAAGTCAGCGTGGAAAACGTGCACTCGTTCGTTCTGGGCGGCCACGGCGATGACATGGTGCCCCTGCCGCGCTATTCCACCGTGGCCGGAATTCCCCTCCCCGACCTTTTGCCGAAGGAGCGCATCGATGCCATCGTCGAGCGCACGCGCAAAGGCGGAGCCGAAATCGTGAACTTGCTGAAGACCGGGTCGGCCTACTACGCGCCATCTGCAGCGGCAGTCGAGATGGTCGAAGCCATCCTCAAGGACAAAAAGAAAATTCTGCCCTGCGCCGTCTATCTCGACGGTGAGTACGGAATCAAAGGACTCTTCGTCGGCGTCCCCGTCAAACTCGGCGCCAAAGGCGTCGAAGAAATCATCCAGATCAAGCTGATGCCCGAAGAAAACGCTGCGCTGCAAAAATCCTCGGCGTCGGTCCGCGAACTCGTGACCGTTCTTGGGCTGTAGTCTCGAGTCGCCAGAATCGCGAGCACAAATGATGAAGCGCCTAATGACTCTACTGCTTCTGGGTCTGCTCCCGCTGCTTGCGGTATCGTTCGCTCAAACCAACGGCACCAAAGGGACTCCCGTCCGGGTGGCGCTCATCAAGATGCCTTACGTTGGCGAGCGAAATGTGCCCGATACTTCCGGCGGCCCCGACTATCTGGAGCAGGGCGGAATCAAGAAGCTGCTCGAAGATCAAAGCGTCCAGACGAAGCCAGTTTCAAACACCGCGCTGACTGCCGACGAAGAAAAAGCCTATGGCTCCTGGAACAAGCTCGCGCTGGCCAGCGGCGATCTCGCAAAAATTGTTTCCGAAGAGCGCCGCGGCGGCTACCTGCCCGTCGGCCTCCTCGCCAACTGCAACGGCATTCTCGGAATGCTCAGCGGCCTCCAGCACTCCGGCCCTAGCGCGAAGCCCTTGCGAGTCGGCATGGTTTTCATCGATGCCCACGGCGATTTCAATACTCCCGAAACTACGCTGAGTGGCATGCTTGGCGGAATGCCCGTGGCCATCGCCGCCGGCCAATGTCTCACGCGCATGCGCATCAAGGCCGGCCTCGAACCCGCCATACCTACGCGCCACATCGTCGAGATGTGCGTGCGCGATACCGACCCGCTCGAGCAAGAGCTTCTCGACCGCTCCGACATTCAGCAACTCAGCCTGGAAGACGTTCGCACGCGTTCGGCGAATCTTCATGCCGCGATGAAGCGCCTTTCCGAAGCCACCGACGTAATCTACATTCACGTGGATATGGATGGACTCGACCCGCGCGAAGTGCCCGGCCATCCGCTGACTGTTCCCGGCGGACCCACGAGCGTCGAACTCGCTGCAGCTCTGACTGAGATGTTTAAGTACGAAAAGGTGGCTGCGTTCGGAGTAGCCTCAACGCCCTACGGCGACAAGGACAAAACCGGCGTTTCTCGCCAGGCCGCGTACAATCTGATTCTCGGCGCGGTCAAAGGCGTCCAGCAACGCAGGGCCGACTAGCTTTATTCCCCCGCTATCGCGTTAGATCCGTCCAGCCCGCGAATCTTCTACCAGCCGAAGATTTTGCTGGCGCCGTACACCAGCCCCAGCGTAAAGCCTGCAATCACCACCTCACCGATGGCTCCGACCGCGAACGGCCGCAGCCCCTGCTTACGCATGTCGCTGAAGTTGGTACGCAGCCCGACGCCCGCAAAAGTAAGCAGAAACGCCCAACGCGAAAGATTCGCCAGCGCCCCAACCTGGTCCTTGTTAAAAAAGTGATAGGTCGCCAGCACCGAAATAAAGAGGAAGCCGAGCACAAATTTCGGGAATTTCTGCCAGAGGAACACCGCCTTGTTTCCCACCGCCTGCGCCTGTCCTTTGCTGGCCCAGTAAATCGCATACGCCAGCACGACGAACCCAATCATGGCGTTACGGGTAGATTTGACCAGCACCGCAAGTTTCCCCGCCGCATCGGAGTACAGCGCTCCCGCAGCTGTAGCCTCCGCGGTATTGTCCACGCCAAGGCCGGCCCAGAGTCCATATGCCTTGTCACTCAAATGCAGAAAATGCCCGATCACCGGAAACGTAAACAGCGCCAGCGCGCCAAGTGCGAGAATCGCCGCAATGGAGAACGAGGAATCCTCGTCGTCGGCTTCAATAGCGCCCTTTGTGGCAATGATCGCGCTGACGCCGCAAACTGCGGAGCCTACGGCAAGCAACGTAGTGAGTTTCGGCTTGAGCTTGAACAGCCGTCCTAGAAACGTCATGAACGCGAGCGATCCGACGATCTCAAGCGCCACGAGAACCAGGCTGACTCCGCCTAGCTTCAGAATATCTCCCAGTAGAAAGCGCGCGCCAAGCAACACGATTCCCGCCTTCAGCCAAAATTCGTATGTTGCCACACCGGTCCGGAAAATCTCCGGCACGCCCACGGTGTTGGAAATCGCGAGCCCAAGGATAATCGCCCACAGCACGTATTCGATGTTTGGAAAAGTCCAGTGATGTGCTTTGGCGTAAGCGCCGACGTTTTGCTCCAGCAACTTGCCCGCATACCCGACCGCCGCCAGCAGCAGAATGCCCGGGACAACGCGCAAAAAACGCAACGCCGGCTGGACCGGCTGCACCTGTGGAACCGTGACGACATCAGCCATGTTTCGTTCTCTCCATTCTTCCGAGAATCTTCACCAGGGGATATGTTTGAACACGCCCATGCGCACCAACAGCGCCAGGAGTAACGCCACCACTACAGCCCAGGTGTCCAACGACAGCTTCCAACCGCTTTCCGGTTTACTTGCTGCTACTTCGGTACTCATGGTTACGCTCCTGACGGCTTAAATCACCGATGTACGTGGTAGTGCCCGTCCATTTCGATTCGTGTCCCAAAACCGCGCGCTGAGTTCTTCAACGTCGTGCGAAGCTACGCGGCCCACAATCAACAGAGCTGGCGCGGGAAGTTTCTCTTCACTCGCAAGCCGCCCGACATTCGACCAGCGCACTTGCTGCTCAGAGCCCGTGGCCCGCGAAACGATCACGCACGGTAGGTCCGCTGGAAGTCCGCCGCCGACCAACCGCTCCGAAACTTCGGCATAATCCGCACCCGGCATGTACAAAACCAGCGTCGTCGTGCTCGTGACGCAGCCCCACTCCATCGCGCTGCTGTCAATTCCGCGCGAAAACGTGGTAAACAGGATTTGTGAAGCCACTCGACGATCCGTAAGCGAAATTCCCGCCGCCGCCGCAGCTCCCAGAGCTGCGCTGATTCCCGGAACGATCGCGTATTCAATTCCCGCTGAACGAAGCGCCTCGATCTCTTCCCCGGCGCGGCCAAAAACAGACGGGTCGCCGCCCTTCAACCGCACCACTGTCGCCCGCGTTCGCCCATACGACACCAACAGCGCGTTAATTTCATCCTGCGTAAGGAGCTTCTGTCCCGCGCGCTTGCCCACGTTGATGATCTCGGCCGCAGGCGAAATCGTCGCCAAGACGCCCTCGCTGACCAGCGCATCGTGCAGAACAACGTCAGCTGCAGCCAACAGCCTCGCCGCTTTTAGAGTGAGCAGTTCGGGATCACCCGGCCCCGCGCCAATGAGATAGACCTTACCCATCACGCCACGCACTCTCCTCGCCCCAACTTCAGCGAATACGTCTCCGTATCGCCCCAGTCCACAAAAATATCCTCGGTAGTAACGTTGACCTCCGCCAAAGGATGGAGCCGTTCCTTGATGGCATTGTCCGGCGTGCGCGATACCCACGTCGAAAACGACTCCGCCGGCTGCCGGTCCGCCTGATAAAACGACAGCAACTCGCGAATGATTGCCGGGATGGGCCGGGCCGGCACCGCCATGATCTGCCGGGCAAAACGCACTCCGTCGGCATTCACCTGGCCGCCAAGCAAAAGCTGGTAGTAAGGCGCCTGCTGCTCTCCCACTTTCCTGACGTTTCCGTAGAATCCGATGTCCGCAACGTGATGATGCCCGCAAGAATTGGGGCAGCCGCTGATCTTGATCCGCAACTTTTGAATCTCCGGGTCGGTATAGTCGTTCAATTCCCTCGAAAGCACCTCGGCTAAGGTAAGCGAGCGGGTGATCCCCAGATTACAGGTAGTCGCTCCCGGGCAACCCGTCACATCGGAAATGGTGCGCGCTCCTGGCGTGGCCAGATTCAAGGCAGCAAGTTCGTTATAGATTACTCGCAAACGATCAAATGGAACCCAGGGAATCACCAGATCCTGATTCACGGCGATGCGCACGCCGCTCAGTTCATTCTTCTCCAGAACATCCGCGAGCCCGCGCATCTGGCTGCTGTGAAATGTTCCTGCCGATAGCTTTACCCAAACTCCCCCGTACCCGGCCTGCCGTTGAAACATCAGATTGTGCTCAGCCCAGCGGTCGTACTCAGGATCGATTTGCGCATCCGCGGGAGCGGAAGACAACGGCACCGGCGCAATCGTCACCAGCGAAGGCTGAATCGGAGATGGCACTACAAATTTTTCTGCCGGAGCCGTCGAAACCCTGCGCTTCTCCGCCACCAGTCGCCGAAATTCCTCGATGCCTTTTGCGCGCACCACGTACTTCAACCGCGCCAACAGCTTGTTTTTGCGGTTCCCCGTCTCCAAGAAAACCCGCAGAACGGCTTCGATGGTGGGCAACAATTCTTCTTCCGGCAGAAAATCCGCCAGCACCGCCGCTTCGGTG
>Ga0075030_100005605_pt1 | contig 11311 bp, 9 predicted proteins | sample LitLauG_LLR_2012_FD_71393 | JGI IMG/M metagenome (GOLD analysis project Ga0075030, IMG submission 71393) | Freshwater sediment microbial communities from Pennsylvania, USA - Little Laurel Run_MetaG_LLR_2012 | ecosystem: Environmental > Aquatic > Freshwater > Creek > Sediment | place: USA...
TCTGGGCCAACACGCTTCCGGCGTCATTGATGCGGACCTTCAGGATGGACGCGCGCTTGATCTTCAACGAGATGCCGGTAGATTGTTGTCCGGCCGTCAAAGTCGTGGGGGTTGAGCCGCCAAACTGGCAGGGATCGAGGTAGCCATCGCCCGGGACTTGGACGCATAAGGAATACGCGCCGGCCGGCAAGCCGTTCAACTGAAAGCTGCCGTCCGCGCCGGTCTGCGCGGTCTGGCTCAGCGGCGGCAATCCCGAGCGAATAGCCGTGACAAAGGCTCCGCCGATCGGCTTACTGCTACTGGCGTCCATGACGGCGCCTTGGATGCTGCCCGTGGCGGTCTGTGCCATCAGAGCAAGGCCGCTAGTGAGAATCAGAATCAAAAGTCTCGGCATAGGGCTTGATCCTCGGGGAAAGACATTAGTACTCCAGAACTATGAACGCTACATGCGTTACGCAAGGATCCGATAAGAGTCACAGTGAGAAGATTACTTTACACTTGCTCCCCAATGTTTCCAAGGTCTATTTCCAAGATTTTCGGCGATGATTAATCAGTGACAAAAGGGTAACACCCATTCTTGCGCCGTCACTGGGTATTGCCGACCTGGAGGCGGGTGACCTCCCCCGGGTCTTTGCTAAGCGTTAACGCGAAGCGTTCAGCGATCAGCTCGGGCCGGCCCATTTCGAACTCGAACCACTGTTCCCGCCGATCGAGCAGCGGCAGCGTTTGATCCCCGCCCCGGTGCGGATGCGGACCGACCCGGTACGTACCCTGCGCAAGGCACCTTCGCCAGCAGCCAGCCATCGGCGCCGACGCCGGTGTGGCGGTCGCAAATGGCGCGGGCGATTAGCGGCAGATCCGCCTCGGGTGCGTCCTGGAGCCAGGTGAGCAGGAAATCGTTCTTCGCGCCGTGGGCTATGGTGAAGGGGATTTTCATGATGCCTTATTACAGCAGCATGGGGGCTTTAAGGATCGGGCATACGCACACTTGTCCCTCGGGATTTTCAGCCTGACCGTGTCCAGGCCCCTGCTGTCGAGCGTATGGAATGGCCCCGCGGCGCCGGTATCGTAGCGTTGGTCCATTTCATCGGCTGGCGTTGGTGCTATGGAAATTAGCGAAGCGGAACGGTGTGCGGAATCGCAGCGACCACGAGACGCACTCTTATAACGACTTCTAGAGTATTAACCTTGACCTGTTGCTCATCCGGTCCATCCGGTCGAATTCCATTGACACCGGGAGGAATGGCAGTCTACAATCCCGCCATGCTGCCATTCCTTCGCGATGTTTCGTTGTGCTGCCTTCTAGGCTCCGTCCTGCTCCAGGCGCAGGGTCCTGGGGGCGCCGCCCAGCCCGCCAAGCCGGATTCGGCCGCGGTGCAGTCGCTGGTCGCAAAGACCAAGAAGGCGGGCGGGGCCATGTGGGCCGAGGAGGAGCATTTCTTCTGCGAGGCGCCGCGGGCCAACAGCCCCAACGATCCCCCGATCGAGCCGACGAAGATCTTCGACAACGTTTATGCGATCGGCAACCAGGGGACGGTGGTCTATGTGATCAGCACCTCGGATGGTTTGCTGATGATCGACTCCCTGGCGGCGAACCAGGTGGAGAGCCAACTCCTGCCGGGATTTCAGAAGCTGGGCTTGGATCCGGCCAAGGTCAAGACGATCGTGATGGGCCACGGCCATGCCGATCACTTTGGCGGGTCACCGTATATGCAGGAGCACTACGGCTCCAAGATTTACATCTCGGCGGCGGATTGGGACCTGATGGAACATCCGCCGGCCGGTCGCGGCGGCGAAAAAAAAGGACCGCCGCCGGTGCTGCCGAAGCACGACCAAGTGGTAGTGGAAGGTCAGCCCATCGTGCTCGGGGACTTCCGGATGGTGCCGGTCGCCATTCCGGGGCACACACCCGGTTCCATGGGTTACATTTTTTCCGTGAAGGATAACGGCATGTCGCACGTGGCCGCCATATACGGGGGGACCATCCTGACGCCTGGAATCATTTCCGACGAGGGTTTGCAGACGTATGCGAAGTCGGCCGCCCACTTTAAGGAAGAGACCAAAAAGGCGAAGGTGGAAGTCGAGTTGCAGAATCATCCTTTGATGGACCCGATACAGGCAAAACTGGATAAATTGAAGGCGCGGAAGCCGGGTGAACCCAACCCCTTCGTGGTGGGCCAGGCGAACTATCAGAAGTTTGTCGATGTGATCGCCGGTTGTACGCAGGTGAATATTGCCCGCCGTAAAGGAGTTTGACCTCCTTCGCCTCGACTCGAACGCCGCCAGCTGCCGCTAAGGTGTACCTCTAATCTACTCGAACCAAAGTTACGCGCCTATCGAGCCACTTTAATAATGCAACTCATTTGCAAATTTTGATTGACAAGCCAGAGCTCCAGCGATAGTCTGTGAATGTACTTGCAAATGAGTGGCAACTGGCAGATCAGGCAGAGCGTGCGGCCGATCGCCGCGGCGCTGGCTACCCTGGGAGCGGGTCTCCTGTTCCCTCCGTGCCGGGCTGGCGAGGGTCCCTTCTTTATCACGTACACCCATCAGATGGAGGAGCCCCGCAACCTGGAGTTGATGACCAAGAATGTGACCGGAAAACCGGGGGATGGCAACCGCTTCCTGGGAACAGTCGCGGAATTTGAGTACGGGGCTGCCGGCTGGTGGACCACCGAGTTGTACCTCGATGGACAGGCCACCAGTCGGGAGAATACGGTTTTCACGGGCTATCGTTGGGAAAACCGGTTCCGGCTAATTCCACGCGAGCACTGGATCAATCCCGTGCTCTACGTGGAATTTGAGGACATCAATGGCGCCGACAAGGCCTTACTCGAAGTGGTAGGGCACGACGGCGTGGGTGATCTCGCAACGCCAACTGCCGACGCGCGCCACGAGCAAAAACGGGAACTGGAGGCCAAACTGATCCTGGGCAGCTATTACAAAGGTTGGACGATCGCCGAAAACATCATTGCTGAAAAGAACTTAAGTCACGCTCCGTACGAGTTCGGGTACGCCATTGGAGTCAGCCGGCCTCTGGCTCTTGCCGCGCGGGCCGACCGCTGCAACTTTTGCGCGGAAAATTTTCAGGTAGGGGTGGAATTGTACGGCGGCCTGGGAGACGAAAAGGACTTTGGCCTTCACGATACGTCACACTACGTCGCCCCGGCCCTAGCTTGGACGCTGGCGAATGGAACCACCTTCCAAATCTCTCCAGGTTTCGGAGCCACCAGCACGAGCACCGGCTTTCTCTTGCGGTTCGGCGTCTCGTACGAGGTCGCACAGTTCGGGCGCGGCGTGGGCCATCTGCTTCGCGGAGGCCGGCCATGAAGTATCTGGCGAGCGCATCGGCATTCTGGATTGGGTTGTTCGCGTGGGGCCACGGAGGAAGCCTGGTACAGCGGGCGTCGTCGAAAGCCGGCACGCTAAGTAATCCTCTGCAAGGCACGGAGGCGCAACGCGCGGGCGCGAAACTATACAAGCGTGAATGCGCGGCCTGCCACGGTGAGGGTCGCGAGGGTAGCGCCAAGGTCCCGCCTTTGGCTCAGGCTGAGGTCCGCAAGGCCGCCCCCGGCACGCTTTTTTGGATTTTGCGCAACGGGTCGCTTGGAACCGGCATGCCGTCCTTCGCCCATTTGCCGGAGGCCGAGCGCTGGCAGATTATTGCTTTCTTGACCGGAGTGCCACCCGTACCGACGGCCGGCGGGACCGGTAAATCGTCCGCCGGTTTTCCCAAGGAGCGTCGGGTTTGTGCCAGGAACTTTAGTTCTGATTAGTTTCAGGCATACGCTTAGTACTTCCGTTCGTCATCAGGTGCGTGCTGCCCAACCATGAATCGATTTTGCCTCGTTCATAGTCTGGACTAAGCCCTTTACACCTGTTACTTACACCAGACAATCGCAGTCCTGGAGAATCAAGAACTCATTCACAATACGCAACCGTGTGTAGTACTACCAGTGCCGGAAAACGTGCACTTGTAAAATTCTTCAACAGCACGAATGTCGTTTGTGCCGGGGCAAAGAGGCTATAGACTGCCTCACCGATGATAGCGCATAAGCTCTCGTTAGCCCGAGAGAGCCATCGGCGGGCGCAAACTGGAGCAGGCCCTGCTGCCGGCCAGGGTGCAGTCGCCCGTTTACATGTGAGCGGCCTTCGGGAGGCCGACTCGACGGGCCAGTTACTCTGTGCTATTTGGTCCCGAGCGACACGTGTGTCTTGTCGCCGTGTCGAGTCAAGGAATGAGTGAATGAGGCGCCGGTTCATCAGTTACGAGTGGTTGGTGGTGGGAAGAGGTCCCGAGTCCGTTAAGACCACAGTGAGCAAAACGGGCCTTCCAGGACGGCGTGCGGCGCTTCTCCTGTTGGCCGGTTTGCTAGTGACCGGCAGTTCGAACGCGGAGAAGAGACCGCCGGTGCCGGTGAAGAAGCCCGTCAACCTGGTGTGGCCCTTGCCGCCCCAAAAACCCAGGGTCAAGTTCCTCGACTACCTTGCAAACAACACGGATGTGGAGCCGCCCAAGCAAAAAGGCTGGCTGCAGAAGCTGATCAACGAGGACGCCTCTACCAACGTGATCGGCATGAAGCAGCCCGCGGGAATTGCCGTCGATTCGAAGGACCGGATTTACGTGGCGGATACCATCGCAGGATCGGTTTTCGTTTTCGACCGGGAGAAAAAGTCGCTCTCTCTACTCGGCGCGGAGTCGGCCGGCAAGCTAGTGAGCCCCTTCGGCGTGGCGATCGACAGTCACGACAACATCTATGTCTCGGACGTCAGGCTCAAACAAGTCAACATATACGACCCGGAGTGGAACCTCAAGGGTTTGGTTCACACGATCGGTGGGCAGGACCTCGTCAACCCGGCCGGCCTGGCGCTGGACGAGGAACGAAGGCGCCTCTTGATCGTAGATTCGCATGCGCACCACATAGTGGTAGCGAATCTCGATCATCCGGACCAGGGCACGTTTTTCGGTAAGCGGGGAGAAGAGGAAGCCGAGTTGAATTTTCCGGTTCACGCCGCCGTCGATAAAGCCGGGCAAATTTATGTCACTTCCACGCTAGGCTTCTCGGTCAAGGTATTCGATAAGGACTTCAAGTTTGTCAGAACCCTCGGAAAGCACGGTGACGGCATCGGGATGTTCGACCGGCCAAAGGGGGTGGCGATCGACAGCGAGGGTCATCTTTACGTGGCCGACGCCAGCTTCAGCAATTTTCAGATATTCGACCCGGATGGCCGCACGCTGCTCTTCGTGGGCGGCTTCGGCAAAGACCCGGGCTTTTTTCTCGTTCCTTCGGCGATTTTCATCGACAAGAAAGATCGCATCTATGTTTCGGACAGCGCGAATAAGAGGATTCAGATATTTCAGTTCCTGGGGGGCCGTTGAGGAGTGGTCTTCCATGCGGGACAAAAACAAAACAAAGGAGTGGAGGATTTTACAAATGAAGCTTCGGAGTTTGATTCTCATGACTGCAGCGCTTGCCGTTGCCAGCCCGGTCTTCGCTCAGTTCACGGGCGATGGGTTTAAGACCAGTGTGGTGGGCAGCAAGCACGACCTCGGCGCCAATACCGATCTCGGCCTCACCGGGACGACGACCGCGGTCTGCGAGTTCTGCCACGCGCCGCATAAGATTCCAGGGATGTTCAACGGCGTGCCGACGGGGGTTTCCGCCCCTCCCATGCTATGGAACCTGCAGATCAAGACGGTGACGTACCCAACGTATGGCAACAGCCCGATTCTGGCCGCTCTTGACGTCCGGAGCCCCAGCGAAGCGGGTCCTACCAAGCAGGCGGCCTACATGTCACTGCTCTGCTTGAGCTGTCATGACGGCTCCATCAGCGCGGCGTCGTTTTATTACACGGACGTTCTTGGCCCCATGACCAACCTGGCCAGTACCAGCGCCCAGTTCATCCCCAACATCGGAAATTCCGCGGGGGCCGGCCTTGCCAACGATCATCCGGTCGATTTCACTTACAGCGCCGCGCTGGCCACCGCGGCCGGCGGGTTGCAGACACCCACGGAGGGCGCCGCCGTACGTATTGCATACGTGGGCAAGAGCAAGCCCCTTCCCCTGTTCAAGGACCAGCCCACGGATACCAGCGGCAGAGTCGAGTGCGCCACCTGCCACAACCCGCACGACAACTCGCTCAACGGTGGCAATTACTTTCTGCGCATGGACAATACGGGCAGCGGGATTTGCCTGAACTGCCACGGTAACTAGCGGCTAAATACCGCTTCTGACGAAGAAGGGCGCCAGCGCCGGTCGCGGCTCGGGTTGGCGGATGTACCCGGCGCCGCGACTGCCGGAGGTTGTGAAAAATCATTGAGCCACGGATGGACACAGATGGACACAGATAAAGGCCAAGGCCTGTACGTGTCGATCCGTGTTCATCCGTGGCCCAAATCTTGTTCCGGACTTCGCGGGCACGTGTCGAGTTTTTCCGTTTTGTGTCTCACCTGGGTGGCAGCTGGTCTGCCACTCCTCGCCGGAGTTCCCCCCGAACCGCGATCGGCCGTGGCGCGGGTCAATGGCGTGGCGGTCACATCCGGCGAACTCGATGAGGAAATCGACCGGCTTGCGCCTTCCGCGGTCACCGCGCACGGCAAGTCGGCCGACAAAGCCGCGTTGCGGAAGAAAGCGCTCGACGAACTTATCGTTCGGGAACTGGCGTATCAGAAGGCTAAACAACAGAAGCTAACCGTGCCGGCGGCGGAGATGAACGCCACGGTCGCCAAGATCAAGGGGCGTTACAAGGGTGCCGGGAGCTTCCGCCAGGCGCTGGCGGCCGAACAGGTGAGCGAACAGGAATTTTTGCTGCGCGTGGAAAAGGACCTCCTGCTGCGCAAGATTTACAAGCGCGAAGTCGACGACAAGGCCGTCGTCACGCGCAGCGAGACCGACAGCTACTATCGCGATCATAAGGCCAGGTACCTGGAGCCGGAGTCCGCCTGGCTGCTTCAAGTCTTCGTACGCGACTCAAAGCCGGCGGCAAAGTCCAAGGCCGATGAGGCCCTGACGAAACTGAAATCGGGGACACCGTTCTTCGACGTAGCGTACACCTACTCGGAAGACGACTATAAGGTCGTCGGGGGCGACTATGGCTGGGTGCACCTGGGCCAGTTGTCGCCCGAGGTGGAAAAGCTTGTCTTCGCCGCGCCGCCCAAGAAGCTGGTTGGCCCGGTCCATACCAGTTTTGGCTGGCACATCCTGCGAGTGGAAGAGCACCGGCCCGCGAGGCAGTTGCCGCTGGAGGAAGCGCGCCCCAAGATCGCCGATTCGCTCCACAGGGAACGGCTGGCGCGGGCCCGCGACGAGTTCCTCAAGCGCCTGCGCGAGAATGCGCGCATCGAGTACCTTGCGCCGTAGCGATCGGAACCGGTTTATGAAGGTGGCGTTCCTGGCTGTGGCGATGGTAGCGGCTCCCGGAATTACGTGTGGGCAGGAGGCCAAGTTCAATTTCGATGGAGTATCCGATCTGGGGAGCACGAATTCCAGGACCGAGACCCGGTTCTACTCGCATCCAACAGTTGCGACGGAGTCGACCGGCCTGGACTGGGGCTTCGATCTGAGCCTGAAGACTTACATCCTCGACCCGCGGTTCATTACGCTCACCTTCGAGCCGACGGTCCATCGCGGCACCGGGCATACGGATTCGCTGGGCAACCGCGACGCCGACACGGGCGGATCATTTTACCTGGACTTTCTGAAGACAAGCTACTACCCCTTGCGCTTATACTTCATCGACCACAGCCTTAGCTACGAGCAGGAACATCTCAGTTCGGCGAGTGTCGCGCGGCGCAGCCTGGGCTTCGATTGGACGCTGCGGAAGCCGAAATTGCCGCCGCTATTTATCAGCTACGATACCAGCCGCTTCGGCTACGAGTTCACGCTTACGCCCGCCACGGTGACGCGCGCCACCAACTTTCTGGCAACGACGCAAGGCACATATGCTTCGTGGACCACGAACCTGGCTTACAGCCGCCAGGCCTCCACCCAAGCCTTCACCGGCGTGGGCACCACTACGGACTTGGTGCGCGGCACGGCAAGCCGGAAACTCCGGGCCAATTCCCAACTCTCCACGAACGTGACGTACGAGCATTTACGCCTCTCCAACGAGCCGGGAGTGGGCGCCCTGGAACTGCCGTTCTTGAGCATCCACACCGACCTGCGCACGCGTCATACGAAGAAACTGAGCACGCTATTCTCACACCAGTATTACCGCACGGGCGAGGCAACCTCGGCTGCCCCGGCGGCCGCGCGTTTCGAGTTTGGGACTACGGCCTTCAACGACATTCGCGGCGAGGCGTCTTATCAAGTCACTTCGTCCGTAACGGCCAGGGTGAATACCGACGCGGCCTTCGTCTCCACACCGGCAACCATGGAAACCGTGGCGCGAAACGTCAGCTTTTCGGGAAGCCTCAACTGGCTGCGCAAACTCAAATTCCTTCAGACACGGGGCGGCCTGGAGCAAGGTACTGCGTACGCCGACTCGAACTTGGGCAAAAGCAGGAGTATCCCGTTTTGGAGCGCGAACCTGGGCTTGAGCGCCGGCGATCCGCGAGCCGTGCTGTTCGCGGCCGATGGCAGCTACTCGCACCGCCCCGACTTGTTTGAGATCGGCGGATATTACTCGCAGTGGTTGACGACCGCCTCGCTCGATAGCCAGGCCCTTCGCCGTTTCCGTCTGCGCGCTTCGGCGGGGCTTACTCAAATCCGATTTTTGACGCTGCGCGGATACGAGCGCTTCCACACCTGGACCTACTCGGCCAGCGTCACGCGCTCGATCTTCAGCCTGGCCTTCGCGCGCAGCGCGGATATTTCGCTACGGAATCTGCTGACGGAATCGGCGCTAACCCCGGCGCAGTTTTTCATCACGCTGCCGGTCGGGACGCTGCTGAACGCTCCGTTCTCCGGAACGGACGGTGTGTACACCACCGGCTCGTTCACCGTCCGGCCCGCCAAACGCTTTGAGTTCGACGCCCGCTACTTGCGCCAGCGAAGCCTGTTTACCAACGGCCCCAGTGTCCTGCTTCGCCAGTACGAATTCTTTGGAACTTACCACTTGGGAAAATTCCTGTTTACCGTCGGCCTCCTTTATCTGGGCGACTCCACCGACGATTCACTGCACCACCTGCGGCGCTATTACTTCTTCCGCGTGTCGCGCCCGTTTCGCATTTTGTAGAGGCATCCATGATCGAGAGAACCCTCATCCCCGCGCTCCTGGCAGTTTTCGTGGTGCCGGCCATGGCGGCCACTCCCGCGCGCCAACAGAGCAGTCTCGTGTGGCCTCCGGCGCCCGATCAGCCGCGCATCCGTTTCGTGGGGACGTTTTATTCGGGCAGGGACTTCCATGCCGGCAAGAGTTTTTCGTTGAAGCGGGCGCTCGAAAAGATGCTCGGCACCGAGGAACGCGAACCGCCCATGATGTTCCCCTACGGCGTGGCCACCGACAGCCATGGACGCGTGATCGTCGCCGACAGCAAACTGCAAGGCGTGCATGTCTTCGACGCCGCCAACCATGCGTCTCTGCTGATTCGCACGCTGAAGGGCGACCGCCTGCTTTCCCCTATCGGTGTGGCCACCGACGCCGCCGATAACATCTACGTTTCGGATTCGCTCTCCGGGAAAATTTTCGTCTTCGATCCGCGCGGCAAGGTGAAGCTGGTGATCGGCCACCCGGAAGGGAGGTACAAGCGCCCCACTGGCATCGCTATCGACCGGGCCGCGAGCCGGCTGTACATCGCCGATACGCTCAAAAACGAAATCGTGGTGACGGACCTCGAAGGCCGCGAAATCCAGCGGTTCGGCCGCGCAGGCGTTGCCGCCGGCGAGTTCAATGCCCCCACGCAAATCTGTCTGAGCGGAGGCCGGCTCTATGTGACCGACGCTCTGAATGCGCGGATCCAGATCTTCGAGCCGGACGGCAAGTTCATCGGCGCAATCGGCAGCCTTGGCCGCAACCCGGGAGAGTTCGACAAGCCCAAAGGCGTGGCGCTCGATAGCGACGGCCACGTGTACGTCGTGGAGGGTTTGCACGACGTAGTGCAGGTACTCGATACGCGCGGCAGTCTGCTGATGGCTTTCGGCCGCACCGGCGCGGGAGATGGCGAGTTCTACCTGCCCACCTCGATCCATATCGATCGCGACGACAACATTTACGTCGCCGATTCTTATAACGGCCGAATCCAGATTTTCCGCTACCTGAAGGACGCGAACTCGAGGCGGAACCAATGATGGGCTACCTTTTTCCCCGCTCCCTGATGGCGGCCGTGATCGCCGCGCTGGTTGCGGGCACATCCTGCTTACAGGCGGCGGACGGCAAGCAGACGATCCTAGCCTCCAAGCACAATTTCGCGGTCGGCAGCACGGCCGAAGTACGGTCCACCACCGAGCAGCGCGTTTGCACGTTTTGCCATGCTCCGCACTTGCCGAAGCCCGCGCCTATGCTGTGGAGCCACGAGGAATCGACCGTAGCGGCGTATGGACCCTACAGTAGCTCCACCCTCGGGTCGCAGGTCGGACAGCCCGGAACGGCAGATTCCTCCAAGCTCTGCTTGAGCTGCCACGATGGAACCGTGGCGCTCGGCAACATGGCCGATGGCGCCTCCATACCTTTTGTGCAGGGGAAGCAGTACCGGCTGCCTCCTTCGTCTCCTTCGAACCTGTACAAGGGGACGAACCTGGCGGCCAATCACCCGTTCTCCTTTCAGCCTGCCAATACCGTCGAGACGCAGGCCCCGCCCGCCAAGGACCCCGTTAAGCTCGACCCCCTGAGCCGCGTGCAATGCACCACCTGCCACGATCCGCACAACGAATTCATCGATCCCACGGTCGGGAAGTTCCTGGTGGAGTCCAACGCGAGGTCGGCGCTCTGCCTGACCTGTCATTCCAAGCTCGGCTGGAACGCTTCCTCGCATCGCCAGCCCGCCAACACGGCAGTCGACCCGCTCTACACCAGCGCGCAGGGCGCGCATACCGGCTACGTGGGCGTCGCGAACAACGGATGCGAAAGCTGCCATCGTCCCCACAACGCCGCGGTGGCGTCCCGGCTCCTGAAAACCGCCGAAGAAAACGTCTGCTACTCCTGCCACAACGGCTCGGTCACGGCCAACGGCAACATTCAGACGGAGTTTCAGAGCAAGCGGTACATGCACCCGGTCTCCACCACGCCTTCAGTCCACGACGCTTCCGAAAGCCCGCGCTCCACGCAGTTTCCGATCCCGGAGAAATCCGCCGGCACGCCGCGCCATGCGGAGTGTCCCGACTGCCATGATCCGCACTCATCCAATTCCGCCAACGCCATCCCACCCTCCGTC
>Ga0075030_100005606_pt1 | contig 11311 bp, 7 predicted proteins | sample LitLauG_LLR_2012_FD_71393 | JGI IMG/M metagenome (GOLD analysis project Ga0075030, IMG submission 71393) | Freshwater sediment microbial communities from Pennsylvania, USA - Little Laurel Run_MetaG_LLR_2012 | ecosystem: Environmental > Aquatic > Freshwater > Creek > Sediment | place: USA...
GCCGGTGCTCGCAAAGAGTTATGTCGACGTGTTTGGTCTGGATCGCGAGCTGAAATACCTGCTAGACGGGCTGAACGAAGACTCTTATCAGAAGCTGTTGCGGCGGGCGATTGTTGGCGATCATGATCCGGAAAACGTGGTTCTGATGGAAATCGATCCTCTACATCAGAAGACGTTACCGGATTTTCTGCTCACTGAAAAAATGCTTGGGGTTAAGGCGGTCTGCATCACCAAGATCAAGAAAGAAGGCAACCGGCTTTTTTACGAGGATGCCGGCAGGCGAATCCCAATCCATCGCATTTACAACCGCGCGATTGTCGATGAACTGGAGCGTAAAGGGATCAAGCCGGCTTTCGATTTTCGGGATGAATTGGACGTCGAGTGGGCGGGTCACCCGAACTGGTATTTCCGCATCAGCAAGTACTCGATCCCGTACCTGAAGCACGAGTCGGTGCCGAAGACGTGGTTTCTGGACAAGCTTGATCGCATCCCGGACGATCTCGAAAACTATGCACTGAAACCTCTGTACTCCTTCGCCGGGCTAGGGGTGATTATCGCTCCGAAGAAGGAAGATGTTGCTGGAGTTCCGGCCGACAGGCGGTCGCAGTACATCCTGCAAGAGAGGATGCACTTCGAGCCGGTCATCGAGAGTCCGTTTGGCGGGACCAAGGCCGAGGTTCGGATCATGTACATCTGGCTGGATGAGTTAGTGCCGGTGCTGACCATCATTCGCATGGGCCGCGGCCTGATGATGGGCGTGGATCACAACCGGGATATGGAGTGGGTGGGCTCTTCAGCAGGGTTGTATTTGGAAGCGTGAATGATCTAGGCGCCGGGCGCGCTGTCCGGCTCTCTCCTGACGATCCTTGTCCTAAGCTGCTCACCGTTCTGGCGCTTCAGGATCATGACGTCCCCTTCAAACAAGACCTCCACTGGAGCGCCTGCATCGAATTCGGTTGGTGCGTAGTCTCCAGCGGTTACCGGATCATACTCGCCGGTGTAGATCACGCCGTCGATCTTTATCCTCAGATGACGGAGCGTGGGCTGCTTTTCCGAGTCGCAGGGGCTGGAGACCACCTGAGCCGCTAGACGCGCCCTGACTTCGGCTTCCGCTTGCATCCAGTTTTCCAGATCGTGACCGGGCATTTTTCCATGGAGTTCATAGAGTTGCTGGGCACGCTGGCGGACAGCCTCGGTGAATTCGGGCGAGGCAGACTGATCAGGTTCCGGTATTTGGAGGAACAGGTTGCTATGGGTTTCCATCGAAATTATCTCAGCTTCGGGTGTGGCGCAGTCCGAAGTCTCAGAATGAGTATCGGCCACTGCGGGAATCAGGTCTGTGACGGAGAGGGCACGGAAGTCTACGTCTTTCCGAGTTGACCTGACTGGTGCCAGGGCCTAACATAACCGCCGACAGGAGCGAGACCTCCCCATGATCGGCCAAACGGTCTCCCACTATCGCATCCTAGGTAAACTCGGCGGCGGTGGCATGGGAGTGGTGTACGAGGCGGAAGATACCCGCCTGGGCCGGCATGTTGCGCTCAAATTCATTCCTGAAAACCTAGTTGGGGATCGCAAATCTCTGGATCGCTTTGAACGCGAGGCGAGGGCGGCATCCCAGCTAAACCACCCGAACATCTGCACGATCCACGACATCGAGGACAACAACGGGCATCCATTCATCGTAATGGAGAAACTGGAGGGCGAGAGCCTGAAGCAACGGATTCATGGCAAGCCCCTGCAACTGGACCAGATTCTCGAAGTCGGAATGCAGACCGCGGACGCGCTGGCGGCCTCCCATGCCAAAGGCATCGTGCATCGCGACGTCAAGCCGGCAAACATCTTCTTGACCAAGAGCGGCCAGGTGAAGGTTCTCGATTTCGGGTTGGCGAAGCTGGCACGTGACCGCGCGTCGGGGGGCGACGGTCCTGTCGAGGATTCCCTGACCGCGGTGGGGGTTATTCCTGGTACGGCTGTCTACATGTCTCCGGAACAAGCCCGGAGCGAGAACCTGGACGCGCGCAGCGACATCTTCTCTTTCGGTACTGTGCTGTACGAGATGGCGACCGGAAGGAAGCCGTTCTCGGGTACGAATATCGTTACCACTCTGGATGCGGTTCTTCACCAGAAGCCTGCACCGCCAACGACCGTCAATCCCAACGTCCCCAAGGAACTCGAAACCATCATCGGAAAGGCGATGGACAAGGACCGCGAGAAGCGGTACCAGAGCGCCGCGGAGATGAAGACCGATCTTCAGAAGCTGCGGAAGGAGACCGAGTCTGGACTCGTCAAGAGCGGTTCGCATCTGACGTCCCCGCTTCGGGGTTCCACAAAGACTTTCCAGAGTTCCAGCCGTAGTTTTTTGTACCTACTGCTGGGTGCGCTGGCGCTGTTAGTGACGCTGATGGTTCCCTTCGGAGCCTGGTGGCTCAAACACCGTGCCGCGGGAACCGCGACAACAGTTGCTCGGAACACGATTGCGGTTCTGCCGCTGCGCAACATGAATAATGACCCGGCCAGCGACTACCTTCGCTTTGCGCTGGCGGACGAAATCGCCAATGCCTTGACCTACATGCATTACCTGGAGATCCGCCCGTCAAGTACGACGCAGAAGTACAGCGGCCCGGACGTAGATCCGCAAAAGGCGGGACAGGAACTGCGCGTCGCCAATGTGCTCACGGGGCATTTCATCCGCCAGGACAAGAACCTGATCGTAACGCTGGAAGCGATCGAGGTAAGGGATAACCGTCTGCTTTGGCAAACCACAGTGGACGCCCCCGCCAATGATTTCATCGCGCTGCAGGCGGCGCTGACGAAGAGAGTACGCCAGGGGCTACTTCCGGCTCTGGGAGCGGCGGGTGGTTCGATGGATACGAGTACGTATCCCACGAATCCGGAAGCCTACGACCTTTATCTGCGCACGGTGAACATGCCCCACGATCCGGGTCCGAATCGCAATGCGATCACGATGCTTGAGCGTGCGGTACAACTGGATCCGACGTACGCTCCGGCGTGGGAAGTTCTGGGACGGCGCTACTATTTCGACGCCGTGTATTCCGGCGGCGGAGAAGACTTGTACAAGAAGTCGGATGCAGCTTACGAACGCGCGCTCTCGCTGGAGCCGAGCCGAGTGTCCGCTGCCGGATATCTGGCACAGAATCGCGTGGAGCACGGAAATCTGAAACAGGCCTATCTGGACGCCGATGAACTGGTGAAGCGTCGCCCTGAAAACGCGATGGCGCATTTCTCGCTTTCCTACGTATTGCGCTACGCAGGCCTGCTCGATGAAGCGCAGCAGGAGTGTGAGGCTGCCTCAGGCATCGATTCCGGAAACTACAATTTCCGTTCGTGCGGATTCGCCTTCTTCGAGGGGGGAAAGAATCAGCGGGCGCTCGACTATCTGCGGATGGATACCGGGTCTGAATATTCCACAGCAGTGAGCGCGTCGGTGTACCTGCGCATGGGCAAGCTGGACGAAACCCGGCAGACGGTGCAGCGCATGTCGGACAATCCGATGTGGATGCGCGGCTTCATGACTGCTTGTCTCGATGGCAATAACGCAGAAATGGATAAGATCGCGAGCACAGCAGAGACGAGCCTGCTGCCAGAACGGGACTCGGAACTCAAGTATTATCAGGGTGCGATTCTGGCCCACTGCGGCGAGAAGGTCACTGCGGTCAAGTTCCTGCGCCGAGCCATCGAGGAAAACTACTGTGCGGTAAGCGCCCTGCAGGACGATCCATTGCTTCAGACTCTGCGTGGAGGCCCGGAGTTCGGCGAGTTGCGCAACCTGGCGAGCGGGTGCCAGCAGAGGTTCATGGCCGGGCGGAGAGCACCGTAAGGGTTTAGACTTGCGGCTGGACACGCTGGCGGATTGGCAAACTGCTAACCGTTGCCGCGCGAGGCAGTCCAATACTCAAGTACCACCTGAAAACATTTTGCTTCCTATTCCCCCAAAAACCATCCCTTTTAAGATGATAAAGTCCGGCCCCGAGGCCTTTTCCCGTCGATTTCCCTACATTATTCTGGCCGTCGGTTCGGTCTTGTTGCTGGCTACCCTTTTCGTCTTCGCCGCGCCACCGGAGACGAGCGGGGACCATGCCGATCCCGTCAAGCCGCTTCCGCAGGATTCAGGATTTACGGGTTTGAAGGAGATGCTCCGCCGCCTGAGCACGACGGCACGCCTGATGCAGACTACAGCGCACCCGGACGATGAAGATGGCGGCATGCTGACGCTCGAATCGCGGGGGAAAGGCGTCTCTGCACTTTTGCTCACGTTGACCCGGGGTGAGGGCGGTCAGAACAAAGTCGGCAGCAATCTGTTCGATGTGCTTGGGGTTCTGCGGACGCTGGAACTTCTGGCCTCGGATCGCTATTACGGAGTGGAGCAGCGGTTCAGCCGCGTCGCCGACTTCGGTTTCTCGAAGAGTCCGGACGAGACGTTCCAGAAATGGCATGGCCACGATATCGCGCTTGAGGATATGGTACGGGTGATCCGAACCTTCCGGCCCGATGTTCTCGTCGCAAGATTCAGCGGCACCGATCGTGATGGGCACGGGCACCACCAAGCTTCAGCCATTGTGACGAGAGAGGCGTTTCGTGCGGCGGCTGATCCCACGCGTTTTCCCGAACAGATCAAGGAAGGCCTGGCGCCATGGCAGGCGAAGAAACTGTATGTCGGCAACGTTTGCGGATTCATGGCCAACACCTGTCCCGACGAAAACTACACCCTGCGCCTGAATACCGGTCAGCGCGATGTGCTCCTGGAGACGTCCTACATCGAATTCGCAATGCGTGGCCTCAAGCATCAGCTGTCGCAAGGGGCGGGGGGGTGGTCCGTCGATCCAGGAGATCGGTTCACGTATTACAGGCGAGTGGACTCCGTGCTGCCAGCAGCTGCGGACAAGAATGGACACGAAGAAAACTTCTTTGACGGGATGGATACGACGTTGCCCGGGCTGGCTTCCAGTCTGGGGTCCGAAGAAGCGAAGGTACCTTTTCTTCGTCCAGCATTGGCAAAAGCTCAGAAAGATGTGTCGGACGCGACGCAGGTGGACGAAAAAAATGCGCAGGATGCCGCGAGGCCGCTGCTAGACGGGCTGGCGATCGTGGAAGAATTGATTCAGCAGATTGACAAAAACTCAGGGCTATCGAAGCCAGCCCAGCAAACATTGCTCGCCGCGCTCCGAACCAAGCGGGACCAGTTTGAAAAGGCGGCTGACCTGGCGCTGGGAGTTGAATTGACGGTATCGGTGGATGCTCCTGCAGGAAAGTCGCCGGAAGACGCGTTTATGGCGATTCCGGGGCAAAGTCTTAACGTAAATGTTCGGCGGACCGTGACAACAGCTGCTCAAGCGGGGCCTCTCGTATTCGATCTACCTCCCGGCTGGAAGTCGAAACTGATTCATGAGCAGGTGTCGAGCTCATTGGGTGAAAGCTACGAAGCAAAGTTCCAGATCACGGTTCCGGCCGACGCGCCATACACGCGGCCATACTGGCACAGAGACGATCCGGAAACTGAAACGATCAATAAGATCGACGAGCCTCAATATGTGACACTTCCCTTCCCGCCTCCGCCGGTACATGCGCACGTGGACTACACATTCGGCGGGAAGCACGGAACGGCTCGCACTGTAGCGATGGTGGATTACGGCACGCCCGACGGTCCTCGTGAACGCTCGCTTGCGGTGGGACCGCCGTTTTCTGTGGCGCTGGAACCTTCGACGTCCGTGATTCCGGTCAGCCATCAGGGCGCAACGTCGATCAAGGTCGGTGTCACTAATTATCTGGCGAGCTCCGTCCAGCCGCGTTTGCGATTGGAGGTACCTGAACGGTGGCGCGCCGAGCCTTCAGGACAACCGATCGCGTTTCAAAACTCCGGTGAGTCGAAGGACGCGGAATTCCATGTTTCCCCTGGAGATCTCAAAGAACAGCGACAGCGCGTCGATGCCGTGCTCGAGCACTCCAGCAAGAGATACGCCGACGGCTTCAACGTCGTGACTCGTGACGATCTCGATACTTTTTACTACTACCAGCCCGCCGTACAGCGAGTGAGCATCGTTGATGTGAAAGTTCCGACCAACTTCAAAGTCGGCTACGTGATGGGGGCGGGAGACGACATTCCCACAGTGCTCAGCCAGCTCGGAATGAACGTGACGCCGATTCCCGCAGAGAAGCTGGCAAGTGAAGACCTGAGCGGCTACGGAACGATCGTGCTGGGCATCCGCGCCTATGACACACAGAAAGATCTGGTGGCGAATAACAAACGGCTGCTCGATTTTGTATTCGCTGGGGGAACGCTGGTGGTGCAGTACAACACCGGGGTTGGGGACTTCAACAGCGGGCACTTCACACCGTTCCCGGCGCAACTCAGCCGAGCCCGGGTTTCCGTGGAAGAGGCGCCGGTGGATATCCTCGCAAAGGATGATCCCATCTTTCACTACCCCAACGAAATCTCACAGCACGACTTCGATGGCTGGGTGCAGGAACGCGGCTTGTACTTCATGAATCAGTGGGACAAGGCATTCACGCCGCTGCTGGCCTGTCATGATCCCGGCGAGCAACCGCAGCAAGGCGGATTACTGCGGGCCCAGTTTGGCAAAGGGACATACATCTACACCGGATACTCGTTCTTTCGCCAGTTGCCGGCCGGGGTTCCGGGAGCGGTGCGGCTGTATGTGAATATTCTGGGCGCCGGGCATCAGAAGTAGTTAGGGTTTGGCCGTTGGCCGTTAGTCAGTAGTCGTTAGCCGTTGGTCATTGGGGAGACGGGCTCGTTTCAATCGCATCCGTTGTGGTCGGCATTCCTACCTTTGCATGTGAAAGAAATTTCACCTCAAGACGCGAATACTTCCAAAGAACCGCAGCTGATCCGTGGCGTCGGTTTGGGCAGCGCGACCGCGCTGAACATGATCGACATGATCGGTGTCGGCCCGTTCATCACCATCCCGTTGATCATCAGCGCGATGGGCGGGCCGCAGGCCATGCTGGGCTGGATACTGGGCGCGGTGCTGGCGATCTCCGACGGGCTGGTCTGGGCGGAACTGGGCGCGGCCATGCCGGGGTCGGGCGGATCATACCGCTATCTGAAAGAGATCTATGGACCGCGCAAGCTGGGCCGGCTCATTTCCTTCTTGTTCATCTGGCAACTCTCGTTCAGTGCGCCGCTGTCGATTGCATCGGGAAGTATAGGCCTGTCGCAGTACGCAGCCTTCTTCTGGCCGGGACTGGAACACGTGTGGGCGCAAAAGAGTATGAGCGCCAGCGTGCCGCTCCTGGGAACGCTACAGCTTAGTTGGGTCGCGATGCCGGCCACATTTCTGGCGATCGGCGTCTGCGCGCTCACGGCCTTTTTACTGTATCGGCGCATCACCGCAATTGCCCGGATTACTAAACTGCTTTGGGCCGGGGTGATGTCCACCATCGGATGGATCATCTTTGCCGGCCTCACGCACTTCAACGCGCATCAGGCGTTTGACCTGCCTCCCGGCGCATTTTCCTTCTCGCGGGATTTCTTTCACGGATTGGGCGGGGCGATGTTGATCGCTGCCTACGATATCGGCGGGTATTACAACGTCTGTTTCCTCGGAGATGAAGTCAAGGAGCCGGAGAAAAACATTCCGCGGGCTCTGTTGCTATCCATTCTGGCGGTTGCCTGTCTATATGTAGTGATGAACATCAGCATTCTTGGTGTGATTCCGTGGCGGGAACTGGCGCAATCGGGCGCGGCGAATAACAAACTATACGTGGTCTCGACGTTGATGTTACGCGTGTACGGGCACGGGGCGGCGTCGGCGATATCGGTTCTTGTCATGTGGACGGCATTCGCGTCGGTGTTCTCGCTGACCTTGGGGTATTCGCGGGTGCCGTACGCGGCGGCGTTGGACGGAAACTATTTTCGGGCGTTTGCGCGCGTGCATCCCGTGCATAAGTTTCCGTATGTGTCGCTGCTGGCTCTGGCGGGGACGGCGGCCCTGTTCTGCTTCCTGCGGCTGGCCGATCTCATTGCCGCACTGATCGTGATCCGCATCGTTCTGCAGTTCCTCGTGCAAAGCATCGGTGTGATCGTATTGCGAATACGGAGGCCGGACATGAACCGGCCTTTCCGGATGTGGCTGTATCCCGTGCCGGCATTGATCGCAGCAGCGAGCTTCCTGTTCATTCTGGTTTCCCGGAAGGATTTCTTGCGGGAAGTCCGGTACGCCACGGTGATTCTGGTCGTCGGCCTGATTATTTATGTGATTCGCGCCTGGCGCGGCCGCGAGTGGCCGTTCGGGGAGGGCACGCCAGTGGCCACGCAGATGGCGTCCGGCAACTGACCATGGCCGAGTCCGCGAAAATCTCGATCGTAAGAGTTCCCTCCCCCAGGCGAATCAGCCCAGCGTGGACGCCGCTGCGAGAGCCGCTTTTCCGCTCACTGTGGGTCGCATCCGTTATTTCCTACACCGGCACGTGGATGCAGAACGTTGGCGCGGGATGGCTGATGACCCAGCTGACGATGTCGCCATTCATGGTGAGTCTGGTGCAAGCTGCGGCGACGCTGCCAGTATTTCTCGTGATCTTGCCCGCGGGTGCGCTGGCGGACATGATGGATCGTCGACGACTGCTGCTGGTCACGCAAGGGTGGATGGTGCTGGCGTCGGGCACTCTGGGTGTATTGACCCTGGTCAGCTGCGTGACACCTTGGGTGCTTCTGCTTTTTACTTTCCTGCTCGGCCTGGGCGCGGTAATGAACGATCCCGCATGGCAGGCAATCACGCCGGAAGTCGTATCGCCGGATCAGCACGCTTCGGCAGTTGCGCTCAATTCCGCGGGCTACAACGTGGCACGGGCTGTGGGACCGGGAATAGGGGGCCTCGTCGTTGCAGGCGTGGGTTGCGGGGTAGCCTTCCTGTTGAATGCAGCTTCGTTCTTCGGAGTGATTTTCTTTTTGTATCGCTGGAAGAGACCGCACTGCGAGGAAGTGAAACCGGGCCGGGTGCTTGAGTCGATCGTGGACGGCTTGCGATACGTGCGTGGCTCATCGCTGGTGAAGTCGGTGCTGGTTCGGACAGGGGCATTCAGCATCGCGGCGGCCGCAGTGTTGGCCTTGCTGCCGGTAATTGCCCGTCCGTACGGACCCGGTGGGTTTGGCTTGCTGCTCGCCAGCTTTGGAGTGGGCGCGCTGGCGGGCGCGGGTGTGTTGCCGCTGATGAGACAGAGATTGTCAGTAGATGGCCTGGTGGCGTTTGCCATCGTGCTGTTTGCGGCAATGACTTTCGCGGCCGGGCGGGTGCAAAAACTCGAGTGGTTGTGTATCGTGCTATTCGCCGCGGGCTTGGCATGGATTGGCATACTGGCGTGCCTGAATGTGGCGGCGCAGACGATGTCACCGTCTTGGCTCCGGGCGCGGGCGCTGTCGATGTACTTGCTCGTACTCCAAGGCGGCATGGCAGTGGGCAGCGCGATCTGGGGAGGGTTAGCCGCGCGTGCAGGCGTCCCCACGGCTCTAATGTGGGCTGCGATTGCTTTGCTGTTGGGACTTTCCACGGTGCCGTGGCACCGGCTCACTGCTGAGGAACTGGAACTGGCACCGGTTGTGGTCAGAGATTAAGCTTCATTTGTCGAGTACAACGGGTGTATTTTCTTACCCGCAATTTATTTTGAGGAGCGTCATGATGAGAATTGTCAATCGAACCATTGTGCCAATGATGGCACTGGCATGTTGCAGCCTGGCTTTTGGGCAGGCAATGCCGAAAGCCACCATGGAGCACCGCACGATTACGCAGGTGCTGGACCGGTCTGTGACCAACCTGGAGAAAGAGTTCGTTCCCGCCGCCGACGCCATGCCGGAAGACAAATACTCTTTCGCGCCGACCAATGGCGAGTTCAAAGGTGTTCGCACTTACGCGCAGCAGATCAAGCACGTGGCGGCATCGAACTACGAGTTCGCGGCGGCAATCCTGCAGGAAAAGCCGCCCGTAGAAATCGGCGACGAGAGTGGACCGGAATCGATCAAGAGCAAAGCGGACATCCTGAAGTTCCTGAACGACTCATTCGCCTACGTGCACAAGGCGGTCGCGAGCATCGATGAGAAGAATGCCACCGAGGGAGTGAAGAGCCCGTTCGGCGAAGGCACAGTTACGCGCCTGGGTATGGCGATGCTGACGATCTCGCATTGTTTCGATCATTACGGGCAGATGGTCGTGTACCTGAGAATGAACGGGATCGTGCCGCCGGCCAGCCGCTAGATTCTGTGATCCGGAGTCGGGGCGCAGTAAATCAGTGCGGGTGCAGACGTTTCCAGTCGCGTCCATCGCGCGCGCCTTTGAGGGCGATCCGAGTTGAGAGTAATTCTGCCGAAAGTCCATGCCGTGCGAGGTGTTGGCGCACGGAATCTCTCACCTTCCGCTCCGATGCCCGTGGATCCAGAAAAACCAGGACAGACGGCCCGGCGCCACTGAGGGCAACGCCCAGAACTCCCACACTTCCGGTCAACTTCTGCAGCGCAGGCAAGAGCGGGCAAAGCAAGGCGCGATAGGGCTGGTGCACTCGATCCTGCAGGGCAGAATCGAGAAGGTCATGGCGGCCTTGCGCGAACGCCGCGACCAGCAGCATTGAATTCTGGATATTGGTGACGGTGTCGGCGCGCGAATACTGTGCAGGAAGGACACCGCGGGCTTCCTGGGTCGAAAGACTCTCTTCCGGAACGGCGACGAGAAGCTGCCATATTCCACGGGGACTGATTTGCGCGACCTGGGCGTGAGCGTCTTCCGACATACGGGCTACAACTACTCCGCCAAGCCAGCAGGCAGCGGCGTTATCGGGATGATGTTCGCGGCGCGAGGCTTCGCCCACAATTCTGCTGTCATTCCACCTCAGCTTGCCGAAGTGAACAGCGAGGGCAATTCCTGCCAGCCGCGCTGCCGCCGAAGATCCGCAACCCTTGCCGATGGGAATCTCGTTCGCAATGTCCAAAGCGAGCGGAGTAACGAACTTGCCTTCTGATTCCAAAACTTCTCGATAAGTAGTGAGGATGAGGTGATTGTCGAGTGCAGAACAGATCGTCGCGTCGCGGCCGCTGGCTGTGATGGAGAATTCTTTGGCGGGCCGTGCGCGGAGTTTCAAGTCAAGGTCAAAGGCGAGCGCAGCTGCGTCGAAACCCGGCCCCAGGTTGGCCGAAGTCGCCGGGAGAATCAGCTCCAGGGAATTATGCCCAGCCTTCGCGCGCACTGAAGATTTTGGCTTCTTGGTGGGCATGTTAATGGGGGGCACTCTTATCGAACTGCTCAAGTGTGCGCAGCACTGCGTCCGCGTTCGCATCCAGGATCAC
>Ga0075030_100005607_pt1 | contig 11309 bp, 13 predicted proteins | sample LitLauG_LLR_2012_FD_71393 | JGI IMG/M metagenome (GOLD analysis project Ga0075030, IMG submission 71393) | Freshwater sediment microbial communities from Pennsylvania, USA - Little Laurel Run_MetaG_LLR_2012 | ecosystem: Environmental > Aquatic > Freshwater > Creek > Sediment | place: USA...
AAAAGCTGGATCCTATTTTCGAAAGTCGCCGCCGCGCCGCCCAGCGACGTTCTCAGCACCATCTGGCACTTCGGCTGGGGTGCCGAAGATATGAAGGCGACGTATGAGAAGCAGGTGGCGAGCGGCACGAAGTTCGCCACGCCGATCACCGACATCAGCGACATCGGTGGCAATCCGAACGCGAAGATGGGCGTCTTTTTCTACGCCTACGTGCAGTCGCCCGAGGGCGCGTTGATCGAGCTCAACACCGCCAATCATCATCACTTCGGCCACGTCCATCTGATCAGCGAAAACCCAGTGGCCGCGGGCGAATGGTACGCCAAGCACTTCGGCATCAAGCCGCGCACGGCCACCCAGGCGCGCATGTATCGAGGCGTGCAGATCGCTCCCTCATCCAGCTTTATGATGGACGACGTCAACGTGATTATCTATCCGATGGAATACGCGGTCAGTTCAAAGATGCCGGGCTGGGAGAATCGCAAAACGTTCGAACCCACCAAGGGCCGCGTAGTGGATCACATCGGCATCAGCGTGCAAAATCTGGACGACGCGATGGCGAAGCTCCGCGCCGCGGGCGTGACGGTGACCGACGAGCCCAAGTCCGCCGCCGGAGGCAAGATCAAGTACGCGTTCATCGAGGGTCCGGACAAGATGCGCATTGAAATCATCGAAGGCCGAGCCGGCAAGGACTAAGCGCCCATCACTTCCGACCGCAGACGCCGCATCCCGCGCAGCCAGCGGTCGTAATCCGTGGCCTTGCGGCGGAAATATTCCGCGACTTCAGGATGCGGCAGGATCAGGAACTGCTCCTTCGCCAAGCCCTGGATGACGCAGTCGCACACCTGTTCCACGGACACCGAGCCCTGCATCAGGAAATTGTTCGGATCCTGCATCAGCATATCGGTCCGCACGCCCTGCGGGCACAGCGCCGATACTTTGATGCCTCGGTCGCCGTAGGTCATCGACAACCACTCGGCCAACCCAAGCGACGCGTGCTTGGTCACGGCGTACATCACCGATTCGAGGCTCGTCAGCAATCCCGCGGCGGATACGGTTTGCAATAAATATCCTTCGCCGCGCGCCAGCATCCCCGGAAGCACGGCGCGAGCCGCATACACATGCGCCAGCATGTGAACGTCTCGCATTTTAAGCCACGCTTCATCGGGAGCGAAAATATCACCGGGAATAAACAGGCCGGCGTTGGAGCAGAACAGATCGATTTGGCCGTAGCGTGCAATCGTCTCTTTTACTAGCGCCTGAATATCGGCCTCGCGCCCGACGTCCACGTGCATGCCGAAGCTGCCGCCCTCGATATCAGCGGAAATGACGGCGCGCGCGCCCTCCGCCTCAAAGCGCTTCACCAACCCCAGGCCAATACCTTTGGCTGCGCCGGTGACAACGACGACTTTCTCGCGAACGATCATATCGCCTCCCTATCTGCCCGACCGTACAGGAACTACGTAACCATACCAGCGCTTCCCCGCCCTGACGACGGGCGAGGCTGCGCAGCCCTCGGCATCAGCCGAGGGACACGCCGCTGATGCGCGACCTGATTTAGCTGCGTACGTCGATTACTGTGCGCCCGCGAATCTTGCCTGCCAGGATTTGCTCGCCGAGCTCGAAGATTCTTCCGAACGGCTCCACGGTGATGGTGGAATCGAGCAGGCTCATCGGCAGATCGCGCATAATCCGCGCCCAAATTTCGCGCCTCCGGGCATTGGGCACACGCGCTGAATCGATGCCCAGCAAATTCACGCCGCGCAAAATGAACGGGAAAACGGTGGTGGAAAGCTGCGCGCCTCCGGCCAATCCGCAGGACGCGACGCTGCCTCCCAACGCCATGCTCCGCAGCACCGCGGCCAACGTATCGCCGCCGACGTTGTCGATCGCCGCCGCCCACCGCTCCGCTTCCAATGGCTTTTTCGACGGCGCGGCAAGAACCGCGCGGTCCAGAATCGCACTCGCACCCAGCGACGTCAGATATTCGTACAGTTCCGCGCGCCCGCTGGACGCCACCACTTTGTATCCGAGCTGCGCGAACAGTGCCACCGCGATGCTGCCGACGCCGCCCGCCGCGCCCGTCACCAGCACTTCACGGCCGCCCGGTTTCAGGCCGTGCCGCTCCAATTCCATGACGGATTGCATCGCCGTGAATCCCGCCGTGCCGATCCCCATCGCCTGTTTCAGGGTCATGCCCTTCGGCAGCGGCACCACAAAATCCTGATCGAGCCGCGCCAGCTCCGCGTAGCCTCCCCAGAACACTTCGGACGTGCCGCAGCCGGTGACCACTACCTCATCGCCGCGCGAAAAATGCGCAGACGATGATTCCTCCACTACGCCCGCGAAATCCACGCCGGGCACCATCGGAAACGTGCGGATCACCCCCGGTTTGCCCGTCACCGCCAGGCCGTCTTTATAATTCAGGCTGGAATAATGGACGCGCACCAGCACTTCTCCCGGCGGCAGCATCCCCATCGGGATTTGCTGAATCGACGCCGCGAATTTTCCGTTTTCCAATGTCGCAAGCAGAGCCTTAAAGGTAGTCATGCGTTGCTATGATACCAACGTGTCCAGACAATATGACGTGGTGGTGGTGGGCGCGGGCGTGTTCGGCTCATGGACGGCATTTCATCTGAAGCGCGCCGGCATGAGCGTGCGCCTGATTGACCGTTTCGGCGCGGGAAACGTGCGTTCGAGCAGCGGAGGCGAATCGCGCATCATCCGCATGGCCTACGGCGCGGATGAAGTTTATACCCAGGCGTCGCGGCGCTCGCTCGACTGGTGGAAGCTGGTCTGCCCCGATCTGTTCTTCGAAACCGGAGTGCTTTCCACAGCAGCGGCGGACGATCCTTATTTACTAGCATCGCGCCGCGTGCTGAAGAACTGCGCGGTGCCGCACAAACTGCTGGGCCGCGCGGCCATGCGCAAGCGGTTTCCGCAGCTCACGTTGGACCCGGGAACCGCAGGCATTTGGGAACCCGATAGCGGCGTGATTCTCGCCCGGCGGGCTGTGCAAGCGGTCGCCGCAGCGTCCGGCGCGGATTTCGAAATTGCGTCCGCTGACACGGCGCTCCGTGCACCGACCGTTGTCTACGCCTGCGGCCCGTGGCTGCCAAAGTTGTTTCCCGATCTGCTCCGCGGACGCATACGTCCCACGCGTCAGGAAGTGTTTTTCTTCGGCGCTCCTGTGGATTACAAGTTCACCGCGACATGGCTCGCCTGGCGAGAAGGGGTGTACTCCATTCCCGTGCTGGATGGACGTGGTTTCAAAATTGCCATCGACACGCATGGCCCCGCGTTCGATCCGGAGACAAGCAGCCGCGAAATGACCGCTGCGAAACTCGCCATCGCGCGGGCCACACTGCGCAAACGCTTCCCCGGTTTGGCCAAAGCTCCGTTGCTCGAAACGCGCGTCTGCCAGTACGAAAATACCTCGAACGGCGATTTCCTGATCGACCGGCATCCCGATCGCCCCAACGTCTGGCTGGTCGGCGGAGGCAGCGGCCACGGCTTCAAGCACGGCCCGTTCGTCGGCGAATACGTGGCGTCGCAGATAGCCGGAGCCGCTCCCGCCGAGCCTCGGTTTTCCCTCGCATCGAAGAAAACGTCGCGTCAGCGCAGCGTGTATTGACCACCGGTTACAGCAGCGCCACCAGCGCGTACACCACCGGGATCGCCAGCAGGCTGGAATCGATGCGGTCGAGCCAGCCTCCGTGGCCGGGCAGCGAACTGCCGCTATCCTTCACGCCGACGCTGCGCTTGTAAGCCGATTCCACCAGATCGCCGATCTGGCCCGCGATGTTGCCCGCAATGCCCGCGATCAGCACGGTTGTGAGCGATGCGGCGGCGATCAGGAAGTGGACGTAGATCGCGCCGACGAGCACTCCGCCGATGACGGACGCAATCGCGCCCTCCCACGTCTTCGCCGGACTGATCTTCGGCGCGAGCTTCCGCTTGCCAAAAGTCTTCCCGACATAAAGCGCCGCCGTGTCACCAGCCCAACACAGGATGAACGCGAACATCAGCCAGTGCGGACTGATGGCGCGCAGTTTGTAAGCGCAGAACCACGCGCCTCCGATGTAGAGAGCGCCTCCTATGGCGCCCACCATGGCGTTCTTTGAAATCTGCACCGCTTCGCGCAGGGCCAGCAATCCCACCACGACAAGCGCCGCGACGAATGCCCACACCGGCGCGCCGATCACTAGCCACAGCACCGACGGAATCAGAACCAGCGAGGTCAGAATGCGCGTCATCGCGTCGGAGTCGCCTCAAGCAGAGCGGGATCGGTCTCCAAAGGCGCGGCATCGCCCAGGCCGCCGAAGCGGCGGTCGCGTTTCTGATAATCCAGAATGGCGCGCAGCAGGTCGGCGCGGCTGAAATCAGGCCACAGCGTTTCGGTGACGAATAGTTCGGCGTAGGCGATCTGCCACAGCAGAAAATTGCTGATGCGCATCTCGCCGGAGGTGCGGATCAACAGATCGGGATCGGGTGTACCGGCGGTATAAAGCCGCGCTGCGATGGCGTCTTCATCGATGGTGACCGAGCCGCGGCGCGCATCTTCCACCAGCGCCTTTACCGCGTCCACCAGTTCAGCGCGGCCTCCGTAGTTGATGGCCAGGTTCAACTGCAAGCCTCGATTCGAGGCCGTCGCGCGCTCGGTTTCGTCGAGCTCCGCGCGCACAAAATCAGGCAGCGCATCAATGCGTCCGATTGCGCGGAAGCGGATGTCGTTCGACGCCATATCGGGCAGTTCGGCACGCAGATATAGGCGCAGCAAGCGCCACAGCGTTTCGACCTCGGCGCGCGGGCGCTTCCAGTTTTCGACCGAGAACGCGTACAGCGTCAGCGCCTTCAGCCCCATGCGCGCGCAGGTTTCCACCGTGATGCGCACCGGGTCGATCCCCGCCTTGTGCCCGGCCACGCGGGGCAGATTGCGCTTCTTCGCCCAGCGCCCGTTGCCGTCCATAATGATGGCGATATGCGCGGGAAGGCGAGCAGCATCGATCGCCGAGGCCAATTGATAATCGGGCTCATCCGGCCGCATCGCGTCAAACAGGGCTTTCATGGCCAACTCAATATGGTATCAGTCTTACTTGGAGGGATGATGCTGGCTTTGATTTTGCTCTCCGTCGCTGCGCTGGCGCAGACGCCTCAGTTTGAGGTTGTCTCGATTCACCCGTCGCCTCCGCCGGACCCGCACGGCTTTCGCGTCGGGTGCAATGGCGGTCCAGTGGGATATGGCGACCCGTCGCTATTTCGCTGCCAGAATATTGGCCCATCCAGCCTGGTCTCCATGGCGTTTGCCTTGAAGTCGTACCAGTTTCAGACGCCAGAGTGGATGAAAGATGTGCGCATCGACATTTCCGCGAAGATTCCCGAAGGGACGGCGAAGGATCAGTTCCCGCTGATGATGAAGAGCCTTCTGGTCGAACGCTTCAAGCTTGCCGTGCATTGGGAAAAGAAGGAGATGACCGGCTACGATCTGCTGCTGGCCAAGGGCGGGCCGAAGTTCAAGGAATCCAAGGGCGAGCCTGAAGGCGACGACCCTGCCTGGGACCAAAAGCTCGACGAGGAAGGCTACCCGGTTCTTCCGGGCAACAAATCCAGAATGGCCGGGTCCTACGACCACTCCACCCAGCGCTGGGCAAATGAGCCGGTAGATAGCATTGCGCATATGCTGGAGGGTCGCCTGGGCGGACCAGTGGACAACGCCACGGGCCTCACCGGAAAGTACAACATGTTGCTGCACTGGGTCGCCGACAGGCCGTCCGCGGAGGACCTCCACGGTCCGCCGCTATTGCAAGCGCTGCAGGATCAGCTCGGGCTGCGGGTGCAGAAAAAGAAAGTGATGGTCGACGTGCTGGTGGTCGACCACATGGAAAAAACGCCCACGGAGAATTGACCCGCGCCAGCTATGCCTTCTCCACCACCTTCAGCAGCGCCGTCAGCGACGTTCGCGACGCATACGCTTTCCCCTGCGCCGGACGCCAGTGCGTCTCCAGCGTCCACGTCCCCTTAAATCCATCTTTCAGTAACGCGCGAATCTGACCCAGATTATCAGCCTCGCCTTCACCCACCGCGCACCATTCCACCTTGCCCGCCGCATTGTGGCGAAAGTCGCGCAGATGCACGTGGACGATCCGCGACGGGTCCAGCAACTTATAGCCCTCCGGAAACGGATGCTCGCCCTTTTCCGCCGCGTTGTTCGGGTCCCAGTTCAGATTCAGCGAAGGCTCCTTCACCGCCGCCAGCAATCGAGCCGCGTCCGCGCCGGTCCAGACGTAGCTTCCGCCGACGTTCTCCACCGCCAGTTGAAACCCGCGCTTGGCCGCCCTGCGCGCCGATTCGCCAACTAAATCGTAGATACGCGGATACACCGCGGGGTCAGGCGTCTCGCTGGATTTGTAGGTGAACGCGAACGTGCGCAGTTTCTTCACGCCGAGAATATCGGCGCGATCCATAGCGGCGTCCAGCAGTTTCCACTGCGCGTCAAGCGCTTCCGCGGAGGGCAACGGAACCTTGAAGAACGAAGTGGAAAGAATCGACGCGCGGATGCCATACTCGTCCAACAACCCGCGCATCTGCTTCACTTTTTCCAGCGGCTGTTTCTCCGCGTACGATCCCCATACGGAGCGTAACTCCGCCCACTTCAGTCCAAATTCACTCAGGAACTTCAGCGCCGTGGCGAGGTCCTCGTCAATCTCATCGGTGGTGACACCCAAAGGGAAGCCGGCTAAAGGAACCGCGCGCATAAGCGGAGCCAGCGCGGCGGCGAACAGGAATTGGCGGCGGCGAATCATACGTGTAGTATACTCGCAGACTGTGCCGTCCCTCCGCGTCGGACTGGGCGCTTTGTGTTTAGCCGCGTCGGCTATCGTTCACGCTCAAGACATTTCGCCAGCCGTTGAAGCCCTCGCCACCGCCGGCGCGTCCGACCCGCCTCATCTGGACAGTAAGCTGCGGATGCAGGAGTATCTCAAGTCGCTGATTCGCCCCTCCGCCGTGCTGTCCAACATCCTGGTCGCGGGCTTGCAAGAAGGCCACAATTTTCCCGATGAATGGGGGCGCACGGGCAAAGGTTTCGAAAAGCGCCTCGGCTCGCAGTTCGCACAGTATTTCCTGGACAACACGATCGAAGTGGGTGTTTCCGGCATGCTGCATGAGGACAACCGCTACACGCGCCTCGGCTCCGGCGGATTCGCCCGCCGCTTCGGCAACGTACTGAAATCAACCGTAGTGGTTTCCAGCACCAACGGAGGCCACACGTTCGCTCTCGGCCAGGTCGCTGGAGCGTACGGCTCCTGGACGATCGCGTCTCAGGCGTGGGAACCGCCGTCGGAACAAAAGGGCAGCCACATCCTCTTATGGGGCAGTGTGAATCTGGCAGCTAAGGGCGGACGCAACTTGATCAAGGAGTTCGGGCCCGACTTGAAACACAAGCACGCGGTTCCGGCGCATCCTTAATCCACTTTTCATAATAAAGTACTTGACAGAAACGCGCCCCGGCGCTAAGATCCTCTCATGGCATCGGTCCATCCCATTCGCAAAGGCGGTTCGGAACCCATTCCGATTCAGGCCCATGCGATGGACAATCTGCGTTTCATCCGCGAAACGATGGAGCGTGCGGGCTCCTTCACCGCTGTGCCCGGATGGGGAGGCGTGGCGATGGGGCTTACGGCGCTGGCCTCGGCATTTCTCGCCTCGCGCACGCACGATCCGCGGTCGTGGCTGGAAACCTGGCTGATTGAAGGGACGCTGGCCATCGCGCTGGGCATTCTCGCCATGTGGCGTAAAGCAATCGCCGCAGGGCTGCCGTTATGGTCCGCGCCAGCGCGAAAATTTGTATTCAGCTTCGTACCTCCACTGATCGCGGGCGCGGCGCTCACCGTGGTTTTATGGCGCGCGCAACTCACCGGATCCATCCCCGGCGTGTGGCTGATGCTGTACGGTTCAGGGGTCATCACTGGTGGAGCATTTTCGGTGCGCGTCGTCCCCGTGATGGGAGCGTGCTTTCTGGCCGAAGGTGCGCTGGCGATGTTCACTCCCGCTGGGTTGGGAGATCTCTGGCTCGGCCTCGGCTTCGGAGGCCTGCATATTCTGTTCGGATTTCTGATTGCGAGACGTTATGGCGGCTAAAAGCAACCTGGCAAAGAATATCGATCATCCCGCTCTCGGCATCGTAGAGACTCCGGGGGCGCTGCCCGATCTGGACCGCCTGATTCACGAGCGTATTCGTCTGGGCATCGTCAGCGCGCTGGCGGCGAATCCGGCGCTGACGTTCAACGACCTGAAGCGTCTGCTCAAAACCACCGATGGTAACTTGAGCGTGCATGCGCGCAAGCTGGAAGACGCCAAGTACATCACGTGCGCCAAGTCGTTTGAAGGACGTATGCCGAAGACCGAATACTCGCTGACCACGGCCGGGCGCAAGGCGCTGAACAAATATCTGGATCACATGGAAGCGCTGATTGGAGCCATGCGTCCCCATGAATGATTCTTTAATGACTGAGCGTTTACACGTCGCCATCATCATGGATGGAAACGGCCGCTGGGCCAACGCGCGTGGGCTGCCTCGCGTCGCCGGCCATCGCCGTGGAGCGGACGCGGTTCGCCGCACCATCGAATCCGCACCGGGCCTGGGCGTCACGGTTTTGACGCTATACGCATTCTCCGCCGACAACTGGCGCAGGCCGGAGCGAGAAGTCGCCGCGCTGATGAAGCTGTTGGGCCGCTACCTCGTCCGCGAAACCAGCCGCTGCGTCGAAAATGGCGTCAGACTCCAGGCCATCGGTCGCCGCGACCGCCTGCCTGCCGCGCTCGTCTCCTTATTAGAGGACGCCGAGCGGCGCACCGCGCTTGGAAAAAAGCTCCACCTGCGCCTGGCGATTGACTATTCGTCGCGCCAGGCGATTATCGATGCGGTACGCCGTAATCCGGAGAAGCCGGATATGGGTCCGGACGTCGATCTGCTGATCCGCACCAGCGGCGAGCAGCGGTTAAGCGACTTCCTCCTTTGGGAATGCGCCTACGCGGAGATGATCTTCACCCGCCGCATGTGGCCCGATTTTTCGGAAGAAGATTTGGCCTCGGCGCTGGAAGAATACCGCAGCCGCGACCGCCGCTTCGGCGCGGTAGCGTCGGAAAAAACCCGCCGCACGGCCTGAGACTACTTCGTCTGCAGCGTCTTTATATAATCCGTTAAATTCACCACCCTCATGCGGACGATCGAGTCGGTGCTTCCGCTCAGGGACTTAAACAGATTGCCCCACACCGGCATGTCGAGGGAGCCGTGCGAGACCAGCAGCGGATCGCCTTCAATGGCATGCCCCACCTTCGCATCAGGGAAATTCCCTTTATTATTCATGGCGAGCTTGGTTAAATCCGTCACCGTTTTCTTCATTGCTGGCGCGGCGGGGCCGTTGCCTCGTCCATCCTGGCCGTGACAAACGGCGCAATATTCGTTATACATGGCCTTGCCGTCTACGGGCGACGTTTGCGTCACCGGGACCTTCTTAATGGTCTGCGCGGCAAGAAGGGCGCTAAGCGCCAGGGTCGAGAGCGCGATGCGCTTCAACATGGAACCTCCAAGCAGGCTTACTTGGCCTGCCGCCAAGGTGTTATGCACTCATAAGCCCAAAACATACGTGCTGAAAAATCGAGGCTTACGCGTCGCGCCTGGATATTTTGCGCCCTGTCACGCAACAAATGGGTGTAAAATAAACGCCTCATGCGCAAATGCCCTGTTTTGCTTTGCCTCGCTTTCTTGACCACGCTCGTCGCTCAGCCCGCTTTTGAGGCCGGAGCCGCCCGCCGCATCATCACGCCCGATCCTCTGCTGCCGGTCAGCGGAGGCATGGGCACACCTTCGCCCTCGAAATCCAAGCGGGGCGAGCTGATGGCCCGCGCTATGGTGGTGCGCTCCGGCACCGAATCGGTGGCCATCGTCAGCCTGGATTTGCTGGGATTTCCGTCGGTGCTGGGCGACCGCGTGCGCGCGCTGGTGCCACGCATTGCGCCCGAAAACATCCTGATCGGCTCGACGCACTCGCATAGCGCACCGGATTGCTACGCCTATCCCGACGGCAAGGGCGGCCACACAGGGTCGCTTGAATACATGCAGTTCGTGGTGACACGAGCCGCCGCCGCGGTCAACGACGCGCTGGATCATATGAAGCCCGCCGAACTGCGGGTGGCGTCGGGTGAGGCGAAGGGCAAGATCGCCTACAACTATTACGCGCCCGACCTCTATGACCGACGCGTCGGCGTGCTGCAGGTGCGCGGGACCGATGGCTCCGCGATCGCCACGCTGGTCAACTACGCGATCCATCCCGAGGTCCTCGGCAGCGGCCTGGGCATTGTGAGTCCGGATCTGGTGGGTCCCCTGGAGGACGCGGTGGAAAAATCGGCCGGAGGCATGGCGCTGTTTATGAATGGCGCGCAAGGCGGCATGGTCACCGCCGACAATCGCAACCTGGATCAGCCACGCGACCCTTTGCGCGGCTACTGGAACGATTCGCGCACCTGGGAAGAGTGCCTGCGCATCGGCGGACTGCTGGCGTCGGAATCGCTGCGCGTGCTGGAGCCCGCGACCTGGCAGAAGAATCCTGTGCTGAAGGTCTATTCAGATATGGTGCGGTTCCCTGTGGAATCCGACGATATGTGGGCAGTGGTGGAATACTCGCCGCTCAAATATCCGCACGGCGACCGGACGGTGACGGCGCGTATGAACCTGGTGATGCTGGGTAACGCGCAAATTCTGACGATTCCAGGTGAGGCTTTGCCGAATATCGGGATGTATTTAAAGCGCAAAATGCAGGGCGAACACAAGTTCATTTTCGGCCTCACCAACGACGCGTTCGGGTATATCCTCACCAAGGTGGATTTTCACAGCTTCGCGCGCTATGACTACGTGACGCGCACGTCACTGGGTGAGATGACGGGTGAGATCGTGATGGAGCACGCGCTCGCGCTAATTGAAAAAAGCAAGCATTAGCGCTGGCAGGCGGTTCCGCCTGCCAATCGTCTAAAGATACATGGGATTGATCGCCGCCTGCACCCGGCGGTCCGCGCGCGAAACCTTGCTTTCGTCCACCTCATTTCCCCAGCAGCTCCAACCCAGGCGGCTGTGGCGGGCGAACATTTCCAGGTACGGACCGTAGCTGCACGCTTCGATGATCGGGTAGAGTTGATCGGGCTTGCGCGAATGCTCGCGCTTGCGGGTGGGCAGAAAATTCACCTGCCTGCGCCCCGGAGCCGCGGTCCGCAAATGGCCGCGCACGCCGAACAGCACCAACTCCGTCACGTTGCGG